>Ga0255053_10001600_pt1 | contig 12435 bp, 9 predicted proteins | sample JV7_2_22_MG_FD_188635 | JGI IMG/M metagenome (GOLD analysis project Ga0255053, IMG submission 188635) | Seawater microbial communities from Jervis Inlet, British Columbia, Canada - JV7_2_22 | ecosystem: Environmental > Aquatic > Marine > Inlet | place: Canada: British Columbia | collected...
CGGCGAGCCATTGCGGGGTGTTCGGATGAAAGCCGGTTTTGGAACATTCGGACCACGGTGCGCTGCCCGGCCATGGCCGATTCTTGGCCCATGCAACGTAGCGAGCCAGGTGCCAGCGGTCGATTACGAAATGAGTGCCACCGATGACGGCGAGCGTGTAGGGATTCTGTGTAATCAAGAGGAATGGCAGCAGGTAGAAGGCGCAATGAACGAACGCAGCGAAGGAACGCTTGGTCTTTTCCTGGGCCATCCACTCGCTTTGCAGCACGTAATCGCCGACGGCGTGGGCAACCAGCTGGTCTACAGTAAACATTCAGACCTCATGTGAGTTCAATGTGTTCGACGGCGCCGTGAGTAGTAAAAGTACGGATGCTGCGCGATCGGACTTGCATGCTATGTTCGTCCACTGCACTTTAGCCTAATAAAAACATAATGCCACAAGTGCAGTTTTACTTTGAATAAACCTTTGGGGATATACGCCTTATGACATACCCGCACCCACTAATGGAAGACGTCAAAACTCTGGCCAGCTTTGAGGGTTGGGGCGAGGAGGTCTATCGCGACTTTTTCGAGTTGCAGCGTGGCGCGATGACCGAGGCGGAGTTCATTGACAAGTATCACCATGACCGCGCCATTTTGTCGATGGATATGACCGGTTTTACGTCGTCAGCCATGCATCGTGGTGAATTGCAGAGCTTGCTCAGGGTCCTGGATGCACAGCGGGTCGCCATACCGGTACTGCAGGAATTTGGCGCAGATCTGATTCGATGTTTTGCAGACGATATCGTTGCCTTGTTTCATGAGCCGGGTAGCGCAATCGACTCGGCATTCGAAATCCACCGGCGCATTCAGCTTTTCAACACATCGCCACTCGCCTCTGAACATCCGACGCTATGCTGTGTCGGCATCGGCTACGGCCAGGTTCTCGCGATTGGCCCGAACCTTGCTCAAGGTGACGAGATGAACCGCGCATCCAAACTCGGAGAAGACATCGCGCGCGGACTGGAGACGCTCGTTACCGAACGCGCCTACAAGGCGTTATCGGATCGTGCCGACATCCAGTTCGAGTTCCAGAAACAGGACGACCAGTTGTTCCCGTTCTATCGCGCGACGCTGGCCTCAGAGTGAACTGACGGCGCTGAACGTGACGGTGATGCAAGGGTATTAATCGGCGACAGGACTCGCGACGACGGCCTCGACGTCCGCGATCGTGATTCTTCGGCGGCGCTGCTCGTGCAGTCGTGTCACCAGCGAGATACAGATCTTCTGGATCAAGTACGGTTTGCCGGCGGTCAGCGAGACGATTTTCTCGACAACGCCACCGTCGACCTTGAACATTCCGCCGATCGGTCGTTCGATTAACTCCCGTGCCTCTTGCGGCCCGAACGGCCGGACCTCGATTTCCTCGAAGAAGTTGTACCAGGGACTCCCTTCTCTGTCCCACTGCTTCTTTATTTCTACACCTGAGACCACGGCGACGAGGCTCTCGGCAAAGTTCTTCATAAAGAGACTGCGAAGCTTCTGATTGATTCTTGGATCGTAGTCGTTTAACTCATCCACTTCGTCAATCAGCAAAACCAACCGGACCTTCTTCGACGTTCTGCCCTCGAGTGTCTTTAGGACAGCGCGCATGTCGCCGACAAAGGCTCGATAGGAATAACCGCCGGGTTCATCCACGCCCATCTTCAGTCCATCCAGCACCGGGGCCAGCTCCTGGAAAATATCTTCGGTGATTGTTTGGAAGAACTGTGACTCCGGTGTCCCTTGCAAGTCGACATAGACGGGGTGAAATTCGAATTTCGGGTCATCGAGCTCGAGCAGGCGCTTCTTCAGCTGGTGCTGAATCGAGGTCTTACCAATGCGCCGCTCGCCGTAGATGAGCAGGCTGTTGTTGTGGATTGTCTGCAGGATTCGGGCAACAAGATCATGCCGGCCGAAAAACATGTCGTCTTCGAGAACCGGTGCGCCGGCAACATAGGGGTTAAATTTACGCTTTCTTAGTTGTTCACGCCGCCTCGAGCGTCGCCACAGTACGGCCCCCCAAAGCACCACATTGCTGCCGAGTAGTAATGCGTAGAACCAGGGCGCTCGATAAAACGGTCGAGCGTAGATCACCGCATATTCGCTGCTTGATACTAATCCCTCGGGATCGGTCGCTACGAGACGGAAAGCCGATCCGCCGGGAGCAAGGCTCGACTCGACGCTGAACTCTGTAAGGTAGAACTCGCCGAGCGGTTGACTGTTGAGAGAGCCTTCGATTTGCCGGTCGTCACCGTCGTAAAAGATAACCTCCACCGGCGAGTTGTCGATGATCATCCCGTTCAGCCGGAAGTCGGGCGTGGTGATCGTCTGCGCCAGAACACCGTCATCCCCTTCCTGCCTGAGATCCACGAAGCGAACGGCAGGCGGTATATTTCCTACCGTCACTGAGCCCAGGAGCTTGCGACTGATTACGCCGTAGGCCTGCGCGATATACGCGAGCGCATCATCGTTGCCGGGGTCGAGGGCCAGAACCCGGTTCGCAGCAGAAAGTGATTCTTCCGCCGATCCGCTCTCGAACTGCGTTTTGGCTTCAGCCAGAAGTTGCGCAATGGTTGATTGGCGGGCGTTCTCTGCTTGCGCTTCTTTTCGCGACTGCAACAGCCGACTTTGGATCGACCGCGCCTCCGGGCTGGACGGATTCAAAGCCAAAACCGATTGCAGCCGATCCAGAGCCTCGGCGAGATGCCCCGCGGACTCCAGTGCCAGCACCTCATCCAGGGTTGCGGTGACCGCGACGGACTGATCCTCTTCACCGGCAGGTAGCTTAAGCTCGGCGAGTAGCCTGCCCTGCGCGTCGTCGAGAAGTTCCTGAATTTCCGGACTCGGCGTCAGGAACAGCGCTTCGCGGAAGACGCTCGACGCTTCACTGTACTTGTGTTCGCTGAGAAGCGTGCGTCCATCGTCGACAAGTTTGGAGGCTCTTTGATCGAGTTCCTGTTCGCGCTCCTGTTCTGCGAACTTCGGCCGAAGTGCAGCCATGGCGTCCAGAGCATCGGCATCATCTGGTGCTACGGCCAGTGCCTTGTCCAGGGCCGCCATCGCTTCGCTCAGGAGTCCCTGGCGTTCGAGAATCCGTGCATCGCCGAGACTTTGCTCAACGATTTGGCGAATCCGCATCGTCTCATCGGCCGCCGCGGTGTTTCGCGCCTCCTGAACCAGAGCCCGATAGCGTTCGAGTTCCGCGGACTCTCTCTCGGACTCCGCGATGGCCCCTAATCTTGCCTCGGTTTCGAATGCCTGCAGTGCAGCATCGAACTGGCTCAAGTGATAGTAAGCGACACCCAATCGGAAATACGGAAAATACGATACGACGTTCATTCCGTAGCTGCGTACTCGCGCTCCGGAGTCGCCCTTCTTTTCCAACGCCTCGTTGATCTCCGAGACAGCCGCTGTCCAGTTCTGGTCTTCGAGGGCTTGCTCGGCGTTGGAATAGTGTTCGTACCAGGGATCGGCTGCGGCGGACTGGGGGATCAGCATCATCGATACCGCCACCAGGACCAAGAGTCGCCAGTGAATACGTGGAATGGTGCTACTTCGTGGCACGTTCATCTCAGGACTACCGCACAGCGTTGCGGGGAGCGCAATACGAAATTTCCGAAAACACTCCCCGCCGTTTATCCGTTCATTCCAGGAATGACGGTCCTAACTTCCATATGCTTCCTCTTTTTTATCTCCCGTCTGTCTCGCTAGGGCTTCGTTCCTCCGAGTCTTACGACCGATGACAGGGCGTCTGTCGTAACGCTCACAGTGACGTTGGTTCCATAGTAGAAGAGCGTCGATGTACCCGTTCCCTGGCCCGTTCCGACAGATCCCGTCATCGTTGCTCCAACGTCCATATTGAGCGTTGCCTGGCTGACGCCACTGACGTTGATGTTCGCGCTTCCGATCGGACGGATGTCGCCAAGATCCAGTCGACTGACGCCGGAGACTGTGGCAGTCAGATTATCGATCGTCAGCCCATTGCCAGTCAATCGACTTGCACCGGCGACCCTGAGGTTCATCTGCGATTGATCGAAGTCGTTCAAAGTCGCATTGCCAACATCGGTCAGTTCCATGTTGTTGAGCACGGGCATCGTGACGATCGCATCAAGCGTCTGGATATTGCCGTTCCCGGTCAACAAAGCGATGTTGAGTGTGGAGCCGGTCTTCGAAACATCGACCCGATTACCAGCCTCCGAATCAATGATGACCTTGACCGAATAATCGGGTCCCTGGGTTACGGTTACGTTGAAGACGGTCGGGACAAAAATCTCGGTGAAGTCGCGGAAATCAAATTCCAGCGTCGTCGTCGGATCGATCACATGACCAATCGAGATTCGGTTGGCATCAATGCGTCCGTTGGCGGCGAAGTTTCCGTCGATGACGAGCTCAGCGTTCAATGCCAGGTCGCCCGCATCGCCGTTGAGAAATACGGTTCCGGCAGTGGTGGCGGCGGCCGAGCCGTTGATATCGAAATCAGCGAACGAGCCGAAGCGAGTGATCACACCGGAGGTCTGAACCCGCAGACCTGCGCTGCCGGCAAGGCTCGGTGCGGCCGCAAGGCGCTCGACGATGAAGAGACCGGCGGACATTCTGCCAATGACCTTGACGTCCATCCCGTTAGCCGGTGCGCCGCCGGGCAGGTCGATAACCAGGGCGCTGCTATAGTCGACCGTCAGCCAGTTGATCGCAAACAGCAGATTTGCCAGGTCGAGATCAGCAACTTCGCCGATGAGTTGAAGTTCCGCGTTCGCCGCAGCCGGATCGATTCGCGTTGACCTTATCGCACCTGCGGCATCTGCGTAGCCGCTGACCTCAACGATACTACCGACGGACAGCCCGGCAAATGTCACCGGGTCGATGCCGGCACCGAATAGCGTATCCGGGTCCGTCGTTACGGTTTGCCCCATAACGATCAATTGCCTGTTCGGCGCGTCAAGGCTTTCCACGGCTCCAATCACATTGGCATCGAAGTAGATGCGGTCGGCCGTTCCCGACTGGCCATTACTGTTGATTCTTCCATCCACAGTGACGATCTGGCCGTGATGGAGGTCGGCTAACACGCCGGGCTCACCGTTCATCGTGACCATCGAATGATTGGTCAGGTAACGGACGTCATTGATGGTTACGCCGCCGAGCCCGGTGATCATACCGTGCGCCTGGATGCCCTCGCTGGTCTGCGCCGGTGGGAATGGTGACGGGTTTGTAATTGTCGGTCCCTGCACCGATACATCGACACCGCCCGCGGAGCAGGCGGCGAGCAAGGACGCGACGAGCAAAGCCACGATGAGCAGGTGCAAGTAGGGCATTGCATGCAATTTGGTTTTCATGACGACACCTCTACTGTTGAGCCAATCCATCGACAGTTCTTTCCCTAGGGTGAATTGAACAGGCGTTGCCGGGATGCTGCTTGATGACGACTTTATATCCGCCTGATATCTATATCGGGGCCATCAAACATTTGATTTTCATATTATTTTTTTGCAGGATGACTGTGTGGCGATCAGGCCGGCAGTATTACCGAATCTAAGTACAAGTGCGGGTTATTGCTGCTTGTGCTGCGTGTTAGCAAAGGAGCATGACGGCCGGCGAAAGAAATGACGCCGAATTGGACGAGGGGCGAAGGTTGAATGTCGAGACACAGGCACCGCCAAGGTTCAGTGTCGATCCGCGCGAGGGCTCGGTATCCGGTCCCGGTGGCACGGTCCGCCTGGAGCCCAAGGTCATGGAGGTGCTCGCGGTTCTCACAAGCCGTCCGGGTCGCCTCGTCTCCCGTGACGAGCTATTGGATGCAGTCTGGCCCAATGTGGTTGTGACGGAGCACACGCTCAGCCGCTGCATTTATCAATTGCGCAATGAGCTCGGCAAGATCGGAGCGGAGGGAAATCAGACCGACTTCAACCCGATCGAAACCTTGCCCAAGCGCGGCTATCGCTTGTTGGCCACATTCGACACGCTGTCTGCGGATCATGCCTCTACTGCTCGAAAATCCTCTCCCGACATGCCGGCGATCCCTTATGTCGTCGGCCAGTGGGTTCGAGGCGATCGGTTTTACGGCCGTGCGGCCCAGATTGAAGAGATCCTGGGAGGCCATCGCAACTGCATCTGGTTGCTCGGTACCCGGCGCATCGGCAAGACATCGTTACTGAAGCAAATCGAGTACATCGCAGAGACCTCACTGGATCGGCACTACCTTCCGGTTTTCTGGGATTTCCAGGGTGCCGAGACACCGGAGGAATTTCACCTCAATTTCGCCGACGCATTGTTGGACGCCGAGGAGCGGCTCGCGCGCATCGGCATCGCCCTAGAGGATGTGGAGGCGGATGATCTGTTCGTCTCGCTCAAACAACTCCGACGTCGCTTGCGCGACAAGAAGCTGCGGCTGTTGTTGCTCTGCGATGAGGTCGAGGAGCTTATCAAGCTTCATGAAAAAGACTCGTCACTGCTGCGCAAACTGCGGCACGTGATGCAAAGCGGTGAGGATATTCGCACCGTTCTCGCATCAACCATCCGTCTGTGGGCGCTTGCGGAACAGAAGGTGGACACGTCGCCATTCCTGCACGGATTTACGCCACCGCTTTACATCGCTCGGCTATCGGATGAAGAAGGGCGATTATTGATTGAGCAGAGGCAACTCGTCGTGGATGAGAGACCACAGTTCGAGGACGGAGTGGTCGACAGGATTCGCGAGCATTGTGATAACCATCCCTACCTGGTTCAGCTCGTCTGTAAGCGCTACCTCGAGACGGGAGGTCTGGACGAGGCGATCGAGCAAGTGGCCACCGACCGGATGGTGAGCTATTTCTTCTCCGTCGATTTCGAGATGCTGTCCGAGGCCGAGGGTGAAATCATCCAGACGATAGGCCGAGAGTCTGTGGTGACGAGCCACGCGCTTCGCGAAGATCTCTCGCTCGGGCCCGATGCACTCGAAGGCACACTGCGGCGCTTGGCGAACCTCGGCTTCATCCGCAGAGATTCAGAGAATGGGTTCGCTGTGGCGAACTACTTCTTCGGCCGCTGGCTGAACGAGACGCAGGACCACGCGATTCCCTCGGCGCCGACCCTGGTCTCAAGCGATGCAGAGGTAGTAGAAAAAAACGATGAGGAACAATCGCCGCTCGGAATCTTCGCTGAAATGAGGCGCCGCAGCGTGTTTCGCGTCGGGATCGCTTACGCAATCGTGGCCTGGTTGTTGCTGCAGATCGGAGAAATTGCCTTCGATTTCCTCGAAGTTCCCATCTGGGCCGGCAAGTTACTCATCGTGTTTCTGTTGCTCGGGCTTCCCGTTGCGCTGATTCTTGCCTGGGCTTTTGAGCTGACGCCGGAAGGCGTGAAGCGCGACCGGGGGCAATCGCTCTAGAAATTGTAGATGGCCGACAGCGAAAATGTGTTCACGCGATCGGCGAAGTCCAGAGCAAAGTCGACCTGGAAGCGCTGCATTGCCAGTCCGAGACCCGCCGAGAAGTGCACATCATCGTCTCCGGGTGGCAGCAAGGCGCGGAGGTACGGATCATCGATCGTAGCTCGTACCTGGTGATCTGGCTCGAGCCAGCTACCGAGACGTAAGGCAATGATCGGCGTCGAATCGAGGAAGACGTATTCCGTCCCTAAGTGCAACGTGTTGATGTCGTCGATCGTTTGGTCGTCGAGCTGCAAACTCGAGGAGATACTCGAGTACTCGATATAGTCCCATTGAAAACTAATGGTCAGGCGGCCACTCGGCGCGCGATACGCAAAGCCGAGCCCGTACGTATCGGGAAACTCGACGGGATGCCCGAACACCTGAAAAAACACGCTGCCCGGCGGGACGCCTAGGTCAACGGCTTCTCCTGCGACGGCCTCAACGTCGATCTCGATTTCCGGCCCCTGCCGGTAGACGCCGCCAATGCTCCAGCTCTCTGTCAGTTGCCACAGAATCCCGCCGGTCAAAGTCCAGTCAGCGTCGTTGGATGTGCTGCGTTCTCCGATAACGGATCGTTCGGGCAGGTATGAGTTCGGCCCGAAGATACTCTCGAGAGTGTCATCATCCGCGAGGTACTGCATCGCGCCTGTCCGCATCGAGGCATCGTTGTAAGCCACACCGAGTCCAAGATCGATGCGATCGCTGATTCGATAGGCAGTGGACAGTCCCCAGCTCACCATTTCAAGGTCGCTCCACACCCGCTGGTCAACCTCCCGGACCTGGCAACAGTCGGTACCACCGCTGAAAAATCCCTGGGTTTCGCCAAAGAACTCGAGGTTCGCGAGCTCATGTCGGAAAAGTGCGAACGTCCAGTTTCCGGTCGGGAATGCAAACGAGAGAAACGATATCCCGCTGACGTTGTATTCGGACGTCGCCCTCCTGATGCCTAGCGTGTTGTCGAGGCCATTACCGCTTGGGAGATTCTCCAGCCTGCCGCCCTCGGAATAGGGTATTGAATAACTCCAATGGCGAGCTTCTATTGAGACTTCGGGCTTGATGAGCTGCGCCAGTCCGGCCGGATTGGCGATCGCCGCGGTGGCGTCATCCGCGAGCCCGACAAAGGCCCCGCCGAATCCCATGCTGCGTGCACCCGGATCGGAAAAACTGAGTTGCAGGGGGACAATCGACTGCTGCGCCGATACCGGGAGCGGCACCAGAAGTCCAGTAAGGAGCAGAATCTGCATTCCGACCTGGAAGGGCAATCGATCGACTCGCATTACCATTGGCGCGTCGCCTGCGGGGTTACATCCCCGAAAAACTACTCGTCGGCAAAAAGGGCCTCAATAGGGGCTTCCACTTACCGAATTGTCAAAAGCAATGCTTTGACTCGCCAGTCAATATGAAATGCCAGGCCTCATTTCCCCTGCGAAATGAGGCCTGGTGGACTCCTGCAGCGATCAGTTCTTCGCGGCGATCTTGTCGGAACTGATGTTCATCGCAGCCACGGCTTCTTTTGTATCGATGACGTCATTGGCCATGAAGCGGAAGTTCACCATCGCGGCGGCGTAGCCGTCGCCTTCTTCGATGATAGCGGCGGCGGTGCCGTCCGAGACCACGGCGACCTCGAAGCCGCGCTCGAGCAATTCACGCAGATGGGCTTCGGTGCAAAGGTTGGCACTCATGCCGGCGAGAATGACTTTGTCGATGCCACGCTTGCGCAGTTGCAGCAAGAGGTCGTTGTTCTCCGGCCCGTAAACCTTGTGCGGGCTGGCGACAATCGTTTCACCGTCGTTGATGTAGGGCTTGTATTGCGCCAGGAAATCCGCGCCCGAGTTCTCGAAGCCGTCGAGATCCAGGTGACCCGTGCGATCGAACATGCCGATGGCATGCATCAGGGTTTCCAGTGCGCCTTCGAACTGCCAGCCCTTGTCGGTCGGGTAGTAATAATGCGGTGAGACGAATACGGGGATGTCGTTCGCCTTTGCGGCCTTTAACAGCGACTCGAGGTTCTCGACCGTATTGTTCTTGGTCACGCTCTCTCCGACGACGCCCCAGGTGACCCCTTTCGGGCTCAGGAAGTCGTTTTGCGGGTCGGTGATGACGAGTGCCGTGTTCCCCTGCGTGATCGTCATGCCCGGATCGGGCAGTTCGGCATACGCGGTCGTCATACCGGCGATGACGACGAGGCCAAGTGCGCCGCGGTTTAGTGTTGTGAATAGCTTGTTCATGGTTAGTTCTCCTTAGGAAACCTGTCTGCGTCAGGCAGTGGCAGGCGTGTTGTGCCGGCGCGGCATTGCTCGTGCCGGAGCGTGTAAACCGTGTGCGGTGGCAGCCGCGGTCTCGATAAAGCGATTGCGCTCGAGCAGGAATGTGCTCGTGGCTTCGAGATCGAAGCGCCGCTCGATCGTGATAAACGGGAGTACGGCGTGCAGCGCAAAGGCGATGACGCTGGAGAGCAGGCGCCAGGCAATGCCCATGGCGAACGCCCAATGCTCGAAGTAGGTGACTCCCTGCGCGTGCGGATGATCGGTAAATGTGGTCATGATCGTCTCCTCGAAATCTGCAAACCCGTTGGTCTGCGAGTGCCTGTAATGTGAGGTTCAGATTGCGCGCCCGGGTGTGCGCAAGGGTCGCAAAGGTGTGCTGTGGAGTCTCAATCGCACGATTTCAGTGGTTCCGACTCTTGCCAGCACGGCGGATGCGGGCGAATATAATGTCCACACGCTAAAAAAGGGGGAGACCGAAATGTTGCTTGAGAAGCTGTTCGATAACCTGGCCCTGAACGTCGACCCGTTTGCGACATGCAGGCTGGCCGATGGCTGGAGGCTGCGATTACCCTGCCGCGACTGGGTCACACTGCATTACACGCTTGTAGGCGATGGTGAGCTCAAGCTCGGTTCCGGCGAGGTTTTGCCGATACCTGGTAACTCGCTGGCGTTGATGCCACCCAACCTCGTGCACGCCGTGCAGTGCGGCACCGTTGCACACGAGACCGGAATCGATGGGCAGGGCGACCCGGAAGCGCCGATTTGCGAACTCGTTGCAGGATCACTCGATCATGTTGCGCTCACGATTGCCTGCGGTCGTATCCAGGTGAACTACGCCGGTGGCATGGGGCTGTTCGATCACCTCAAGGAGGCGATCGTGCTCGATTTTGGCGACAACTCGAAGATGCGCCGCATTTTTGAAATGCTGATCGACGAGTACCGGCAGTCCGGGCCCGCCTGCGCGGCGATGATGACGGCACTCATGAATCAGTGCCTGATCGAGATAATGCGCGAGGCGGAGGCCCAGTCGGATGGCGCGCTACCGTGGCTGTCCGCGCTCGAGGACCCGCGTCTGTCGAAGGTTATCGAGACCATCCTCGACCGCCCGGAGGACAATTACACGGTGGAAGGGATGGCTGATATCGCCGCCATGAGCCGCGCGACCTTTGCCCGGCATTTCGAGAAGTTTTTTGCGCGAACGCCGATGGATTACCTGCGTGACGTCCGGCTGCGGCGCGCGGCGCAATTGTTGCAGGTCAGCTCACTACCCGTTGACGGGGTCGCCGGCAAGGTCGGCTATGCCAGTCGCAGCCAGTTCTCGCGCGCTTTTCACGGTCAATACGGTGTGTCGCCAGCGGAGTTTCGCAAGCAATATCACTAGTACCGGCGTTCGGGTCGGGACTGAGGCAGGTCTATGAAGCTACGTTACAAAATCGCCAGCGGTTTCCTGGTTTTGCTTGGGGTTGCGGTCATTTCGCTGGCCATTGTGTTGAGCTACAACTCGGGTTGCGGACCAGCGCCCGTCGTCTCCGATGATGCGGAGTTGATGAAAGCCATTCGCTATCGCTGCTATGGCTCAACCGAGGTTCTCGAGTATGGGGATGTCGAAAAGCCGACTCCTGCGGACAATGAAGTCCTGGTAAAGGTCCGCGCAGCATCCGTCAATCCACTTGACTGGCACTACATGCGAGGTTCGCCGTACATCATGCGCGTGCTGGCGGGTTTGGGCGCACCCAAAGATTCACGCATGGGCGTCGACTTTGCGGGCACGGTGGTAGCGGTCGGCAAGGACGTTACGCGGTTCAAGCCAGGCGACGAAGTATTTGGCGGGAGAAGCGGGGCGTTCGCCGAGTATGTCATCGTGCCTGAGGACCGGGCAGTGGTGCTAAAACCGGATGACGTGACATTCGAGCAGGCGGCGTCCGCACCTATTGCCGCAATCACCGCATTACAAGCGCTTCGCGATACAGGAAAAATAGAACCGGGGCAGAAAGTTCTGATTAACGGCGCGTCGGGCGGTGTCGGAACGTTCGCAGTACAGATTGCCAAGTCGTTCGGTGCCGAGGTTACCGGTGTTTGCAGTACGAGGAACCTGGCGATGGTTCGATCGATTGGTGCTGATCACGTCATCGATTACACCCAGGAGGATTACACCGAAAGCGGGCAACGCTACGACCTGATCATCGATATGGTTGGCAATCACTCCTTGTTGGAAAACAGGAAAGTCCTGCAACCGGAAGGCCACTTCGTCATCGTCGGAGGGCCAGCAGGCAATTGGCTGGGGCCTATGATGAGCCCGATCAAGGCGCTGATGTTGTCGCCATTCGTGGACCAGACGTTCGTCATGGTTCTGGCGAAGATGAGCCAGGAAGACCTGATTATCCTGAGCGATCTCATGCGGGCGGGTGAGGTAACGCCGGTCATCGACCGACGTTACCGATTGAGCGAAGTCCCGAGGGCGTTCCAGTATTCGGAAGCCGGGCACGCGCGGGGAAAAATAGTCATCGACCTCGAATAGAGTCGCGCCAAAAAATACTGACGCAATACCAATACTACGGGAAGTCGATGGTCTTCAGCTGCCCTGCCTGGATCGTTACAGGCTTGCCCATTTCGGGTTCGAATATTTCACCGTCGCAGGTAAATGCGACGTTGTAGGTGTCCGCCAGCAGAAAGCCGATCGTGTAGTGGTAGGTCGTCGTGCCGTCATTGTTCGATCGTGCATTCACCATGGCGGTCGCAACAGGG
>Ga0255053_10001603_pt1 | contig 12428 bp, 12 predicted proteins | sample JV7_2_22_MG_FD_188635 | JGI IMG/M metagenome (GOLD analysis project Ga0255053, IMG submission 188635) | Seawater microbial communities from Jervis Inlet, British Columbia, Canada - JV7_2_22 | ecosystem: Environmental > Aquatic > Marine > Inlet | place: Canada: British Columbia | collected...
AATGGGGGCTATGGTCGGTTTCGCCGTCATGATGGCGTTGGATGTTGCTCTGGGATAATGGCCATACTCACAAAATCGACACGATACAATTTACAAAAACAATGGAGTATGCTAAAAGTCATCCTTCATGATTTAAGCAACAGACCTTAGGTGGCCTGTAAAAAATCATTTAAATTAACAATTTAGGGAAAATAAGAGTAGCAGCGATGACCGTAGAGCGTGAAAGTATCGATTTTGATGTGCTGTTTGTCGGCGGCGGTCCGGCCAGTCTGGCGGGCGCCATTAAACTGATGCAATTGGCCAAAGAAAAAAATCTCAATCTGGAAGTCGCCCTGATCGAAAAAGGCGCCGAAATCGGGTCCCATGCCTTGAGTGGCGCCGTCATGGACCCCAAAGCCCTCAAGGAACTCATTCCGGACTATGAAGACAAAGGCTGTCCCTTCGAAGCCACTGTCAGAGGGGATGAGTTCTATTTTCTAACTGAAACCTCAGCCATCCCGGTGCCGTTTGTTCCCAAACCCATGCACAACAAGGGCAGTTTGATCATCAGTCTTTCCCGATTCACCCGCTGGCTGGGTGGCCTGGCTGAAGAGATGGGGGTCAATATTTTCCCGGGATTTGCCGGCAAAGAGATCCTTTACGGTGAGGATCAAAAAACCATAATCGGGGTGCGAACCGGCGATAAGGGCCTGGGACCCGATGATGAACCCAAAGCAAATTTTGAGCCCGGAATCGATCTCAAAGCTAAAGTAACCGTTTTCGGAGAAGGCGCCCGCGGCAGCCTGTTTAAGGAAATCAACAAAAAACTAAATTTATTCGAGGGCAAAATGCCCCAGGTGTTTGAAACCGGTATTGAAGAGGTCATCGAACTACCTGAAGAGTCCAATTATTTTAAAACCGGCAAAGGCAATGATATCCATCTGATGGGCTATCCCATCGGGCTTTATGTACCCGGCGGCGCCTTTATTTACCAGATGAGCGAAAAGCGGCTCACCCTGGGGTTTCTGACCGGGCTCTGCTATGAGGACCCCCTGATGGATCTTTACGATATGTTTATCAAGTTCAAAAGCCATCCCTTTGTGGCCAACCTCATCAAAGGCGGCAAAGTCGTCGAAGCCGGCGCCAGGGCGGTTGCCACCGGCGGTTATTACACATTGCCCAAATTGGCCGTCGACGGCGGTCTTTTTATCGGTGCCAGCGCCGGCATTCAATATATGCCGGGTTTAAAAGGCATCCATGTTTCCATGAAATCCGGCATGCTTGCTGCTGAAGCCATAATCGAAGCTATCGAAAAAGAAAATTTTAGCCAGAAAACTCTCAAAGCCTATTCCGACTTGTTTGAAAACAGCTGGATCAATGCGCAATTATATGAAGGCCGCAATTTTTACCAGGCCCTTTCAAAAACAAATCTGATGAAATTTGTGCACCTGGGCGCGCAATATTTCACCAATGGCCGCGGATTTGTGAACAATATGCCCCTTGAGGAAGATTATAAGTCACTCAAGCCGCTTAATGGTGAGCAAATTGATATTCAACCGGCAGTCGATTCCAAAATCTATGATGGCAAGCTGTATGTGGACAAGCTCACCGGTGTGTATCTGTCCAAGACCAAGCATCGTGAAGATCAGCCATCCCATATCATTGTGCACGATACCGATCTTTGCGTGAACACATGTTACCCCAAGTACCGCAGTCCCTGCACCCGGTTTTGCCCGGGCGATGTCTATGAAGTCGAGGTCGATGATAAAAGCGGCGAAAGACGGTTGAAACTGAATCCCTCCAACTGTCTGCACTGTAAAACCTGTGATATTAAGGACCCCTATGAGAATATTACCTGGACCTGTCCGGAGGGGGGGGAGGGGCCAGGATATACGCTGTTATAAAGCATAGGCAGATGTCAGATGACAGCCTGCGACGAGCTCAGCCGAGCCGAGGTCAGAAGACAGAATAAGGAACGAATTACGCATCCGCGGTTGCAGCTAGCACAATCGCGGATGTTTTTTTGGGACTTCGATGTTATCTACTGAAACGCTATTCCTGCTTTATCTTTCCACCGGCTTTACCGTCGGCTTCGGACATTGCATCGGCATGTGCGGACCGATTGTGGTTACCTTTAGTCTCAACCTCAAAGAAAAAAATATCCTTGTCCCCCAGCTACTGTATCATCTTGGAAGAACCATCACCTATGCCATCCTGGGCGGAGTGGTGGCGGCAGCAGGATCCTTTACCATGGTGGCCGCCAACATAGAAAGTATCCAGAAAGGCGTGATGATTTTTACCGGTGTCTTAATTATGCTCATGGGACTCGCCATGGCCGGATGGGTGCCTCTTGGTAAAGTTTTTGGCGATCATTCCAACGCAAGCGGATGGATATCAAAAAGTTTTGGCAAACTGTTGAAAGCAAAATCCACTTTAATCTACCTCCCTTTAGGGCTGTTGCTCGGACTGCTGCCCTGCGGGCCGGTATATACCGCCTTGCTGGGGGCCGCCCGGGCCGGCATGGATGCCCATTCCGCCCATCATGGTGTGTTGGCCGGCATGGGTCTTATGGCAGCCTTCGGTGTCGGAACCGTCCCGGCGCTGTTCTTGGTGGCCAAGCTCGCCGACCTGGGCTGGCTGAAATCAAGAGCGATCATCTACAAGGTGGGGGCGGCTTTGATGATCATTGTCGGTATCTTATTCGTCGTGAAAGGAATTCGATATTAACTGAATGAAAACAAATTTTTTTGATACTCTATATCCGTGATCTTTAAGATTAGCGTTTTTTTGCGCTTGCTCTGCTGGTGCGCTTTTTGACGCCGGTGCTCCCGGCACGCTTTTTAGCACCCTTGGTGCTGGTGCGCTTTGTGGTACTCGCACGGCTGGTGGTTTTTTTGGCTGTTGTGGTGGCAGCACGCTTCTTGGCAGCAGTCGTGGTACGCTTTTTGGCACCGGTGCTGCCGGTTGCCTTCTTGAGCTGTTGGATCTCTTTTTTCAGAGCTTTAATATCAGCTGCCCTCGCGATATCCATCTTCTTTAAAATATCCTTGACGACTTTTTCCACGTACTTTCCCGTTTTTTTCTGAGTATCGTCATAGCGGCTTTTCATGTCTTTTAAAAATTTAGACCCCTCTTTCTCGCCCATTTTGGCCTTTTTAACGATTTCCAGGGTCAGTCCTTCCACCTCATCCCAGGTTTTGTGCGCCAGGCCGGCTCCCGCCAGATAGGTCTTTTTTATGATATCAATCATGCTGATCTCCTTTCTGCTTCCGCAAATACGTATTTAAGAGAAAATGCTTTTCCTCGCCGAAAAAATTCGTCACAGATTATACCAATAATATAGCAGGAATGTTAAAATACAACTAGTATTGCTAGATGTTTGATAACACAGATTCTATCGAAGGTGGGTAAAAATAAGACGAAGTTTCCAGTCCCACTGCGATATGCCAATCTGTGGGAGTGGCTTGCAGCCACGATAAAAAACAGCCATTGGGGGAGACAGAAACGAGAAACTATTTTATTTTACCCAGTATCGCACTGGCGATGGTATTTTTTTGAATCTCCTTGGTGCCTTCATAAATTTCACAGATTTTGGCATCCCTGTAAAAGCGCTCAACCTCATATTCGGTCATATAGCCGTACCCGCCCAGTAATTGGATGGCCTCATCAGCCACTTCAACCGCGGTTCGCGCTGCGTACATCTTGGCCATGGAAGTGAGTTTGGGATCCATGCGGCCCTGGTCAAAATTCCAGGCGGCCTTGTAAGTGATCAGCCGGGCAAGTTCAATTTTGGTGGCCATGTCGGCCAGTTTATGCTGGGTCACCTGGAACTGAGCAATTTTGCGTCCGAACTGCTCGCGTTCTTTCACATAGGCAAGGGCGCGGTCATAAGCGCCTTGGGCGGTTCCCAGTGCCTGGGCCGCAACCAGAATTCGACTCTCATCAAAAAACTCCAAAACCTGATAAAAGCCCTTGCCTTCTTCTCCGATAAGATTGGGGGCCGGAACCCGCACGTCTTTAAAATTCACTTCAGCCGTCGCCATCATATGAATGCCCATCTTTTCCCCAAGGTCGGTGGCGGTAACGCCTTCCCGTTCAGCTTCCACCAGAATCAAGCTGATGCCTCGATACGACGGTTGACATTCTGTATCGGTCTGGCACATTACCGAGTAAAAACCGGCCAGGCCCCCATTGGTGATAAATGTTTTGGTACCGTTGATGACCCACTCATCTCCATCGCGCACCGCAACCGTATCCAGAGACGTAATATCTGATCCGTGACCTGGCTCGGTAAAGGCGCCGGCGGAAAGCATCTGTCCTTCAACGACCGGCGGCAGAAACTTTTGTTTGAGTTCCTCGCTTCCAAAACGCAACACGCACTCTGAAGCAAAACCGGAGAGAATCACAGCACTGCCAATGGTGGAATCCCGGGCACAAAACTCATCGGCAATAATGATATTTTCCAATACGCCCAGATCCTGTCCGGAATATTCCTCTGGAAAGTGAACCCCCACAAATCCCAGGTCACACGCTTTTTTCCAGATTTTGGTGGGAAATTCGTGCTTTTTGTCCAGTTCAAGGGCAAGCTCTTTGTCAAATTCACCCTTGGCAAACTCCCTGGCAGCTTTTTGAATCTCTATCTGCGATTTTGTAAGTTCAAAATCCATGCTCATCCTCCCCAAAAGCCCTGATTGAGCAAAAGCCGAGGTTGCCCCAAACCTTACCCCTGGTTTTTATTTTGTTTACGATCAATTAGGGAAAAGTTTGATTGGATTTAGCACAAGCCGGCAGGCTTTTCAAGTAGAAGCTGTCTCAAAAATACAATTCATCCGCTCGAAGCGGGCTTTCCCGCCTATGGCGAACAAACGCCCGGTGGTTATATGCTGACCGATCAGCGCACCCCTGGTAAAACCCTCTTGACTGAAAGCTCAAACTGGCTTAATTATTTTAAAATATTCAACCTGATCTATACCAGGTGGAAATTCAAATGAAAGGGGTTTGACAAATATGCCGTATTCTGTCGCACTTGCCGGCAAAGGTGGAACAGGCAAAACCACCATGGCCGGTATGCTTATAAAATATTTGCTCAAAAAAGAAAAAACACCCATTCTGGCGGTGGATGCCGATTGCAACGCCAATCTAAATGAGGTCCTGGGCGTTGAAATTACCGATACTTTAGGAAACGCCCGGGAAGAAATGAAAAAGGGCGATGTACCCAGTGGTATGACCAAAAATATCTTCATGGAGATGAAGCTTGAGGAAGCCGTGGTTGAGGCTGACGGCTTTGACCTTATTGTGATGGGCCAGCCTGAAGGCGCCGGCTGCTATTGCGCGGCCAACACATTGCTGACCAATTATCTGGAGCGTTTGTCCGGCAATTACCCCTATATTGTCATGGACAATGAAGCCGGCATGGAACATATCAGCCGCTTGACGACCCACAATGTAGACATACTTTTAATTGTATCGGACCCGTCCCGGCGGGGGCTCCAGACAGCGGTGAGAATCGATGAACTTGCCAGATGCCTGAAAATTGTCGCGGGTAAAAGTTATGTGGTGATCAATCAGGTACGCGAAGCACCCTCTGAGCAAGCCATGGCGATGATCAAAAAAGCCAACCTTGAACTGATCGGAACCGTACCTGAAGATGATCTGATTTATGATTTTGATTTCAACGGCCGTCCAACCATAGAGATGCCCGAAGATAGTAAATCTGTGAAAGCCGCATTTGAAATATTTGATAAAATTGTTGCCTAGAATTTAGCATACAGAGTAGAAAATCTATGAGCAATAGAACCGGCTTCCTATATGATGAAAGATACCAGCAACACCTGACAGGAAATTACCATCCGGAAGTTCCGGATAGGCTGCCATCGGTTTACAAAGGAATTGAGGACGCAGGTCTGCTTGAGGAACTCACATTGATTAAAGCTGTTCCTGCGAGTTTGAAATGGGTGGAAACCGTGCACGACCCCAACTATATCAAACGCTTCGAGAATGCATGCAGCATCGGCGATAATATCTTTGACAGTCCCGACAACCAGATGTGCACGGTGTCCTATGAGATTGCATTGCTGGCAGTCGGCGGTGTTTTAGAGGCCGTCCGCTTGGTAATGGAGGGCAAACTCGACAATGCGTTTTGCGCCGTTCGACCACCCGGTCACCATGCCGAAGTCGATAAAGCCATGGGATTTTGTTACTTTAACAATGTCGCCATTGCGACCCGCTATATTCAAAAGGAATGGAAGATAAAACGGGTAGGCATTGTTGACTTTGATGTCCATCACGGCAATGGAACCCAGCACTTTTTTGAACGTGACCCTACTGTATTTTACTACTCTATTCATGAGCATCCAACCTTTGCCTACCCGGGAACCGGTCGTGAATTCGAACTGGGCAAAGATGCCGGATACGGTTATACTAAAAATTCGCCGGTGCTTCCCGGACAGGGTGATAAAGAGTATAAACAGCTGCTGCAAAGAGATCTGTTTCCTGCCTTTGCTGATTTTAAGCCGGAAGTTATTCTGGTTTCGTCCGGCTTCGATGCTCACATTGACGATAATATGTCCGACATAAAGCTGACAACAGAGGGCTTTTCCTGGATCATTGAAAAGATTGTCGAAATGGCCGCCCGGTATTCCCAGGGAAGGCTGGTATCCGTGCTCGAGGGCGGATATTCGATCGGACGCTTGCCGGAACTGGCGCGCAACCATGTAAAGATTTTATTAAACGGATAGCGAATAAATTCAAAGTTGCCTTTTGGGGGGATAAAACTTTTTAACCACGAAAACGCGAAATATAGAAAGCACGAAATTATTTTTAGTGCTTCGTGTTTTATTCTTTTCGTGCTTTCGTGGTGAATTTGCCTTTTTTCGTCTTTCCGGTTTATCCGGATTAAAAGGAGAATTGACTATGTTTGTCAGCAGATCCATGACCCGTAAAGTGATTCGCGTTGACCCTGACGCCGGCATTTTTAAGGCCCAGGAATTGATGGCCGAAAACAAAATTCGTCACCTTCCGGTCACAGAGCCCAATGGCCGACTAATCGGCATTGTGACGGATCGTGATATCCGAAGTGCGCTGCCCTATAAGTTTTTTAAGGAGTCCCCCAGCGAAGAAGAAAAGAAAAATGTTTCGCAATTGAAAATCAAAGACATCATGACCCGGGACGCGATCACCATTTCACCAACCTATACCATCCAGGATGCGCTGTTAATGATCCAAGATGCCCGGGTGGGTGCGTTGCCGGTTGTGGACGAAGAGGGCATACTGAAAGGGATTATTTCAGTTCGAGATTTGCTGCGTGCTTTTACCAATGTCCTGGGAATTGGCGAACCGGGCACTTTGCTGTGTATTCTGGTGGAAGAAAAAGTCGGGCAGCTGAAAAAAATTGTAGATGCCATCACCGAAGAAAACATCTCCTTTGGCAGCGTTTTGGTCGCCCGTTATTGGGAAAAAGACAAGCGCGTTGTTTTCCCCTATCTGCTGACACAAAATATTGCCCATGTGAAAGAGAAATTAAAGAAACTGGGATTTACATTGCTGGAACCGATGGAATGGTATCTGGACCAGTTGCCTAAAAATGAATAATTCTCAAAGCCCACACCCTGTCCAAAACCAATCCGGCCATTGTCCGTACGATGATCTATATATTTACCAGCTGGACGGATTGAATTGGAACGCGCATCGGCAAAAATTATAAAAAGCTGGACCCACGAAGGTCACAAAGAACACAAAGAATAAAATTTTTTGATTAACTTCAAAAGCTTCGTGTACTTTGTGCCTTTCGTGATGCAAAATGTTTTTTCAAAGAGGATCATATTACATTTTAAGGGAACTAAATTTCTCTTGGAAGGTTCAAGATGATTATCACATGTTGGGGATCCAGGGGCTCAATACCGGTTTCCGGGAAGGAATACTTAAAATACGGGGGCGACACAACCAGTTTGGAAATTCGCACCAAAAGCGGGGATATCATTGCTGTCGATGCCGGTACCGGTATTCGAAGGTTTGGCAACAAGCTTGCCGAAGAAAACGCTCACAACATTAATTTTCTTTTCACCCACGCCCACTGGGATCATTTGATGGGATTTCCTTTCTTCAAACCCCTCTATTTCGAACGTGCCAAATTTTACATGCACGGCTGTCCGTTCCACACTCAGTTTGTGGAGACAATTTTATCAACAGTTATGGCGCCACCCAATTTCCCGGTAAAATACGACGATGTTAAAGCCCAGATGAAATATGAAAAAGCCTGTCCGCAAGAATTTAATATCGGCTCCGTATCGATTACACCCATACCTATCAGTCATCCAAACGGAGGTAGCGGTTATAAATTTGAAGAAGACGGAAAATCCTTTGTTTTCCTGACCGATAATGAACTGGGATATATTCATTCCGGCGGGCGCACGTTTCAAGAGTATGTGGACTTTTCAGCCGGCGCCGATCTTTTGATCCATGATAGTGAATATACCCCGGACGAATATCAAACATTTATCGAATGGGGCCATTCAGTTTATACCGATGTGCTCAAATTAGCACAGGAGGCGGACGTTAAAAAACTGGGGCTGTTCCATTTAAACCAGGAACGAACCGATGGCCAAATGGATGATATGGTTGACACCTGCCGCCAGCACATTGATGACCAAGGCCTCAATATTGAATGTGTCGGCGTCGCGACTGATATGACGTTCAAGCTATAGCCCAACCCTGTCAGGTTGCGCTAAAATCCAAATATCGAATCCCGAAATCCGAAACAAATTCGAATATTAAATTACAAAAATTCAAAACGGTTAAAGTATCTTTTCTCTTGCTTCTGATTGGTGATTCTTTTTAAAGTTTAGAACATTTGAAAATTCGTATTTTGATATTGTTTCGAATTTCGTGCTTCGTTTTTCGAATTTAAATACTTCGATGTGTTTAAGATATTTCGAAAAATCATAATTGAATTGATTAAAAATTGAGCGTATGAGGGAACATGATGGATGATTTGATCAAAAAAGCGGCGACCGATCTATCTGAAGCAAAAATGGTAACGGCCTTGACCGGTGCAGGCATCTCTGTTGAAAGCGGAATTCCGCCTTTCAGAGGAAAGGGCGGTCTGTGGGAAAAATACGACCCCATGGAAGTGGCCCACATCGATGCGTTTTTACAAAATCCCGCAAAAGTCTGGAACCTTCTTTTCAAGGACATGAAAGAAGTATTGGACAAGGCCACACCGAGTGACAGTCACAAAGGATTGGCAAAACTCGAAGAATTAGGAATTTTAAAGACGATCATTACCCAGAACGTAGACGGGCTCCATCAAATGGCCGGAAATAGTGATGTCATCGAGTTTCACGGCAACATGGCCTGGCAGAAATGTATGGACTGCCATAAACGTTATGAGACCCATAACATTGACATCAACCAAATCCCGCCGCGCTGCAGTTGTGACGGAATCTTGCGCCCCGATGCGGTCTTATTTGGCGAAATGATTCCCCAGGATGCGCTCTGGCGTTCGCGACAGGTCGCAAGAGATTGTGATGTGATGCTGGTGATCGGGACCTCGGCGGTTGTTCAACCGGCCGCCCTGATGCCGGTTATCGCTAAAGAATCCGGAGCCAAAGTTATTGAGATCAACCCGGAACGCACACCGCTAACCGGCGACATCAGCGACTATCTGATCAGCGGAACCGCCGGCGATGTAATGAATCGCATTATGTCGTATCTGAACAAAATACTTTAATTGGGAATTAAGATATTAGGTTTCAGGTGTCAGTCTCCCGGTTCAAAGGTTCAACGCTCAAAGGTTCAGAGGTTAAATAACAGCAGAAACAGGTCGGATGCGATGCCGAAAGACAGAGGAGAGCAGCCAGAAGCCAGAACCTTTGAACCTCTGAACCCAGAACCCTGAACACACACCTCGATGCAACCCTACCTGATGGGTGATCAAATCAAACATGAGTAAAAATTCCACTCCCTGGATTCAAACAGTTACGCTGACTCCGCCGAGTTTGAAGGACAATACGGCGGATGCGGACCGGCTCATCCAGGCACTAAAGTCACGCCTGGACACACCCGTCATTGATATCGATCTTGATCTATTAAAAATTCTGCCGGCGGTCTTACGCCACAGCCGGTTTAACACTCACATCATTGACGATTTGCCGCCCAAAGGGATTTGCGGTTCGGGTGTCATTGACCTGGCCGCCCGGTTGTTTCTTACCGGCATGATTGATATTCAGGGCAATCTGGTGGCGGCGGTTTGCGGCCCAAAGATTAAAGAGATAGACGGCCTTTTGCATCTGGTCGTTGTCTCGGCTGAGAAGACGGCTACCGGTTTCGATCTGACCATTAGCCAGGCTGATCTGGACAGCCTCATCCGGTCCAAAGCAGCCATGTATACGATATTAGAAACCTTAACCGATTCAGTTGGAATCACACCGCAGGACCTAGAATCTTTTTTCGTGGCCGGAACGTTTGGCGCTTTCATCAACCCTGAATCGGCTATTTCTATCGGAATGCTGCCGGACTTGCCGCTGGACCGGTATAAACCGCTGGGAAACAGCTCTCTTGGCGGTGCAACCCTGGCGCTTCAATCAGACAAATACCACCCAGAAATCGGTCAGATCCGCGACCGCATCACTTACATGGAGCTCAACGTCAATCAGAATTTCATGAACCGCTTCAGCGCCGCCAAGTTTTTACCGCATACAAATACATCATTGTTTCCCTCGGTAAAATTATGGGACAAAAGAAAACAATAAGCGCAGCGCTCTTCGAACAATGTGCTCCATAATTCCCGACCTGGTAAATAAAGGCATTCTGCGGCCGAATCCGGGCGGCGGGCGCAGTGTCAGCTATGGTATGGTTTGGAACTGAACCCGTAATGATTGAATGAACACCCTTGTGATAATCGACTCAAATTATGAGTCGTTTAATGATTCTAAATGACTCAGCATCAATCGAATTTTTTGTAACAATTCACCAGGCTGTAAAATAGTCAATTGATGATCTCTGTCCGGAAAAAAATGTTTTGTGTTAAAAGTGATAAGATAATCGGCCCGGTTTGTAATTGCAGAAGTTAAAATGGGTAAATCTTTCGGATGTGCCATACTGCGATATTTGTTTTGTTCGTCAAGGGTTGGATTTTTCTTGATTTCCAAGGAATGTTCAACGATTTCGTTAAATATAGGTTCTGCTTGCGGCAATTTTTTGCGGAGATTCCTGCGGCATTCGGCAACGATCTGTTGGCATGTCAATCCGGTTAATATTCTGATTTCGCATAATTGGAGTAACAAAAATGAAGCGCCTGTTTGTGAAGCTGATCCGGCGATGAGTGCATCGGCATCAAAGAATATTTTCTTGGGGAGCATTGGATATAAGAATTTTGCTTATTTATTTCGTTCTTTTGCAACGCCCTGGATCAACTCTTCTAAAGAAATATTGTTTTTTTGGCGGAGGGTTTCGATTTCAGCAACTAATTTGGGTAGAACAGATTGCCTGGGGCTTAGAAAAAAACCTTCGCCCAGGTCAATTATGGTTAAAGGATCACCTTCACCGATGCGATACCGCTTTCGCAATTCCATCGGAATCGTTACGGATCCCTTTTTTCGCATTTGAATTGTTTTTGTCATTATTCTCCCTTTCTGAATTTCCGAATTTCCGTATTTCATAATTAATTTAACCATTATTTATCGAGAGATCAAGAAAAAATTAGCGCGCAAATAAAAATCAGAGAGATTAAATTTAGGCATTTTTGGCGGTGGGAAAGCCTCAAAGAGGTAGGGATTGGACGCAAAGCATTGCGGTTGGCGGCAGGTCAATTTGACCTGCAATGTATTTAATGATAGCCTTTGGAACCTCAGTTCGTCCCCGCGGAAATCGGCCTTCGTATTGGAAAAATTTTAGAAGAACAGCCAAACCAAGTTTTGATACTGTTATCTTGTTGGCGAGTAGTTTGCGTTCACCGGGTAAGAGAGTGAAATTCTCGATCAGTTCTTCATGGGCCCATAGATGCTTCATAAGATAGATCCCCCCAAAAATATTTATGATGGTTTTTATTAGAGCATCAATGGGGTCTTTTTAACGGCTGGACACTATATGAGCAAGTCTATTGATTGTGAAATGGAGATCAGGTGGGGAATAGTTTTAGAGGAAAAATCACAGATTGCGGCAAACAGTAGCTACGCTACTTTTGGGCCTATATGGAAGATGCAAGATCGGCCGGTGTGCGTTAGTAGGGGACGTTGTTGACTGAGTTTCCTTACTAACTCGCCCGTTTTATGATTTTTGATATCGCCGAGGTCGAAACGCCCAGCCTTCTGGCAACTTCTGCTAATGCAACCCCTTGTGTCCTTACCAATCCAATCGCTATCCGAGCTCGAACCCTACTCGCCTCTTTGTGTCGGCTACCCGCCTTTAATTCTTCAATGGATACCTTTTTATTTTTACATATTTGGGTTATA
>Ga0255053_10001607_pt1 | contig 12401 bp, 12 predicted proteins | sample JV7_2_22_MG_FD_188635 | JGI IMG/M metagenome (GOLD analysis project Ga0255053, IMG submission 188635) | Seawater microbial communities from Jervis Inlet, British Columbia, Canada - JV7_2_22 | ecosystem: Environmental > Aquatic > Marine > Inlet | place: Canada: British Columbia | collected...
CGATCCTGGTCAACACGCCGAATCCCTCGGCTTCGAGTGCCTCTGTGACCGCGTCGATTGTTTCATCGTATGGCGCGTCTACTCGAACTTCAAAACCCAGCTCTTCGCTTACCTTCGTATTCTGGTTTTGTATATTGCTCATAAGAATGAGCATTTGACATGAAAACAATGGCGAGATGCTATCCGTATCACGACAACGACCGTCCGCGGCGTGACTACAGCGCGCCGATGCCGTAATTGAGAATGATTCGCCAGTCCTCCCGGTCCGCCATGGGCGACCCACGGTTGGCATCGAAATAGCGCACGCGAAGCCATAGGCCCTTAAAGAAGCCCTTCTCGGGTCGGAAGTCGACCGTGATATCGGGTGTCATATTCGGGCAATAGCTGTTCATCTCGGCCGCGCGGCCAACGTCTCACTGGGCAGTTCGCCGAAGCGCTGGCGATAGGTCTCTGAGAATCGCCCGAGATGAGTGAACCCGTTACGCAGGGCAACCTGCTTAACGTTCGTCTCATCGGGATACTTGACAGCCAGTTCCCGGTGGGCCGCATCCAGGCGCACGGCCTTCAGAAATTCTGTGACGGTGGTATCGAAACGCTCCCTGAAACAGCGTTGCACCATCCGAATGCTGAACCCAGTGTGACGACTGAGGTCGTCCAGGTGAACGGGTTGGTCGAAGTTTGTCTCGATGTATTCTTTTGCACTCTCGGCAATCTGAACATTGCGTTCAGACCGGCTTAGGATCGAACCGACATCCATTAACGGTGCCACGAGTGCCCTCGAGACTTGCTTTATATAGAGGCCCGCCGCCGCAGCGGCAGGCCTTTGCACTTGAGTTTCAGAACTAACAGAAACTCCTACCAGCCGACCCACTTGTAGCCGATTTCGAGGCCGTAGTCCGTGGGACGATCCGAGCTGGACCCCAGCGTAAACGTGGGACGGAGGTACCAACTCTGTCCCTTCCGCGACGTCATAAAACCGAATTCGATATCCATGATGGCAAACTCAGTATTGTTCTCCTGGTCGAAGACGATTTGCGGTTCCGCAAACAACCACGACTTCCCGTCCACCGACATGAGGAGATAATTGATATCGATTATGATCTGCTCAACATCGTCGCGACCGTCGTCCTCGTCAATGCTGAACTTGTACTGCAGTCCCGGCGCAAAAAGACCGCCTTTCTTCCAGGGCCCCCAACCGCCCCCGAAAAAATGGCCGTAGAAGACAATAGGGGCCAGCGACGTGGCGCCCGCTCCGAGACTGTCTTCTGATGCGGTGTCGAGAAAAACCTCCAACGCAAACGCAAAGGCATTCGCCCCTTTCATCCAGGGCACTGTCATGAGCCTGAAATTGACATCCCCGAGCCCGTCATCGTCGATGTCGTCTATGCCGTCGCCGTTGAGGTCGGCCTTCAGCATGCTGTACGGAGCCCGGATCCGAAACTGCCACTTGCCACCGGCAAAGGGCTGCCGGTACTCGAGGGTCGTCAGGTTCTGGTTACCGTCCCCCTCCGTATTGAGCCACAGATACTCGTTGTAGATCCGGAAGTCTCGCTGGAAGTTGATGGGGTTGGTACCGGACTTGTCACTCTTGTCGGTCACCGCCGCCTCGGCGGTGCCTACATCGTCCTGGGCCATGCCGCTTACCGGCAGCAATACCAAGCTGAAGATCGTGATAAGAGTTAAAAATCCTTGCTTGTAAACATTCATAATCAATCCTCTTTGCAAGGTGGTTACTGTTTGGGTTCATACGGATCGGGAGTGCCGGGCTTGATTGGTGGTTCCTGCCTCAGCGACATCACGTGTGCGCCCAGTTGTCCCAGGGCCGCCTTCGGCACCCAGGTCTCCGGGAACAGCACATTCTGGGTCTCGCCCGGATCCTTAATGAGGTTGTAGATCCGCGGCATGCCGTAGTTCATGGTCTCGGTGACGATGTTGTGCTGCTCTTTCAGGTGGAGCTTCCAGTTGCGCCACTTCACGGCCCAGACGTCGTTGCCCATGTAGACGATTACGCCCTCGCGATTGGACTTCTCCTGCTTGCCCAGCATGAAATCGGTCTGGTCCACGCCGTCGATGACGCGGTCGTTGGGCACCGTGCCGTCGGCGATGCGAGCAAAGGTCGGATAGAGATCTATCTCGTGCACGATCTCGTCGCTGACCGTACCGGCCTGGATTTTCCCCGGCCAGCGAGCTGCGAACGGCACACGCAGGGCGGCCTCAAAGCCGGTGAACAGCGATCCCCTCCAGGGACCCGCTGAACCTGGAACGAAATACTCGACCGACGGAGTGTTCGATCCTTCAGCCAGGTTTTCGGGCCCGTTGTCCGCGGTGAAGATGAACAGCGTGTCGTCCCGGATCCCCAGCTCATCGACCGTGTCCAACAGCATGCCGACGTATGCATCAATCTGGGCCAGCACGTCCGCAAAGCGGCCGCTCCCCGTCTTGCCGGCGAAGTCCGGATGCGGAACGAGCGGATAGTGCGTCATCGTGTACGGCAAGTACAAGAAGAAGGGCTTGTTCGCCTTCACCTGCCGTTCCATGAAGTCGATCGACCGCTTGGTCAATTCGAGGTCGATGAGGCCGCGCTGCTCGAGGTCATAGTTCATCACCTTTTTCGGCGCGGAGCCCTTTTTACCCTCGTAGATGTAGGTGCCCTCGACGCCGCTTTCCGCGTAGCCGTCGAGCACTTCCCAGGGCGTCTCGTCGCTCGAATTCGGGATACCGTACCACTCGTCGAAGCCCTGGTCCGTCGGGAACCGGCCCTCGGTGCTACCCAGGTGCCACTTGCCGAACATACCGGTGGCATATCCAGCGTCGGACAGCATCTCGGCCATGGTGATCTCCCATTGGACGAGGCCATAGACACCTCCGCCAAGCGGGACCGTCCCGTTGCCGCTGCGGATGGCGTAGCGGCCGGACATGATCGCGGCCCGCGAAGGTGTGCACTGCGTTTCGACGTTGAAGTTGGTCAGGCGTAGGCCCTCGGAAGCCAGGCTATCCATCCGGGGCGTCGGTGCTCCGCGGATGATTCCGCCACCATTGAAGCCAGGTTCACCCCAGCCGAAGTTGTCCATGAAGACCAGCACGATGTTCGGTTGGTCCGCGGCCAGCGCGGTTGAAGCAATTAGTGTCGTGAAGAGTGCAAGAATTGCCTTTCTGAAGTTACACATTTATCTCTCCATGGTTCTTGAACTGGGAGTAATAAATGTATTGATGTCTTGGGAAGGCAACTATCCGGATTGCGTACAAACATTATCCGGATTGCGTCCGAACACTATCCAGATCACGCACAAGAGGGTTTGGTTGACGCCTGCTTACACTCCCAATGTCTCGCTGGGAGATTCTCCGAATCGTGTGCGATAGGCCAGTGAAAATCGCCCGAGATGAGTGAATCCATTACCCAGGGCAATCTCTGTGACGTTTGTCTCTCTGCTGTCCGCGGCAGTCAATTCCCGGCAGGCCGCATCCAGGCGAACAGTCTTGAGATAATCCGTGACGGAGTGACCGAAATACTCCTTGAAACTGCGTTGTAGCGTCCGCACACCGACCCCCGTGTGCTTGCACAGTTCTTCCGCGTGAACGGGCATTTGGAAATTTATCTCGATGTAATCCCGTGCACCTTTCGCAATCCGGCCGTGGGCCTTGAGACCATTGATATTCTCCGGCCGGTATTGATCAGAGGCATGGCCAATCAGCGAAACAGTCCATGCCAGCAGGTTTGTGGTGCGTTCACTCTGGAGATTCACCTCTGGCGCACCAATCTGGTTTACGATCAAGTCCCCAAGCGCACCAAGCTCGGGCGCAAACACTTTAACCAGGGTCAATCCCTTTGGGGTCCTTGCTGTCGGGCAAAGGACTTCCAGCATTTCGGTGAATCTTGGTGTCGACATGACGATACAGTCGGAACCAATCGGGCCGGGGCCCGAGATGTTCATACCTTCACTCGTTTGGGCCACTGCCAGTTGATCATCGCCGAGGTTGATGCCGTTAATGACAAAATGGTTGCTCGGACTACGTGGCAACACGAATCCGACGTCATCGCTTGGCGAGCTGAGATACAGTGACAGGTCCGTACTGTAGCGGTCGGAAAAAAGTTCACAATCCGGATATGCTCGGTGCGCCAGGCCGGCGCGAAAATTGCCCTGTTTTGCCTGGCGGGTCGGCTGGTAAATACCGAATTGCTGCAAAGCCTTTTCCAGCGCCTCAGGTGATGTAAACCACTGGCTGTGCTGCCGGGGAAGGTCCGCGGCAAACGCTTCGAAGTTCATGATGGCCAATACATCTCTCGTATCAATACACTATTCAATACGTACTTGACGCAAAGTGGATAGACATTTTTCCTGCTGACTTTAACCTCCTATTGACGAACAAAGGTAGATGTCCTCCGTGAATCAGTAGCAGGTGGCGCCACTCGCCATGACCAGGACCTGATTCAGGCGCTGCCAAGAGAGGAGAGGTTGGTATGAATAAACGACAGATCTTGACATTGTCTATGCTGATGGCGGTGTGGATTTGCGTCGGCAATCCGGTACACGCACAACTTTCCGGGCACAACACGAAAGGCGACTTCGGCCTTCAATCGGGCACACAGGCGCCACCGGGATTCTACGTTGTGCCGCTATATTACGATTACAGTGCCGACACGTTGCGAGATGGCAATGGGGATAAATTTGATCCTCTTGGTGGCGGTGGATCTCTCGATGCCGGGGCCGCTATTGCCGGGTTGCTGTGGGTGTCTGAAAAGAAATTCCTCGGCGGCACCTATGGCTTCTCAGTATGGCCAGGCGTCACCAATAACGCGCTCGAATTGCCGGCACTTCAAACCAACTCCAAGACCAGTACGGGCTTGGCTGATATCTACATCCAACCGGTCATTCTTGGTTGGAACAAAGCCCAGGCCGATTTCACCGCGGGACTGGGTATCTACGCACCGACCGGTGAGTTCGAGGCGGGTGGCGATAGCAATCGCGGGCTTGGCATGTGGAGCTACGAAATTTTCGGCGGTACGACCGTGTATTTCGACGAGGCGAGAACCTGGCATTTTGCCGCGACTGCGTTTTATGAAACACACGGCGAGAAGGATGGCACGAACATTCGCGTGGGCGACATCCTGACGCTCGAAGGCGGTCTCGGAAAGTCGTTTATGGATGGCGCGGCTAACGTCGGCATTGCCTACTATGCACAATGGAAACTCACGGACGACGATTTTGGCCTCGGTTTTACCCCACCAGGTGGGCAAATCCTCGACAGGCACCGGGTGTACGGAATTGGGCCCGAGATCACGATCCCGCTTGCCAGCAAAAGCAAATTATACGGTTTCTTGAACCTGCGGTACTTCTGGGAGACTGGTGCTCGAACAACCCTCGAGGGCGACACCTTTCTGATAACGTTTTCGTTCCCGGTGCCTAGTATACCTTTGCAATAAATTCACATCGTAAGGTCTCGATTATGACACCTATAACACTCAAGCTGAAGAGTCGTCATTGGATGATACCGGTGCTCACCCTGCTGGCTGTCCTGGTTAGCGCCTGTGCTTCGACACCACGGCCCACACCACCAGAAGCAGGCGCACCACTAGTACAGCCCTGGGGATCGGTTCCTTTACAGGTTGCTGCTGGTGGGATTGACCAGGACATCGTCGATAGCTTTATCAGGTCCCTGCAAGCCAAGCGCGACAAAATGCGGCAGGCCGGTATTACCGGCCAGATCCCCTACCGTGCCTTGACACTGTCCGGTGGCGGTTCTCGCGGCGCCTACGGGGCCGGCGTGCTGAGCGGCTGGAGCGAGCGGGGTGATCGCCCGCAGTTTGACGTGGTTACGGGTATCTCAACCGGTGCACTGATGGCCACGCACGCATTTCTCGGGCCGGAGTTTGATGATGATCTTGCGATCTACAAAACCATCGACAATGACGACGTGTTCCGGGAACGCAGCTTGATGAAAGCACTCAAGGGACCGGCGATGCTGGATACGGCACCGCTGCGTGAGACTCTCTTGACGATCATTACCGAGAGAACACTTGATCAGGTTGCCGCCGAGTATCGCAAGGGTCGCCGTCTTTTTATCGGCACGACTAACCTCGATGCCAACCTGTTTACAGTCTGGGACATGGGTCGAATAGCCGCGTCTACACGAGCCGATCGTCTAAAACGTTATATCGACGTGGTCATGGCGTCGGCAGCGTTCCCCATCGCGTTTCCGCCGATCTATATCGAGGTTGAAAGTGAATCGGGTACCTTCACCGAGATGCACGCCGACGGAGGTATCCGCGAATCGGCATTTTTCTTCGATTTCGATCTCCTCGAGGATGTCCGACAAGCCATGGAAACCGCGGGCATCAATGAAAACGAATTCAGGCAGGAACTCTACCTGCTGATCAACGGTTCCCTTGCGGGAACCGGGGCCCGAAGTTACAAACCGATCGAAGGGAAGATGGGTCCGATAGCCGGAGCAACGGTTGACGCTTTTTTGACCAAGGTCACCCAGGGGAGTGTGTACCGCCTGTGGGTTCTCGCACTGGTGCATGGCGCGGATTTTCATGTCAGCTTTGTGCCGCCAGACTTCGAATTTACATCGGGCTCATTGAGTTTCGACGTGGCAGAGCAAATGGCACTGTTTGATCGGGGCTATCAACAGGCGCTTGAAGGCGTTGCCTGGGCCACCCAGTTTGCACCGGCCAGCATCGAGGAATTGATCAATCTCATCGAGGACCCGGCATCCACATTCGATCGGCATCAAGCACCTGCCTGGCTGCAGAGGGATAAAAGGTAAACAGTATGTATGAAGAACTGGCAATTCTGGCCATCTACGTATTCATATACAGCATCATCGCGGGCCGAATCGAACGCGGATTCTTTTCCGGCCCAATCGTATTCGTTGTCTCAGGTGTCATTTTCGGGCCGCTCGTGCTCGGATTGTTCGATCTGCCGATAACGACGAATGAGCTGCGGATACTTGCGGACCTGACCCTGGCGCTGGTGTTGTTTATCGATGCTGCCAACGCGGACCTGTCGACACTGAAACGCCATATAAAGATTCCGTCGAGGATGCTGTTGATCGGATTGCCGGGGGTTATTTTGCTCGGGTTCGGTTTTGCCATTCTCCTGTTCGACGGCCTCAGCCTTTTCGAGGCCGCCATCCTGGCAACGATGCTTGCTGCGACGGACGCGGCGCTGGGTAAAGCGGTCATCACAAACAAGAGCGTCCCGATCCACGTTCGCGAAGGCCTTAACGCGGAAAGCGGATTGAACGACGGTCTGTGCGTACCGGTGCTGTTCGTATTCATTGCGCTGGCCGAGGGCGTTGAGGCTCACGGAAGCGGTATGTCGCTGGCATTGACCCTGGTGGCTGAGGAACTGGGTATCGGTCTGCTTGTAGGCATCGGGCTGACGGCAATCGCCGCCCCCTTGCTGAGGGCGTGCTGGCAGCGGGGTTGGGTGACTGAAGTCTGGGTGCAGGTTACGATCATCGCGCTGGCCATCGCCTGTTTCACGGTCGCGCAGAGCATGCACGGCAGCGGCTATATCGCCGCATTTACCGGCGGCCTGTTGTTCGGTCACCTGGCCAAAGACTCGACGCACAAGCTGGTTCTGGCTGCCGAGGGCGACGCTGAGACGCTGGCTATGCTCACCTGGTTGGTATTCGGTGCCGCCGTTGTCGGCCAGTTTGCGGACCAGATTACCTGGCAGGTGATCGGTTACTCGGTTCTCAGCCTGACGCTAATTCGCATTATTCCAATATTTCTGTCGCTGACCGGCAGCGGTGAGCCGGTTGCGAATAAGCTGTTTCTCGGGTGGTTCGGCCCGCGGGGTCTTGCCAGCATCGTGTTTGCCATTATCGTCATGAATACGGACCTGCCTGGTGCCAAGCTTATAGTGATGGTAGTGGCTTGCACGGTCATATTGAGCCTGGTTGCCCACGGCATAACGGCAAACCCGCTGGCCAAGTGGATTGGCAGGAACGATCAACAGGATGCCTAACGGGCCCGGCTGAACAGTTTTTTCGTAACTGAAGGGTAGATAGCCGAGTTCGTCGCCAAATTGTAATTACGTATAGACAAAACGAAGGACAGCCGCAATTCTCGGCGAACTATTCTGTTTTTGCCCTTCATGATGTCGGTGCGATCGTGGTTGTACAGAAAAACAAAGAGTCCCTGCAGCGGCTGGGTGCCAATTCCCTGATACTGCATACGAGGCCTTTGTACGTGCCATCAAGGGCCCTGCGATACACACATACGTTTGGCCTCGGTGGCATGTCCCTGGTGCTCTTCATGATGTTGATAAGCACCGGGCTCCTTATGATCTTCGTTTACGAACCGTTCCCGGAACGCGCCTACCAGTCCATCCTGTTTATGCAACAGGAAATTCTGTTCGGCCGACTCATACGCGGTGTCCATTACTGGAGCGCCAACCTGCTTATCGCCGTGGCGGCGTTGCACATGCTGCGTGTATTCCTGACCGGAGCGTTCCACGCGCCCCGGCAGTCCAACTGGATCATTGGTCTTTGCTTGTTGTTTCTTATTCTGTTGTCCGGGTTTACCGGCTACCTGTTGCCGTGGGATCAGATTTCCTTCTGGGCGATCACGATCTGCACCGAGATGCTGGGATACATGCCGGGTATTGGCCAGTTGCTCCAGCGGGTGATTCTCGGCGGAGCGGAAATCGGTTCCGCTACGGTGATCAACTTCTACGCTTTGCATACTATCGTTGTTCCATTGCTGCTGGTTGGGCTGATGACATGGCATTTTTGGCGTGTTCGCCTGGCCGGGGGCGTTGTCATTCCGCGGGACCCGGAAGATGATCCTAATGGCGGTACGGACACTGTGCCGTTCGTTCCCAACCTGCTTCTTAGAGAGGTAGCAGTGGGGCTGATGCTGATAGCTTTCGTGCTCCTGGTCGCCATTTTCTTCGAGGCCCCGTTGGGCGAGCCTGCCAATCCCGGGGTGAGCCCAAACCCGGCCAAGGCGCCGTGGTATTTCCTCGGCTTACAGGAATTACTGCTGCACTTTCATCCTTTGTTTGCTGTCTTCGTTATTCCCCTGGTCGTCGCTATCGCCATTGTTCGAGTCGCGTATCTGAACTATGACGCAGATCTGTCGGGAAACTGGTTCCTGACTCCGAAAGGGCGACGCATGGCAATCGTTGCTGCAGGTGTCGCCCTGCTGCTAACACCGTTGTGGATTCTGATGGACGAATTCGTCGTCGGACCCGCTGGCTGGTTGCCCGGCGCCGCGCCGATCATCAGCAACGGCCTATTACCCTGTGGCGCTCTCGCGACTGGGGTTGTTGCGTTCTACATGTTGCTCAAAAAGCATTTCTCAGCGTCGAAGAACGAGGCGGTTCAGGCGTTGTTCGTGCTGTTCGTGATCGGATTTGCGGTACTCACGGTAACTGGCGTCTGGTTTCGTGGTGCCGGTATGGCATTGGTGTGGCCATGGCAGTTGTAGATAAATCCCGCCGCAGCTTTCTATCCCGCATCCTGCGGGCACTCGGTGGTCTTGCCGTACTGGAAGCAGGCTGGATTGCAGCATCGTTCGTAGGGTCACGCCGGCGCCAGTCACCGACAGGCGAGGGGAGCGGGGTGCAGGTTGCCGGTCCGGTTGAGCGGTTTGAACCGGGCAGCGTAACGGCATTCCGCGAGGGCGAGTTCTACCTGGCGCGTCTGAGGGATGGCGGGTTTCTGGCCTTGCACCGCAAGTGCAGCCATCTGGGTTGTACCGTGCCCTGGATCAAGGATGAGCAGAGATTTACCTGCCCCTGCCATGCCTCGGCCTTCGACATCCACGGAGCGGTGCTCGATGCACCGGCCCCGCGGGCTCTGGATTTGTTCGCCGTACGCATCGAGAACGGGATTGTGAAGGTCGACACCAGCAAGCTGATTCGCCGGTCCTCTTTCGAGCCGCACCAGGTAACCAGGGTCTAATCGTCCGATGAATGACGACGGCATGCGTAGCTGGAGACTGGCGGCACTTACCGCATTGGGAGTGATCGTCCTTTCCGTTCCATTCTATGTTGTCAGGGATATGCAGCGAGAGGCTACGCGTATTCCACTTCGCACGTCTGCTGCACGCTTTGTAGGCCGGGAGCAGTGCATCGATTGCCACGATGAGGCATACGAGAAATGGCTGGGCTCGGATCACGATAACGCCATGGACCTCGCCAACGAACAGACAGTCCTGGGCGACTTCAACGACGCCGAATACGAACACGACGGGGTCACTTCCCGCTTTTACAAGATAGGGGACGAGTATTTCGTCTTCACAGAAGGCCCTGGCGGAGACATGGTTGAGTTCGAAGTGCGCTATACGTTTGGCGTCGAGCCGTTACAGCAATACCTGATCCCTTTTCCAGGGGGGCGGCTGCAGGCGCTGTCCGTCGCCTGGGACACTAAAGAGCGGCGCTGGTTCGACCTCTATCCCGATAATACATTTTCAAGCGACGACTGGCTGCACTGGACCCGCAACGGACAGAACTGGAATGGCATGTGCGCCGAATGTCATTCCACCGATCTGCAAAAGAACTACGACGCGGAAAGCAAGACATTCAACACCACCTGGTCCGAGGTAGATGTCAGTTGCGAAGCATGCCATGGCCCTGCTTCCCACCATATGGCATGGGCAGAAATCGATCCGATGGGTCGCCCCGACGTCGAGAACTATGGTCTGGTCGTGGACACGAGCGTTATGGACAACCGCCAGCAAGTGGAAATGTGCGCTCCTTGTCATTCGCGCCGCAGTGAAATTGGCGACTATGACCACGGCCAGGAGGATCTGCTGGAAAATCTGCTGCCTTCGCTGTTACGGGAAGGCGTATATCACTCAGATGGCCAGATTCTCGAGGAGGACTATGTCTGGGGCTCTTTTGTACAGAGCAAGATGTACCAGAATGGAGTTCGCTGCAGTGACTGCCACGACGTGCACAGCCTGGTGCTACACAAGGAGGGCAATGAGCTCTGTCTGCAATGCCACCAAGCGGATACATACGACGCGTACGAGCACCACTTTCATCAGAAGATCTACGAGGGCCAGCCCAGCGACGGCGCCTTGTGTATCAAATGTCACATGCCCGAGCAGCCCTTTATGGTGATCGATTACCGGGCGGATCACAGTCTCCGGGTGCCGCGGCCGGACCTGAGTTTGGAGATCGGCGTTCCCAACGCCTGCAGCCAAAGCGGCTGTCACGATGACCAGACTGTGCAATGGTCTGTGGACGCGTTCACGGAATGGTACGGCAAGGCACGCAAGCCCCATTTCGGGACTGTCCTGGCAGCCGCTCGTGCCGGCGAGCCGGGTGCACAAGACGGACTCATTTCCCTTGTGGAGAGCTCCCTTTATCCACCCATTGTGCGCGCAACTGCCTTGAATGTTTTACAGGCCTACCCGGACGCACGGACAAGTCACGTCATGCAACGCGCGCTGGGCGATGACGAGGCCCTGGTACGCCATACCGCTGTCGAAGGGATTGCGGCTGAGACTCCGGAAGCGTTAGTCGAATTGCTCGCTCCGCTGCTGTTTGACTCAGTTAGAGCGGTTCGAATCAGAACCGCCTCACGCCTAGGTGGAATAGGCAGAGAATATTTCAAAGCCTATCAGCGGGAAGCCCTGGATAAAGAACTGGCGGAATATATCGGAGCGATGAAGGCTTCACTGGATTTCGCGGCGTCAGGCATGAATCTGGGAAATCTTTACAGCACTCAGGGCGACGCGGAAACTGCTGAACACTATTATCGCGTGGCGCTCGAGGTGGACGATTTGTTCTTCCCGGCCAAGTTGAATCTGGCCGTGCTGGTCAGCGGGCAGGGCGACAACGAAGAGGCCGAGAAACTACTGCGGGAAGTTCTTGCCGACTATCCCGAACAACACGATGCTGCGTACTCCCTCGCGCTCCTGCTTGTCGGTGTGAATCGGGTCGACGAGGGCCTGCTCTACATTGCCCAGGCGGCGAAGGGTATGCCGCAGCGCGCACGCGTGCAGTACAACTATGGTTTGCTGCTTGCCCAGCTATCGAGGGACGACGAAGCCGAGGTCGCGTTGCGGAGCGCGCTGGAGCTCGAGCCGCAAAGTTTTGACTATCTGTATGCGCTTGTCGACTTTCACTACAAGCGTGGTCAATTCGATGAGGCCCTGGTACTTGCCGACATGATGATCCAGGCACATCCACAACAGCGCTTTGGCTACGATATCAAAGCTGCTATTGAGGGCCGCTAACGGCCTTCGGAGGTTTGCGGGAGTTTTGCGTGATTGAGTCCTGCATCGTTATGCACTGTGATGCAGACTAAGCAACGGGCGCCCCACAGACTTTCTTTTATAACAACAAGTTACAGTTCGGTGATCCAACTACGAACCGGGCGGTCGGGAGTTCGAATCTCTCCGGGCGCGCCATTTTTGAATTAGGCCTGCAGTAACA
>Ga0255053_10001613_pt1 | contig 12376 bp, 14 predicted proteins | sample JV7_2_22_MG_FD_188635 | JGI IMG/M metagenome (GOLD analysis project Ga0255053, IMG submission 188635) | Seawater microbial communities from Jervis Inlet, British Columbia, Canada - JV7_2_22 | ecosystem: Environmental > Aquatic > Marine > Inlet | place: Canada: British Columbia | collected...
AACGGCAAACGCCACGGCAACTTGAAGTCGGTCGGCATCGATCTCCATCTGATCGGGTGAGCGCCGCTCCCACTCTCCTGAAGGTGGAAAGTAGTCACTTTGAGCAAGCGTCGGTGTCGAAAAAAAGCCACCGACAATAGTCGCGACTGCGATAGTAATGAGGAGTCTAGGCTTCAAGAACACGGTGATTCTCCTGTCGTCGGCCAGAAGCAATGGGATGGACTCCTCCTCTCTTTTTCGGCATCTATGTGCCCAGACTTGAGTATTGGCTCGAGTCGCAAGCAGAGAAGGAGTCCACACATGAAGCTTAGCTATGTTGGCGTTGATTTGGCAAAGAACGTGTTTCAACTGCACGGCGTTGATAGGTTCGGCAAGGCCGTATGGCGGCGGCGCTTGCGACGTCACCAGTGGATGAGGGTCTTGCTGGAGACGGTGGAGCCAGGCTGTGTGGTCGGCATGGAGGCTTGCACAGGTGCACATCACTGGGCCCGCGAGCTGCAAAGCCGCGGCTACACGGTAAAGCTGATACCTCCACAGTTCGTAAAACCCTACGTGAAGAGCAACAAGAACGACGCCAACGATGCTGAGGCGATCTGTGAGGCAATGAGCCGACCGCACATGCGCTTCGTCACAGTGAAGAGTGTTGAACAGCAGGATATCCAGGCAACCCACCGGGTCCGTACAGAGCTCAAGGATCACCGCAACGCAAAGGCCAACCAGATCCGCGGTTTGGTGGCTGAGTACGGTCTGGTTGCACCGCAGACCTTGCCGGCACTACGGCGCGCCATCCCCGACTGGCTGGAAGATGCCCAGAACGGCCTGACTGACTACTTCCGCTCGTTGTTGCACGGACTCTGGGACGATCTTCTTACCTTGGAAGACCGCATCAAGGAACTCGACAAGGAGATTACGCGGCTTGCGAACAGCAATGAAGTAACCAGACGGTTGCAGCAACTACGAGGTGTCGGGCCGATGGTGGCCACGGCGCTGGTGGCAACAGTCGGCACCGGCGAGCAGTACCGCAAGGGCCGACAGATGGCTGCAGCACTCGGACTGACCCCGAGGCAGAGTAGCTCAGGCGACAAGTATCGCCTGCTCGGTATCAGCAAACGCGGTGATGCTTACCTGAGAACGCTACTGATACACGGTGCCAGGGCCGTCGTGTCACAGGCAAAACATCGGGACGACCCACTAAGTCGCTGGGCCACCGATATTGCCAGACGCAAACACACCAACGTCGCTGCCGTTGCACTGGCCAACAAAACCACGCGCATGGCCTGGGCCATGTTGCGCAATGACACAGATTACGACCCCAACTTGGCTGTTGGCTGAGTCGGGGAAACAACAGGAGAACCTCCACAGCGATTGCTTAAGCAAACTGCTTGATGGCAAACAGGTCGAACCGGCGTCGGCAAAACCCGCGAATGTCCGAGTACTCGAAGTACGAAGAAGCGATTGGGAGCTGACGCGCGAATAACCCATTATGGCCCGGCATCAACGTATGCCAACCTCAGAGGCCGGATATACGTACGCAGTCGTGCCATGTCTGACATCAACAGAGTGCTTGCAATGAGGAGGAGTCCATATACGGACATGCAGGACTAGCGAAATGGTCGGCGAGTTGCTACTCAACGCTGGCCCGTGGTCGCACGACCGAAACAAGTGCATTATCTCCCGCTCGACGCCGTACTTGAAACTTCATCGCTGCACCAGTCTGGCAGGCTTCGACAGTATTTTGCAACGTCCACAGAGATTCCACTTCGTCACCGTCCACTGCCTCGATCACATCTCCCGAATTCAGACCAGCCATGGCTGCCGCACTTTTGGGTCTGGGCGGATAGACAGTAACGCCGGTTTTGTCGGCGCTTGGACGTGCTGAGCCCCAAGCATCTTTCAGTGCGGAGCGACTGGCTGGGGCGCACAGGCACACGCCCAAGTCACAACAGGGGCATGTGCAACGGCAAGTAACACCGTCCCTGTCGAGCTCCCAGACTACGACGTCGTGCAGCATCGTATTTATTTTACTCATGACACCCAGATATTCTTGATAGTGCGCGACCGCGAGATCGGCTGTGTTTCCGTCTCCCACCAGATAGTTGTCACGGTGCCGAAGCGCCAACAGTTGCAATATCGAATACCCTACGATGGCCGAGTCAAAAGCGGTGTGGGCCAATTGGATCGCAGTCGTCAACGGCGGTCCATGGTCATCTGAGTGTGCGAAGCCGGCGCTTCGCGGCACATCGACACCTTTGGCGACTTTCTGGAAACGTGACTCGATCGCCTGTCGCTGTGTATTCGCCAATTCAGTGCAATCGTTTACGAATGCACTCATGTCTTCGTGATCCGATACAACGCCTCGCAATCCTTCCAGCATCGTTCCAATGCTGACTTCCAACGCCACCATATGAGCCATGTGCTGATGCAGTCTGTTCGTCATGCTAGACCCTCATTGACAGTAGGCAGAATACAAAGGTCAACGACCCCTTTGGGTCATCAGTAGCCGCTCAGCACGATCTTGTCTCACCGGCAGCTAACGAGAGTATAGCGGACGCCCGGCCCTGGCTTTTCGGCAGTCCAGATTTGAACAGCTGCTCTCACCCGAAGCAGTCGTTCGGATGCACATCAATACTCTGATCCCAGCGGCGGCTAACGGCCAATAGCGGACATTGGTGAATACTTGACGCTCAATTCAAGTTGGCACCTTGCCATATCGTCCAAACTCCAATTAGGAGAAATCCCGCACCTGCCACGTACGAAAGGTGTTTAGGACTAACATACTGAGAGATGACGCCGCCAGCCACCACTCCGATTGCAGACGCGACGATCAGGGCTGCTGAGGCTCCAACAAACACCGCAATCAGATTACCAGGCGACTTGGATGCAAAGAGCAGCGTGGCGAGCTGCGTCTTGTCGCCAAGTTCAGCGAGAAATACGATCCCGAAGACCGTTGTCAATACCTTCAAGTCCATCTTTTCAAAATCCCTAGTAAGTTTCTGATAATCGGCTTTTGCCAATACCGGTCATTCAATCATCGCAGAAGTCGCCAATATGACGGGCAGCTAACGACCAGAAGCGGTCATTCAACAACGCTTATATTCAATGCTGTGACAGGCAGGAATCGGCCAGAAGCGGCCGTTGCACTCTTGTCCGCCTGGACTCTGTAGTTAGGGTGGTATTTGAATTGGAGTGCAGACCGACTCTACTTTGATTGTATAACGAGGCCGAGCTGTTGACTTAGACTCAATAGATCTGGAATGAGCCACTGTTCTACAATTTTTCCGTCAACAACTCGATATATCGACATCTCATCTATGTGAATCTGTTTCCCGGTGGGTGGGTTACCGAGGAAACTGCCGTCATTCGTTCCGGTGGACGTAAAATGAGTCGCAACTAGATCTCCTTCAGCAACGATCAGCTTGATTTGTTCTGCCCAATCTGGAAAAGCCTTGCGATGGCTACCTGTGCGATCTCGATATTGGTCAAGACCTCTTGTTTCGGAACCAATAGGAAGGAAATGCTGAACGAAGTCTGGTGAGAACAACTCGTCTAGTATCTCGAGATTGCCCTTGTTCCAGACTTCTTCGTTCATCCGGTGAACGAGTTCCTTGTTGCGTTCCTGCAGTGTGGTCTCTTGGGTCGATACGCACCCTGAGAAGATGAGTAACACTGCGAACAAGAATCCCAAACATGTTTGAATTCTTCTTGGCATTTCTTCCTCTAGGGAACAATGGAGAAAATAAGCCAACAATTCTATGTTTGCTTAGGGTCACTAACTGCGTCCTGCTCTAGGACCAAAATGCGTCCCATCGGTATTGATCGTCACAGTAGGTCCATTCCTCCACGGCCAGGCCTTCACGCCAGCGTATGACCTCGCACACCGTGACCTCCTCAGTTTTGTCACCGCGAGTAGCAACAAATCGGAAGAGCGCTACCGAACGCTCGTCATTCCCGAAGTAGTCCTGGTTTTCTACGAATTTGGCAGTTCCACCGCTCAGCTCGTCCATTTTGGCGAAAAACCCCCCGAAAACCGCCTCGCGGCCATGGAAGTCACCAGAGATCAGGCTCTTGCCAGGGCTGTGCCAGTCTGTGTCATCGGCGATCATTTCGGTTAACGCGTCCATATCGCCTCTTGAAAAAGCCTCGTGGGCCTTGCGATGCAACGCTGCGTTTGGATGTTCGCTCATGATTCGCCCTCCTAAGATAGGTTTGCTTTGTCAAAATAAACTACTCCAACAAAACCGTAGCCCAGATTGGACAGTTCTCTATAGGTAAAAACCGCTAATTCGGACAGTAACCAGCCTATCGCGTCGCTGCGTCGTCAACAGGGGGAAAGATGTCCGCTTTGGGTTGCGGATTCAATCGGTGGTTGCAACACCTAGACTCTAACATTAGAGCAGGAGGTGTTGCCGATGAGTTGTCCGACCAGGAGATTTATCACCGAGCCTGAGCGTCAACAGATCTTTGATCGTTGGTTCAAAGGTGAGTCTCAGTATTCCATTGCGCGTTCACTCGGGCGCGGTCATACATCGATTCAGGGCGTTCTTTCGCGAACCGGCGGCATAAGGCCGTCGCGACCATTATCCGATGTAAAGATAAATATGGTGTTCTCTTCTAATCCCAGCTTGTCGATCGTATCCAGGAGTTCACCCACATAGGCATCCGTCTGTGCCAACACATCAGCAAAACTTCCGTTTCCCGTCTTACCGTAGTAGTCAGGATGAGGGTCGACCGGTTCATGGGTCTGCGTATAGGGGAGATAGGCAAAAAACGGCTTTCCGCCACCGGCCTTGCGTTTGATGAAATCAATGGCCTGGTCGGTGATTTCGCGATCGATCGTCCTGCGCTTCTCGCGACCGTACACTTCCAGTTCCCTGGGCTTTTCACCTCGCTTCGCTGACATGACGTGGGTGAAGACGGCGCTTGGGTGGCTATCTGGGGTGAAGCTATTGCTATCCGGCCAGAACGCTCGGTCCGATGATCTGGGGATTCCGATCCATTCATCGAACCCCTGGTCCGTGGGAAAACGACCCTCTGTGTCTCCCAAATGCCATTTTCCGAAGATGCCTGTCGCGTAACCGGAATCTGACAGCATCTCGGCCAGGGTAATCTCCCACTGGGTAATCCCGTACCACACACCTCGAGGCGGCCCGTCTTGCCGTTGTCGAGTACGAATCCCGTAACGACCCGTCATCAGCGCCGAGCGCGACGGCGTGCACTCTGCTTCGACATTGAAATTTGTTAGCTGGAGTCCTTCTTCGGCGATACTGTCAATTCTGGGCGTTGGCGCCCCCCGCAAGACGCCGCCACCATAAACGCCAATCTCGCCGTAACCAAAATTGTCCATCAGAACCAGGACAATATTGGGTCTGTCATTGCCTGCGGGAGCAGCCACAGCCAGTGGCATGGACGGGATAAGGACTAACAGTAATACCGGGATTCTCATGATTCGAAGGTATCCAAACATTGTGGTCTCCTCTGGCGCCGCCTTCGGACGTATGGCGGTCGATTTCACCTCTCAAACACGCACAGTGAGCTCGAGCCCACCCTGGAACGGGACTGTCATTGTGCGAAATCGATTTCGCGGGTCATGCACGAATTCAAAGTAGTCGTGATACTCGGCGGCCGACTCCGTGGTGTTATCGCACAACACGATGGCGCCGGGCCGCAGGCTTGAAGAGACGAGTTCCAGCGCCGGCAACGCCACGTCCCAGATGTCGACCAGCATGAAATCCACCGGGCCGCCGACATCCTGGAGTGTCTGCCGAATATCGCCTTCGCGTAGGTCGATAAATTCACTCAGACCCGCTTCCTCAAAATTCTCACGGGCAATCTTCACCTTTTCCGGTTCGTGCTCGGTGCCTATCACCACGCTGTTTTCGACCTGGTTGTCGCGTACGGCGGCCGCCAGATACAAAGTCGATATCCCGAACGACGTACCGGCTTCGACGATACGCGTCGCTCGCAGGGAACGGCAGAGCTGATAGCAAAACTCAGCTTTGTCCCGGTCAAGCGCAACCATCTTGTCCGACAGGAAGCGATGCATATCATCATCGCAATAGTTCTCGGAGTCGAGCGATCCCTCTTGCTCTCGACGCGCGTAGTATGCGTCGGTCTCGTCGACCTGCGCGTCGCTCTGCGCATGCAAGCGATCGAGCAGAGCCTCCAGTTTCGGGTCATTCAGTAGGGACGCCATGTTGCGCTGCTCCTCTCAACGGTGAATACGCGTTTCGAATGACCTTGATCGCGAATATCCCCAGTGGGACATACACGACGCACCAGCTCATCGCGAGTATGGCCTCGCCTGTGAACCAATCCAGTGATCCATCGGCTGACAACAACCCCCTCGCCGCCTGAAACGGGCGTACATACCAGGTGATGAGCACGAAAGGCATGATCAGCCCGTTGGCTACCAATAGTGCCGGAGCCAGGAGCGTGGCTCGGGTTCTTTTCACGCTGATTTCGTCCTTAGGTGTCTCGTGCAGCTTTGCCAGATAGGAGACCTCTTCCTCACTCACGATTGTGCGTCGCGACACCGCAATCGTCACGACGAGGCTTACGACGCCACCAATAAGAACCGGATTGAGATAGGACGGCAAATCAATCATGCCGATGTAGTCAAAGAACTTCGGTACAACGTTGAACACTAATCCGGACAGCATGCCCCAGAATGCAGCAGCCTCTGTGATGCGCTTGCTCCAGACACTCATCAGCCCGACCGGACCCCAGGAGGAGGCGAACACCGTCGCAATGAACGTCGTCAACCAGAAGATGTTGGGTGGGAAAACCAGTGCTGCGACAAGCGCAATGGTGCCAATAATGAGCATCATCAGGCGGCTAAAGCGAAGCGTCTTCTTCTCGTCCTGACTCTTGTGGATCCCGATATCATTACTTGCACTAAAACCGACAAGTGAGAGAAACGTCGACGCCGACGATAATACGGCCGCCATGATGCCTGCCAGCATCAAGGCACCGAGCAATTCCGGCAGCATGTTCAATGAGGCCCAGATCGTGGCGCTTTCGTAGGGCACGATATCGACCTTGCCAAGATTGATGACACCGCCCATGCCGTACACCATCACCTGCAGCAAAGCCACAACCAGGCACGCAATGATCGACGCACGAAGCACGACATGCTCGTTCTTCGCCATCAAGTGCCGGCTCGACTGCCAGGGACTGACGGCATAGACAATCATCCAGCTAACGTCGATGACCATTGCCCAGATCAGGTAGTCCATCGCTGTTGGCCAATCGGTACCGGCACCAATGATGCCGTGCCAGGACATCAGATCCGTCTTCTCCTCAATGGTGGCAAGACGCTCAATGACAGTCATCCAGCCGCCAAAGTCACCGACCAGATATACGGCCGCGCCGAGGCTGGCGAATGTGAACAGGAGGAACATCAGGGTGTCGGTCAGAATGACGCCACGAGAACCCGAGTACATCGTGAACGTCGTGTAGCTCAGCCACGCAATGATAAGCCCCTGCACATAGCTGAGGTCCGTGAGCTTCCACAACAAAATGGCGGCGCCCTGTGTTACCGCCAGAAGATAGCCGCCCAACGCGAGGATGATCGTAATCCCTGCCGTCGCCTGGACGCGCTTGCTATTGAAGCGTTTGCCGAAAAAGTCGGCGACTGTTGTCGCGCGGCTTCTTCGCAGGTATCGTCCGAAAAAAATTGCACCGATCACGTAGCCGACGCACGCGGTTTGTGGAAAGAGGACGTATGGCCCCGCCTGACCGGCATAAGCGAAGCCGGCTTCACCGAGGAACATTGTTGAACTCATCAGGCTCGCGACGAGCGTGCCAACGATGATCAGCGTGGGCGCCCGACGGCCGGCGACATAATAGTCGTCCAGTCTTTTTACGCCGCGCCCGGCATAGTTTCCGATTGCAATATAAACAACGATGCTGATGGCGATCGTTGTCGTGTAGATATCCATCAGTCCGGCGATCGCACCAGCCAGGCCGGCGTTTCGTAGATCTCTACCGTCACCTCATCGCCTGCGCTGATGGTTCCGGCCACCTCCACCACGCCCACGACACCGCGGGTGAGTTTGGCCGCCTTGGAAAACGCGGTTGATGACAGCGGCCCGCCCGATCGGGATTTGTATTTTGATGCCACCTTCTTACCCATGTCCTGGCAAGGAGGATTGTATTCCTCGACGATCAATTCGGCTCCCGACGGAAACTTCAGCAAGGTGCCTTTCGGCAAGCGGGATAACTCCTTCAATCCGGACAGACACAGGTTCGCACCCAGGCAGGTTGCCGTGAGAGGTTCAACCAGGTCCATTGAGTCCTGAATGTCAGCCAGTTCTTCGACCGAAACAGCCGACCATTGGCGTTCGTTACGTCGAATAGTGCCCTCTGCTTGTTTGTCGCCCGGCCAGGTCGGCCGATCGTGCGACTGGTGGCGGTCACCGACGACGCCATCCAGCTCAATCTGAATGGTTGGATGCTCTTCTTTGCTCAGATCCTCGTTTGATCCGGCGTGTACCGATGCGACCCGAGCTACGATCTTTTTCACTAAAATCACCAAAAACAAGCCACTTTGATGCCCTAATCTGCATTGCAACCGCCGCCAATGTCAATCTGGTATAGGAACTCCGGAGTCTCTGCGATAGGATATGGAAACGAACGTCAGACCCGGGGGGGCCACTGATGCGTGCGACAAAGTTCGTGGAAAGCTATTTTGATGCCTGGAACCACTGTGACCCGAGGGCGGTGGCGAACCACCTCACTGCTGACGGCATCTACTGCGACATCCCGGAAAATGTGCAGCGAACGCACGACGAGTTGATTGTCAGCCTCAATGATATTTTCTCCGACTACCGATATCGCTATGAGCTGATCGGGGATATCCTGACGAGCAAAGATAGCATTGCGTTTCAATATCGGATGTGTCCGCTCGGAATGACTGGAAAAAATGGCTCTTCGGGCTCATTTGCCGGTGCGGAGTTTGTAAACATGCATGGCAATGAAGCGATAACCATCACCGACTACTACGATATTCCGGGTGTTGACCAGCCTTCACGCCTCGCTCGCCTGAGGTCTGGCGAGACGAATGGAGCGAAGTACGCGAAGTCCGGGTTGAGTCGCGAACAATTAGGCGCGTACAAAGACCGACTTGAACAGCTCATGCGAGCGCAGCAAGCCTACCTCCGATCTGACCTGACATTACCGATACTGGCGAAAGAAATTGATTGTTCAGTCAACCACCTGTCACAGGTGATAAATTCCGGATTTGGTATGAGCTTCTTTGACTACCTGAATCAATACCGGATCGAACATGCCAAGGCCTTGCTATCCGAGCTTAACGGTCAGAATGGCGCCGTATTGAACGTCGCGTTCACGGTCGGATTCAATTCCAATTCGGCGTTCTACGCGGCTTTCAAGAAGTGCGCCGGGCAAACCCCTGCCCAATACCGTAGATCACAGTCGAAACGGGCATACTAGGACCAGGCCTGGGCCGCCATTCTCCGTTACACATGACTTTACGATGTGAGTCCAGCCTATAGGGCGGGATGCATCGCCCGTGCGCATTCGTCAAAACCACCTGAAACAGATCGACGCGCGATGCAACCACAAACACACACAGGCTCTTACTACGCAGCTACCGTCAATGACGTTACGGACTTCACGCCGTTACTGGGAGCGCAGCGTGCGGATGTCTGTGTAGTCGGGGCAGGCTTCACTGGTATCTCGACGGCCCTGCACCTCGCAGAGCGCGGCTACGACGTACATGTCGTTGAGGCAAACAAAGTCGGCTGGGGTGCGTCCGGTCGCAATGGCGGTCAGATGATCAGCGGTATCTCTGGTGAGAAGCACATTGCGAAGCATCTTGGCAAGGATATTGAGGAAGTCTTCGGGGAATTGCGCTGGGCCGGACACGACATTATTCGCCAGCGAGTGGAGCACTACGGTATCCAGTGTGACCTGAAGTTTGGCTATCTTGACGTCGCGATCAAAGAAAGACACCTGCGGGACCAGGAGGCCGACTTTGAGCGGCTCCAGAAAGCCAATTTTCCTCATGAATTTCGGCTGTTGTCCAGCGATGAGACGCGCGAGACCATCGGCACCGCCGCCTATATCGGCGCGCTCCTGAACATGGGTAACGGCCATCTCCATCCGCTGAATTTGTGTATCGGCGAGGCGCGAGCCGCAGTATCTCTCGGCGCCACGATTTATGAGCAGTCACCCGTTATCAATATTGAGAAAGGCGACAAACCAAGAGTCGTAACTCAACAGGGATCTGTGACGGCTGATGCCGTCGTCATCGCAGGCAACGCCTATCACGCACTAGAGCGCAAACTCCGCGGCATCATGTTTCCCGTTAACAGCTTCATCATCGCAACGGAGCCACTCTCCGAGGACGTGGTTAACAAGATCAATCCGCAAGACCTTGCAATATGTGACCCGAATTTCGTCCTCGAGTACTACCGCCTCAGCGCCGACAAACGCCTGCTGTTCGGCGGACGCTTCAACTATTTTGGCGACGACCCGCAAGTTATAGAGACGAGTCACCGACGGAAGATGTCGAGACTCTACCCACAACTTGCAAACGTCAAGATCGACTACGCCTGGGGCGGCAAAATCGGTGTGCCAATTAACAGGGCGCCGATCCTCGGTAGAATCTCTCCCGACATATTCTATTGCCAGGGCTACTCAGGTCACGGCGTCAACGTCACGCACCTGGCTGGTCGAATCATGGCGGATGCGATCGCCGGCACGATCGAGCAATTCGATATGTTCGCGAACGTAAAACCGTTCATCGTTCCAGGGGCACATTGGCTCAACAAGCCGATGGTGTCGCTCGGCATGATGTACTACCAAATCAAGGATCGACTCTAGAAGTGTCGGGATGGCTAAATCGCTGGCTGCAGGGCTCGCTTCCTGGTCCACGCCGCTATACGCACGGCCCAGGCTGCAAATCCGAGCCAATAATAGACGTAGTCGATAATTTGAATGTCGTCATAGTAAAAGAGTTCGAACCAGTAGGTACTCCAGACAACAGCCCACAGAAAGTAGATGCCGCCCTTGTGCAGGATCTTCCACTGCAGTGCACTGAGTTTGCTGCGTCCGAATCTGAACGACGTCAATGTCATGGCGATGAGTATCAGGTAACCGGGCAATTGCTCCGACAAATCGAAGTAACTGTAGGCTTCCTCGACGTAGTAGCCCCAATAGCCAATGACCATCCACACTATGAAGAGTAATTGCCACGCCATTCCCGCAGCGAAACACAGGCCAATGATGCGGCGATTTCGAAGCAGCCAGCGACTCAACGAGCCCGGGAAGACAACAACCAGCGACGAGGCGGCAAATGCGATAAACAACCAAGGCACGGCAAGGCGAACCGAGAATTGAATCATCGACGACACGCCCAAAGGACTCGACAAGTCGACTCTGGTCATTGCGATCACCGCTGCAATACACATCGGGATAACAATGAGCGCGAACAGGCTCCAGCTGTTAAGAAGTTTGCTCCTCAGAATGGGCATTTATTTCCGTGTACGTGACGCTTCAGTATGATTGACAAATGATATCGCGATTATCAGCAATAGACGAATCAACGTTGCACAAGATTCAGCAGGCCGTCAAGTGGACGGTCTATACGCTGCTGATCATCAACTTCGTGTTCTACATCTTTGAAGACTGGAACAGGGCCGTCCATACGCTGCATGCGGGATCGACGTTTCTCGACTGGACCAGTGAGTTCGCCACGAGCATTGATGAGTCCGCCTGGTTCATTCTGCTATTCATGTTCGAACTGGAAACCTACGTTCTCGAGGACGAGAACCTGAAAGGCTGGGTCGGGCGCACCCTGCATGGCGTGCGTCTGATCTGCTACGTAATGCTCGCCCATACCGTGTACGCCTTCACTATTGTCGTCATCAACTTGCAGCCGACTATTCCCGTCGAGGATGTTTCGAACCTGTGCGACATGAGCAGCGCCAACGTCTCTTACGTGTACAACCTCGAGTACACGGAAGTAAATGAACAAACTTGCGGCGGGCTTTCAGGTGACTCTCAATTCTATTGGCTGGCCGACGATCCGATCGTCAGTGATATGGTGGGCCTGCAGCTCGAGAGAGACCTGGCGTGGGCCGATCTCGTTGAAGCAGTTGTCTGGCTGGTGATTCTATTCTCAATCGAGATTGTCGTACGCCTGCAGGGACGAGGCGTCACCGGTGGTGCGGTGATTTCGACCGCAAAAGCACTCAATAAATTCCTGTATGCATCGCTGATAGCCCTCGGTGTGTATTGGGCGACGTTGTCGCACTGGTTGTACTTGTGGGATGAACTCGTTTGGATCGCTGGCTTTGCCGCTATCGAGATGAATGTCAGCCAGTGGCGCGATGACCTGATTGGTGATCAG
>Ga0255053_10001617_pt1 | contig 12360 bp, 6 predicted proteins | sample JV7_2_22_MG_FD_188635 | JGI IMG/M metagenome (GOLD analysis project Ga0255053, IMG submission 188635) | Seawater microbial communities from Jervis Inlet, British Columbia, Canada - JV7_2_22 | ecosystem: Environmental > Aquatic > Marine > Inlet | place: Canada: British Columbia | collected...
CCTTGGTCGGAAAGAAAGGGTCGGAAGATCTCGAGGCGCTGCACGCGGAGCTCGCGAGCCACTTCCTGCCCAACCGCATTCAGGCCGTCCTCGATCCGGAAGCCGACGAGGAGGTGGGTAGGCTCCCCTTACTGGAAGGAAAGTCCTTGGTCGACGGTCGAGCGGCTCTCTACATCTGCCGCGATTTCGCCTGCCAGGCGCCCATCACCGAGCCCGCAGCGATCGCGCCTCAGCTTGATGCACGCGACACGGAAGGGGACTCGAGAACCACGATCGGGACACCTTTGGCCGGACAGGCGCGCGCGGAAGGGACCGCCCGCTACGCGGCCCGTTTCGCCGACAACGTCTTCGTAGCCCTCGGATCCTCAGATCTCACCGTCGGCCGCATCGGGTTCGGCGGCTACCGGGTACACGATTCGCTGCCGCAGCATCGCCAGGCACTCGAACGGGCGCTGGCCTCCGGTGTGAACGTCGTCGACACCTCGACGAACTACACCGACGGTGGGAGCGAGCGTCTCGTGGGCAGTGTGCTGCGCCAACTTGTGGATGGCGACGCCGTGGCGCGCGACGAGATCGTTCTGATTTCTAAGATTGGGTACGTGCAAGGAGCCAACCTCGAGTTGGTGGCCGAGCGCGACGAGAGCGGCACACCCTATCCCGAGATGGTGAGATACGAAGACGGTCTATGGCACTGCATACACCCCGAATTCCTGCGTGATCAACTGCAGCTCTGCCTGAACCGCCTGGAGGTCGAGACGCTCGACGTCTGCCTCCTGCACAACCCCGAGTACTACCTCGCCGACGCGGCTCGCAGAGACGAACCGCTCGAGCGCGCGCGCGAAGAATTCTACCGGCGCCTGCGGGATGCGTTCGCTTACTTCGAGGACCAGGTTGCGGCAGGACGGCTGGGCGCGTACGGCGTGTCGTCGAATACCTTCGTGACGCCCGCCCCCGATGCCAACGCCGTTTCGTTGACCCGCGTGCTCGCGACAGCGCAGGAGGCGGGCGGCGATCGCCACCATTGCCGGGCCGTCCAGCTTCCACTCAACCTGTTGGAGGCGGGAGCGGTGTTCCAGCGGAACAGCGGCGGTAACGACGATCAAACCGTGCTCGAGACGGCTACGGCCGAGAACGTCGCGGTTCTCGCCAACCGGCCGTTGAACGCCTTCGTCGGAGGCACGCTCCTACGCCTCGCCGATGCTAGCGCGGAGGACACAGAGATCGATTTCGAGGAGCAGCTGGGCCGGGTCGCAGATCTAGAGTTCTCGTTCCGGACCGAGATCGCGCCGCAGCTACAGTCCGCTCAAGAGTCGCTCGACCCCGGCGACTACTTCCGTATGGCGGAACGCATGCGCGAGCTTCAGCCGATAATGGTGAGCCTGGCTCACTGGGATCAGATGGCGACGCAAATCAAGTACACGGTCAGTACCATCATCATGGCCCTCGATCGTCAGGTCGAAGGTGAGCTCAGCGCGCGTTGGGGCGAATGGCGCGATGCCTACCTGCCCGAGCTCCAGGATCTCATGCGGGAGATGCGGCGCCAGGCGGCCGAGAGGTCACAGAACTTGAGCGTGGCGCTGGCGGCCGCGATCGATCCGTTACTGCCAGACGAGCGACGCGGTGAAAGCCTTTCCCGTAAGGCGCTTTGGACGGTGTTGAGCACACCGGGCGTCACGTGTGCCCTCAACGGAATGCGAACGGAAGCCTACGTGGATGATGCCGTAGCCGTGCTCGGCTGGCCCGATCTGGACTCGGTTGAGGATGTCTACGGACTGGCGCTGCGTGTGCTGACCCAGACCACCTGACGGGCAACCTACGAGCTGCCGGTCGACCGCCCCGCGTGCGTGACCATTCGGTCAACGGAGTCCTTCATCTGACCGCGAATCTCGTCGACCATCTTGGTCTCACCACTGAGCGCGTGAGTGTTGAGTCCACGGACCAGCTTGATGAAGTGATCGACCTCCGAACGCAGTCCCGCGTAGACGCGGCGCTCAGAGAAGATCCGGGTGCCGAGCCGCCAAACACCGAGAGCGATCATCGCTATCCCAACGAACACTATGATGAGTGGCGTCCAGGACTCGGACGTAAGAGCCAGCGGGACGACGATGAGGATGACGCCGACGATCGTCAGAAGTTGGTCCAGCGCAGAGCGAAAAGACATGTCAGTCCCTCACGATCTCAGGCAGCACTTCTACGATAGCAGCCCTGCAGCCGACCCGCTACCTGCGAACCGCCGTCAGACCCATCAGTTGCTCGCGCACGGCATCCGCCTTCCCTCCCCGCTCGAGCACCGCCCAGAGGCGTTCCACCGTCTGCGCGTCAACCAGTCCCGGCGGCGAGCCGATCGCCGGTGTAGATAGACCCTCGGCCTCGCGGAACGCATCCATCGCCGCGACGGCCTCAGCGGTATACACGAACGCATCGTCATCACGCTGCAATTCGTCTTCTTCTGGCCGGAAGTAGCCCACCTCGTGCAGTATGACCTTCAGCTGCCAGATGTCACGACCGGCGAACTGCTCGAGTCTGCGGAATCCAAGCGTCTGAGAGATGCTGTTATGGATACGGCGCAGCTCCGCCACGGGCTGCGGGTTCTCGCAGACGTTGATGTTGAGCGTGATCTTGTCGGGGCGACGCGAGCGGCCCTGTCTGGGATCGGCGACCACGACTGCGGCCGACTGAAGTCTGCCCTTACGCGCATCGCCGCCCTCAGTCTGGCCGGCGGCCAGCGCCTCGATCAGTCGGTCGCCCAAGTGGCGGTGGGTACCCTCAGTGCCCTCGAACGAGCTGGCGACCGCTTCCAAGACTTCCGGGCCCACGAGGATGTTGCCCTGCGTGACGTAGTTGGGTCCGGAACGTTGCCCCGCCCACGGCATGGCCTCGTCTCCCGTGAACGCGGCGCTCCCACCTTCCAGACCGATCACACCGACCTGACGCCGAGCCGCCTGTGTATCCGCCGCCACGGCCCGATCCAAGGCCTCTTGGGCGGACAGGCCACCCTCCAGCATGTCCAGTAGCTCGGGACCGTAGGCGACACGCGTCCAAGACTGTGTGGCCACCGCCCCGACGCCGGCCCTGACCCAGGGCACGCCGTTACCCACGCACGGCACCCGCGTCGTCACGGCCACTCCCGACTCTCCCGTCGCCGGGTCGACGGCGGCGATGGAGAAGGTGTGGAACACCAGGTCATCGCCCCACGCTACCGGCTCCTGCGCGTTGGACCCACGTGCCGTTAGTAGAAAGACGATCGCTACTGGCAATAGGGCGGCGTATCCACGTGTGCGCATGAACGGATCTCCGTTGTAGACGATTGGCTTCACTTCCGGCCCAGAGCCGCCTCGAAATCGCGACCTGATGGCGCCTGAAACAGTCTGAGATCGAACTCGGGAATCACGGCGATGAGATGATCGAAGATGTCCGACTGGATGCCCTCGTAGTTCACCCAATCTACATCGTTCGAGAACGCGTATATCTCCAGCGGCAGGCCTTCGGGCGTCGGGTTCAGCTGACGCACGATGAGCGTCATCCGCTGATGTACCTTAGGGTGGCTGCGAAGGTAGCGGACAACATACTCGCGGAACGTTCCGATATTTGTCAGCAGTCTGACATTGGCAGCCAGGTCCGTGTCCGCCTCGCGCGACGCATTGTCTTCCTCGATCTCCTGCTTCTTATCCTCGATGTAATCCTTCAACAGCGCGAATTTCTCGAACCGCTTCAAATCCGAGTCATCGAGGAAGCGTACCGAGTTCGCGTCGATGTACAGCGCCCGCTTGATTCGACGGCCACCTGACTCGGACATCCCCCGCCAGTTCTTGAACGAATCCGTCAGGAACTTGTGCGTCGGTATGGTCTGGATGGTCTTGTCCCAGTTCTGCACCTTGATCGTGTGCAGGCCGATGTCGACGACATCGCCATCGGCGCCGTACTGCGGCACCTCGATCCAGTCGCCCACGCGCATCATGTCATAACTCGAAATCTGCGAGCTGGCGACGAACGAGAGAATCGTGTCACGAAAGACGAGGATAAGGACCGCACTGAATGCCGCCGCCCCACTCAACAGTATCAGGGGCGATTGACCGAGCAGCGAAGCCAGTGCCACGATCCCGCCCAGAATGTAGAGAACGATCTTCGCCGCCTGGATATAGCCCTTGATCGGCCGTCCCTTCGAGGCCGGGCTGGCGCGGTACATATCCCGGACGGCGGTCAAGACCGCATCCGCCGTGATCACCGCGACAACGATGAGCGCGGCCACGGCGGCATGCTGAATCAGCTCCGTGAAAGTATCCGAGAGCCCCGGAATCAGATTGATCCCGAAATAGATCGCCAGAACCGGTGCGATGTGGGCGAGCCGCCGGAAGACGTTGGCACGAAGGAAGATGTCGTCCCAGGTGAACGCCGTTCCCTGGATAATCCTGCGCGTCACCCTCGACAGGATCCACTTGGCGACCTTGTCAGCGAGGTAGGCGAGGATGAGAAGCAAAACCGTCGCGACCAGCTGCGCGACCAACTGATGATCGCCCAACCACATGACGGCGGCGTTCAGCCACTCCGGGCCACGCACGCCGCCGTCTTCCTGAATCATAGACTCCGCAAGGTACAGCATCTCTTCAGCTATGACCTGACGTTAGGGCCGGCGTTCCGCACCTCCTCCGAGACATATTCCGCGAACTGCTTGAAGTTATCCGCGAACATGACGGCCAGTTTCTGCGCCTGCTCGTCGTAGGTTGCCGGGTCCTTCCAAGTCGTGCGCGGCTGCAGAACCTCGGGCGGCACGTCGGGGCAACTCTCGGGAACGTCGAATCCGAAGATCGGATCCTTCTTCATTGGAACGTCATCTAGTTCCCCGTTCAGAACCGCCCGGACCATCGCCCGGGTGTACGGAAGGTTCATGCGCTCACCGACGCCGTAGGGGCCGCCGCTCCACCCGGTGTTGATCAGCCAGGCGCCGACGTTGTGCTCCGCGATCTTCTTGCCCAAAAGCTCGGCGTAGACGCCCGGATTCAACGCCATGAACGGGGCACCAAAGCACGCGCTGAAAGTCGCCTGCGGTTCGGTAACGCCTCGCTCGGTCCCCGCCACCTTCGCCGTATACCCAGACAAGAAGTGATACATGGCCTGAGCGTTGCTCAACCGAGCGACGGGAGGAAGAACGCCGAACGCATCGGCGGTGAGCATGATGATCGTCCTGGGATGCCCGCCTGTACCCGTTGGGGACGCGTTAGGTATGTGCGTGATCGGATACGACGCGCGCGTGTTCTCGGTGAACGCATCGCTGTCCAGGTCCAGGACGCGACTGCGCGTATCGATCGCTACGTTCTCCAGAATCGTCCCAAACATACGGGTGGTTTCGTAGATCTCGGGCTCGGTATCCGGATTGAGTCGGATCACCTTGGCGTAGCAGCCGCCCTCGAAGTTGAAGACGCCATCATCGCTCCAACCGTGCTCGTCATCCCCGATCAAGGTTCGCTCCGGATCGGCGGACAGCGTAGTCTTACCTGTGCCCGACAGGCCAAAGAACACCGCCACGTCGTTTTCGTCCTTCCCGTAGTTCGCTGAACAGTGCATCGAAAGCACGCCCGACTGGGGAAGGAAGTAATTCATCACAGTGAACATCGACTTCTTGATCTCGCCGGCGTACGCTGAACCACCGATGATTACTTCGCGGTTGCCGAAGTGGACCAACACGAACACCTCGGAACGCGTCTTGTCTTGCGTGGGGTCGGCGTTGAAGCCGGGAGCGTGGATCACCGTGAACTTCGGTAGGTGCTTCGCCAGAACTTCAGGATCTCTGATCCGCAAGAACATGTTGCGGACGAACAGCGTGTGCCATGCGGTTTCGGTGATTACGCGGATCGGCATCTGCCATTTCGGGTCCGCACCGACGTTGCAGTCTTCAACGTACAGGTCTTTTCCCTGCAGATACGCCGTCAGTCGTGCCCGCAATGCCTGGTACTGCGCCTCGTCAAATGGTGGATTCACCTGGCCCCACCAGACCTTATCCTCGCTGGAGGGCTCCTTGACCACGTACTTGTCGTTAGGAGAACGGCCGGTGTATTGGCCCGTCCGCACGACGAGCGGGCCAAAGTGCGCCAGCAGCGCCTCGTGCCGCTGGAGCGCATGCTCGTAAAGCGCCGGTCTGTTGAGATTCCACCAAAGCGTGTTGACGTTGCGAATTCCCAGCGCCTCGAGTCCTTCCTGGCCTTGGATCCGTCCCTGCTCCTCCATCGATTACCCTCCTGGTGATACGGGTATATAAGGCCACCCAACCTGGGGCGCCGCCGCTGATCAAAGCGTCCGGGAAGAGCGCGAAAACTAGGGCATTGGATCGGTGGGCGGTAGGCAGTGGGCGGTAGACAGGCTACCTCAGTGGCAAGCCGGAACCCGGTGGGCTAGTCCCCACACCGCTGATATTCGGCGGAATTGCGCCGCAAGTCTATATGTTCTATATTTTTAGCCCTGGCTAGCCGTCCGTCCTGACCCTCCCGGACGCAGTCCCTTCCCCCCGATCGTACCGATGAATCCCACGCGGGCCTGGTCACATCAGACACCCGTTCGCCGTGGAACCTGTGCTTCAGCGGAGCCTATGCCGTACCGAGATTTCGTCGAACTTCTCGAGCATGTCGGTAAAGACCCCTCGCGCCTCATCTTCGAGGACGAGCTCACCGGGATCCATAACCGCCGCTTCCTGCTGAGCTACCTCGAGCACAAGGTCCGTTGGGACAGTGGACTGGACTATCCGCTGTCGCTGCTGATCGTCGACCTCGACTCGTTCAAGCAAGTCAACGACACGTACGGACACGACACCGGTGATCAGGCGCTCATGTGGCTGGCCGCCCTGCTCGCCGAAGTCGGTGGCGAAAGTGCCCTGCCCATCCGTTACGGCGGCGACGAGTTCGTGCTGGTTCTCCCGAAGACCGATCGCAAAGCAGCGCGAGAGATGGCCGACCGCCTTCTGCAGAGGTCGCGCGACCGGGAATTCCGGCTCCGCGATGCAGCCGTCACGGTCCCCATAAGCTTGAGCATCGGTGTCGCGACGGCGCCCGACGACGCGGAGAGCAGCAGAGATCTGTTCCAGGCGGCGGATACGGCACTGTTCCACGCCAAGCAGTCGGGCCGGAACCAAGTGGCGAGCGCGGCGGACATCGATCCCGAGATGGTCTTCGCCAAGACCGCGCTCTATCGTCTCAAGGCTACGGGAATCGCCGGGCGCGATGACGAGATGGCCATCGTTTCCGAAGCACTGGACGAGCTGAGCCGGGGACAGAGCCCGTTTCTCATCCTCGAGTCGGCGCCGGGGATGGGCAAGTCGACTTTTCTCGAAGCGGTCCGTCGCAACCTTGCCGGTGACGACACGTTCCGTGTGGCCAAGTTGGCCGGTGACCCGCAAGAGGCCTATCGACCTTACTACCTGGCCAGCCGGCTCCTACTCACCCTGCTGAACCAGCGGGAGGACAAGGGCGAAGAGCTGCTCGGCGAGCTGAGCAAGGAAGAGATCGAACATCTGACCCAGATCCTCCCGCAGCTCGGCGACGAGCAGACGCTGGAGCTCGGCGAGGACGACGCGGCTCGTCGGCAGGGGACGTTCGCAACGCTCGCTCAGTTCCTACCCCGAGTCATCGACTTCCGTCCACTCGTCCTGATCATCGATGATCTGCAGTTCGCCGACGAAGCCACGCTCATCCTTCTGCGCATCCTGATACAGACGAAGAAGCTGACGACCTTCGTCTGCGGCTCGTCCCTCGAGTTCCTGAAACTCAGCGGCGAAGAGGAAGCCTCTCCGCTCGAGCGGTTCTACTCGCGCCAGCACAAGGAGCTGGGCATCCGCCGAGTGCAGCTGCGGCCGCTGAGCCAGGATGACATCGCCGAGTACTTGAAAGGCGTGTTTCCCAGCCTTAGGACGCCCGACAACTTCGACGCGGACCTCGCGCACATAACGCAAGGAAACCCTCTCTTCCTAGGAGAGATCATCCGCAAGCTCGTGACGGACGGGAAGGTCGCGCTCGTTGGACAGGAATGGCTGATCGAGAGTCTCGAGGAAGGCTACCTGCCGCGATCGCTGGAAGAGATTGTCGTCCAGAAGATTGCCGATCTGGACGAAGAAGGGCGGCAATTGCTCGAGCGCGCCTCCACCCTGGGTGAGGACATCCCGCTCAGCGTTCTGGCCGGAAGCTCGGAGTTGGACGAGAACAAAGTCCAGGAGTTCCTGGACCGGGCCGAAGCGCTTGGCTTGGTCAGTCTCGATTTCCAGATCAACGACGAGGTCATGCGCTTCCTCGGCAAGCGCGTGCTGGAGATCAGCTACGGTGCGATCGATGGAGACCGGCGTAAGGGATTGCACGAAGAAGTGGGTGAGTACCAGGAGAATCTGTACCAGCAACGCCTGCTACCCTCGGCCTCCCTGCTCGCCTACCACTTCAAGCGATCGGCGAACCAAGAAAAGGCTCGGCGATACGAGCAGGTCCAGCTCGCGTTCAACCAGACCGTCTTCAGCCCGGAGGAAGCCACCGCCTATGCCAGCGAGCTACTCGAGGACGAACTGGAGGCCGAGCAGCGCCTCGACCCCGGAAGTCTCCCGCACGTCCCTTACGTTCTAAGAAGCATCGCGTCCGCTGCCCGCAGCGTGCAGCTGTATCCGTCGGAGAGCAAGAAGATCACCGAGTCACTCGATGCGATCCAGGAATCGCTCGTCGTGATTCTCGACAAGAACGAACGGCTTCACCTCGCGCAGGCGCAGCGCGTGCTACTGGTCAACGGGCAAAGGCTGGATGCCTCCCGGTTCAGTATGCTGGCCGACTCGTTCCTGCGGCTCCTCGCTCGCACGGAACTGCAGGGCATCGTGTTCCACCGCGGAATCGGCGCCGAAGAAATTCGACTTCTGGTCACGACGCTGGGCAAGCTGAAGCCCGAGGAGATCGACCAGGGGTTCTGGACGAACTTCGTCCTGGAGAACGGCCTCGAGTGCCTCGAGCTGAGGCAAGTTCGCTACTCGCGCCTGCGCAGAAAGAAAGGTAGGGTCTCCGGGCCGCAACATTCCATAGAGGACGAAGAGCTCGCGGCGGATGAGCTGCGCGAGGTGCCCAAGGTCCTCCGCAACCTGCTGGGCGCGACACAGAACGCCAAGCTGTACCCGTTGGACAGCAAACCCGTCGCGCGCTCGCTCGAGCAGCTACACGGGGCTCTGAAAGGCGTACTGGAGCGACGTCAGGCGCTGACATTCGCGAAGGCTGGACAGTTCCTGCTCGTGAACGGTACGAAGGTCGACACCTCGGGGTACACCCCCCTCGCGGCCAGCATCCTCGAGCTCATGGACTACGTGGGGCTCGGCAGCATCACTTTCTCGGCGAACGTCCCGTTGTCCGAGCTCGAGGCGTTTGTCGGCGGCATGCAAAAGCCCCCCGGCGACGGCAAAGGCAACGAGTTCTGGGACGACTTCCCGGCCGATAACGGCCTCAACCACATCAGCTTCAACCAGCGCCAGTACGCATTAGGCGTAGTGCAGACCTTGCTCGGACCCACGGAGATCGAGGTTTTAGGAGATGATGCCGAGGAGGATGAAGAGGGCACGACGGCCGGTCTGGCCGAACAAATGCTCGACGAACCGATGGAGGCTCTTCGCGATGCAGTTCCCAGCTTCGGCAAGGAACTGCTCATCAAGGGAGAGCACAAACTCCTGCGGCAGATGCTCCGCCGCCTGTTCGAGAACTTCCAGAACTACGATGCACGTGAGCGCGAGAAGACCGTACTGGCCTGTCACGCTCTGTTCGCCAGCTTGATCCTTGGCCTCCAGCACAAGCTAGCCGAGCTCGCCACCGATTCTCTGTTGACCGGCCTTTCGGACGAGAACGAGCCACGCGTCCTCCAAGCTCTTTCCACTCAACTCCACGATATGGCCGGCTGTGCGATCCACTTCGCTGACTACCAGCTCGCCAGCCGCATCCTTCTGAAGATCAAGTCCCGGCAGCAGCAGTTCGAGTCGGGAGGCAAGGAGGATGCCGCCCTGGCCCGAGTACTCGACCGACGGCTGGACCCGACGGCCCAGAAGCTGCTGATCGACGACATGAAATCCGGTCAGACGCACCGGCAAGAGAAAGCGGCCCAGGTCGTCGGTGCTCTGGGTCGACCGGGGATCCCGATGCTCATCGAGGTGATCAAGCAGGAGCGCGACTTCCGCGTCAGACAGCTCGCGGCCAGCTTGCTGGTCGAAGCGGGACCGGAGGCGGGCCCACAGCTCAAGCGGGCAATGGTTACCGAGGTGACCGTCGAGCAGCGTTTCCGGATCTTGGAGGTCATCGACACCGTCACGACCGACCTGCGAGACGAACTGTCCTACAGCTTCGGCGACAGCAGCGCGAAGATCCGGCGCACGGCGTTCCGCCTGTTCGAGCGGCTACACGACGACAAGCTGGCCGAGATCATGGTCCCCTTGGCCCGCGATCCCGATTCCTCCGTGGCCAAAGGCGCGATTCGCAGTCTGGCTCATCTCAAGTCTGCCCCGGCCGTGGACGCGCTGGTCTCCATCTTGGACGAGACCGACGACTCGAAGGTAGCCATCGCGTGTTGCCAGGCACTGGGCGAAATCGGTCACGTCTCCGCTATCGATCCTCTATCGACGGTGCTCGCTCAGAAGAAACTCAGTTTGCGACGCTGGCGGTGGGAGGAACAGGTGCGTGTCACCGCGGCCATGGCGCTCAAGCAGATCTCTCAGCCGCGGGCTGCCGAGATCCTCTCAGCCTACAGCGAAGATACCGACGCCCGTGTTCGCCTGCTGGCTACGCCTACCCCGACACCCTCAGAGTAGCGAGAACTGCCAGGGCTTGGCGCCCTCACCCGTCAACCGGGCGTTGACGCGATCGATGACGCCCGGGGGAAAGACGCCGCCTGTCTCCAGGGTGTCCCGATAGCGGGAGAGCGCAGCCGCGACTTCCCCGAAACTTTGCGGTACCCGAACGGCGTCTCCCGAATCGCTCGCCTCCTGAGAAGAGGTCCGCTTGAGTAGTTCGTCCAGGTCCTCGGTGTTGCGTCCGCGAATCATCGCCAGAGCCGCTCCCGCCATCAGCAGGTAAGGCAGGGCCGAGCCATCGGGCAAGCGGAACTCTATCGTCGGCGTGGTCACCTCGCGGCCCTCTTCGTCGGTGGGCACCACGGGAAGCCGGATCAACGCATTGCGGTCATACTCGCCCCAAACGATCGTGTTCGGGGCCTCCTTCGCCTGCATCAGTCTGACGAACGAACCCTCGACCCGGTTCCCAAACGCCATCAGCGCCGCACCCATCTGCACCAGGCCGCCGATCAGCCAACGCGTCGGCTCGGAGAGTCGACCGTTCGCCTCGTCGATTGGAAGTGGCTTGCCGTCCTTCATGGGCGCGAAGTGGAAGTGGAGTCCGCTACCCGCGTGCCCCTCCAGCATCATCGGATCCGTACTGCATCGCATGCCCTGCTGCTGCGCGAGATTGCGCAGCACCCACTGTGTGAGAAGGATGCCCTCGGCTGCATCGGGTAACGGAGCGAGCGCCAGCTCGATCTCGTGCTGCTCCCAGATTACGCCCTGGGTCTTCTTCGCCTCGATGTAGCCCACTTCGCTGTGACCGTACTTCATCGGCACGCCGATGTCGGCCAGGATCTCCAGGGCCTGACGCCGTAGCCCCTGGCCGAACACGAATGGCGACGTCGCATGGTAACCCCGATCGTCGGCGCCATATATGTCGGTCTCATCCCAGCGCTTCCCCAGGTAGTACTCAACCTCGCCCAGAGCCCACAGCTCGATACCCGTTTCTTCCCGCAGCAGTTCGAACGCGCGCCGGATGATCGTGTCGGGCGACTGTCTCAAAGGCGCCCCATCGCGGTTTACGTGACCGCACATCAGCACCAGTGAAGGGACGTCGGCGAAAGGGTCGATGAACGCGCTGCCGATCCTCGGCCTCAACATGATGTCCGAGTCGCCGACCGGGATACCGGTACCGGGGAACAAGTTGGATCCATCGGCCCGATCACCACCCTGGATGATGTCGGTGAAATGACCCACGCTTCGAGGAACGAAGTCGAGTGTCTTGATCCAGCCGTCGCCACCCGCGTGCATCAGACTGACGATGCGAATGTTTCGGCGGCTCACCAGGTCCACAAGGTCATCAATCGTCCACTCGGATCGCGGCTTGCCCAACTCATCTTCGAGCTTCTGGCTCGCGTAATACTGCGCGCCAGAATATCTATCCTCACTCATTTCCATACCCTTTCCAAGAACTCTTGCACCTCGGGGACGCCCCCCTGGAAGACCAGGTATCCGTCGTGCGGCTCCCGTTCGGTCATCTCGCCCGCGACCGTCGTGGTCATCAGCTCGCGGACGGCTGTAGGATCATCCGGGCAGGC
>Ga0255053_10001621_pt1 | contig 12339 bp, 11 predicted proteins | sample JV7_2_22_MG_FD_188635 | JGI IMG/M metagenome (GOLD analysis project Ga0255053, IMG submission 188635) | Seawater microbial communities from Jervis Inlet, British Columbia, Canada - JV7_2_22 | ecosystem: Environmental > Aquatic > Marine > Inlet | place: Canada: British Columbia | collected...
TCAAGACCAGTGCATTCAACCGCTCTGCCACCTCTCCGGTGTCCGGTTTTGCGCCGCGAATTGTGCTTGCAATCGAACGGAAACACAATATATCTGTCTGAGTGTTCGGGTTGCCCCGATACAACTTCGAAACAACTAGAGAAAAACGTATGAAGTCCGTGATTGTAATAGCTTTATTGTCGTTATTTTTTGCGGCAGGCGCGACCTGTGCGCAGGCTCAGGCACCGCAATTCCCGTGTGAGGAGGACGAGCTCTTTGCCCAGTTCGATTTCTGGGTTGGCGAGTGGGACGTGCATGTTGCCAACGGTACCTTCGCGGGCAGCAACTCGATTACGTCGGACTATCGCAGCTGCGTCCTGGTTGAGGACTACGAGAGCGCCGGTGGGTTCATTGGCATGAGCGTTAACTACCTCGATCACCAGGCCGGTGAGTGGGTACAGGTCTGGAATGACGCCAGCGGCAGCCAGATCAACATTCGCGGTGGCCTGACCGACGATGGCATGCTGCTCGTGGGCACAATTCACTACATTGGCAATAACACGACGTTACCGTTCCGGGCTTTGTTCACGCCGCTGCCGGATGGGCGTGTCAGGCAGTTCTTCGAGCAATACGACGAAGAAAGCGAAACATGGGCAACATGGTTCGAAGGCTTTTATACTCGCAAGTCAGCAGACAGTGACAAGGAAGAGGGCTGAGATTGAGGCATCACTCCGTAAAAAATGGATTCCCTGCAGGTAACCCGATTGCCAATGTACTGGTGGTCATTGCCGGTGCGCTCGTGGTCGGTGCCTCGATTGTGCTTGGATTCTTCGCCTTCGTTGCGTTGAGCGCCATCGTGCTGGTGTCGGCGGCCATCATTGGCATTCGTGTCTGGTGGCTGAAGCGCAAAATGGAGCAGGGACAAGCCCAAAGCGGCACCCAGCGACCTCATGGTGCGCCAGGTGGCGTGATCGAGGGCGAGTATCAAGTGGTCGACAAGGACCGCGACGAAGCGTAGTCAAAGCGCTAAAAACCTCGTAAAGTCGCATTCCATGCGCACGACCAATGAACAGGACCGCAAACGACGCCGGCGCCAGCGCCGCATTCAGGTCATTGTCATCTACACGGCCATCGCCATCGGGCTGGCCTGGTTCTTCGAATCACAGGCGACGACGACGATCATTTTCGTTCGCCACGCAGAAAAAGCCACCGAACCCGCCGATGATCCGGGGCTCAATGAAGCCGGGCAACGTCGTGTCGCCGAACTCACGCGACAACTGGTCGACGCGGATGTTGTCGCTGGAATCGATGCCATCTACTCAACCCCGTTCCGGCGCACGCAGGAAACAGCGCAACCGATTGCCGACGCACTCGACTTGCCGATCAATACCTATGATCCGTCCGATTCCGAGGCCGTTCTCAAAACCATACTGAAAAACCATAAAGGCAAGATTATTCTCGTCGTCGGGCATAGCAATACGGTGCCTGTGTTGATTGCCAATCTCGGTGCGAGCAAAAAAGTCCCGCCGATTCACGACAGCGAGTACGACAATATCTACATTATTTCGATTCCGTGGTTCGGCAAGACCAAGACGATTCGGATGAGGTTCGGCGAACCCTATGTCGCCAGTCTGGTTGAGTGACGGCGCAGAGTGAAATTCACGTGGCAACCCAGGGTCGTGGCACCTACGACCTGACTTCGGACGTGCAATCGGCCGTGCAGCAGGCGGGCATCGAATTAGGCATGTGCAATATCTTTATCCGTCATACCAGCGCCTCTTTGATGCTTTGCGAGAACGCGGATCCGGCTGTCATGCGGGATCTCGAGACGTTCATGGCGAGAATCGCGCCCGATGGTGATCCTGCAAACACTCACGTTGATGAAGGCCCCGATGATATGCCGTCGCATATTCGCAGTATCATCACCCATGCGGACCTGAACCTTCCGATTCGCGGCGGACGCTGCGATCTCGGTACCTGGCAAGGTGTCTACCTTTGGGAGCATCGGCATGCGCCACACCGGCGCACGGTGACCGTTACCATCACCGGATAAGCGGAGGAATCGGTACGCTGCCGGTCTTTCGCCGAACTACCTGAAGCCAGATATCAGTTGCGGCGTCGCGCCGGCGCCGGACGTTGTGCCGACGGTCGTTGCTGATAATTCTGCGATCGCCGTGCACCCTGTTGGCGCGCACCGTAGTCACGCTCGAGTTGCGGGCGCTTAGCGGCTCGATCATAGTTTTGCGGTCCCGCATACCGGCTTCGAGGGTCATTCACGTTTCCTGTCGAGGGCCGTACTGATGGCTGTTGGGCGGGTCTCGTAACATCGGGCTGTGAGGGGCGAGCCGCGGGTGTTGTCGTCGGCCTCCGATCCAGGTTTTGCGGATTCGTCCACTCACCGTTTTCGCGACGGCTCCAGCTACCGCTGTCGCCACGTTGATAGACGTTGCCTGAGCGATCAGTCAGGACGTTGTTCTGAATGTTGCTCGTGGGACGCGCCTGTCGATCTGCTGGCAAAGACGGACGCTCGACATTTCTGGCCAGGTTGTCCGGTCGGTTATAAAGGTTGGGCCGTGTCTCAGGCCGATTGCGACCGCCGCCACCAATGTTGATGCTGTTGTCGATGTTGATATTCGTTTTGCGATAGCCGCCATAAGGGACCGGGCGAGGGTACGGGCGATAGCCTCCGACGCCCCACCAACTACCGTGGCGGGAATACGTGAAGCGAAACGGCCCGCTGGTCCAGGACACCCCGAATCCCCATCCGTACCACGGGTTGTACGTGACGTGAAATCCCCACGTCGGATACCGCGGGTAGTAGTAAGGCCCAAACCATGGGTTGTAATGCCATCCCGAGCCGTAGATAACGGAGCCTCGGTAGTAGTAACTGCCATAGTAGCCTGGCGTGTAACCGACATATACCACTTGGGGTGTGACGTCATATACCTTGACGTAGGTTACGTTGTGGTGAGGGTTGGACGTCGGGATCTTGTAGATAGTGTCAGGAACGTCTGTCGCGACACTCCAGGGTCCGGTGGCACTGTTCGCGACATACCAGACTCCGTCATCACACGCATAGTACAAGTTTCCGTAACGAAACACCGCGGCGCTTGTGTTTTGTGCATACAAGACATCGATATCTTCAATCGGCGCGAAGTTGGGTTCGCCGTCATACTGAACACTGAATGAAGAATCATCGCGACTGATCGCCGCAGTTTGCGGAATCGTATTGTCCAGGACTGCCTCGCGTGCCTGCTGTGTGCCGGCCACCTGGCTCAGGATGGCGCCATTAACCGAGTCTTCAGGGACATCCGAGAACGGCTCGGGCAACTCGTCATTGGGCACATGCATCCACTCCAGCTCACCCAGCATGGCCTCACTGCTATACCAGCGCCCGGATAACAACACGTAGTATTTTTGTGTCGATAATTCCAGGAATGCATTGCTGTCTGTATTGTCCATGTACAGCAAGTCCATGCCTTCGACCGGAGACCAGGATGCATCACCGTCCGACACGATCAGTTCGGTCGGTTCTGTAACGACCATGATATTGACGCCCTGCGTCTCGGCACCGTCATCCTCGGCAGGCTCAACAAGGCTTTTGACGTCTCCCGGAACTCTGGCGGCGAGCGTCCACGGTCCAGTAACCGCCTGGGATTCATACCAGAGGTTACTGCCAATGTAGAGATAGAGATCACTCCCGCCTCTGGCAATCAGAAAGGCCGTGTTCACGACGCGTTCGTATCGTGACCCCTCGATTTCCTGGAAGACAGGATCACCATCAACAGTGACGAGAATTGTTGGTTCCTTAGCGAGCACAATGTTGGGCGGCGCGTGCTTGAGGTTTGATCTGGCAAGAGTCGATGTATCGGCATCAAGCCCGGTTAGTAGTTCATCGACGGAAAAGACTATGTGTGATTGACCAACTCGCTCCTCAAGAAACTCAGCGAGTCTCTGCGTTTGCTCTTCTTGCGCGTCGGCGAAGCGGACATCCGCGATGTCTATATCGCGCAAGACAGCAGTTCTCGTATCACGGTCCGTGTCCAATTCGCCCTTAAACCAGATCGCGCCAAAAACCGGCACGCCGCCTGATGACGCCAGCTTGACGGAAATCGCAGCCCGACCCTCAAGGTCGTTCCCGGAAAACTCTTCAATCTGTGGTTGATATATGACGACGACCGAACCGTCTTCGGCAACAATTTCCTTCGGCCAAGTGAGTTCCTGTGCCTGCAGCGCAGATGTGGCGAACAGCGCGAATATCGAAAGTAGTCGAAATCTCATCATTACTTGTCCTTCGGGGGTCTTAGTTTCAGCGATATCCGTGCAAGAGGCCGCTGATCCAGGACCCGGCAACGACCGTAAAGAACGCAATCGTATCCAGGAATGGCAGTGGGGCTTTGCCGAATCCGAACAATGCCAGGTAGGCAACGCCCAGGCAGATCATCAACGCGCCACCCACTTGCCGGCCAGCGCTTGGAATCGGTGCATCGGCGCGTCGCGCCAGCCGCTCAAACGGCGACATCAACAAGGTTACCGGCAACAGAACGGCATAGAGGACTCCGATCCACAGTGGTCTGCTCAGCCACCACTCGCTTGTTCCGGGCTCGATGCCCATGCCGATACCGCCGGCCAGGTAGGCGAGCGAGACGATGACGATCAGGACCGTTATGTGCCATAGATACAAGGTCATGATCATGCTGTTGATCAGAACTGTTGCCGCCCACACACGCACACTCGACAGGAAGCGCCGCATCGGGGCTTCGATGGCGAGCAACAGCCCAAACTGGAAAACGCCGAGTGTGAACAACGTGATTTTGGGTGGCAGTGTATTGCTAAGACCCTCATCGGGTGAACCAACCATGGCGAATGGGTAGGGACCTTTGAAAATAAGCAGCCATAGAACTGCAAATCCCAGTGCCGAGTAGACCAACAGGCGGGCCGGACTGCCAAGCCGACCGTCACGCCAGGCGTAGCCGAGATGATGTACGGAGAGCCAGACCCAGAAGTAGTTTGTCCAGCCAAGCCACTCCATGCCTGCTGCAAAAAACACGTAGTCGACGAGTGCGCCGATGCCGGCAAACGCAAACAGCGAGACAAAGCCCCATTTTTGCCATGCCTTGTACGTTAGCGGTGCGAGCATGACGATCGCGATGTAGATCGCGAGGAACCAGGTCGGAATCAACGCTCCACGCGATGCGAGGCGAGTGATGTCGCCGCTAACGCCAATAAAATACAGCGTCATCGCCAGCAAGCCCCAGCCAATCAAGAGTGCAAGTAGCGGTGTTACCAGGCGGTGAAGACGCGTTGCCAGCCAACCGGCATAACCAACGCCGCGTCTACTGGCACTTTCGAGGGAGACCGCATTCGCGTAGCCGCCGACGATGAAAAAGATCGGCATGACCTGGAAAATCCATGTCATCCATTGCGTGCGCGGCCGCAATTCCAGCAGGTCGCCTGGGGTGAGTGTGCCATCGTGGTACCAAACTGTTGCAACGAGCCAGTGTCCGGTAACAACCATCAAGATGGATACGGCGCGCAGGAAATCGACATAGCGGTTGCGTTCCGGTGGCGTCGCCTCCGCCATTTCCAATGTACGTGCCCAAATGCTCATAGAACAAGCTCCGTAGCCTGAGTGATTGGCAAGGCGCAAGAGTAGCATCCTGCGGTTGCCGCGACTCCGGTAGGTATATTCCCGGTTTACGACGCCGACATTCATTACTGAGACTGGTGTACGGTATGGACAGGGCGTGGTGTCATTCTAATACCGTCGTGGAGACTCAGGGCTTTGAATTGATTAGCACTATAAGGCAACAAATGAACCACCAAGGACTAAACCGTACCGGTCTCAGGGCTGGTTCAATTTGTATTGCCTTGCTGATCTGTACATACCTTTCAGCAGCTCAGGCCGAGAAGTGGCGTTTTTCCGGCGTGGACCGCATTGTTGCGGTCAGCGACGTTCACGGGGCCTACGACGCGCTGGTAGAAACACTCCAGGAGGCGGAGGTCATTGACGACGACCTTTCCTGGAGCACAGGCAAGACTCACTTCGTCATCACCGGCGATCTACTGGATCGAGGCCCGGACTCGCGCCAGGTAATGGACCTCGTCATCCGCCTGGAACACGAAGCACTTCTTGCGGGCGGGCGGGTCCATCAATTGCTCGGTAATCACGAGGTGATGAATCTCATCGGCGATCTTCGTTATGTCGCGGACGAGGAATATGCCGCATTTCTGGATATGGAAACACCAGAAGATCGCGAGTTCTGGTTTCGACACTATAAGCGGAGCCGGCCGGTGGATAGTGATGAGGCAGCAGTTCGATGGGAGTTCGATGAAAAAGCACCACCCGGGTTCTTCGGGCAGCGCCGCGCATTCCGCAGTGACGGCGACTATGGCAAGTGGCTACTCGACAAGCCCTTCATGGTGGTCATAAACGATACCGTATTTGTGCACGGCGGCCTTCCGCCGTATGCCGCTCGCTACGGTTTGATTGGTACCAATGCCTCCCTCAAGAAGGCTTTGCGCGGCTATGTAGCGGAGCGGGAGTATTTGCAGAGCCGACTGGTTCTGGGACCTACGGACCGATTTAAAGCAGTTCCACAGTTACTCGTCACCAAACCCAAGTTGGGTCAACCACGCAGTAAAGCGCTAGTCAGTGCTCAAAATGTCGTCAATCTTGGCAACTCGCCGCTGCATGGATCGGAAGGTCCCACCTGGTATCGGGGGACTGCGGCCTGCAATAGCCTGCTGGAAGGTGACCGCCTGAGTGCCGCGCTTGACAAACTTGATGCGACAAGAGTCGTTGTCGGGCATACGACTACCGTTACACGTCGTGTGCAACAGCGCATGAATGGTCGTGTCGTCGAGATTGACACCGGCATGCTGAAGGAGAATTACGGTGGCAGCGGCAATGCATTGATCATCGAGGGCGACAAACTGAGCGTCGTAAACCAGGACGGCGAGTCGGATAGCGTTCCGATAGAGCACCCATTGCGGGTTGGACACGAATCTCTGGCGCTCACGGACGACGACATGGCCGGTATCCTGGAATCCGGCGAGATCACAGCGACAAAGGTTGATCGGACCGCGTGGATGCTGGTGCAAGTTTCGGCTGGGGACACCACCGTGTCTGCCTATTTCAGTCAGTTGCCGCAACAGGAGGGTTTTGTGCCGGAACTGGCCGCGTACAAACTTGATCGATTGCTGGGGCTTGGCATGGTTCCTGTGACGGTTCGCCGGGAGGTCAACGGCCACCAGGGGATACTGCAATTTGTTCCCACCGACACGATGACCGAGCGAGATCGAGTCGCGGCCGGAGCGGGCAAGAGCGCACCGTGCGCTCTGGACAGACAATGGCGTGCGATGTACATCTTCGACACCCTTATACGAAACCGCGCACGAACACCGTCATCGATGCTGTATAGCCCGGATGACTGGTACCTGATGTTGGTTGATCATGGCGATGCGTTTGACGCAGAGACCGATTGGCCCAGCTACTTGCGGGAAGTCGATCTTGCCATTGGCGAACAATGGCGAATCGCACTTCTCGAACTGGATAATGACGTACTCCAGGAAGAGCTTGGCGGGGTACTGGATGAACAGCGTCTGGCAGCATTAGTGCAACGCCGGGACGCCTTGATAAGGATTTCAATAGGGACACAACCATGAAGACAACTGTTTCGTCGTTCTGTGCATTGGTGGTGTTGATCGCATCTGCACCTGTCTTTTCTCAGGATAGTTATGAGGAACTCGATATTGCATCGCTGCAGGCATTCATGGATGAAGGCGGTTTGAGTTCTGCCACCTTGACCGAGTACTACCTGCAACGCATTGAAGCCATTGATCGTAATGGCCCGGCGCTCAATGCGATCATCGAAGTCAATCCTCAGGCACTTGAGATCGCAAAAGCCCTGGATGCGGAACGTCAGTCAAGCGGTCCACGCGGCCCATTGCATGGCATACCAGTGGTGCTCAAGGCAAACATCGACACCGCGGACGAGATGGATACCACTGCAGGATCGTTGGCGCTGAAAGGGCACAGGCCGGCCGGTGACGCATATTTCGTTGAGCAACTCAGGTCGGCCGGCGCCGTCATTCTGGCGAAGGCGAATCTCAGTGAATGGGCCAACTTCCGTTCGGATTGGTCGTCAAGCGGCTGGAGCAGCATTGGTGGGCAAACCAGGAATCCTTATGGCAAGGGTCGCAATCCGTGTGGATCATCGAGTGGCTCCGCCGTTGCGGTTGCGGCCAGCTTGACGAGTGTGGCCGTCGGTACAGAGACCAACGGTTCGGTCGTATGCCCATCCAGTGTGAACGGTATTGTCGGCATCAAACCGACGCTTGGCCTGGTTAGCCGAAGCGGGATCATTCCGATTGCACATAGCCAGGATACGGCCGGTCCGATGGGGCGCACCGTCGAAGATGTGGCAATCCTCCTGACCGCAATGGTTGGAAAAGACCCAGCCGATCAACTTGCGGGCTCGTTTCCTGAATCAGTACCGGACTACGCTGCGAATTTATCCGAGGATGCTCTACAAGGCGCACGCATTGGTGTACTGCGAACGCACGGTGGCGTCGGTAAAGACCCAAGGGTCGATGAGATCATAGCCAACACTGTTGCTACTTTGGAGGCCCTGGGTGCCGAAATCGTGGACCCCATCGAGTTGGATATTGAAGGCATGTACAGCGCCTCGAGCACGGTCCTGTATTATGAATTCAAATCGGATCTTAACGCTTACCTGGAAGCATCAGGGGCACCGATCCAATCCCTGGCGGGCATCATCGAATTCAACACGAAACATGCCGACAAGGTGATGCCGTTTTTCGGTCAAGACTCAATGTTGGAGGCCGAGGCGTACGGCCCGTTAACGGACCAGGAGTATCTTGATGCGCTTGCCGACAGCAAGCGAATTTCACAGGATGCGCTCAATGGGGCGCTCGATGAATACGCGCTCGATGCAATGATCGCGCCGACCAGAGGCGCGGCCTGGATGACGGACCTGGTCAATGGCGATCATTCAACCGGTATAAGCAGTTCTTCACTCGCGGCAGTTTCAGGCTATGCCAGCATCACGATCCCGGCAGGAGACATTCTCGGGTTGCCGATTGGAGTATCGTTTATTGGTGGTGAGTTCAGTGACGCGAAGCTGATTCAGTTCGCTTACGCATTGGAGCAGGCCGGCTACAAGCGCAAGCCACCGGCTCTTGGCTTATAGAATCGGGTCGATTGGAAGGAGGTTTATAAAACCCAGTTCCAATCGTTTGCTGCGACTGACTTCCCGGTCCGGATTTTGCTTTGCTGTTGTTCTCCAGCTGTTCTCTGGTCTCATGTCTCTCGAAATACTGCTCGTAAGTTGACGCGCCAGCTCCGGGCTCTCGATTAGCACGCCGACTTCGGTATTCAGATTGGCGGATCGCGGGTCCAGGTTAAATGTGCCGATGAATATCTTTTGGTCGTCGATGACCATGCTCTTGGCGTGAAGCGCGAACACCGGATTTTTCTCGGCCAGTCGTGGGTAGCGCTCAACGAGATCGAGTTGTATCTGAGGATGCGGCTTGTACTCGTATAACTCGACGCCTGCTTTGAGCAAACGTGGCCGTTGTTTGAGGTAGCCTGAAAAAGCCGGTGTGTTGTCGGTTGATGCCAGAGAATTCGTGGATATGCGAATTTGTACGCCGCGCTGGTGCAGCTCGGACAATAACTCGATTCCGCCCTTGGGCAGAATCAGGTACGGCGACTGGATTAGCACCGAATGTTGTGCACCTCGCAAAGCGTCAACCAGTTCACCGGTTGATGCACCGCCGCCGCCCAGCCCGGAATCACCCTCATTTTTACCCGGCACATCGCTAATGAAATTGACGTCGTGCCATGCCATGTTGTTGAGTAGTACGGGAAAGTAGACGGGCATGTTGTCAATTGCGTCGCGAATTGCCGGTTCAAAATTGACCGGATCATTAGCGTAGGCGTGCAGTCCATCGTATTTCGTTTGTATTTCTTCCTGCGACAACTGACTATCGAGCTCCTCGAGCAATTCCTCAACCGGTACGGCCAGCGAGCTGCTCCAGAATTCATCGAAGTTGTCGCGTATATCCTGCACCGCCACGCCAAGAAGCAATATGTCGCGATCGCGGAAGTTGTACTCGTGGTCGAAGTCGAAATACTCATCCGCCATGTTTCGCCCGCCCGTAATGCCCGCTATGCCATCGAAGGTTGCGGTCTTGTCATGCATGCGTTGATTTGTGCCGCGAAAATCCAGGATCGAATTGACCAGTTGGCGGAGCAGGGATGTGCCAACCGAGAAATTCGGATTGTATATTCGAATATAGACGTTTGGATGCCCGGCGAGCAAGACAAGTGTCTTGTCCTGGGCGTCGATTAGGAAGTCGTCGACGAGCACGCGCACCGTGACACCGCGCTCGGCTGCCTCCAGCAACATTTGCGCAGCGAGAATGCCGATGTTGTCTGTGCTCCAGATAAAATACTGGATGTCTATCGACTCAGTGGCATGTTGCGTAAGCCAGGCACGCGCGAGAAGCGCTTCTTCGCCTTTCTCGAGAATGTACGCGCCAGTGCTGTTGCTCATGCGTTCCAGACAGGAGTCGCAGTTGGCGTCGACCCAATCCTGGAGAGTCAGTTGCTGAGCACTCGCAGGTGCTGCGCAAAGAAGCAAATATACAGTGATCGTCGTCAGCAAGCACCGCGGTCTATCAACTGACCCGATGGACAAGCCCCTAACTGATGCAATTCTTATCATCCGTCTTGATGTCCAATAAGCGAATTAATCTCAGCGATGATATCCGTTGCCCGCTTACGAGTTTCCAGAATCACCTTCTGATTGAATACGTGGTGTTGCACCATGTTCGGAATCAAATCAATTGCGCCTCGTTTTTTTAGCAATTCTTGCGTGATTTCGGCAGCACGTTGAGGTGTGGTCGTGAGTTGCTTGCCCTGCCACGATTCGTCTTCGATAGCACTAAGCTCATCAGTCGTTAGAATGCCAGCGGTGAGCCGATCGAACTGGCGTTGAATGTGGAGATCAAGTCCGACACGCGAATAACCTCGAATGGACGTGTAGTGGTTGGCGAGTTTGCGTCGTAATGACTCCGATCTTATCAATGCGAGATTGCCGCTACTCTGCAATTCGCTGTATACGAACGCCTCAATCTGTGGAAATGAACGCCAGGTTGCGGTCTCCAATGCCACAGGCAGTGCAGTCGGCCGCTCCTCTGCAAGAGATGGATTGGCAACGATTTCCTCAAGTAGCAGGGCCGCCTCAATTCTGGATTGGGCATATTCGAATGCCTTATCAAGGCGTCCATTCTCAATTTGCAGGTCTTCCTTAAGTCGCACTAAATACTCGTGTTCTTGTTCGCGATCGCGTCGTTGCTCGGCCCATCGCTCGATCTGGAATGCGATAAGAATGCCAACGATGACGATCAATAGTTCCACGCCAAATGAGGCGTAATTCCTGTCGGCAAGACTTCGTCGCAGTCGCTCTAACATTTCTTCATATCCCCCTGTGACTATCGGAAAAGCTCAAGTGGCTATGTCCACTTCATCCGTGAACTGCATCGCGACAAGGGGCACAAAAAGTATGATCGCGGCAATTCTCCGTGCCGTAAACCTCCAGCGGCTTTCGCGGAGACCGTTGTCAATTTCCGTGTTCCCTGACATTGCCTTGACTCCGTGCATGAGTAGCGTAGAAACGGCTGATATTGATCGTATCAGAATAGAAAGGCGCGAATGACTACGAAGTGGCCTTTCCTTTGAGCGGCCGGAGTTGAGCGCATAGCAGCCACTCGCCGCTAAGTGACCAGCGTCTGCTATACACCCGAAAGCAGCCGTTCGCCTGATATGATGCTGACAGGCTGCTTATGACCCAGAGTAAACATTGCTAAGTACAAGCCAGATTTGGGCGAATACGGCGGGAAAGAATGCGATCCGCAAAGGAGGCGGTAATGAACAGCGATTACTACCGAGAGGCTCTCACTGCTATTTTGATTATCGGGCTACTCGTCTCACCGGCAGGCGTTTACGCGCAACAGAAGGTTTATAAGTGGGTGGATGAAGATGGGGTCGTTCACTTTAGTGAGGAGCCGCCTGACGAAGCGCCCGAAGTTGAGGTAGAGACTATTACAACGGATCCGGCTCCGCCTTATGTGCCTCCCGCCCAGACGAACATCCAATCACCGTCGGCATCTGAAACGGCCGTCAACAGTCAATCGGCACAGCCGGAGATCCATATACCTGCGCCAGTCAAGGTAATAGACATTACGGAAATGAGCCTTTCGGACCTGGATCGTCGATGCGAGGCCGTAAGGGACGAAAAGATCGCACCATTGAGAGCAGCCGAGATCGCG
>Ga0255053_10001624_pt1 | contig 12320 bp, 10 predicted proteins | sample JV7_2_22_MG_FD_188635 | JGI IMG/M metagenome (GOLD analysis project Ga0255053, IMG submission 188635) | Seawater microbial communities from Jervis Inlet, British Columbia, Canada - JV7_2_22 | ecosystem: Environmental > Aquatic > Marine > Inlet | place: Canada: British Columbia | collected...
ACCTGGCGAGAGTGGGTAGACGATCACTGGGAACAGGCCACTGTGCTGAGCTATCCTGAACTTAGTATGGAGGAGATAAACGAACTCATCGACCGGGGATTAAAGGAGTTTTATCTGAGGCCGAAGCAAATCTTGAAAATGGCTCGGGCTATCCGGACACCGGACGACCTGAGGAGGAAACTATACGGTTTTAGAATGTTCACTGATGGCTGGATGCTGAAACGTGACCTGGCCCGTCAACTGAAAAAGCATTAGACGATTAGCTCATCTAACAACTCAGCTCAACATAATCAGCTAGCTGTCTTTAATCCTGGGACTAGACTATCATTTGTTCCTCCGCTTGAAAAACTGAGGAGATTTGCCTTACAACTTGGCAACCACCAAGCCTGCCAAACAGTCTTTGACCTGGCACCATGGATAAGTCTAAACAATGATATTCTGTGCAGAAGGCTTGGGGTGAATTTTCTTTGTACTTATTAAATATTTAAGTGGCATGATTTTCGCACAAATATCCATATTTAATATAAGTTTGTGGTGGGAAGCCTCAACTGCCCAAAAAGGCCTGACCGCAGTTGGTCGAAGACTGCCCGATGTCTGGCTGTAATTATCAGTACAAGAGACGATCACGATGCCATCTGATTCTCATGTAATTGTCGTCAAGCCCTCAAAGGGGTGGATCTCACTCAAACTCAAAGAGTTGTGGGAGTACCGTGAACTTCTTTACTTCATGGCCTGGCGAGATATCAAGGTCCGCTACAAGCAGACTGTGCTTGGCGCGGCCTGGGCTATTATCCAGCCTTTCTTCACCATGGTGGTTTTCAGCATCTTCTTCGGAAGACTGGCTAAAGTGCCGTCGGATGGCCTCCCCTATCCCATTTTCGCCTATGCCGCTCTTGTCCCTTGGACTTTCTTCGCCAATGGTCTGAACCAGGCTTCCAACAGCCTGGTGGGCAGTGCCAACCTGATAAAGAAAGTGTATTTTCCACGTTTGGTGGTGCCCATATCCAGTGTTATTTCGGGCGTGGTGGATTTTGTGCTGGCTTTCGCAGTTTTGTTGGGGATGATGCTATTCTACGGAATTCTGCCCACAGTGAAAATTTTGTGGCTGCCGCTTTTTGTATTGTTGATCTTTGTCACTGCCTTGGGGGTGGGATTCTGGCTTTCGGCACTGAATGTCCAGTTTCGTGACGTGCGCTACACAGTGCCGTTCCTAACTCAATTCTGGCTGTTCGCCACGCCCATCGCCTATCCCAGCAGTCTGCTGTCGGAGCCCTGGCGCACGATTTACGGTATCAATCCCATGGTTGGCGTGGTTGAGGGTTTTCGCTGGGCCTTATTGGGTACGGATACGGCTCCAGGTCCAATCATTATCGTATCCACGGTGGTGGCACTTCTTCTTTTTGTCGGGGGAGCTTTCTGGTTCCGAAAGATGGAAAAGACCTTCGCTGATGTTGTGTGAGGATGGGAAAAAATGGAATCACCGTTTGGTGAGTGACTTGAAAGCGGTGAACCGCAGAGCCTGAAATTGATATTTCACTGATTTTTCTGAATGATGAGATCAATGAAGCCTAGAAAACATGTCTTTATAAGCATATGTCGAAAGTTCTGATGCTACTATCTTACAGTCACAAGTTTATTTTTATCCATGTTTATAAAGTTGCTGGAATGAGTATAAAAAAATCACTAGAGGAATATGCTAAGAGACCGGTGATGAGAAGATTCTTGAGAGCAATTCGTTTGGGTTCCAAGGTACCTTACTATAGATGGAAGACATTTCCATCACACATTAAAGCAGAGGATTTAAGAAAAGAACTACCGGAGAAAATATATAGTAATTTCTACAAATTTGCTTTTGTACGGAATCCATGGGAATGGCAAGTATCGCTATATCATCATATGTTACAGCAGAAAACACATTTTCAGCATACACTTATTAAATCGATGAAAAACTTTGATGAATATATAGTGTGGAGAGTAAACGAAGATAAAGTACTGCAAAAAGAATTTGTTACCGACTCAGCAGGTAAAATGATCGTTGATTTTGTTGGGAAATTTGAGCTTCTTACAAAAGATTTTCATCATGTATGTAATGTGTTGAACATCAATGCTTCATTACCCCATATTAATAAGTCATCGCATATGCATTATCAATCATATTATAACGCGGAGACTCGAAGATTAGTCGAGGAAAACTTCAGCGAAGACATTGAGTTATTCGATTACGCATTTTAGAGTTTGTTGGTACGAGCTATGAACGACACCGTCATTCGGGTCGAAAACCTGAGCAAACAGTACCGCATAGGTGGCGAGCGCAAGGGGTACAAGACCCTGCGGGATACTCTGGCTGAAACTCTTGTATCTCCTTTTCGCCGTGCCCAGGAGTTGTTTCGCGGCCAACCCTATGGTGCGGCAGGGTTGGGAGAGACTATCTGGGCGCTCAAAGACGTCTCCTTCGAGATCAAGTGGGGCGAGGTGGTGGGCATCATTGGGCCTAATGGAGCAGGCAAGACCACGCTTCTCAAGATCCTTTCCAGGATTACCGAACCCACAGAAGGACAAGCCGAGATTCACGGCAGGGTAGGATCCCTTCTGGAAGTTGGTACCGGCTTTCACCCAGAACTGACAGGGCGAGAAAACATCTATCTGAACGGCGCTATTTTGGGCATGAAAAAAGCGGAGATTGAACAAAAGTTTGATGAGATTGTAGACTTTGCCGAGATTGAGAAGTTCATTTACACCCCGGTGAAGCACTATTCCAGTGGCATGTACGTGCGGCTCGCCTTTGCTGTGGCCGCCCACTTGGAGTCGGAGATCCTCCTGGTGGACGAGGTGCTGGCCGTGGGAGATGCAGCCTTCCAGAAGAAGTGTTTGGGTAAGATGGGAAGTGTTGCCAAAGAGGGGCGGACAGTTTTATTTGTAAGTCACAATATGATCGCCGTTAGGAATTTGTGCTCCAGAGTAATTTGGCTTCGGGATGGCGACATTTTTCAGTCAGGCGTGACCTCTACAACGGTAGAATCTTATCTTCGAGACAGCTTACGAACAGAGTCCATCGCTGAAATCGCTGAACGAATCAGGTCGCTTCCGCCTGATCCCGCGTTCCGATTAAATGGCGTTGATGTCAGACAAAACGGGCGAGCAGGCAACGTGGTCATTAACGGACAACCAGTAGAGGTTGCAATTCAATACTCAGTTTTGCAAAGGACAACAGGGCTGAGGGTGTATTTCGACTTATGCGACGATCATGGGAATATCCTCATACGCACCTTTCACGACGATGATGCTGAAGCGATCCCAATTGTGGAACCTGGGGAATACGAGTCTACCGCTGTCATTCAGGCAAATCTGCTCGCTCCAAGAACATATGAGCTTCGCATCCGGGCATCGATTTTTAATGTCCGTTCTTGTACAAGTGACGGAATTGGAATCTTACTGCAAGTTGAGGCCAGCAGCGGGGTTAACCGGGGCTACCCTCAAGATGTAGTAAGGTCTGCATTACAGCCCAAAATACCTTGGCAGACCAAGAAGAGACAATGAGTTTTGCTTGGTCCTGCTATGGATGCTCGACAACAGATCAGTCCCTATGAAGACTAGGTTGCAAAATTTGGTGCTCAGTTTCCTGGGACTTGACCGCCTTCATCATCTACGGAGAGCGGTAATCGAGCTGAATGACGTTCAAGAGCTTAAGAAAATATTCCGTTGGGATCTGGATCCTGTGATAAATGATCCCACTCTGTTGGAATTCAAGTATGTGGAGGATGCTAACGACCGGCGGTTAAGGGATGCTGAAAGTCTAGCGACGGTGGTACGCAACTCCAATCCAGCTGTATGTTTGGATATTGGTACTGGGTTCGGACATTCTGCCGCGCTGATGGCGGTGAACGCCCCAAGAGCTAGAGTTTACACTATCAATATTCCGCCCGAGGAGTATGGGGCTGGGGGGAAGTTAACAACCATGAAGCTTGAAACGAATGAGATTGGTTCGTATTATCGCCAGCGGGGCCTGGACAACATAACCCAAATATTAGCTAATACGCTTTCCTGGGAGCCCGAAATTGGGTGGATTGACACTGCCTTTATTGACGGATCGCACGACACAACATTTGTAGTTAATGACACTTTGAAGGTGCTAAGGCACATGCGCCCGCGCTCCTTTATCCTATGGCACGATTTCAATCCATCGCTTGTAGACAAATATCATTGGATCAATTCTGTGTGTTTAGGTGTGGAAGAGCTATTTGCCAAAGGCGCCCTTAAAGGGAGAGTCTTTCACATTCGGGATTCATGGGTTGGCGTGTACAGGATCCCTTCCGTCTGATTATGAGTGAATATTCTGCTGAGGAAGTAGACGATTGGTGCGTGATTTGGTTGCTGGTTTGGTGCTCGACTACAGGTTCCATATCCAGAACGTTTATGTGGAGCGTTTAGGTCTCGCTGGTGGAAACGAGCACGTTGAAATTGCAGTTGGAGAATGCTCTGCGACAATGTCCTGGTGTTCGGAGACCTCTCCCAGGAAGAGGGAAAAGATAGAAAAGTTGCGTTTGGATGACTGGCGGGATGCTTGTTTAACAGAAGGTCACCCAAATCGGCTGGATTTTGTGAAGATTGCTGCTGAAGGGCAAGACCCGAAGTTCGTGCTTCGACGATAGACTGGTATTACTCGACCAAAGATCCCGATCAGGTTGCTGTGAGTTTGCAACGGAGACTTACAGAACGGTGACTAAGTGTGGTGATATTTGAGGCTTACCTATGAATTCTGATCTTTCAGCCCAGCCAGAACTGTCCCTTAGCGGGATGCGCCGGATGCGATACCTGTTCGCGCATGTGGGTTGGACACATGCTGCAATCCACTGGCACCAAGGTATTGTGGAACGCCATTGCCAGCGTGGATATAATGTAGTGCCTTTCTGTGTCGTGCCCAAACCACCCGCTTCTCGTTACGATTTTCAGCAGCTTGACACCTTGTGGAGACGGCGTGATCCTAAAGTACTTCGGATGTATCGAAAATTGATCGAGATCGCATCCGATTGCGACGTGCTTATCAACTTCAATGGCGCCAACATTCATCCTGAATGGTTAAAGGATCTCCCTACCTTCAATGTGTATATTTGTTGGGACGATCCTGAGTCTTCTGAAATGCTCTCCAACCCGGTGGCGAAATTCTTTGATTTTGCTTTTTCTGGAAATGCGGCCTGTGTTCCCCTTTACCAGAGCTGGGGTGTGAAAAGGTGTGATTTCTTGCCTTTTTGCTGTCCTGATAGCGAGCTCGACCCAAGCATGACGGTCGAGCGCATTCTGGACGGCAAGCGGGACGTGGACCTTATATTTTTGGGAGAGCGTGAATCTTCTTGGCGCCAACAGAGATTAGATCAGCTTCATGCAGCTTTTCCCCAAGCAATCATGAGGGGGCGTGGATGGTCCGCAGGTTTCTTGCCAGCAGAACAAAAGCTTTCTTTTTATGCCCGCGCAAAAATTGGCTGGAACCTGCACAATTCGGTTGGGCCGGTCAACCTAAGGACGTACGCGTTACCGGCCAACGGGGTGATGGAAATATGCGATAACCAGTGCAGACTGGGCCATCTTTTCGAGTTGGGCAGAGAAGTGGTGGGTTTCAACACCATTGAAGAGTGCATCGAGCTAACCCGTTATTACCTGGCCCACGAGCAAGAAAGACGCGAAATAGCCGCTCGCGGCTTTGAACGGGTCATGCGTGATTATACTGAGGAGAAGCAGTGGGAGCGAATGCTGAAAACGATTGAACCCTACGTGGAACTCAAACGGAAAGGTAAACTGGATACTCCCATCTATAATAGTTCGTCTGAACAGGCGACTCAAGGCAAATCTATTGTGGCCGGTAAAGTGGAACGCGCCGTTAAACGAGCCTTTCACAGGGTGGGCTTCGATATAAAAAGACTGGAGCCATCAGAGCGGCAAGATGAAGGGCAAGACATTGCCAACCCTGCGAGTGCAATATCCTATGAGGAAAACCCTGAAGCGGGTCCGGCCAACTGGTCCGAGAAGGTGGCCAGAGTCGCAAAAGGAGAGAGCTTTGAATGGCCCAATATGGTGGCTCTGAATTGGGCAGTTGCGACAATGGTTGGCCCGGCGCGACGGATTGTAGAGTTGGGTGGTGGTACAGGTTGTTTTGCCTACGAAGTGTCTGTAGATCCCAAACGATTCGTACTTTGTTCGGATTTCGACAAGGAGGCTATCCGCTGGGCCAGGAAAAACCGCAGCAGAGAAAATGTTAACTATCTTGATCGTCCGGTTACCCCTGATGATGGTCCATTCGACCTGTTGGTTGCAATTGATGTGATTGAACACCTTCAGGACTACCGATCATTCCTTGAAACATGCGTCAGTCTAGCACCTCGAGCGATTATTACCACCCCAAACAAAAGCCGCGATCAGCAGTCAGCTACAGCGAGTCCACCATCTTACTATCAACACGTGCGTGAATGGACGGCTGGTGAATTCTATTGGGTATTGAAGGCCTTCTACCAGTCGGTGAAACTGTACGCTATGCCCAACATTTACATTCCGAAATTGAAGCCGATTAAAATAACCAACACGTTGACTCCATTGGTTGCTGTGTGTGAGTAGCCATACCGTAGGGTGGGGGATATTGCACTAGAGCAAAGTTGATAGCAATGGAGAAAATCGCCTGCAATTTACTCATTGACAAAGGTCTGCAAACAGACGTGACGCTGGAGGGTAACGCAATAGCGGCTCCAGACCTTGCCTGTCCAGATTACTATATCTTAAGTAACGACGAGGTCCGGAGGCCCCTGAGATTTCAAGGACCCAAGGAAGGCTGGATCTTTCTTGGAATAGCTTCACCACATGCTCTCCACGCATTGGCGGAGGTGACCCGCCAATGTTCCTTGGAACGCATAGCGTTTGTTGATAATAATCCTTTACAGCTTGGGCATTTGATACGTCTCATCCATTGGATTCTTGATGCGAAAGATAGAGTAGACTTTTTACAGTCACTTTTTTGTGGCGAGATAACCTCGGACGGGCAGCAAGCATTAGGGGAAATACCTACGGCTCCGACTGGCTCGATCCGTGGAGCCCGACAAGGGCACAGAGACGACAATCTGGGGGAATTGGAAGAGCGATTCTGGCGAGGATTTGAACTAGAAATTGATCGCTTCCTTGCTACTTACGGTCGTGAAGTAGAGCGTCGGCCGGATGGACTTCTCACTTCACAACGCACTATCGGCGAAATAGACCAGTGTATTCTTACAGTCGCTTGTGGCACAAGAGAACGCTATTCGCAATGGCCCTTCACCGCAGGCTTCGGGTCAGGCTTTCTGAGAAACGAACACATCTTTAGTCAACTCAAAGAAACGTTGATCAGTGTACCGATCTCATTTATTGCTGAGGATTTAAGCACATTTGCCGACCCTTTTCTCTCTTCTTATCGCTATCATCCAATAGCCTTATGGACCTCAAATCTCCTCGACGAATGGTTCTCCAACCGAATGCCCGGTATTGATAAACTGCGCAAATCTTTTGTTCGACTAGCATCACAGGTTGAGCCTTATTTTCCCGAATTAGACCTCTACCTGATACAAGATGAGCGCTGCAGCTGGCATGTCCCACCTACACTTCGCGCCGGTCGTGGCCGCCGTCGGCCCCGACTATCTATACACACACGAACTTTTCGAGAGGTCTCACGCCGGATGGTTGGTGAGAAGCGGGTCGAAATCGTAAACGTCCCAACGTGGATAGATCAAGATGGAGGAACCTCAAAACTCACTTGCACGGATTACATGCTTCTAACTGAAGTCCAACAAGGGCATCTTGAAGGTTCTTATGACACAATCTTTCTGCACATCCTCGCAGGTCACGGTACCCCGGTTAACCAATTCTTGGAGTTACTTGCTTTAGTGAGAAATAGGGCAAGACGCCTGCTCATCCTGGAACACCATCGCTGGTCACCTGACTTCTGGTCCATGGGAGGATTAATAACACCAAGGGAAATCCGGGCTCTCCTGGGTCAAGAGCGGGAGGTGCTCTTGATTCGTGGGGATAGACCGTGGCCGCGCAACTTTTTGATGGTCTACGATGACTCGAGAACATAGTAACCAATATGCACATAGCCTTTCTTACGCCTGAATACAGCACCCCAAAAAGACCTGAAGGCGGTCTCGCCAACTACATACTCAACGTAGGTAGTGCCTTAGTAGAGCGAGGCCATCGAGTGTCGGTGTTTGTTCTCTCAAACCAGGATGCTTCATGGCAGGATGGTAAGATTACCGTCCACGAAATCAGGCGTATGATTGTGCCGAGAAGACTCAGAGCCAAACAATTTCATTTAATAATTTCCGAGATTTTCTCTTCACGACGTCTAGCTTCAGCGCTATGGAAGATCCACCGCGAGACGCCTTTCGATATTTTGCAAAGCACAAGCTATATGGCTCCAGGATGGGCCTTACTCCGTAACGGGAAATTGCCTCTGGTTTGCAGGGTTTCAAGCTACACACCGATCTGGAGGTCAGCCTATGGCAGAAAGCGAAACCTGGGAGAGTATTTCAGCGACTGGCTAGAAATTCGCCAAGTCCTTGATGCTGAGGCATCATTCGCCCCGAGTCAATTCGTTGCAGACGCATATGCCCAACTGGAAGGTTGTCAAATACAACTAATCCGCACCCCGGTGCATCTCCAGGGCACTGAAATGGACCAATCTTTTTACCATGATCACCTTGCCGGTGTGCCCTATCTGCTCTTTTTCGGTACTCTGAGCCGGATCAAAGGTGTTGACTTGTTGGCCCAGGTTATCCCCCATATTCTTGGGAGGAGGAAGGATCTTAATTTCGTTTTCGTAGGTCGTGACGATGGTGTTGCCGGTGGTCAAAAGATGTTTGAATATGTCAGGTCCCAATGCAAACAATTTGGCCAGAGAATCCAGTACTATTCGCAAATGCCAAAAAAATATCTTAATCCAGTTATTGCCAACGCCTTGGGGGTTCTTATGCCCTCGAGGGTAGATAACTATCCAAATGCTTGTCTTGAAGCTCAATCAATGGGGGTACCGGTGGTGGGAACCTACAACTCTAGCCTGGAAGAGATGATTATTGATGGCGAGACCGGATTTCTGGCCAGAAACGGCGATCCAGACAGCCTCCGCCAGGCGGTTGAGCGTCTCTTGGCGATGAAATCCGCTCAAAAGCAGCAAATGCAAAAACGGATACTAGACTCGATCCGCTCGATTGAGGCGCAGGACCGAGTTGGGCAGCTCGTCTCGTTCTACGAGACACTTATCGACACCTTTCGAAAATCGAAGTAAATTGTGATGGTCCTAAAACTTTCTGTAGTTGTCTGTACATATAATCGAGTTCAGTTGTTGACCGATGCGCTTGATAGTATTTGCAATCAAACTTTAGATAAGTCCCACTATGAAATTATCGTTGTCGATAACAACTCCGCCGATGGAACTCGAGAGTTAGTGGGCGAATTCTGTCGCCGCTATTTGCATGTGCGCTATTTTCTTGAGCCGCAACAAGGCCTCTCTTACGCCCGTAACAGGGGATGGCGGGAGGCGCGGGGAGAGTATGTCGCCTACCTTGATGACGATGCTCGTGCCGGGGAGAACTGGCTAGAGACGGCTTTGGCTCTGCTTGAAAACACTAAACCAGCACCTCTTTGCCTGGGCGGTCCTATTCTGCCATTCTACAGTACCACCAAGCCCATCTGGTTCAAAGAGGAGATAAGGACGTGGGGGGATAGCCCCAGGTATCTCCGGCCAGGCGAGTCTTTTTCAGGCTCAAATATGATATGGCGGAAAGAGATTGTAGAGGTCCTTGGAGGATTCGATGTGACGAGTGGAGTGAGAGGTGACTACCTCTCCATAGGAGAGGAAACAGCGCTTTTCAAAAAGATCTGGCACTCATTTGAGCAACCACATTTCTATTATTCACCAGAATTAGCAGTACAGCATTGGATCCCCCCCGCCAAGATGACAGTATCGTACCAACTGAAGCGGGCATTCGCAGCAGGGCAATGCTGGAACCGGCTCCATGGTCCAAGGATATTGTGGCGACGCATGCGGTTTCTCATAGGAGGGGTATTGGACATCGCAACAATGGTGGGCCAACTACTTAGGCGACGCAAGGAATACGCCTATTTTCAAAACTGGCTGATCGAGGATGGCAGTCCAATATTTGTCAAGCTTGGTACACTTTCTGGAGTTATGGGTCTGGATATCCGCTTGCGGCAGAGATAGTAGGGGCATCTTGGGAAAAATCAATGATAACAGCACCGCGGCAGACAGATTCAGGAGGGGTTTCTCAAGCATAGTGAGAGGCCGGTGGTGTGTTGAACCCTTTGAGGACTAAGGTGAGAAATCCGGATTTACCGAAAGTTACCTTCGGTATTATCGTTCTCAACGGTGAGCCGTTCACCAGATATTGTCTCCGTTCTCTTTATCCGTTTGCCCACGAGATTATTGTGGTAGAGGGAGCTGCACCGGCGGCAGCCAAGGTAGCAACCCCAGACGGCCATTCGACTGACGGTACTCTGGAGACGCTCTATCGTTTCAAGGCCGAGGAGGACCCTGAAGACAAAGTTGAAATTATTACTCGAGAAGGTTTCTGGAGCGAAAAAGACGAGCAGTCGCAGGCATATGCCAAGAAAGCCACCGGGGACTACCTCTGGCAGGTGGATATTGATGAGTTCTATGCTCCCCAAGATATGCAAGCTATTCTTGAAATACTTCGTGACGATCCGGAAGTCACTTCTGTTTCCTTTCAGCAGATTACCTTTTGGGGCGGTTTTGATTACTGTGTTGACGGTTGGTATTTGCGGAGAGGCGCTAATATTTTCCACCGGCTGTTTAAATGGGGACCAGGCTATCAATACGCTACTCACCGCCCACCAACGGTCTTAGATCCTCAGGGACGTGACCTGCGACAGATAAAGTGGGTGAACGGGCACGAGCTGGCTCGGCTGAATGTCTACCTATACCATTACGCTCTACTGTTTCCGAGACAAGTGATCGAGAAGTGTGAATATTATGGCAGTGCTACATGGCTCAGGCGAGAGAAAGCTCAAGAGTGGGCGAGAAAAGTGTTCATAGAGTTGAAAAGCCCGTATAGGGTTCACAATGTATATCGCTATCCCAGTTGGTTAGAGCGTTTTGATGGTGATCACCCTCCCCAAGTAATGGCCCTTCGTGATGATATTGAAGCTGGACGAATCAACGTTCAGACCAGATCAACTGATGACATAGAAAGATTACTGGATTCGTTCAGTTACCAGCTGGGACGGGCCTTGATCAGACGATTAGAACCTTGCGATCGATTCAGGCTTACCTTGTGGCACCTTCTGACTAACAGACTGTTGTACTTATTTCGAGATCGAGGGGAATCTAGCAATGAAGATTGTCCATCTTAACAGGAGCGACATCTTAGGCGGTGCCGCTAGAGCTGCTTATCGGTTGCACGGCGGACTCAGCAAGCAGGGTTACGATTCCTCCATGTTTGTTTCTCATAAAGGCAGCAACGATCCTTCAGTGAAATGCTTCGCCCTGCCCGTGGACTTTCTGAGCCGGATGCGTCGTGCCCTGCTCAGGGAGCTGATCTGGCGTGACTTTATGCGTTATAAGAACTCACGACGGTCTGGCGATGTCAGCTTTAGTGATTGTCGGAGCGAACATGGTGCTGCCCTTCTGAGGCAATTGCCTCATAGTGAAATTATACATCTGCACTGGATCGCTGGTTTTGTGGATTATCGATCTTTTCTTGCTCGAGTTCCCAACCATATTCCAATTGTTTGGACTTTACACGACATGAACCCTTTCACGGGTGGGTGTCATTACACCGAAGACTGTAGAAGATTTGTAGAGAGCTGTGGAGAGTGTCCTCAGCTAGGTTCGAATAAGGTGCGCGACCTCTCCAGGTGGATCTGGAAGCAGAAACAGAAGATTTTTGACCAGATCGATTCGGAGAGGCTTCATGTTGTAGCTCTTTGCCGGTGGATGGCAGCTGAGGTGAAGTGTAGTTCCCTTTTGGGTCGTTTTAATGTGACAATTATTGCCAACGGTTTGGATACTGACCTCTTTTCCCCACGGAACCGCGCAGTCGCAAGAGAGGCATTCCAGATACCTGAGAATGCTAGGGTGGTCCTCTTCGTAGCCCACTCTATTGTCGACCGGCGCAAGGGATTCACTCTATTGGCTGAAGCTCTGACTGGTATGGGTGGCATAGACGATCTCTTCCTATTATCGTTGGGGGAAGGCAAACCAGCCTTGAAAGTAGAAATCCCGCATCTCCACCTGGGGTATATAAACAACGAGCGGATGCTCTCATTAGTTT
>Ga0255053_10001627_pt1 | contig 12308 bp, 8 predicted proteins | sample JV7_2_22_MG_FD_188635 | JGI IMG/M metagenome (GOLD analysis project Ga0255053, IMG submission 188635) | Seawater microbial communities from Jervis Inlet, British Columbia, Canada - JV7_2_22 | ecosystem: Environmental > Aquatic > Marine > Inlet | place: Canada: British Columbia | collected...
GTTTCTTGATAACCATACCGGCTTGTTCGGCGCCAGCCACTGTATCGGCCGGAAATCCGGTGAAGGATGTTGGCCGTAGGAATCCCTCTTCCGACGCCCCGAGGATTATGAGATCATATTGGCCGAAAGCCTCTTGTAGATCCGATTGAGCACGGACCACTTCGACGATATCAATCTCAATACCTGTTGTTACCTCAAGCTGAGCTACACTAGACTGAACTGATTCCTGAGCTTTGATCTTTGCATCTTCAGATGCCCGGCCACGTATGATGCCTAAGGCTCTTACGCGACCTCCTGTTTCTTTGACCAGGTCCTGGCCTAATGCCAGCCCTGCCTGGTTGTGTGACACGCTGGTCATTGGCACCAGTACATCCTTTACGGGATCGGGAAACTCGCCCCGAACGATAACCACCTCACAAGGAGCCCGCCTGACCAGGCGAGTAACTTCGTCCTGGGGCAAGCCAATTCCTTCATCTTCATCTCCAGGCCAGCCGACCAGGGCTGTAGCCACACGTTCTTCCCAGATGGTAGCCATGATGCCTTGGTGGACGGTAGGTGCCAGGCGAACGAGAGGGATAACGTGGATATCCTCGAGCCGATTGTCATCTAGCAATTGCTTTTGTAATGAAAGAGCATTTTGAGTATCAGGAGGTTCCTCAACATGACTGGATACACCGGTAGTCTCGATCACCTGTAATAGCAGCATTGGGATCTTGCGGGAACGGGCTAAAATGGCACCGGCGGTAATTAAGGGTTGAGCCCGTTCCACATTTGGCACGTAAACCAGGACTGCATTGCTTGTCCGATCGTGGTCGAAAGGCTCTCTAGTGACGACAGCTCCTCGCTGGCGCGCTTCGATGGCGCTGCGTCGGCCGTAAACAGTGAAGTAGATGAAACCCAACACCGCCCACCCCAAAACCAAAACCTGGTTCTCTACCGGTTGCGCGAAAGCCATCGTTAGGCTTATCGCGGCCGCTGCTGCCGGAAACAGCGGATGCAGAGGCAGTTTCAGATGCCGGTCATCAGGAAGATAGGGATTGCGCCTAAAGATATCCTGGCCTACTGCCAACGTGATTGCCAGCAGCAGCGTAGCAGCAGCGGCCCCAGCAATCATGCTCACAGGCAGGAGCACGACAATGACCATGATTGCGATCAGTATAGGAAAGTTCAAGTAAGGTTGGATCTTGCCCTTCACAGTTAGCAAACGCTCGGTGACAAAGCCATTCCCAACCATTTCCTTGACAAGGCGATCGGTGCTTTCCAAGCTTTGGTTGATACCCACTAATGCCAGGATGAGCCCCGCTAACACCAGTAGTCCTTCGGCGACGGGCCCGATTTCGGTGACCAGGGCGATCAATGGTTGGTCTTCAGTGGCGATAATCCCCGTGTATTGGAGCAGGATAACCGATGTAATAAACCCAATGAGCCCTCCTAGGAAGATTGGCAAGCTCAGTGCGACCAGCATTCGCCGTCTGGGGCGACGCATTTCGTAGCGGTGATCTAGGATAAAGCTAATCCCCCACATGGCTATGGCAAGGAAGGGAACCGCTTTTATTGGATCTTGTGTGGGCAAATAGGCAAAGGATTGCGTGACCTGTACCGGCCGTACCCAGATACGAATAGTCAGGATGAGGGCGACCAGGATGCTCCCGTATATGAGGCCTCTCTTCAGGTTCCAGGCCGAATCATCGCGAATCAGACGAAGCGAAGCGGCCAGAATCACGGCTAAGGCCGCCAGCAAACGAAAATCGACTTCGACCTCGAGATAGTCTAGCAGACCTGTACTCAGCAATACGCCGGCGCCCCAGGCGAAGAGTGCTCCAAGACAAAAATGGCCAAGCGCCAACAGCCAGCCGGTCCAATAACTCAGTGAGACGGCATCGCCGGATCGTGCTAGATTGAAGAGGCCGCCGCGTCCTCGGATAACAGCCGCGCGCTCAGCCAGGACGAGGATCACCGGGGCGAAGAAGAGGATGGTTAGGACATAGGCAATTGGTGTCTGCTGGCCTAGATTTCTTAGAATTTGGCCAACCAACAGATAAACACCGAGCCCCACCGTGCCCAGGCTGCCCAAGGCAACAGACGTGGACAGGTGCATGAACACGCCAAACCGGATATCCGCCACTTTATCCTTGGACGTGACCTGATCTGCCACTGAGTCCTTCCTCCAATTCTATTTTACGGCCTCTGCTTTCATGGGTAAAGGCTCATTATCCAGTCAGTAACAATAAAGCCATTTTACTTTCCTGTCTTCTCCAAAACCGTCTCATTTCCAGGAAGTCAGCTGACATAGTCCAGGCTATTAACACGGGACCAGTGATAGATTTATTCGCTCTTGGACCAGGATTCTTCAGCCCATTTGGCTAAACCCGCGGCTTCTGGCCGTGATACACAAGCTGAACCGAGCGCGCCAACGAAGAATAGGGTCGGCAATAAAGTTAATGTATGTAGCAGCTCACTTGATTTGCACCTTTGGTTAAGGCCGGTTCAGTTTGTCAACATCAGAGAATTCATGGCTTCCTTCGCTTGCAAAGAAATTTCCAGAGATTATCTCGTCATGGGGTTTAGTTCTACGACTCACTTTCACCCGCGATCAATCGTAGTCAACTAGGAATTGCTTAGGGTTACTTTTCTTCAAGAACCCGAGCCGGGCTTAGAAACGACAATCCCTGGGTTCCGGATGTGCTGATCATAATCGCTTCTACAACTGGCTCATAAACCGGCTCTTCTGCGCCCCACACTACGATAAAGCTAGCACCGGTGCCACCTTGAGTGTCAGCTTGTGCAATGACGTAATCGGTCGTCGCCATAGGGGCGAGCTGCAAAGGCGATTCCACATAATCCGTGACTAACTGACCATTTGTGTCGAAGTATTGCACAGAGTTAATGAGAATTGGTTTATCCAGGTTGGTATTACGGATTGAAAGCGTAACGGCCATTTCAAAGGTTCGATCCTCGCTCGCGTCATAGACAGATGAATATGCGGGTACATATAGCCTCTGGCCGGTGACTATTCGCAGATCACCACTGGCAACGGGTGCAACAGCGCGGGTAGGCTGACTCTCCTGGACAGGAGTCGGTACAACTGACGTTCCTGAGCAGCCAACCAGCATAATGAAGACAATACTGGCAAGAAGGATGATAGAGATTTTTATACCCACGATGTCCTCCATTCTCCATTTCATTTGATACATCATACAATGATGAGCAAGTAAACGTTTCTGACGACGCACAGTGCCTACAAACCGGTGCAAGAATATATTGATCCATTTCCCAACCGCCTCACCACATGAACACAATGTGGTCGGCTTCATCTCAACTAGATTAATGTCCAAGTCCGTCCTCTAAATGAGAAAGGGCTGCGCAACTTGTATTTCTCCTACTATGAGAGTTTCTTTCGCTGCCTTTTCTTCATCTTAGCCTTCTTCAGCGATTGCCGGTGAACGGGCACCGTTCAAGTCACCATTGTCTTCATCTGAATTCTTATCGCTCCCACCTAGGGAGGAGACTGCGCTTCCTATCAGCTCGCCATCTTCTTCGGCAAACGCCTCGACGTACACCTGCACTGTCGTGACCAACAGCAGCATGATGATGGGACCATAGAACAAGCCCATGATGCCGGCCCAGGCAAGTCCAGCAAACATGGAAAGCAGAAACAATGCAGTTTGGAGATGAGCTTCCTTGGAAATGAATTTCGGTCTCAGGATAACATCGATCCAGTTGACCACTCCGTAAAATCCGATAAGCACGATGATGGCCTGGGTCGTATTCCCATCGATGAAAGAAAAGATGGCGATGGCGATGACCAACCAGCTGATGCCCACCATGGGTATGATCGCCAGCATGGTCGAAATCACGATTAGGAGAAATACGTGATCCATCCCGGCTATCCAATAGAAAAATCCCATCGTGAGCCCCTGGATGATGGCGATGAGGAACACGCCAGTAATCAGCGATCTGACCATGGCAATGATTTTGCGATTGTACAGCTGAGCCAGGTCATGGCCGATAGGACTGACCTTCTGTGACAGATCGATCAGATCATCGAATAATGGCAAGAGTGATGCAACGATTGCCAAAAAAATTACAGCGTTGGCAATGAGAGCGGGTATGGCCTGGGCCTGCTCGAGAATCCATTGGGCAATAGCCAATCCGGCAGAGGCCACCCAGCTGAATACCGAATCCATTAGGCCTTCAACACTTTCGACCGCATCGGCTGCAGCGCTTGAATCTCCAACAAACTCCTTTATGGGCTCCATGACAGCTTCCACATCCTGAGCCTTGAACTCAGCAAATGCTTCTGCCATTTGGGTCACTGATACTCGAACAAGGAAATAGAGCGGGATGACAACGATCAGCAGTGCACTCAGCAGGGTCAGCGTAACGCCAACTCCGGTACGCTCCTTGACGATTTTCAATCCCAAAAAGAAATCGTATATGGGCTTCAGCAGGATAACGGAGATCAGTGAGATGATGATGGTCGTGAAAAAGGGCCTGAGCATCACTAACGCCAGGATGATGAGCAGGAGGAAAACCAGGTAAAAGAAAAATCGCTTCTGTACAAATACGCTGTACTTTGAGTTTGACATCACAGTCTCCTTAGGACCAAGGCTTCGCGAAGGTTCAAAACGATTCGGAGCAGGAAAGGACTCAAAGGATAGTCATCTTTTCTGCGGTTAGTTAGAGTGTAGAGAGAGCGGCAGTGGTTTTGAGCTCCTGCTTCTCCCTTCCATACAATGTTCATGATTTTGATCGACATCACTCTTCGGTATCGCTGCGGCTGTCGCCAGCGACTTCTCCATCAATGATTTTTTCAGGATCCTCGTGCTCCGTGATCCACTTTTCGGCCGCGTGAAGAGCTTCTAAGATCGATTCGCCGACCAAGTCCGTTGCCTCGAATACGTTCTCCCGGCCGTAGAGACGGATTTGGCCGGTTTGCTCGATGACACCTTTCGAGAAGCTGCTAATCTCGGCCAGCATGAGCTTGCTTTTATGAGCCTGTAAGTCCTCGGCATAACGATCAAGAACGGCGAGGAATGTACTGCCCAATTCGGCCCGGCCGCGTAGGTAGAGGATGATCACTGCATTCCGAGTATTCTCATCTACATTCGGCAGCTCCTCCTCAAATGTTTGGACTGCGGCAAAGAACAGGCTGCCATATGGGATCAAGACCGTAATCTCATTCGGCGGTACGGCCTCAGGGGCATCCTCCTCAACGGGAAGCTGGCCATCTCTGAGAGTCCATTCCTTAATGAGGATCTTGTTTGATTGGTTAAAGACAAACATAAGAATGGCCAGAGCGACGCCAATCAGCACTGCATACTGCAGCGGTACGAGCAAGGTGAATGCGAAGGTGATCACCATGACAGTTCGCTGCACAGTTCCCGTCTTCCATACCAATTCAATGTCGTGTATTTTCAATGTGCCAAAACCGACGACGATTAACAGACCGGCCAGGGCGGGCATGGCCAGTGCGCCGATGGCATCGCCAAAAAGAAGCAGGGCGATCAAGATGGTGATGCCGGCGAAGATGTTGGCGAATCTGGATTTAGCGCCGCTGCTATGAACCAGGGCGGTGGCTGAAAGCGACCCGCCGACAGGCATGCCCTGGAAGAAACCGGCGGCGATGTTGGCCGCCCCTTGCCCCACGAAATCGCCTGAGGGATCAGGGTATTCGCCGTCAGGATTGACGTAGTTCTGGCTCACTCCGGCCCCTTGCACCAACCCGACCAGGGCTAAAGAGAGGGCCGGTATGATTAAAGCCGGAAACACTGACAAGGAGGGCAGCGTCGGCAAGGGCAGCGAGTCGGGTATTTCGGCGATGTCGGACACCAGGGCCACCGAATCCCAGTCGAATAGGGGCACCAACAAGGAGGCCACGACCAGGGCGACAACGATGCCAAAGCTCTTCAACCGCGTCCGTTCGAGAATGATGATGAGCAGTATGGTGGCGATGCCAACCATGAGCGCCTGCAGGACTATTTGGTTCAGGTTAAAGAAAAGATCGATCGTCTGAGCGATTTTGTTCGCCCCCTGGGTGTCGTATCCTGTCAGATCGCCAAGCTGGCCGAGGATGATCAGGACGGCGATGCCGTTGACGAAGCCGGTCATGAGCGATTTAGGCACGAAGCGCAGCAGGGAGCCCAGCTTCAACAAGCCGAGAGCCAGCATGATGATGCCGGTGAGGATGGCCAGCGCGAAAAGCGCGTCCAGCGCACTATCGCCGGTATGGACATGGGGCACATCGGCCACAATCAAAGACATGGCGCTGGTCGTCTGCACGCTCATGAATACGGAGCTGGCAAACAGTGCGCCAACCGGCGTGGCCAACATAACGGCGTACACGGCGTTAATTGGATTCACCGCCGCAAGCAGGCCAGAGGCCATGGCATCGGGGATGCTTTCAATACCCAGCGTTAAACCGGCTACGCTGTCATCGACGATGGTCTTGGGATTGATGAGATCGCGAAGCATTTAGTATTTCCTTTTTTTGAATGTCACAGCCGAAAACAACAGATATGGCTATTGATATATTCGAAGCCCGCTGGATTGACCAATGGCCCACCACAATTGGATAATGATTGAGAGAGCGGGAACGATACCAGTGGAGTAGGGCAAGATCTATGGAAACGGGTCGTTGTCCGATTATCATCCTTTATCGGCCTCTGTCGGATTTATATCTTCACGGTCGAAGCTGCTTTTTATTTCGTCGAGTCTTTCCCCTGCTCTGGCCAGCTTTACCTGCTGCTCTTCGCCGGCTTGGTTCGAAGCGATGGATATCATTTGAGTGAGCGTATCGATTCTGCCCAGGACCGCGTCCACCTCATCAGGTGTCAACTCGTCTACATGCGCCTGGGCATAGGTTATGATGGCCTCCAGCACGGTAGGATATACATTCGTTGCACCGATTTGCTCGGTGACGCCGCTGCGGTCGAGCATATCCCTTACTGGCGTGTGTAGACCGGCGATGATCAACTGGACTCCTAGCCCTGCCAGCTCTTCATGCAAGTCGCCTAACATTTCGGCACTGGGCACATCTAGTTCGTTGGTCATCTCCAAGTCCAGGATCGTGGCCCGAAGGGTCGAACCAACAGTGTTCACCAATTCTCGAATAGACTTGTGCAGCATGGCCGCATTGGCGAAGAAGACGCCCTCATCTGGGCGAACCATCAACAGATCAGGGGTTTGAACGGCGTCTGGATGGTACTTGGTGCTGCGAAATATAACCGTTCCCGGAATCCGCCCTAATATGCTGATCTTGGGATCACTGGTCCGAATGATCAAGGCCAGCAGCGATAGCAAGACGCCGATCACCAGGCCGGCCAGTACCTCTTCAAATGTAAGCACGGCCAGAAATGTGATAACGGCCAGCCAGAAATCTCCCCTACGCAACCGGTACAGACGCCGAAACTCGCGGGGCTTGATCATGCCCGAAACGGCGACGATGACGATGGCCCCCAGTGCGGCTTCCGGCAAGTTGAAGAACAGTGGTGTTAGATACAGGGCCACCAGTGCTGTGGCCGCAGCAGCGATGATCCCGGCCATCTGGGTGGTCCCACCCGCGGCGTCGCTGCCGGCCGTCTTGGAGAGGCTGGCGCCGATGGGAAAGCCCTGGAATAAGCCGGCCCCGATATTTGCCGCGCCCAGCCCAATTAGCTCTTGATCTTCATTAATCTCATAGCGGTGTTTGCGGGCGAAATTGCGATCGGGACCCACGGCTTCTGAAAACATGACCAATGTGATGGCCAAAGCGCCTGGTATGAGCATGGCCCAATCACTCAAGCGAATGTCTGGAATTTTGGGTGGTGCTAAGCCGGCCGGGATTTCACCGATGATTTCTACACCCTGGTCGCCCAGATTGAAAACAGAAACGACAGCGATTCCATATATTAAGATGACCAGGGCGGCCGGGATGCGCTCAAATCTGCGTTCCAAAAAAATCATCAACAATAAACAGGAGAGGCCGACCGCCAAAGTCAGTAAATCTGTTTCCGGCAGCTCGCGGATCAATTCGATGACACGCTCCCAGAAATTGCCGTGCGCCGGTTCTAGTCCGAACAGCTTGGGCACCTGTTTGATTATGATCACCAGGGCCAAGCCGGATACGAATCCCATGAGTACTGATTCTGAGAAAAACTGGGCGATACGTCCAAGGCGCAGCAGGCCGGCCAGGACGGCAACGATGCCGGCCATTATTGCCAACGCCGCCGTCAGGACGATGAAGGTTTCTGAATCGGCCGGCCCCAATCCACTGATGATGGATGCTGACATGACGGCCACGGCCGAGGAGACCGCCACCACCAACTGGCGGGAAGTGCCGAAGATAGCGTATAGAATCAAACCGGCAGGAGCGGCGTAAAAGGCAGTCTGAGGTGGTACGCCAGCCAACTGAGCGTAAGCCATCCCCTCCGGCACCAGCAAAGCCATGATGGTCAGTCCGGCGATGATATCAAAGCGAAGCCACTTGCTTTGATAGCCAGGCAGCCAGGTTAAAACGGGCAGGAAAGAGCGAATACCTTTTGGCTGTACCTTAACGCTTTCTGCCATCTACTCTCCTTTTAAGATTTCTTCTCTGCCTATTCCCAGGGAAACTTTTTGAGACCCACAGATGGTAATGCTTCAACTGCTTTCTTATCGATCATCAGAAAAACTGTATCCACCTCAACCCGTTCAATATCTGAAACTGGAATGGTCACTATCCACTTGTTCAATAAGAAGTGCTGGCGCAAAACAAGGTGGGTGATACGATGGGATTCAGCATTTATCACGAACTCATCGATCTTGCCCACATCTCCATCGGTCGCTAAAACCATGGCCCCTTTATTGATGGCCAATCTCGCCCAAGGCGATTCACTGGGTGGGGCTTGTGCACCTGTCTCTGCCTCTCTATATGGATGGTACAGCGTGTTGGAGGCGTCGATTCCCGGAGAAGGGACTGGTGGTGCACTATTGTAAGTATCATACCCATTGAAATGTGATTCATAGAAAAGAGGTAGCTGATATACATCCTCTTTGTGACAGTTGAGCATAATAAACGTTCTTTTCGAACCCTCAATTTTATCGATGGGAACAACAAATTGCTTGCCATCGCGATCGGTTTTCACAACAAAATGAGTTACCTGTTCTGTCACGAGATCAATAATAATGTGGGATGAATTACCCACGATACCATCGAAACAAGTTACCCTAGCATGGACCGGTATTTCCATATTCCTCTCCTATCATCTTTGTATTGTTCACAATCATTCTATTGCCAAAATCCTCTTACAATCTTTTCAGTCGCCCTCTTCTGACGACCTGTCTTTTATGGCAGCTCTCTGTCTAGTGCGCTCCTTAACCTCCTTCTTGAAGTTCTGAATTGAGGTGTTGCTTTCAACGACGATTTTTGCAGCTTCAATAGCCATAGCGACAATAATCCCTGTAAAGGTGATTCCTAGGACCGCGACGACAATTGCAAGAAGCCGTGTGATTTCCAATGTCGGTACAAGATCGCCATAACCAACAGTCGTTCCCGTCACCCAGGCGAAGTACAGTGCTTCAGTGACAGTAAGCCCCTCTTCAATTTGGGCAATTAGTAAACCAAGAAGGGAAATGAGAATCGCTATCCCTCCCCATATGGGAAAGAATTTACCCAGCAAGATTAGAAAAGCTCGGATAAAGTCTATCGAAAATCTCATAGCCACATCTCTAGATAGAATATGTTCTGGCAAGACACCTGGAATAAGACGATTGGCTTAGTCACATGGGCACGATAACCGGCAGCGCTACCGGCAGCACCTTCAGCGAAACAGGCGTGCGGCCGGTGTATTCACCATCCGTCCACACTGGCTGATCCGGGTCGGTCTCAATGGAGATTTCTTTGCCCTGCCGCATCCAATCTCGAGCCTTCTTGGAGTCGATGTTCAACATCCGGTGAGCCGCCCCTGCCAAGGAAGTCAGATTCTCGGCATCCAGCGTAAAAATATCGACGAGCCCATCATCTATCTTTGAGGTTTTGCCAGTGATGGAGATACCGGTGCCGGTTTTTGCGGCATTGACCACATAGAGCTTCACTGCCATCTCGTCATAGAGCTCACCGTCAATTACCACCTTGTAACTGACTTCTTTGATATTCTTCGCACGGTTGAACGCATCGATGGCATAAGCGAAAGTGCCGTATTTATCTTTGGATTCCCTGTTCGTTTGCTCTTCCGGTTCAATGCCCACATATAGGCGCTGGATAAAATAGCCGTCGTTCATTTGCACCACATCCACGTGGCGCACCGTGTGATCTACGCAGAGCAGTTCCAACGCCGGCCGCAGCTTGATCGGGGTGCCCATTTCATTGGCGAAGCCATTGCCGGTGCCGCCGGGCAATATACCCATCAGGGCGTTCGTGCCGATGATGCCATTGGCGATCTCGTGCTGGGTGCCGTCGCCGCCGTAACCGGCCACGATGTCATAACCGTCCTCGGCCGCTTGCCGGGCGAATTCAGTGGCGTCGCCAAACTTACGGGTGACGGAAATGCTCCAATCTATATCCGGCTGGTTGAATACGTCGTTGATGGTGTTGAGGATCGGTTCGTCCTTTCCTGCGGCCGGATTGATAACAACATGTATTCGTGATTTTTGCTCGCTCACAAATATATACTCCTCGAGCAGGACTTAGATCGTGCGAGATATATCGCCCTGCTCTTAATCGCTATTCGCTCCGAATCGACGGAGCCGGCTCACCCACCGCCAGCAGCGGTTGGATACGCAACGTAATTAGGCTCTGTTTGATGCATGCTAACCAGACGGCCGATCCCCCCCGGTTAGAGAAAGCCTGAGATACTGTTGGCGGAGTACGAGAGGTGGAGGGTCGCCTAGGTTCGCACCCGCCAACAGTATCTACCGAACGATCAGGCCGGTTCTGCTTCGGCCGGCGGTGCCTCAGCCGGTTGTCCCTCAGCTGGTACCTCTTCCTCAGCCACTCCTCTGCCGGACCAGGAGCTTACGAGCGTACCGACGACGATCTGTGTGAAGACCAACGCCACAGCGATCCCCAGGATTGCGGGATCATTATTGAAGGCGAGCGCAATCGCGGCGAACAAGGGCCCAGCGTTACTGCCGGGCTGGATACTTGCCGTCGCCCTACGCACCGAACCGTCGCCTCTGGAGATATAGTAGCCCAGGGCGAACATGATGACGACGAACAGCGCCTGCGCCAGGATCGCACGTTCACCGATCAAGTCCAAGATGATGCGGAAGCTGCCCAGCAGGGCCAGGGCGATAACGATCAACAGCGTAAAGTTAGCGGTTTGCGCGACCGGTGGTCTCCACTTCGCGGCGGAGTTGGCATTCCAGTGACGGACGGCCATGCCCACTAAAAAGGGAATAAGCTGCAAGACGGCCACCGTTATGACCAAATCCGCCACCGGCAGCGAGAATTCGTCACCCAGGCCGGCGGCGCCGATCATAGCGTTGGCCGTGGGCGCGAAGGTGAAGGTGCCGATAACCGCCAGCAGCACCTGCAGCGCGGCAGCTACAGTCAGATCGGCTTTGGCGCCCATCGCAAACTTGGCGCCCAGAGGAGCGCCCGCACAGGCCGCCATCAGCAGCATCACGATATAGGCTGAATCGTCCAGGTTGAAGATCTCCGCCAGTCCCCAGCCCACCAGGGGCCGGAGGATAAAGGCGACGATCAAAGTTAGCACCACCAGCCAGATGTTCTTTAACACCGCACCCAGGGCCTTGGTGGTCGTGGCCAGGCCGGCGTTAAACATCGTGGCCACAATCATGATGACCAGCGAAGTGTTGAATAGTGCTCCCATTAAATCTGCAACATTTTCCATGATTCTTTCTCCTTCCTTACTTAAAAATTATCCGAAAGACATATCCGAAAAACACTCCTATATCCCATCCACACCTCCTGAATCGATTACCCGACAAACCTTCCCGGAAGCTCAATCTTAGGCCGGAACCGTTTAGAATTTGAGCCGCCTGGCTTCAAAACAGCTTCCGGAAAGGTAATTATGCTAAATTGACCTAGCGCCCTCAGTTGTAGCCTTCGAAATCGGCGCCGGGCGCGATGTTCGGGTACTCCGCCTGGCTCTGGGCCAGGGAAACCAATGGGGCCGAAGCCGCGCCGATCACCCAGGCATAAACGAGCTCGGAATCCATCAGGTCGATGAACTCATGGGGGTCGTTGATCAGGTCCATGACCATCGGGACCTGACGCTTGATGTATGGCGCGGTCCACGACTCCTCTAAGGTGTAGCGGTAGTGCACTTTGAAGTGCTTCCATTTCGCCGCGATCGGCTCGGCATCGACCCCGATGTAGAGGTAAT
>Ga0255053_10001628_pt1 | contig 12307 bp, 9 predicted proteins | sample JV7_2_22_MG_FD_188635 | JGI IMG/M metagenome (GOLD analysis project Ga0255053, IMG submission 188635) | Seawater microbial communities from Jervis Inlet, British Columbia, Canada - JV7_2_22 | ecosystem: Environmental > Aquatic > Marine > Inlet | place: Canada: British Columbia | collected...
TGGCCTGGGCCTGGCGGTCCTGGCGGGCATCGTCCACTCCTGCGGCGGAGCGCTTCACGTCGCCTCCACGCCTGGCGTCGGCACGACCTTCCGCATCCATCTTCCCGCGGCACCCGCAGCGGCCTAGCCAGCCACCGCGGGACCGCACGCCGCCACCGCGGGACCGGGGCGGCGACGCCCGCGCTACCGCGGCCGCCTCTTCGGCGTCAGGCGGGCCGCGTTCATGCCGCCGAGCCGTCGGTAGAGTGCGGGCTGCGCCAGCTGCCAGCCCACCACGCCGCCCAGCAGAAGGGCCACGTGCCGATAGCCCCGGCTGTGCAGCGAGTAGGCGATGGCCGTGGCATCGACTCCCATCGAGCAGACCACGAGGATGTTCTTGTCCTTGGGAATCTGATGAAGGTAGCGGCCGAACGAGATCATCGAGGCCTGGTGGGAGTTGGGCAGGCCCTTCATGAGCCTTCGCTCCACCTCGAAACGCACGTCGAGCACGAAGTTGTCATGGTTCTCGAGAAAGGCCTCGTCCACGACGGACGGCCGGATCACCGGGATCGACGGCGTCGCCCCGCTGAAGAAGTCGCGGAGCGTCCGTACCAGGTGCTTCACGTCCCGCGCAGAGGTCCCATCGCCGAGGCTGATCCGAATGGTCTCGTTCGCCTCCTCCTCCGACACGCCGATCGCCGTGAGGACGTGGGACGGGGCCGTCTCGCCGGCGGCGCAGGCGGATCCAGCCGAGACCGCGATGCCGTTCATGTCCAGGACGGCGATCAGCTCGGCGTTGCTTGCGCCGGGGAACCGGAGACTCAGCGTGTTGGGCAGGCACCCGTCCGCGGGCGACCGGACCACCAGATCCGGCCGGATAGCGCGAAGCCCGGCCAGCAACTCATCGCGCCGCGCCGCAACGGCCCCGCTCCGCGCCAGCAGATCGGGCACGCCGCGGCAGGCCTCGGCAAAGCCCGCGATGTTGTGGAGCCCTTCCGTTCCCGCACGCAGTCCGGCCTCCTGGTGCCCGCCTCGAAGCAGCGGAGCCATGGGAGCCCCGCGGCGCACGTACAGCGCTCCGACCCCCTTGGGGCCGTGGAGCTTGTGGGCGGAGAAGCTGGCGTAGTCGACATCGAGCGCCCGAACATCGACCGGGATCTTGCCCAGGGCCTGGACGCAATCGCACAGGACTGGCGTCCCGCAACGTCTGGCCAGCGAGGAGATGGCCGGGAGGTCCTGGACCGTGCCGATCTCGTTGTTTGCGAGCATGCAGCACACCAGCGACGCCCCCTCCGCCAGCAGGCCCTCCAGCCCATCCAGCCGCACGCGCCCGTCGGCATCCACCGGGATCGTCTCGACCTTGCATCCGCGGCCGGCCAGGTGCTCGAGAGTCTTCATGATCGAGGGGTGCTCGATGGGCATCGTGAGGATCCGGATCCCTTCGGATTTCGGCGTCTCGCCGAAGGCCGCCAGGACCTGGTTGTTGGCCTCGGTGCCACCGCTGGTGAAGACGATTTCGTCGGGCCGGGCGTTGACGGTCTGCGCGACGGCCTCGCGGGAGTCCTGCAGGATGGCCGCCGCCGAACGAGCCAGGGCGTGAGCCCCGGAGGGGTTGCCGTGGTGCCGCCGCAGGACCCGATTCATGGCTCTGCGAACGCGGCGGGAGACGGCCGTGGTGGCGTTGTTGTCGAGGTTCACGGAGCGATGAAGACGAAACATCGGCTTCCTCTCATAGGTGCTCGCACCAGCATGGCCGAGGCGGGCCTCCCCCCGCATGACGGGCGTCATAGCCCGTACGCGCCCGTGGAGGCCCCTTCCGCGGCTGCCCCCCACTCGGCTACCGTCGCACCATGGCCGACAACACCCAGATCGTTCTCGTCGAGAAGCCGAGCGGAACACTCGCCGAATCGCACTTCGAATCCCGCCGGTCGGCCGTGCCCACGCCGGAGGACGGCCAGGTCCTGGTCCGGAACGTCCTGCTCTCCCTGGACGCGGCCAACCGGGCCTGGATGCAGGGCCCGACCTACAGGTCGGCAGTCAACCCGGGCGACGTGATGCACGGCTACGCCATCGGCGAGGTGGTGGAGTCGCGATCGCCCGACTACTCCCCGGGCGATGTGGTCGCCGGCGAGGTCGGCTGGCAGGAGTACGCGGCCCTGGACGCCCGCACGTTGCAACGCTGCAGCGACCACCGACCCCTCTCCCACCTGCACTCGCTGCTCGGCATTGCCGGAAAGACGGCGTACCACGGCCTGCTCAACGTGCCGGGACTCGAGGCGGGCGAAACCCTGGTGGTCTCGGCAGCAGGCGGCTCGGTGGGCTCGATCGTCGGACAGATCGGCAAGATCCGCGGCGCCCAGGTGGTGGGCATCGCGGGCGGCCCCGAGAAGTGCGCCTGGATCGTAGACGCGCTCGGCTTCGACGCCTGCATCGACTACAAGAACGAGGACGTTTCAGCCAAGCTCGCGGAGCACTGCCCGGGCGGCATCGACGTCTACTTCGACAACGTGGGCGGTCCCATCCTCCAGTCGGCCCTCTTCGCCATGAAGCAGGGTGGGCGCATCTCGTGCTGCGGAGCGGTCTCCCAGTACGACGGCGGCGCGCCCACGAGCCCCGTAGGCATTCCCGGCCTCCTGGTGGTGAAGCGCATCCGCATGGAGGGCTTCATCGTGATGGACTTCGCCGATCGAGACGCCGACGCCGAACGCGATCTCTCCCAGTGGGCGAAGAGCGGGCAGCTCAAGGTGGTGGAGGATATCATCGACGGGCTCGCGAACGCGCCGCGCGGCCTGATCGGTCTGCTCGCCGGCGAGAACCGCGGCAAACGCATGATCCGCGTCGGGCCCGACCCGACCTAGAGGCCTGCGTGGAGATGGATCGGGTGCACTGGGTGCGCGTGGCACTGGGTCTGGCCCTGGTCGGGCTCGCGGTCGTCCTGATCGTGGGCGAAAGGCCCGGGGAGACCGCCGAGCTCCTCCGTCAGGGCGAAAAGGTCGGCAGCCACGACTTGGTGCAGATGTACGGCTACTGGATCAGCGCCGGCAACGCGCTCCTGGTGCTGCTGCTCTGGTGGTCGGCTCCGCTCTGGCTGCGCCCGCGCGAAACGCCCACGGATGCGTCGCTGGCTCCGCCGACCTCGTCCAGCCCGGCCTTCGCCTGGCTCGTGGCCGGAGCCGTGGTCTGCGCTGCGATCCTGGCCTGGCCGCGGCTCGAGTTCGATTTCTGGGACGACGAGGAGTCCACCGTCTTCTTCTTCGCCGACGGTGGCTATACGCACAACCAGCGCGGCGAGCTGATCGAGCGCGACCGGAGCTGGCAGGACACGCTCCACTACCGGCTCAATCGCTCACACGGCGCAAACAACCACGTCCCCCACTCGATCCTCGTCCGCCTCACCGTGGGCGCCTGGCGCCTGGTGGCGCGGCCGGAGCTGCGCTGGCCCGATGAGCGCGTCGCGCGCATCCCCGCCTACCTGGCCGGCCTCGCCGCCATTGCCGCAACGGCGCTGCTGCTGTGCCGGCTGGGCTTTCCCACAGCGGGCGTGTTCGTGGCCTGGCTCCTGGCCGTCCATCCGTGGATGATCCGGTACATCTCCGAGGCCCGGGGCTACTCGCTGGTCCTGCTGCTGCTCCCAGTGCTGCTGCTCGCGCTGCTGCGCGCCTTCGAGAAGGGCACGCAGCGTCGCTGGGCGGCGTTCGCGGCGACGGGCGCCCTCCTTCTATGGACCTATCCCGGGGCCGGCATGGTGGTGTTCGTGGCGAACCTTGCGGTCGTGGGCGAGCTGATCCGCCGGCGCCACGCGGGAGGCGGCGTGCACGCCGTGCGCTGGCTCACCGCCAATCTCGTAGCCGGCGCAATCTGGGCGCAGCTCATGCTGGCCAACGTCCTCATCCTCGCCTTCCACATCCCGTTCAAAGATGGGGACCACAAGCCGCGCCTGCTCTACGACCTCCTGGGCCACCTGTGGTCCGGAACCTTCTGGCACGTGCGACGGGCCCGGGATCACTACGCGGAGCTGGTGGACTTCGCCTGGAAGCACCCCTGGCTCTTCCACGGGTTGGTCGCGCTGGCCGGCGCGCTGGTGATCCTGGGCGCGGTGCGGCTGCTGCGCCGCGGTGGAGCCCAGGCCTGGCTGGTGGCGGTGCTGGTCTTGCCGGCGCCCGTCACGTTCTGGATCGCCTGGACCACCGAGGCGCTCTTCCACCCCTGGTATGCGATCTACGCCGTGCCGAGCCTGGCGATCCTGCTGGGCATCGGCATCGAGACCGTCTTTGCGCGCCTGACCGCGCCGCGGCTGCGCAGCCTGGCCACCGTCGCCCTGATGGCGACCTTCTGGATCGGCTATGTCGGGTCGACCCGGCACGTCCTGCAGGCCCTGCGGGCCGGCCCCGTGCAGGAGAGGAAGCAGGCCGTCTCGCTCGTGCGCCCGGTGCGGGATCCCTTCGACCCGGCCAACGAGCGGATTCTCACCGCCGCCTGGATGCGACCGCCGTGGTACTACGACCCGCTCGTGCACCTCCCGCGCGGCCCCGATGAGCTCGTGGAGCTGATGGCCGAGGCGGACGCCACGGGCAAGAGCCTCTTCGTGACCTACACGCGCCCGCGGGCCGCGCGCAGGAGCGCCCCGGATCTGGTCGCCCTGGCGCAGGACCCGGCTCTCTTCGAGCCCATCGGGGAGCTCTACGGCTTCGAGCCACGAGGCCACATGCTGGTCTACCGCTACCGGGGGCGCCCGGAGCCCACCCACCCCCAGGAACCCACCCGCCACCAGGAGCCGGCGCTCCATCGGCTACCGTGATGCCATGGCCGACGCCGCTTCGGGAACGAACGCCGGGAGACGGAGCCGATGAGCAGTCGCCCCCACGTGCTCTCGATCGACCTCGGGACCAGCGGTCCGAAGGTGGCGCTGGTCTCCGACGCAGGGCAGATCGCCGCCTCCACGACCCGGCGTGTTGCGACCCTTCGGCTGCCCGACAAGGGTGCGGAGCAGGACGCTGAAGCAATCTGGACCAGCGTCTGCGATGCCGTCCGCGAGGTGGTGGGCCGGAGCGGTGTTCCGGCGCAGCAGATCGTCGGCGTCGGGCTGGTGAGCCAGTTCTTCTCGCTGGTTCCCGTCGACGCAGAGGCGCGCCCCCTCTCGAACCTGATCCTCTGGATGGATGGGCGCGGCTCCCCCTTCGCACACGAGCTGCTGGCGGTGGAAGGCGCCCCGCTCACCTGGCTGGAGCGCCATGGAATGATCCCGCTGCCGAGCGGTGCCTGCTCGCTCTCGAAGATGCTCTGGGTCCAGCGCGAGCGGCCGGAGATCTACGAGAAGACCCACGCGTTCCTGGAGCCCATGGACTACCTGGCCGCGCGTCTGACGGGACGCTTCACGGCCAACGCGTGCACCGCCTTTCCCCTCCTCGTGGGCGATCACCGACACCCCAACGAAGCCCGCTGGGACGAGGACCTGATCCGCCTCTCGGGCATCGACCGCGGCAAGCTGCCGGAGATGGTTCCCGTGGGATCGCAGATCGGACCGCTCCGGCGGGAGGTGGCCGAGGAGCTGGGGCTGACCGCCGGTACTTCCGTGTACTCGGGCATCAACGACACCCAGGCCGTGGCCGTGGGCGCGGGAACGGCGCGAGACGGCGTGGGCGGCGTGAACGTGGGCACCACCGGCCAGGTGCTGGCCCACACGGAGCGGCGCCACACCGACATGGAGCACGGCATCGTGAGCGCTCCCAGCCCGGTTCCCGGCCGCTACCTGGCGCTCGCGGAGAACGGGCTTGGCGCGGGCTCCCTGGACCACCTGATGCGCAATGTGTTCTTTACGAACGACGCCCTGGCCGACCATCGAGCGGACGATCCCTTCCGAGAAATCGAGGCGGCGCTCTCCAGCTCTCCTCCCGGCGCTCGGGGAATGCTCTTCCTGCCCTGGCTGACCGGCGCGGTGGCGCCGGAGTCCGAGGCCAGCATGCGCGGCGGGTTCCTCAACGTCTCCCTGGAGACCGGGCGCGCAGACATGGTGCGCGCCGTCATGGAGGGCATCGCCTACGGCCTGCGCTGGCTCCTGCCCGCCGTCGAGGAGTTCGTCGGTCACGAGTTCACCTCCCTGCGCTTCGCGGGGGGCGCCGCCGTTTCCGAGGGCTGGGCGCGCATCATGGCGGACGCCACGGGCCGCCCGGTGCACCAGCTCGCCGACGCGCGCCACGTCATCAACCGCGCCTCGGCCTACCTGACGTTCTGCGATCGCGGAGAGGTCGACCGCTCCCAGCTCGAGACATTCTGTCCCGTGAAGCGCGAGTTCGAGCCGGAAGCAGAAGCCGCCATCGTCTACGACCGCCTGTTCGAGCAGTTCGTACGAACCTTCGAACAGACGCGTCCCATCTTCCAGGCGCTGAACGGATGAGCCGCATGGATTCGAGCGAGATCGAAGCGCAGCTCGCCGCGGCGGTCGCGATCCTCGAGGAGGCCGGCCCCATCGCCCTGCGCCACTTCCGGACCTCGACAACCGTGGAGAACAAGGCGGGCGAGCACGCCTTCGATCCGGTGACCGCAGCGGACCGCGAGATCGAGGCCTTCGTACGCCGACGACTCCGCCGGGATTTTCCGGATCACGGAATCCTGGGCGAGGAGGAGGGGTTCCAGCCGGGCGCCAACGATGCCTGCTGGGTCCTGGACCCGATCGACGGGACCCGCGCCTTCATGAGCGGGATGCCGGCCTGGGGCATGCTCCTGGGGCTGACCCTGGCAAAGCGCCCCGTCGCCGGCGCGATGCACCAGCCCTACCTGGGCGAGACATTCGCGGGCGTCCGGGACGGCGAAGCTTGGTTCCGCAGGGGTGTCGAGCAGCAGCGGCTCGCAACGCGCGCCACCACGCGGCTCGAAGCGGCCGTCCTGTACGCCACCGATCCGAGCCTGTTCGCCACGACGGCGGAGCTCGCCGCCTTCGAGCGCGTCTCCCAAGCCTGCCTCCTGCGCCGCTTCGGGGGCGACTGCTACGCCTACTGCCTGCTCGCGCTGGGCCAGGTGGACCTGGTGATCGAGAACCAGCTCCAGCCCTACGATATCGTTCCCCTGATCCCGATCCTGGAAGGCGCCGGCGGCGTAGTGACCGGCCGCGACGGCGGCACCGCGCAGGATGGCGGCTTCGTCGTCGCCGCAGGTAACCGCGAGCTGCACGCCCGCGCCCTCGAACTCCTGAACTCCGACTGAGGACCCCAACATGGCCAAGCAGAGCTCCTTCTACCCCTACGCCGACCGCTACGGGGTGAACCGCCGCATGCCCGAGAAGGGCCGGCCCCGCGACGAGATCCTGGCGGAGCTGCGCGAGATCTCCGATCAGGAGGACGGCTTCTGGAGGACGGGCCGCGTGTCGGGGACCATGTACTGCGGCGACCTCGAGCACTACGCCTACATGACCAAGGCCTTCGGCCTCTACTCCCACGTGAACGTGCTGCAGCGCGACATCTGCCCCAGCGCCACGCGCTTCGAGGGCGAGATCCTGGCCATGACCCTGGACATGCTGCACGCGGAAGCGGCCCGCCCCGGCAGCGAGCCGGCCGGCTCGCTGACCAGCGGCGGCACCGAGAGCATCCTGACCGCGGTGCTGGCCTACCGCGAGCAGGCCCGCGAGGAACGCGGCATCACCCAGCCCCAGGTAATCCTGCCGGAGACGGCGCACTCGGCCTTCCGCAAAGCCTGCCATCTGTTCGGCCTCGAGGAGGTGCGCGCCCCGGTCGATCCGCAGACGACCCAGGTGGACATGGACTTCGTGCGCGATCACATCACGCCGCGCACGGCGCTGCTGGTGGGCTCGGCCTGCAACTACGGGTACGGGACCATCGACCCCATCGACGAACTCTCCGACCTGGCGGTGGAGCACGGCGTCGGCCTCCACGTGGACGGCTGCCTGGGCGGGTTCATCCTGCCCTGGGGCGAGGCGCTGGGCCATCCGATCCCCGTCTTCGACTTCCGCCTATCGGGCGTCACCAGCATCTCCGCCGACACCCACAAGTACGGCTACGGCCCCAAGGGCTCCTCGACCCTCTCCTACCGGGACAAGAAGCTGCGCCAGTACATCTACTTCATGAACCAGGAGTGGTCCGGTGGGAAGTACCACTCCCCGGGCATGGCCGGCAGCCGCTCCGGCGGGATCCTGGCCGCGACCTGGGCCTCCATGGTCCACCTGGGCCGCGAGGGCTACCTGCGCTACGCGAAGGCCATCTTCGAGACCGCCTACGCAATGCAGGACGCGGTGCGCAGCCACGACGAGCTTCGCATTCTGGGTGTGCCCAGCTTCTGCTTCTCGTTCAACTCCGACGCGTTCAACATCTATCACGTGAACGACTTCATGCGCGGGCGCGGCTGGCGCTTCAACGGCCAGCAGCATCCGGACGCGATCCACATGTGCGTAACGCGCCCGCAGACGCAGGCGGGCGTGGTGGACGCCTTCACCAGCGACCTGGCCGAGGCGGTGACCTACGCGAAGAACCCGCCCCAGGAAAAGCCCAAGAGCCAGTCCATCTACGGCAGCCTGCCGCCCGAGGCCCAGGGCTTCGTCCACCAGGTGCTGATCGACATGATGGACACCCAGCAGGGCGTTCCGGACGAGGACTGAGCCGCATGGCCCACCAGAGGCTCGATCGGGACTTTCAGAGTGATGGCCTCCGCTGCGCGGCTTGGCTGTACCTGCCCGAAGACGTGCCGAAGCCGCCGATCGTGGTGATGTCCCACGGCTTCTCCGCCTACCGGGACATGATCTTCCCCCGCTACGCCGAACGCTTCGCCGACGCCGGCCTGGCCGTACTGCTCTTCGACTACCGCAACCTGGGCGACAGCGAAGGCAGCCCGCGCGACCTGGTGGATCCGGTGCGCCACGTGGAGGACCTGCAGACCGCGATCCGCTTCGTTCGCGGCTTGCCGGAAGTCGACGGCGCGCGACTGGGCCTGTTCGGATCGTCCTTCGGAGGCGGGCACGTGATCACGGCGGCGGCCCGCGACGCGGAGGTGTCGGCGATCGTGTCCCAGGTTCCGTTCGTGGGCGGGGCCGATGCGGCGCAGACGCCGTGGCGCTACCGGGCCCGGCTGGCCTGGAGCTTCTTCCGCGACAAGCTGGCTTCCCGCTTCGGCCGCGTCTACTGCGTGCCCGCGGTGGGTGGGCCGAACGAGTTCGGCCTGCTGGCTTCTCCCGACGCCCAGGATTTCGTCGACCTGCTGCCCGAAGGCAGCGCCTGGCCCAACCGGATTCCCGCGCGCGTGCTGCCGAACATCATGCGCTACAGCCCCATGGACGAAGTCGGGCGGGTTCGCTGCCCGGTGCTCATGGTGCTGGCGGAGCACGATCAGCTGGTCCCGGCGGCGACCGCGAAGCAGTGCGCCGAACGGATCGCGGACTGTGAGCTGGTCTCCCTGGACTGCGAGCACTTCGAGGTCTACCGCGACGAGCGACTGCCGGAGCTGTCGGCGCGCTACGCCGACTTCTTCCGCAAGCACCTGTAGCCGCCCCCCGGCCCACCGCTCAGCCGACCGCCGCGAAGGTCTCCAGGTCCAGCGCCGCCGTCACCAGGCGGCGGATGTTGGCCTCGGTGATGGCCCGGCCGTAGTTCTGGGGGGGCGTGATCAGCCAGCCGATCACGATCCCCCAGACCACGGCCTGGCGGTAGCGCAGCCAGGCTTCCTCGTCGCCGGGAGCCCCCTGCACCCCTCGGCTGCGAAGCTCTTGCAGGTAGTGTGCGATCAGCTCGCGCTCGTGCGTGCGCCGCGCCTCGGGCTCCAAGGCGGTCACGATGAGGTAGGTCAGGTCGTGGGCCCAGCTTCCCTTCACCATGAGCTGCCAGTCGAGCAGTCCGCCCTGGGCGCCCGGCAGCAGGTAGGTGTTGGCGATGTGGGAGTCACCGTGGCACAGGGTGACGGGCCCCGCGTCGAAGAGGCTCTGGACCTTCCAGGTGTCCTGCCAGAGCTGCTCCAGCGAGCGGTTCAGGGGCGCGAGAAGCTGCTGCTTGAACGCGTTCTTGCGCACCTGATCGCGGATCAGATCCAGGCCGATGGCTTCGAAGACCGGGAACATCCCGCCCCGCGAGGTGGTCGGTAGCCAGCGCAGGTCGGCGTCGAAGCGAGGGCTCTGCCAGAAGCGCGCGTGCAGTGCCGCCTGGGTGGAGAGCAGCCCGGCCACCTCGTCCGAGGAGACCGGCGTCGTGGCGTTGGGGAAGCGCGCCGCGCGCAGCGTCAGATCCTCCATCAGGATGCCGAACTGGCCGTTGCTCTCGTCGAACACGCTGCCGAAGGCCCGCGGCGCCTCGATCTCCAGCTCCGGACGGATGTCGCGGTAGAAGTGGACCTCGTTGGCGTACATGGCCTCGGGCGCGTGGGGAAAGAAGCGCTGGTAGAGGTTGACCACGCTGAAGGTCAGCGGCCGTGCCCGGCCCCCCAACATCGGCACCCGGTCCAGACGCGAGAGCGTGCGGGCCAGGCCCAGGATCACCGGTATACCGAAGCGCAGGTAGCGGTGCAGCAGGATGGTCTTGAGCACCATCCGCGCCGGCAGATCCGCCTCGCAGCCGGGCATGTAGTCGAGGCCCAAGGCTACGCGATCGGCGGTGGAGGCCAGCCCGTCGCCGCACTTCGCGTGCTCCAGGACCCGGACCTTGTCCACGCGCACGCCGGGCCGGCGCTCGGCCAGCACGCTGGTCAGCAAATCGGGCGTGAGATCCGCCAGGTTCGCGGGAAAGGCCACGTCGGTCAGGATTCCACTCCGCTGTCGAGGAAGGGCTCCAGCAGGCCGCGCATGTCGACCCGGGCGCGGATGCGCGCGCAGAGCAGGAACGAGCCCACCAGCTTGCGGTGCAGGAACACGGTCTCCGGGGGCGGCGGGTGCAGGAAGCCGCGCCGGAACATCAGATCGAGCCCGATGTCGCGTGCGCGGGCCGCCAGGTTCGAGTGGGCGAAGTCGTACGGTCCCCGGTTCCGGAACGGCTCGCAGACCAGCAGGATCAGGTCCACCAGGCCTTCGCTGCGGTGCTCCGTCTCGTCGGAGCCCACGTAGCCGATGGCCGCGGCGACCCGGTGCACCGCGGGCCGGTCGCCGGCGATGACGGCGCGGCAGAGATCTGCGTACCGTGCAGCGAACGCGGGGTCGAACTCCCGGGTCGAACCGAAGTCCAGCAGCAGGATGCGGTCGTCCGCCGGGTCCACCAGGTAGTTGGCGAAGTTCGGGTCCGTCTGCATGAAGTGAAACTCGAAGAGCTCGCGCAGGACCAGGTGCTCGAGCATCCGGCCGGCCTCGTCGCGGCGCGCCTGATCGGTGCCCCGGGCCGCGAGGTCTTCGATGGGCAGGCCGCGCATGCGATCCATGGCCAGCACCCGCTTCGTGGTGAGGTCGGCGTGAACGCGGGGCACTACCAGGCGGGGCTCGTCGGCCACCAGCTCGCGATAGCGGCACAGGTTCTCGGCCTCGGTCAGGTAGTCCGCCTCCTGACGAAGCTGGCGCTTCGCCTCGGCGACGATGCCGGACACGTCCAGCCCCCCCGGCAGCAGACGCGAGAGCCGCAGCAGCGCGGCGACGTTGTTCACGTCGCTCTCAATGCTGCGGGCCACGCCGGGGTACTGGATCTTCAGCGCCAGCTCGCGCCCGTCGACTGCCACGGCCTCGTGCACCTGGCCGATCGAAGCCGACGCGATCGGATCCATGTCGAAGCGGAGGAAGCGCTCCTCCCAGCCCTTGCCATACGCGCGCCCGAGTGCGCGGCGCACCTGGGTCTCGGGCATCGTGTCGGCGGCGTCGCGCAGTACCGCCAGGGCCTCGACGAACTCCGCAGGCAGGATGTCGTCGGTCTCCAGGGAGAGCAGCTGGCCCAGCTTCATGGCCGCGCCGCGCATGCTGGAGAGGCGCCGCGCCAGCTTCTTGGCGTTGGCGCCGGAGAGGATTGCGCTGGCGGCCTCGCCGGCTCCGCCGCGCAGCGCCCGGCGCGCGCCCTCAGCCAGGCTCCCCGCCGCCAGCTCGCCCGCCATCCAGCCGAAGCGGGCCAAGCGCTCGACCCGGCCGGAGGGAACGCGAGAACGCCGCTTGGGCGGACGCCGCGGGCCGTCGCTCACGCCACCTCCCCTGCTCCAGCCTTGCTCATCGCACCCCCCTGCCCGCCCCGGGTGGGGTCGGCCGGCTGGCGAGAGCCTACGGAATCGACGGCTCGCGGTCCCGAGTCGTCTGGGTGACAGCCAAGCGCGGTATTCTCCTCTATCAGGAACGAGGAACGCACGCCATGCCCCCCAATCCCGAGAGCTCGCCCCTCAGCCCCGAAGACCTGGCCTTCTGGTACGCGGACCAGCCGCGACAGCAAACCACCAT
>Ga0255053_10001630_pt1 | contig 12295 bp, 14 predicted proteins | sample JV7_2_22_MG_FD_188635 | JGI IMG/M metagenome (GOLD analysis project Ga0255053, IMG submission 188635) | Seawater microbial communities from Jervis Inlet, British Columbia, Canada - JV7_2_22 | ecosystem: Environmental > Aquatic > Marine > Inlet | place: Canada: British Columbia | collected...
CGCTTCTCCGGTATCAGTTTGGAACGTGCAAGAAGGGCCCTTCGACTGCAACGGGATCTCGGCGTCAATGTTGCCGGCGCGGCCCTGGCACTGGACTTGATCGAGGAACTCGACAGGCTTAGAGCCGAGCTGAAACTGCATGCCTACGATCACTTCACTAACAACGAGCCGTCCTGAAATGAATACAAAAGCAGTCGACACTGCATCGATCGAAAGCGAAGAGACTATGAGCGACACGCTGTCGCATTATTATCGAATTAACCTCAGTCATCGAGATTCGGAGTGCTAACCGACAAAGAAAAAAGTCAGACACCAATTGGTGTGATTACGGAGGTCCATGGTCCTGTAGCAGTCATCGCCTGTGATACGCTGCCGCCCCTGCGACAGGCCTTGCGTGCAAACCTCGATCACGAATCCTATTTGTTCGAGGTTCATCAGCACCTCGATGAACACCATGCGCGGGTCATCACCCTGCACCGAAGCACCGGTCTGTATCGGGGCATGACTGTGTATGACACCGGGACGCCGCTCCATATCCCGGTGACGCCTGAATGCCTGGGGCGTCTGTTGAATATTTTCGGCGAGCCGCTGGACGACGGCGGCGCCCTGTCGCCGCTGGAATTCCGCAATATCCATAGCCGTCCGCCTCCGTTACAGGAGGCAGTAGGTGTTGGCGAAGTACTACAGACGGGTATCAAGGTCATTGATCTGCTGTGCCCCTTCGTCAAAGGGGGCAAGACCGGGCTGTTCGGTGGTGCCGGTGTCGGCAAGACCGTGCTGGTCATGGAGTTCATGCATGCAGTGGCAAAGTTGCATGAAGGCGTGTCGGTGTTCGCCGGGGTGGGTGAACGTATTCGCGAAGGCCACGAGCTTTGGCACGAGATTCGCAAGGCCGGTGTGCTGCCACAGACACTCATGGTGTTCGGCCAGATGGATGAATCGCCGGGGGTCCGCTTCCGAGTGGGGCTCTCGGCGCTCACATATGCCGAGTATCTGCGTGACACCATGCATAAGGAGGTGTTGTTCGTCATGGACAACATCTTCCGTTTCGTGCAAGCGGGCAGCGAGGTTTCCAGTCTCCTCGGGCGCATGCCAGCTACCGTCGGTTACCAGCCCACGCTCATCACCGAGGTAGCGGAGATGCAGGATCGGATTCTTTCCACGCGGCATGGTGCCATCACCTCGGTGCAGGCGGTCTACGTGCCGGCGGACGACATGACTGACCCCGCGGTCAGCGCCATCCTCAGCCATCTCGACACTACCGTTATCCTTTCCCGTAGCCAGGCGGGCAAGGGCATCTATCCGGCGGTAGACCCTCTGCAGGCGGGCAGCAGGCTCATGGACCGGCACACCCTCGGGTCGCGCCATTACAGCGTCGCAGAAGGCGTGCGCGAACACCTGGCGCGTTATAAGGAGTTGGAGGACATTATTTCCATGCTGGGCGTGGAGGAATTGTCCACCAAGGACCGCAAAATCGTCATGCGTGCGCGCAAGCTGCAACGCTTTCTTACCCAGCCATTTTGGACCACGGCCTCGCGCACCGGGATCGAAGGCGTTTCGATACCGCTGGAGAATACTCTTACCGATTGCGAGGACTTTTTCTCGGGGCGCTATGACGACGTTACGGAGGACCACTGTTACATGCGCGGCACCATGGCAGCGGCAACGATGTGAAATCCTTTACGCTTTGGCTGCAAGACGCGACCCGATCCGAGGAAATAACGGGTGTGACATCCTTTGTCGGTGTGGACGCCTCAGGCAGTTTCGGGATTCTCGCAGGACACGCACGCATGATGACTTCACTCATCATCGGTTTGGCCCGATTTCGTATCGGCGAAGGTGTCTGGCAGTACCTGGCCTTACCCGGGGCGGTGTTGTACTTCCATGACAACGTGCTGACGCTGAGCACGCGCCGTTATCTGCTGGGCGATGACTACATGCACATCAGCCAGGCTCTGCAGCAACAATTGCTCGCGGAGGAAGAAAAACTGTACGTCATGAAAGAAAGCCTGCACCACATGGAAGAAGAGGTTCTCAAACGTCTCTGGCAAATGAGCCACACGGGAACAGGCTGACAGCCATGCCGCAGCTTAATGATCTGAGAAAGCAGGTAGAGCGCCAGGCGCAGCGCATGAAAAAAGCCGAACGTGAGCGGCCCACTCTAATCGGCCAGACGGTCTACGTCGGCACGCTCGGGTTGTTGTTCGTGCTACCAGTGATTGGCGGGGCCTATCTGGGTAAATGGCTGGACAGCCTGGTCGCCGGATACTCGGTCCGCTGGACGGTGAGCCTGATCCTGGTGGGGGTGGTTGTGGGTGCCATTAACAGTTACCTGTTTGTAAAGGAATAAGCGGTGGCCGAAGGAACTCTATTCATCGAACCCATCGTCGAACTGGGGCCAGTAGCCATTACCAACACGGTGGTGACCACCTGGGCGATCATGGCTGTGATCTGGCTACTCGCCTGGCTGGTGTCGCGCAGGCTGTGCATTGAGCCCGGGCCTGTGCAGACTGCGGTTGAAGGTATCGTCTCCACTATCGAGAATGCCGTCGCCGGGGTAGCGCCCCAGCATGCCCGGCGCATCATGCCGTTTATCGGCAGTCTTTGGATTTTTCTGGTCGTTGCCAATCTCAGCGGCCTGATTCCGGCGGCACACGCCCCGACGCGGGACCTGTCAGCGACGGCTGCGCTCGCCTCCCTGGTATTCCTTTCGACGCACTGGTTTGGAATCCGTATCCAGGGCCTGAAGAAGTACCTGCGCCATTTCATTGCACCCACCCCGATCCTTCTACCTATTAATCTCATCAGCGAGATCACGCGCACTGTTGCGCTGGCGGTGCGGTTGTTCGGCAACATGATGAGCCTGGAAATGGCGGCCCTGCTGATCTTGCTGGTCGCCGGTTTCCTGGCGCCCGTACCGATCATGATGCTTCACATCGTGGAGGCCCTGGTGCAGGCCTACATCTTCGGCATGCTGGCACTCATCTACATCGCCGGCAGCTTACAAGCACAACAACTTCGGCAAAAAATAGAGGAGTAGCCCATGTTCGACTTGTCCACCTTCACTCTTGCGTCGACAATCGCGGCAATTCTTGGTATCGCACTCGGTGTCATGCTGCCTGCATTCGCCATGGGGCGGGCCATCAGCAGTGCCCTGGATGCCCTGTCACGACAACCGGAAGCAGAGAGTGCCATCATGCGCACACTGTTCATCGGTCTGGCCATGATCGAGTCGCTGGCCATCTATGTTTTGGTCATCGTGCTCATCGTGTTGTTCCGCAACCCGCTGCTCGAATATCTTTTGCAATAGACCAGTGGCGACGATGACTTCATTGACGACATGGAGCACCCTGCCGTGGAACTGAGCTGGTCCACCTTTGTGCTCGAAATCTTCAATTTCCTGGTCCTGGTATGGATCCTCAAGCGCTTTTTGTACAAACCGGTACTGGACGTGATCAGCCGCAGGCGGGCCGGCATCGAAAAAACCCTGGCCGACGCCGAGGCCCTCCATGCAGATGCTGAAAAATCGCGAAAACAATACGAAGGTCGGCTTGCCGATTGGAATCAGGAGCGGCGACAAGGGCGCGAAGCGCTGATTCGGGAGCTCGAGGCCGAGCGACTGGTCAAGATGACGGAGTTACAAAGCTCTCTGGAGCTGGAACGCGAGACGGCGAAAGTGGCCGAGGCGCGTCGCCAATCCGATGCCGTGCGCAAGATCGAAGAAACGGCGCTTATGCAAGGTGCCCGTTTCGCAACCAGTCTGCTGGAACAGGCATCCGGGCCGGATACAGAGGCACGCCTTGTTGAATTGGCAACCGCCGAGCTGACGCAACTGCCGGCTGAACGCATTGCGGCCTTGCGCAACAGCTACGGGAAGACGCTTGAGGCAATCGTGGTGGTTAGCGCCTTCGAACTTCCGGACGATCAACGTCAGCGGCTCGAGCAGGCACTGGCGACGGTTACCAGCCCGAACATACCGCTGCGGTTCGAACAGAATAGCGAACTGCTGGCCGGAGTGCGCATGATCATCGGCCCCTGGGTACTGGGTGTAAATCTCCAGGATGAACTAAAGGGATTCGTGGAACTGACCAATGACGAAACACGGATCAGAGATGGCAACCAGCATACTTAATCGCCAGGCGAAATGGCTGGACCGTTACCAGCCCGGACTTCGTATCAGCGAACAGGGTAGCGTGGTTGCGGTCGGCGACGGCATCGCCTGGATTACTGGTTTGCCATCCGCCGCCATGGACGACGTCCTGGCTTTTGCGGATGGCAGCCAGGCGATGGTTTTTGATTTGACGGAAGGGCTTATCGGCGCGGTATTGCTATACGACACCGAGGCGTTGACTGCCGGCACCACCGTACAGCGCACCGGCCGTACCTTGAGTGTGCCAGTGGGCGATGCTCTGCTCGGGCGCATTATCGATCCTCTGGGGACACCACTTGATGGTGAGCCACCGCCGGCCCATACACGTTGGCAGGCGATGGAATCGTCCTCGCCACCTATCGTGGCGCGCGATTTTGTCCATGAATCCCTTCACACTGGAATCAAGATCGTTGACACCATGGTCCCCATCGGCAAGGGGCAACGCCAATTGCTCATTGGCGATGAGGGCCTGGGGCGCAGCTCCATCGCGCTGGACACCGTGATCAATCAGCGTGGCCTGGACGTCTATTGCGTTTATGTATTGATTGGCCAAAAACGCTCCACGGTTGTGGACACCATCAATACCCTGCGGGAATATACCGCTCTGGATTTCACCACTGTGGTGGTGGCGGAGGCGAGTAGCCTGCCCGGTCTGCAGCATCTGGCGCCGTTTGCCGGTTGCGCCGTCGCCGAGTTCTGGATGCAGCAGGGGCGGGATGTCCTGGTTGTCTACGATGACCTATCCACCCACGCCAAGACCTATCGTGAGTTGTCCCTGCTGCTGCGCCGTCCGCCGGGACGCGAGGCCTATCCCGGCGACATCTTTTCCGTTCATGCCCGATTGCTGGAACGGGCTACCTGCCTGAATGCCGCCCATGGTGGCGGCAGCATGACAGCTCTGCCCATCGTCGAAACAAAACTCGGTGAAATCGCCGCTTACATTCCCACCAACCTGATCTCCATCACCGACGGACAGCTTTACCTGGATCGCAGTCTGTTTGCCGGCGGCTTCCGCCCCGCCATTGATATCGCCCGTTCAGTCTCCCGTATTGGCGGTCAGGCGCAACACCCCTGCATCAAAGCGGAGGCAGGCCGCATGAAGCTTGACTATCTCCAGTTCCTGGAACTGGAGGTCTTCACCCGCTTCGGCGCACGTCTCGAGGCTTCCATGGAAGCAGCCATTCATCGCGGCCGCCTGTTGCGGGAGATTCTGAAACAGGATCGTCTCTCCCCTTCGCCGATGGCATTCCAGATGGCGTGGTTGGTGGCGTTCAACGATGGCCTTTTCGAAGCTACGGATCCCGATGCGATCTCTACCTTACTCACAGAACTCGAGGGCCGGGTCAGGCACACTGCGCTCAGCCTCGATGCCCCTCGCGAGGAATGGAGTGCGGCGGTCGCCGGCTGGCTCCCTCAGTCAACCCGGGATGCATCAACATGACACGTCGGCGTAACCTGGAGCGCCATCGCCACAGCATGGCCGAGATCCGGGACATCATGCATTCCATGCAGACCCTGGCCTACATAGAAACCCGAAAGCTGGCCCGCTTTCTTGGTGCACAACACGCCGTGCTCCAAAGCATCGAGGAGGTTGCGGCGGATCTGCTCAGCTTCTACCCCGAAACCCTGCCTGAGGCAAAAGAGACAAAACCGGTCTACGTTTTGATCGGAACCGAGCGCGGCTTTTGCGGGGACTTCAACCATGCCCTGCTCAAGTATCTGGAATCCGCCCTGCAGGCAAATCCCCAAAGCAGCCCGGTGCTGCTCGCCATCGGGCGCAAGCTGTTTACGCTGGTGGAAGGGGACGCGCGTGTAGCGGTCCGGATTGATGGCGCCAGTGTAGTGGAAGAGGTGACGGCCGTGCTCAGTCAAATGGTGCGCGAATTGTCTTCCTTGCAGGAACAACATCGTATGCTGACCGTATATGGGCTCTACCATAGTGCTGAGGGCGGTATTGTCATGCAAAAATTATTACCCCCCTTCCAGCAATACCTGTACCAGGCGCCGCACTTTCCACATCCGCCGGTCCTGAATCAATCGCCGCAGGAGTTTCTGGCTGAGCTTATGGATCACTACCTGTTCGCGGCCCTGCACGAGATGTTGTATTCGTCGCTCAACGCCGAAAACCATCAGCGTGTGGCGCACTTGGAAGGAGCCGTGAAGCATCTCGACGACGAATCGGCAGAGCTGGCCCGACAATGCAATGCCCTGCGCCAGGAGGAGATCATCGAGGAGATCGAGGTGATCCTCCTCAGTGCCGCCAGCCTCGGTGAGAGACCAGGGAAGTGAGACTGCGCCAGTGTTCAGAATAATTAGAGGGCGATAACGAAAATGAACTCAACCAGGAAATCGCAAAACAGCCAACCCCTTTTCCGCCGCTATGTCGCTAACCCGATTCTCACCAGGGACCACTGGCCCTTCTACCTTCACTCCTGATCCTGCCAATGCCGAAGAGCATTGGGGAGTTGAAGACCCTCGCATTGTCTGGCTTGAGGACCATGGCGAGTATGCCGTAACTTACGTTTCCTTTTCTCTCGGGGGTCCTGTGGTTGCCGTTGCCATGACCCGGGATTTCCAGTCATTTGACTGCTTGGGCTGTGTAATGCCGCCGGAAGACAGAGACGGGTCGCTATTTCCCCGCCGCATTAACGGGCGCTATGCCCTGATTCACCGACCCATCATTCGCGACAAGGGGCATATCTGGATTTCCTTTTCACGCGACCTGAAGTACTGGGGGGAACACAGTATCTTGCTCCCTGCTCGTCACGGTTGGTGGGATCATCACCGGGTGGGACTTGGAACGCCACCTGTAGAAACGTCCGAGGGCTGGCTAATCTTCTACCACGGCGTTCGCTTGACGGCTTCCGGCAGCTTATACCGTGTGGGGATGGCATTGTTAGACCTCGATGATCCCCGCAAAGTGATTGGCAGAACTGACCGCTGGGTGCTTGGCCCGGAGGAAATGTATGAATACATCGGAAACGTGCCAGGCGTGGTCTTTCCGACCGGCGTTATCGTGGATCCTGCTACGGCAGAAGTACGCCTGTATTATGGCGCGGCAGATAACTCTGTCGCAGTCGCTACAGCTAATCTGAAAGATCTTTTAATGGCCTTGAAAAATGGAACTCATTGAAGTGGCCTACAGAAGCACGAAGCGGCGATCCTTCCAACTTTGTATTGTGGCTATGCATTGCTGCGGACAAGCAATGTGTAAGAATCTGTCTAGGCTTCAGCCTTGATTTCGCGCTGAATCTGCCTTTCTGTCACGGCGCTCAGATTACTCACAATCTGGGACAGGGCCCAAAGAATGTCATCGAATGAAATGATGCCGTTGTAAGTGGAGCCACCACTGACGACAATCCGCCGGACCGCGTGTGCATTCATCGTCCTGACTATGTCAACAATGTCGGCATCCGGCTCGACGGTCACCAGGTCTTGCGTGCTTAGATCTCCGGCCGCGACCTCGTCTAGAGCTATGTCACAGGCAATTCCGTGAACGACGATATCCCTGTCTGTGAGTATACCGATAGGTATCTCTTCAGCCTTGCCGGAGCGAGTAATGACAACATCGCCGATATGGTTCTGCCGCATCAGTTTTGCAACATCGTACAGGCTTGTACTCTCATTGGCCGTTACCATGTCCGTTCGACAGATATCAATTGCGCGCAGGGATTTCGTCTCCAATTCCATGATCCTTTGTCACCCAAGAGCAACACGTATTCTCGGTCGCAGTCGGCGAATATTGCAATACGGATTTAACACGATTTTTTGCGGAGAACCGCAGATAGTGGACAAGATCAGCGTCGTGTCTAATATATGTGTGCTACCAATTGAAAAGACACTATCGCCAGGTAAGGTCACTCCAGACAACAGATGAAAACGCTCTCTGGCCATGATCGATTTGCGTTAAGTCTCTTCGTGCTGTTCGTGCTTGTCTGGACAGCACTTGCGATTCGGCCGTGGTACCGGTCCGACTGGTTGCTTGAAAACATGATCGTTTTCGCGGCAGTGCCCGTGCTTCTGATGATGTACCGGCACCTGCCTCTTTCAAAAATATCCTACAGCCTGATCTTCATTTTCTTATGCTTGCATGAGGTGGGCTCACACTACACCTACGCGGAAGTACCGTACGACCAATGGTTCGAAACTTTGACGGGTAGAGGACTGAATGAGCGAGTGGGTTGGGAACGCAATCATTATGATCGCCTGATTCATCTGTTTTACGGGCTGCTGATCACATATCCTGTGCGGGAGATCGTGATGCGCGTATCAAGGGTGCGGGGCTTTTGGGCATATCTCCTGCCGCTACTGGTTGTAATCTCAACGTCGACCATCTTTGAATTACTCGAATGGGCTGCTGTTATTGTCTTTGGTGGTGATCTGGGCATCGCATATTTAGGCACGCAGGGAGACGTGTGGGATGCGCAAAAGGACATGTTACTCGCTGCCGTCGGCGGCCTTATCGCTACGCTGGTTATCGCCAGCATCAATTACACGCTGGATCGTAACTTTGCCCGCGAGTGGTATGAAAGCCTGCGGGTCAAAATCCGCGAGCCCCTTGGCGAGGTTGCAATTGCCCGACTGATGGCGAAAAGGCACAAGAAAAAGAAAAGCGAGTGACATTAAAATAAGGGGTCGAACCGCTAAGACGGCTTAGCGGTTCGACCCCTTATTTTAATGAGTGGCTTTATACCAGGCAGCAGATACCTACGCAGAACCCCGTATCGTCAGCATCGCCCGTTAATGCTAGCTTGTTGGTGCTTGACCAACATCAGGGAGAAAAGAAATGTCCGTGGCACGTGTTACCGAAATTGTCGCCGCATCGCCGACCAGCTTTGATGATGCAGTCAAAGTTGGCGTTGCAAGGGCTGCCAAGACGCTCGATAACGTGAAAGGCGCCTGGATTCAGGATCAGGAAATTGTGCTGGATGATGGATCTATTAAAGAGTATCGGGTACATCTGAAGGTTACTTTCATTCTGAATGATTGAGTTGCTTGTAGACAGACTCAGGTAAGGCTGAACCAATCGCATAACGCGCACTGCGCTGGCGTATGCTCCAGGGTTGCGCTCATGATCCTATTTGATCAGACAGCCGGGATAATGCGAGCTGCATGCCATGACGTGTGTGATAGCGGCGTGGTCATATTCGTCGCCGGCACGATAAGTGTCGAAGTAATCGTTTAACTTCCGAACACGCGTTTGCATCTCTCCTGTGGCTTGTAAGCCGATCGACACGCCGTAATTCGTAAAAGCAAACTTCGTTTGCGGCAGGTAGGGTTCCCGACAAAAGTAGCCTGCAGGTCGCCACATGCCATCCAGCATCTCGAGACAACGCCGCCTTTGAACGATTGCCCAGTCCTCAGACGGGAAAAAATGGCTCAGCCACAACATCATGCCGAGTCCCAGATCCTGTGTGATAAACAAATCCGAATTATGCTTGTCGATCAGGGCCCGCATGTCGGCGATTTCGGATGACAGGGCTTCCTCGCCGAGCATTCGGTACGAGACATACCCATCGAAAGCATCCAGTGCGCCAAAACCGGTACCGGCATAGGGCCCGCTGAGATCTTCCTGCATTTTCCAGATGACGCCGTGTCCGGGTACCAGAAACGGCTCATGAATTTGACGGACCAGCTCAATACCTTTCTGTGTGTAGGCGCCTATGTGACGACCGAGGACGGCAAGTGCATAAAGCCACATTGCCAGGTAATGAAAATACTGACCGTCCCTGTCCGGCTCTTCGCCAATACGAATGCCGCGCGACCGGCCGAGCACCCGGTCGACCTCGGCAACAAGCCGTTCAGCTTCATCGAGGAAAGAAAGATCATCCAGTCTTTCGTATAGCGACACCAGGAGCACAAGCCCGAAAGCGTCGGTCCAAAGATAGCGCAGTCCATTCGGCCAGATCTGCCTGGAACGCATCCAGCGAAGCTTGTCCTGAACGTAGGAAATGGATTGGTCACTTGCAGCTGCCGAGCTGCTCATATGCCGAAGGGATAAGTGTCGGGAAGGCCCTCGAGCTCGGCAGTATCGAATGGCTGCACGGCCTGAGTTGTATCGATCCACACATACTCGTCGAATTGTCTTGGCAGCACGGCGTGAAAGTAATGACTGGCGAGTTCTGTCTCCGGCCGGTAGATGACGCCTATGGCCCGTTCGAGTCGTGGCTTCAACAGTCCCTGTCGCAGCGGCTCCGATTCAGGTGTACGAAGTCCAAGCATGAAGCCAGGCAGGCCACATTCATGAAAAAGTCGTTCGTAGCTATCGGCCAGAGACGGCCGAACCGTCTTGACTTCCATCGGCCCATCCCAGTCCGATGCGGCCGCAACCGTGCCATTGTCGGTACCGAAACCGATCGAATAAGCACGGTCACCAAAGTCCTTGCGGCACAGATGGCCAATATTGAGTTCGCCGCGGCTCGACATTTCTGTCGCTGCTGCATCACCAATATGTGAATTGTGTGCCCAGACGATGGCCTTGTTATGTGGCGAGTGGAAATCCAGCAAAGTCTTCAGGGTCTCGAACATATAACGGTCACGCAAATTCCATGATTCACGGGAACCGTAATACATGACCCGATAATAACGTTCGGCATTGGCGACCAGTCGCGCGTTCTGGACGGCGTCAAGGAAGCGCTCGCCATCGTGCTCGGCATATTCGCGGTGCTTGGTAGCGAGGTCTGTCAGCATGAGCACTACCTCTCGTTCACAACTGCGGTAAGAGCCGGTAAGTGCTGCTTGGCCATAGGTCGCAGGATCTGCCTGCCAAGGGGTGAGGCAGCCGTATCTTTGCCGCGCAAGTTGCGCAGTAGCGGGGTCGACGTCGTCAAGATATTTCAGAATTGACCGAATCGAACTGTACAGGCTGTAGAGATCGAGGCCATGAAACGCGACCCGCTTGCCCGGCGAAATGTCCGTGTTGTGGATACGCAGCCAGTCAACAAATTCACGCACGTCATTATTGCGCCACATCCAGGTCGGGAACCGGGCGAAGGCGGTCCACTCGGAGGGTGGCGTGTCGAAGTGCCGCACAAAGTGATCAATGCGAGCAGCATCGGGCCAGTCTCCCTCGATTGCGACGAAGTTAAAGTTCTTTTTGACAATGAGTTCACGCGTAATACGGCTGCGCATCTTATAGAATTCCGACGTGCCGTGGCTGGCTTCGCCGATAAGAACGATATCCGCTTTGCCAATGCGCTCCAGCAGTGGATCAAGATTGACTGTCTCCACAGAATCGAAAGGGTCACAGCTGCTGGCAATGGCACGCTTAAGGTCCTGGTCTGCCGGGACGGTAACCTTTTCCTGCCGGGCGGGCGCAGCGACGGTATCCTCCTTCGGTTTCCAGCCTTCCGCTCCCACCAGGGGCACAAATCTCACATCGGCGAGATCTTCCTCCTGGTACTCGGTTTGTGAGAGGCGGGTGACGCGAACCAGCTCCTGGACGTCACGATATTCACCGACAGGTATCACTAGGCGTCCGCCGATCTTCAGCTGCGTTTTCAGAGATTCGGGGACTTCCGGACCCCCGGCGGCAACAACGATGGCGTCAAAAGGCGCTTGCTCAGGCAGGCCGAGGGTGCCGTCGGCATGGATTACCTCGACGTTTTCGTAGTTGAGATCGGCGAGTACCGATGCAGCATGGCTGGCGAGTTCTTCGATCCGCTCGATTGTGTAAACCTCGCCGGCTATTTCAGCCAGCACGGCGGCCGCATAACCCGAGCCAGTACCAATATCCAGCACCTTTTCTCCGCCTTCCAGCGCAAGGCCTTCGGTCATGAACGCGACGATATAGGGTTGCGAGATCGTCTGGTTTGCTGCAATCGGCAGCGGGGTATCTTCATAGGCGAATTCCCGAATGTCCTCCGGAAGAAACAGCTCCCGCGGAACGCTCCGCATGGCATCCAGCACTTTCTGCGAGCGTACGCCACGCGCTTCGATCTGGTGATCGACCATCTGTCGTCGTAACTGAAAATAATCTGTCATTTCAATCCGCCTCTCGGTCAGCGTCGCAACAATGCGACTCTTCACGGGCACGCAACACCTGACCGCGCAGCGCGCCTGGCCGAAAAACGGTACAGCCTTTTATGCCAAGTGCATGTGCTCTTGAGAAAATGTCCGCCACATCTTCCGGTGTTGCATTTTCCG
>Ga0255053_10001632_pt1 | contig 12289 bp, 15 predicted proteins | sample JV7_2_22_MG_FD_188635 | JGI IMG/M metagenome (GOLD analysis project Ga0255053, IMG submission 188635) | Seawater microbial communities from Jervis Inlet, British Columbia, Canada - JV7_2_22 | ecosystem: Environmental > Aquatic > Marine > Inlet | place: Canada: British Columbia | collected...
AATGGATATGCTCCAGGCTATGAATACCGGACACGAGGGTTCTATAACAACTTGCCACGCAAATTCTCCCAGGGATGCGTTAAAGAGAATCGAGACTATGGCCATGATGTCAGGGCTTGAAATCCCCCATAGCGTGATAAGGGAGCAGGTGGCTTCTGCAATCCATATTATTGTTCAGTTGATGCGGCGACCAAATGGTAACAGGGTTGTTGAAAGTATTGTTGAAGTCGACCGGTTGGAGACCGACCAAATTCTTACTCAGGAAATATTCAAGTTCACCCATGAAAAGGGAAATGAAAAGCTCATGGCCACTGGTCTTAAGCCTTCTTTTGAGCTTCCATTTCCGTCTCATGAATTCGGTCAGAGGAATCAACTTTGATCATAGTAGACGTAGGTATCGCTATTATAGCTGGAATCGCAACGTTTATCGGATTCTTCCTGATCGGAAGCAGCTTTTCTGAACACCGTAACCAGATAATATTTTCGAATAGCGCTATCCGCAAAATGGAAAAAGGATTACCAGAGTCTCTTGAAGCTTTATCTTCCGGTTTAAAAGCCGGATTCAGCTTACAACAAGCAATAGGAGAAATATCCAAATCGTCAAATGTCTCTCTAATGCCGCTCTATTCTTTGATTATCAATCGAATAAAAGCAGGTTTTGCAATTGAAGAGACGCTTGAATGGTCAGCAGGATTATTCGCAAGACCACAAATACCTTTGGCACTTCACAGCATGGCCAATGCTCACAGGTCAGGAACCAATCTCATAGAATCGCTAGACCTCCTTGTTAAAGTTGCGAGAGATAGAGAGACTCTAAGGAAGAAAATGGAAACGATGAGTGCGCATGGACGTATGCAGGGGATTGTTCTCTCAATAGTACCACTGCTCTTCATTGTAGGACTTTTTGTGATCAGCCCGGAGAGCCTTCTTCCAGTTTTTCAAAATAAAACAGGAAAAACACTACTTGCAATCTCATTTCTTCTTCAGATTATGGGGGCTTTTGTTATACGCCAGCTCGTAAATAAGGAATTTCTGTGATGGGCATTCCAGATATCTTGGTATCCGGATTGTTACTAATAGCTTCATCATCGTTAATTTTCCTCTTTTGTTACCCGCGGTTTATAACCAAAAGCGAAACTGAAACTAATAAGATAACTTCCTTCATTTTCTCTGATCTGGGTTTGTCATTGAGTATTATTTGGTTTTATTTTCTGTCGTTTCCCTTGTCATCTAACAAATTATCCTCCTGGATATTAGTCACATTTCTGATTGTCTCGTGTTTGCTAATTATTTTCAGAAAACACAGAAAAATAACTACAGCGAGAAAGATTAGAAACGACTTTCCAATTCTACTCGATACTCTAGTTCTTGGGATAGGAGCAGGTCAGACCTTGATGTCAGCCTTCTTGATTGCGCAAAGAACTCTCCCCGAAAACAGCCCCTTGAAAGCAGACATAAACAAGTTGGCGACCGACCAAGAAGTTGGATTATCCCAGGTAGAAAGCATAAAAAATTTGAAGGCAAGATTGAATGATCCCCAATCGGATATTTTTCTGGACGCACTGATCCAGGCTAATAAGCTTGGCACGCCAATTGCCAAAATACTACGTGAACAATCTGACAGGCTAAGAGTCTTTCTTCTCCTGGAAGGAGAACAGCATGCCAACACTCTTTCCATAAAATTGCTTATTCCCTTACTTATTTTTATCTTCCCAGCATCTTTCCTAGTGATACTAAGTCCAATAATTATATTTGTTCTGGAGCAGACGTTATGATGAAGTTGATCAATACCAGAACCGGACGAACATTTTTAAATAATTTGAGTATCAAATCTTCATTTTGGGGACGTCTGAGAGGATACCTTTTCGTACCTGAATCGGAGAATAAAAATGGTATGCTCCTGCTAACAACAAAGAGGGTGCATACATTAGGTATGAGCCATCCTCTTGATCTTTATTTTCTTGATAGAAGTTTCAAGCTCATTGATATTCAACGAAATCTCAAACCAAACCGCATTTCAGCATCTCCAAAAAGATGTGCACACATTTTGGAGATCTCTCACAAAGTAACTCAGACTGACAACTTGAAACCGGGCGACCGTCTCTCAATAGAAATAAGGCTTCTGAAGTGAATCCGACCGCTGTTTTTATAAAATCTGAAAACTCTAGACACTACATACTTATGAATAAAATCAGATTCACTTTAGGGAGCAAATCTGACGACGACATTATCATTAACCACCAATGGTTTAACTCCAACAGACTCATTGTTGATAACGGATTATTTGCCAACGGAGAAAATTATGAATCCAAAGGAATTGAAAATAATAGTCGCCGGCGCTTACTACTTGAGGGATTTGAAATACATATCTTCAAAATGGCTAGAACAATTCTGCTTGCTTTAATAGTCATCCTTATTTCTTTCATGTTTTATATTTCTTCAACCAAAAGCGAGCCAGAGCAGGATTGGTCACCTGTTGACCTTCCGACAAGAAAAGCTTTCGGGTTTTCCAGAGTTGATAAAACACACCCGAGGGGAATACGTTTTCGCTTCAATCTTCCTAAAGGAGATAAAGGAAAGGTTCTCTTTACATTAGGTGGTGCCGGAGATGCAGGTAAGATTATTGCTGTTCTTGATGGTAGTACAATCATTGATGAATTAAGCATACCCGAAGGCTGGGGTGGCACTGAAGAGATCCAGGTGCCTGAATCAAGTATCTTGAATGAACATATTCTGGAGTTCAGGATCCTGAATGCATCTCAAAATCCATTACCCTGGGGAATAAGGGATGTGCAGATAATCCCTGCAGTTGCAAGAAGCACACCTGACGATATAGAACTCTCTTTAATAGTCAGTTACTTTTCCGAGATGGAAAACCTTCAAATAGATGTTGTTGAACTTTCAAATATATATAAAACCCTCTCTGACAAAATTACGGCAGAATTCGATCCTGCAAAATTAAAAATCCTTAATACCCTGAAAAACAAAACTAACGAAAAGATTGAACTGGTATTGAATAGTGAGCATATCAGGATTATGTCACTAATATCATCGGGTAATTTATCTGCAGCAGAAAAACGAATAAACAAATTGAAACAGTGGATACCGATCGAATGGCAAAGACATCGGATATTTAATGAGTATGGATAAAATATCTTCCGTGTTTGATGAAATCACCGCAGTGTTTTCCAAAGAGAGATTGACTGAAGAGGAAAGACGACACCAAAGATACATAATCGTCCTTATGAAGAAAGGCCGCAAAACCTCTATATACAAACCGGATAGACCAAAGTTTACCGTCGGTCGCTCTTCACAGTGTGACTTCCAAGTCAAGGATCCTTATTTTCCGCGCAAAGCCGCCGAAATCATTTTAGATCCGACTCCACTGCTGCGCTTACAGGACTCATCAGAAGAAGGCAGTCAGATCCAGCACATAAAGCCCGGTGTCAAAGTCAAGTTTCAGGGATATAATTTGGTTCTTATGGATGAGGGTGATGTGATCAAGAACCAACATTGCATCAATCGGACGAACGACAAGAAAAAACTTAGCATATCTCTCTTATTGGCTTCTGTATTCGCCCTCACAATCCTTGTCTCAAAATTTTATTTATTAAAAGGTTCACCACGTGCTTCATCCGAGATAACTTCGAGTGCAACAGTTCCGGTAAAGCTACTGTCCGCAACAAAACCTGTAATAAAAAATACTGTTCAAATGGACAAGCCGCAGCGCAAAAAGAGTTCACCAAGAGTTTCGAAGACAACAGCTACGACTTCTCCCACACCGGACCTGGCAAAGTCACTAATTCACGAGTCTTTCGAAAAGGCCCTCAGGCAAGCAGAGAAAAAGATCTCTGCCGGCAATCTCCCAGGAGCGTCAATTTTGATAAAGCCATACCTTCCTCTCCTGACAGCCAAGCAGAAAAAGCGGATCATGGATGTGCTCGATCCTCATGCAGAAGAAATATTTCGAAAAGCATATATTCTGAAAGCTTTTGACAGAGAAGCATCGGATCGGATGATGTCACTCCTTTCTGGCAGCGGACTAGATTTTCTACCGAGTGTTAAGAAGGTAAAGCAGCGTACCGGCTCATAAATAGCTGAAGATAAGAGCGGCAAAAGTATCATAGTGATACTTTTATCTTGACGTTTTGGACCAAATTGTAGTTATGATAACCGCAGGGCTGTTAAATTGACTCCAAAGAAGAAATCCCATTACAACCTCTCAGAGTTAAAGGAACTAATTAATAGCAAACATACACGCGAAATTACCAGGTCCGCTAGAAGAACAGCAGCTGCTTTCGGATATGCTGATGATGAAGATATCGCAATGAAACTGCTGGAACTTAAACAGAAGCACTTTTACGTTAGCAAGACAGCACATTACGATTCCTCGCTTTGGCATGACTACTATAAACTGCCTCAGGAGAGCTTTACACTATTCATCAAGCTGCAGCTCGGGAATGATGGACGATGTTACGTTACGTCATTCAAGAAAGACGAAGAGAATGACTAATAGCGTGTATAAAAATGGACAGGCATGCCCGATTTGTGGATCAGGGAAGCTCGCAAAAAAGACTGTTGATGAAAAATTCGAATATAAGGGGCAATCTCTTGTTGTTCCGGATTATGTTGTTTACGAATGTTCATCCTGTGAAGAATCACTTGTTGACAAGAAGTCGGTTAAAACATCCCAAAAGCTTTTAAAAGATTTTTTCAGGGAAGTTGACGGTTTGCTTGGATCTTCAGATATCAAGCGGATTCGAAAGAAACTTGGCTTCACCCAGGAACAGATGGCGAAGAAACTCGGAGTAGGTCTGAAAACATTCGCTCGCTATGAGACTGGCCAGGTCATCCAGAGCAGAGCCATGGATAACTTGCTCAGGATACTTGACAAACACCCTGAAGCGTTGAACGCAATTGAACCTGCCAAGGCAAGAAAAGGATAACTGGAAGATACGCTCTCAAGGTTTGGTGGATGAAAACGCAATGGTGGCATCGAAATAGCTGTGAGCGTAATTAAATGTTGCATTTGATCCTGAAAACGCATACCTCTTAACCATCCTCCCGCTTGGGCTACGGCTCAAGCGCTTCCCGCGGGCCACGGTTCGCGGGTTTTGCTTTTTTAGGAAGAGCAGGGAGGAAGCCGCTTAGTCACTATTTTTCACTGGATGAGCAAGTGGTGTCGGACTTCAATCTCCACCTATCTTCACCTTTCTCGAAAATTTTTTGTCTGCTGCCTCTGTGATGATGTGGTAATGATTAGATATGAGGAAAACCAGGATCATCTGTACCATAGGTCCGGCCACAGGTACCCAAAGCATGCTCGAGAGAATTATCCGTGCGGGCATGGACGTGGCGCGCCTCAACATGTCTCACGGCTCTCACAGGGACCACAAAGGCTACATCAGGGCAATCAGGGCCGCTAGCAGGAAGCTGGACCGGCCGGTGGGGATCCTCCTCGACCTGCAGGGAATCAAGATCCGGATAAGCGACGTGGCGGGAGACGAAATCTCCCTCAGGAAGGGTAGTGAGGTTTTGCTCCGCTCGGGACAGCGCCCCTCCACGACCGAAACCCTGTATCTTTCCTATCCGACACTTGCAAAGGACGTCAAAACAGACCACCGTGTCCTCCTCGACGACGGCCTTATCGAACTCGTCGTGACCGGGAGCAAGGGTAACGCCCTGGTAGCTAAAGTGACGGAAGGAGGGCACATCACTTCTCACAAGGGCGTGAACCTGCCCGACTCGGCCGTCTCCGCCAGGCCCTTCACCGACAAGGACCACCGTGACCTCCAGTTCGGAGTCAGGGAAGGTATTGACGCGGTGGCACTGTCCTTCGTCACCCGGGAAGACGACGTGTCACTCCTGCGTCGCAGCCTGACCCGGATGGATTCGGCCATCCCGATTATCGCCAAGATAGAAAAACCAGTGGCCGTGGACCGCATCGAACCTATCCTTGATGTAGCAGACGGGATCATGGTGGCCAGGGGCGACTTGGGGGTGGAAAGCTCGCCCTTCGCAGTTCCGCTGATCCAGAAGAACCTTATACATAAGGCCAACCGGAAGCAGAGACTTGTAATCACCGCCACGCAGATGCTCGAGTCCATGATAGAAAATCCCGTGCCCACGCGGGCCGAGGCGACGGATGTTGCCAATGCGGTTTTAGATGGCTCGGACTCGGTCATGCTGTCGGGGGAGACCTCCGTGGGCAAACACCCTGTCAAGACCGTAAGGATGATGGCGCGCATCATTGAGGAGGCCGAGAGCAAGGGTCTGGCCTTCCAGACCCAGCTTCCTGTTCCCGAACCCGTAGAGGGGTCGGATTTCCACCGGACTAGCTTTGCAGTCACCGATGCCGCCGTCAGCGCTGCTGCAGATGTGCGAGCGCGGTGCATTGTAGCCCTCACTCGATCAGGATACACAGCAGGTCTTCTGTCCAAGTTCCGGCCGCAAGTCCCCATCATCGCCTTTACTTCAGACCGGGCAGTGATCAACAGGATGAAGCTGTACTGGGGTGTTATACCGCTTTACATGAAGCAGCTTAACAGCACAGACACCATGATATCGGAGGTGGAGACGGCCCTGCTCAAGCGCCGATACGCCAGGCGGGGAGACGATGTGATCATTACAGCCAGCCTGCCAATGAAAAGCCGCGACAAGACCAATTTCCTCAAAGTCCACCGTATTTAAAGACCAGGGTCGGGCTCTGACGGGTTATATAATGCCCATCAACTACGGGCTTTAAGCCACAACCCGGCTAACTCCATCCCCAGGATTGGTTTTAATAATAGTGAACTGATTTATTGTTATATCCCTGGCCGTTCAGGAAATTTCTCTAACTGCCGCCTCAAATTATTAGCGACACCCCCAAAATCAACACTATCAAGTAGAAATTCGACCCACAATTCAACCATTGTAGGAGGTATGGCATACTCACTGTGAATGTAGACTCTTAGTACTTCTTCCCCAGTCTCATTTTGAGTGCAAAGAAACTCAATTTCAGGTTCCATGAAAGCAAACTCGCTCTGATACTTTTCACCGCTACTAACTTTATCTAACCAAATAGCGAGTTCAGCCACCTCACTGGTAAGCATGCATGGGTCAGTGGCCGTCCAGGTACCCTTTGAATTGGTTATCGAGTATTTTATGAGCAGCCAGTTTGAGTCAAAACGATCTCCTACAGTTTGAGGAAACTGATAACCAAGGATCTCTAACTCAAAGCATGATCCATCTTGGGATTCAAGTTTCATTAGCAACCAACCCTAAAGATAAGAAGAAAATAAAGCAAGATACGATTGCAATATCTCTTCTTGGATATGGCCTTCCTCCTTGGTAAAATCATTTCAGAATCTGATTTGGATGGATTTCACTACGACAAACAGGGAGATACAATGCCAACCAAGATACCAATCACCGGAGGCCCCGGCACAGGGAAGACAACGACCCTCAACCTGCTCGGAGAAAAACACACCATAGTCCAAGAGGTAGCCCGGGACCTTATCGACACGCAGATGAAAGTAGAGGGCGGAATCCTGCCGTGGACCGACATCATGACATTCCAGCATATGGTCCATGCTGTTCAAAAGCAAAGGGAACGCGGTCTCACGCCCGGCTATGTCTTTCTCGACAGAAGCCACGTCGACCAGTTCGCGTACGTCGATGTCTTCCACTCACGGCACGAAGAGGATGACTTCCTCAGCTATAGCAGACAGCTGGTGGAATCGGCAAACTATGCGCCCTTTGCCTTCATACTCGACCCCGTCCCTCCAGAGATAATGGAGGCTGACCCGAATTACAGGAAGGAAGACCCCGAGACCTCACTCAAAATCCATAAGGCCCTTGAGAAAGTCTACACCGAGTTCGGAATCGAACTGCTCGCAGTCCCTTTCATGCCCGTATCGGAGCGAGTCACCCTTATCACAATAGAAACCGAGAAAAGGGTCCCTAAATGAAGAGGATCAGATTCAATGGGCTTTAATGAAATCTAAGGATATGGGATCTGAGCCCGGATTTTTGAAATATATCCAGGAAGTGAAGGAAGCCGAGGCAATTTCCCGGCTTCCTTTTCACATTTAAGTATTTTTCCTTACGAATATTTAATTGTCTTCAAAGAGCGTTCCTGCCCTCCAGTCATCCGTACTGGCTACAGAACGGCTTGATCCACCACTGATGACAGAATTTTCTCCGTTACTCGCATTACTGCTTCCACCGCTGACATTTGAGAAGTTTCCATTTGTCTGGTTACTTTGTCCACCGCTAATACTGGAACTACCTCCACCGGCGTTGTTGAAAGCTCCACCACTGACACTGGAACGGGAACCCTGTGCAGTGTTTTGAGCTCCACCTGTAACGGATGAGTGGGAATTTCTGGCAGAATTTGCATAACCGGCCGTCACGCTTGAGTACAATCCACTGGCTGTATTATTCTGTCCGCCGGAGACTGAGGAACTGCCCCCACTAGCGGTATTAGTGTTGCCTCCGCTGACACTGTCATAGTCATAGGTGGCGCTGTTGTTGCGTCCTCCACTGATACTGGCAGCCTGACCGCTGGCAGTGTTTCCTGCCCCACCACTGACGCTTGCATAGGCTATCCCGCTTGCGGTGTTTCCTGCCCCACCGCTGACAGTTACAATCCACCCGCTGGCTATATTGTCGATGCCACCGAGGACACTGGAATAAGAGCCGCTAGACGTATTTTGAGAACCTCCACTTATACTGGAATATAGACCATTAGCATATCCATCAAACCCGCCGCTGATACTTGAATAATCACCAAAGGCAATATTTCCTGTCGAGGCGCCTGTGCTGCTACCGCCGCCGGAAACTGAAGAGAACGCTCCGTTGGCTGAATTGTATCTCCCACCGCTAACGTTTGAGTAGTTTCCATTGGTCTGGTTACTAAGCCCACCACTAATAATGGAACTACCTCCACCAGCGACACTGAGTGCTCCGCCACTTACGCTGGACCGGGATCCCTGTGCTGTGTTATCAGCCCCACCGGTAACTGATGAGTGGGAACCTCTGGCGGAATTTGCATAACCGGCTGTCACGCTCGAGTACAGTCCGCTGGCTGTATTATTCTGCCCGCCGGAGACGCTTGAATAGACGGCCAGGATTTTGTTTCTTAATCCAATCACTAGCCCGCCATAACTCGTGTACTCATGTTCCTTGCCGACAATAACATTGTGAGAACCAGCCCGATTTGTGCTGTCAGCAGATCCAACCTCGTTGTAGCCAACAATGAGGTTTCCGACTCCGTTGTTCGTGGCAGTCACCGCCGAGCCGTTCTGAACGTGGATATTGGCACCGCTGAAAATCACATGAGGCGGGGCCAAGCCGTTAAGTGTTGATGTCGTATCAACAGTCATAAAAGCAAGTTTTGCCTCCAACACATCAATTCTTGCTTCAAGATCGGCTATAGTAGCCGAAGAAGATGTGCTGCCTCCACCACATGAATAGACAAAGACTATTCCTGCAATAAATCCAGCAAAGACCAATACGCTCGTACCAAAACGCTTCATTTTTCCCTCCTAATAGTTAGTGATGCCTGGAAAGTTCTCTTTCCCAACGAAAAGCTGTTTTTATCCCCAGATTTGTTTTGGACCGATTTACAGGAATCCGACAAGACAGGATCTCAGGTAGTCCAGAGCTCCCCCTGAAACCATTTCAGGATAGATGATGGATGTTGAAAATGTCAATGTTTTTAAGGTGTTAGCTTTGTCATGTATGTGGGTGTGGTCGGACCTCAGATCCCAAGGTTCCCTTAGTATCACTCATCGGTTTCTTCCGCGATTCCGTATCGAACGCCAATGAAATAAAGATTGTATGATGGGTGGACCGTTACGGCCCCGTAGGACAATTGTCTTGGCTCGCCAAAGGTTTTCAATCTTTTCATTCCCAGATCGATTGACCAATCCTTTGCAACCTTTATTTCCAGACCGGTTGAAACATCGTAACCGAAGAGCAGCTCGCCGTCAGAGGACAGTATCTGCCGAATCTCATTATCGGGGTCGTAATCATCGGGAACGACCACGTCTGTCTCGATCATGTTGTAAATCAAGGCACCGTGAAGGCCAATATAGGGGCGAAAAAACGCATTTGCATGAGACCTTATACGGGGCCCGAACCAAAATCTGTAGTATTCCTGATCAGTTTCCTGAACGATCCTCAATCCAGATTCTTCATAATAGGTGGTCTCCTCACTGAGCATGTCAATATAGTCAAAACCTGCTGCCCAGGATATCGGGTCAGGAATCCCGACAAAATGAAACTCATATTCAAAGGAACCACCAAAGTTCCCCTTGCTGAAATCCCGTGCGTCAGAATTCTCGGGCTCCATGTAATCCAGGGTATACATTCTGGTTATGTCTGCGGCAACAGTTGTCGCTAAGGACAGTGTAAAGAAAACTGTGACTACGGATAAAATGAAATCATAACTTTTGTATTTCATCTTTCTCTCCTCTCGCGAAAACTACATAGACTAATTCGGGCTTCACCATCACTTCTGACTCAAATATCGCAAGAGGTGTGCCGTCTTTTCCTGTTGACAATAAATCATGTAAGTATTTGAATTTACAGGTATATCGGGAAATGTAATCCAGTTTGGTCTCTAATAGTGTGAAGGGTTCTGCGCAGATTTGAAAGGCAAGAGTAAATCAGCATTCACACTTAATACTTAAGGTGCAAGTGGGGTCGGACCTCAGATTCTCAGGTTTTGTAAATTAATACGTAAAACCTGAGAATCTGAGGTTCGACCCCAAACTTTTACTGAAGGCATATAACTGCTTGAAAATGGAGATGGTATGACATATTATCATACCTGAGGTTAACTATGGGCAAATCGAAGATAGCGATAACAATTGAAGAAGAACTCCTCAAGAAACTGGATGACCTGGTCAAGTCCGATGCATTTCCCAACAGGAGCAGGGCGATCCAACTGGCTGTGGAAGAGAAACTGGCAAAGATCGAGAAGACGCGCTTGGCAAGGGAGTGCGCCAAGCTCGACCCCGCCTACGAGCAGGGCCTTGCCGAGGAGATTATGGCGGCGGAGCTGGATGAATGGGAAAGATACTAAGGGGCGACGTCCTCTGGGCTAACCTTGATCCAACCAGAGGCCGCGAACAGACAGGACGACGGCCTGTACTTGTTATAAGCCACGATATCTTCAACGAGCGTTCGGGAACCGTCATCGCCATGGCCCTGTCCAGGCGGGAGCAGCGAGCGAGATTTCCACTAAATTATGAATTGGAAAATGAGAACTTGCCGAAAAGGTCCTGGGTCAAGATAAGCCAGATCCGAACTCTCTCTACCAAACGCCTGGGAGATAGAATTACGACTCTGTCGCCCGAAGAGCTAGACAGAATTATCGAAGGATTAAACGAGATAATCGGATAAACAATTTTCCAATGCTCTAATGTTCTAAACCCAATTTCCAACGTCTAATTCCCTTCCCCTTTCAATCTCACTGTGATAAAGGAAGCGTCTTATTATTTCTGCAAGAGAAAAGGAGTAAGTCGTGTCCGAGGTCACTTTTCTAGATTCACAGCTATTTTCAATAGTAGTGCTTCCCCTGTTGATCTTCCTGGCGAGGATTACTGATGTCACGCTTGGAACGATGCGGATCATCTTCGTTTCGAGGGGATTGCGGCTTATTGCTGCCTGTGCGGGTTTCGTGGAGATACTCATCTGGCTGTTCGCCCTGGGTCAGATCATGAGCAATCTCACCAATTTCGTTAACTATATCGCCTACGCAGGTGGATTTGCGGCTGGAACCTTCATAGGCATAACCATCGAGAGTCATATTGCACTTGGATATCTGATAGTGAGGATCATCACCCAGCGAGAGGCGACTGAACTTGAGCAGCACCTCAGGGATGAGGACTTTATCGTCACCTCCGTGGACGCCCAGGGCGGCCGAGGGCCGGTTAAGGTCCTGTTCACGGTGGTCAAGCGAAAGCTCCTGCCTGGGGTCGTGGAAATGATAAAAACCTACAACCCGAAGGCCTTCTACACCGTGGAGGACCTGCGCATGGTCAGCACTCCTGGCATTCTTCCCATTGAGAGGAGAAAACTCTTCAGGTTTCCCAGTATTCGGAAGGGGAAGTGATCGAGATCCAAAATCCAATGTCCAAGATCCAAGATCGTGATGCGTAATGCGTGATGTGTTAAACAGGCTATAGGCTCTGGGCCTACAAAAAGTACCACAACCTTAATCTTCCTCTCCCCTGGTGGGAGAGGAAGCCTGCCGTTGTTGAAAAACCTTGAACGGCAGGCGAGGAGAGGGGGATAT
>Ga0255053_10001634_pt1 | contig 12287 bp, 13 predicted proteins | sample JV7_2_22_MG_FD_188635 | JGI IMG/M metagenome (GOLD analysis project Ga0255053, IMG submission 188635) | Seawater microbial communities from Jervis Inlet, British Columbia, Canada - JV7_2_22 | ecosystem: Environmental > Aquatic > Marine > Inlet | place: Canada: British Columbia | collected...
TCCTTGAGCGACCAGACGGCCAAGTCCGTGCCCCGTAAGGCCCCTGCCCTATTTCGTAATCAGCAGGTCAGCGGTTCGAGTCCGCTCGTCGGCTCCAGCATCCTCCTTGTTGATCAGCCACTTGGCACCGGTCACGCGGCCGGCCCAGAGCTCTCACCTGCGTTTTGACAACAGTTTGACAGCAACGGCTGTAGACATCTGTGGATTGGGGGATGCGCGAAGCTGACCCGGTGCGGCCGGTGGGCTGGACTAGCAGTGCCAGCGAGCCGTTAACTGCAAAGCGCCTTGCTGGGCGATCGCCATCACTGCCTCCGCCGCCGCGCCTTGGTGACAGTTAGGTGCGATGGAAGCCAAGTTCGAGCGACGCGTGCTCCCGAGAAGGAGAGGGTATTGGTTCGCGGCTTAGTACCCTGTTGGTTGAGCAGCGGATAGCCATCGAGCGTTGCGTACTCGATGAGGTTCCGTTCCACGAGGTCGAGCGTTGACCTCAGTTCCTGCCCTGGTTTGCCGACCAGCTCCCCCGCGAGCAGAACGCGCCGTCGTCCCGGGCTGTTGGCGATGCCGATCATGAGACGAGCATTGTTGAACTGGTTACGAATTCGACCCCGGAGGCGAAGGGCCTTGCCGACGTACATGGGGATCAGGTTTCCGCGGCTCAAGCGGCCGAAAATGTAGACACCGGCATTCGTTGGGATCGCCTCGAGGTCCGCCATGTAGATGAGATTAGAATGCCGGCCGCTCCGCAGTGGCACTGGCTGGTTCCAATAGATCTCGACCTCCACGTTCCCTCCAGGCTAGGTGACCTGACCCCTTCGTTCCCACCGTTTTTCGTGACAATCCTCCGGTTGAAAGTCTACGCCGCTCGTTCCGCGAACTCCCGCGGTGGGAGATTCCCGAGCGCGCTGTGGGGTCTGACCTCGTTGTAGTCCCGCCGCCAGGCTTCGATGATGCGCCGAGCGTGGGGGATGTCCGCGAACCAGTGCTCGTTCAGACACTCATCCCTGAACTTCCCGTTGAAGCTCTCTACAAAGCAGTTCTGGGTCGGCTTCCCAGGCTGGATGAAGTGCAACCGCACGCCGTTCTCGTAGGCCCAGGTGTCGAGAGCTCGGCTCGTGAACTCCGGGCCGTTGTCCATGACGATCAAGCCCGGGGCTCCGCGCTCCGTGACCAAGCGCTCCAGAACCCGGACCACGTAGGAACCCGGGATCGACTGGGCGACCTCGATCGCCAGAGCCTCCCGGCTGAGATCGTCCACGACGTTGAGCGTCCGGAAGCAGCGGCCCGTGACCAGTGTGTCCTGCATGAAGTCCATCGACCACCGCTCGCCCACGCGGGTCGGTTCGGGCTTCGGCTCCCGCGGAACCTGGGCCACCCGCTTGCGCTTCTTGCGCCGGATCGAGAGGGACTCCTCCCGATACAGGCGCTGGACCTTCTTGTGGTTTACCTCGAAGCCCTCTCTGCGAAGCAAGACGTGGAGCCGCCGGTAGCCGAAGCGCGGACGCTCGGACGCGAGCTCCACTAGGCGCTGGCGGACGTCTCCATCACCTCGCGGGCGAGGCTGGTAGCGACAGCTCGACCGGTCCATCCGGATCAGCCCGCAAGCACGGCGCTCGCTGTACGCGAAGCGGGCCCGGAGGTGGCTCACCACCTCCCGCCGCGCCGCGGGCTTCACCACTTTCGGCCCAGTACGTCCTTCAGCGCTTCCTTGTCGAGGGCCAGATCCGCTACCAGCTTCTTGAGCCGGCGGTTCTCGTCCTCGAGCTGCTTCAAGCGCCTCGCGTCCGAGACCTCCATCCCGCCAAACTTCCGGCGCCAGCGGTAGAAGGTCTCCTGGCTGACCCCGTGATCCCGACAGAGGTCCTTCACGGCCCGCCCGGCCTCGGCCTCCTTCAGGATCCCGATGATCTGCTCCTCGCTGAATCGGCTCTTCCGCACCTCGTTCTCCTCTCTCGATTGAGGAGAATTGTCATTCTAAACGGAAGAGATTCTGGGGGTCAGGTCACGGCCCCACGGCCCCAGACGGCCCCTCCACCAGCGTGTGTCAGGCTCCCCTGCCCAGGTGCGACCGAGGGGGGGCGGGGCCCCCCCCACACGCCTTCGCAATGGCCATGAGGGTGCGCGGTCAGTGATTGGGAAATCTGGGCCTTTCCCCGCGGGGCGCGTTCCCGAGCGCGACATACTCGCGTTGCGAGGGCCACCTACCCGGAGAGAGAAGAAGGGTATGTACATGCGGCGCTGCACTCTAATCGCGGTCAGCCTTCTTGTGGCAACCCTCGGGCTGATTGCGCCGGGCCGCGCCGGAGCGTTGTCTCTTAGCCCCGACCCGCTCGTTCTGGCAGAGGGTGTCGTTGATTTCGTCGGCATGACGATGGGTGTTCCTGTTGGGGGCGTCACCCAGCTCGGTAGCGTGGGGTCCGCGGACATGGCGCTCGTCCTCCAAGTGGACTCCGTGATTCTTCTTGGTCTGGTCGTTGAGGTGAGCGGCATTCCGGCAACTGGCGGGGGGTGGATTCCCGGCCCGGACAAGGACGTGACCGCCGACTTCTTTTTTCCGTTCGGTGCAGTTCGATTCGGTGGGATCCTTCAAGCGGGACGTACGGATCCCTTCTTCATCTCGGTCGCCACCCTGACTCCGGGCGACTCTGTCGTCGTTGGAACATTCGCGCTCGGAAGCAGCGGGGAATTAGTGATCGTCCCCTACGGCGCGTTCGAGGTGGTCCCCGAACCCACCACCGCCCTCCTCCTCGTCTGCGCGCTGCTGGGGATGGGCGTGCGGAGGCGGCTGCACTAGCGCCCACCGCGAGCACCTTGCGGTAGAGGCCGCGGGCCTGGTCGTGGGGGTCGGCGGCGCTCACGGCCGCCAGCGGGCACGCCTGCGCCAGTGCGTCAGTCGGGCGAGGGAGGATCGAAGGGGCAGTCGAGGTCGGCTCCTTGCAGGAGAGCCCGCTCCAACTGGCCCGCGTCGTAGACGAAGATCGCGTCGTATCGCAGGCCGTAGCGGCGGGCGAGCCCGAGCTGCTCGCCGAACGAGGGCCGCTCTTCGAGCAGCTTGATTCGGTAGTGGTAGGTAGTGACCGTGCCCCCTCCACCGCTCCAGGTAGTTACGGCCTTGACCCCACCGTCCCCAGTGGAAACCCACGTGGTCGTCGACGTCGAAGGGGAGGTGTAGGTGGTGGAGCTGCGCTCGGTTGCGAGGAAATACCGGTAGCCCGCCGCATGGGCGAGCTGAGCCGAGAGGAGCAGAGCGCACTCGGCGCGCACCGAGCCCACGTTTCCCCCAAAGGAGCCGCCCCCGTACTTGATTTCGTAGACGTCCGGCGCGATCTGTTCGTGCTCGTAGCTCACGCATCCCCCGACGAGGGCTGCAAGCAGGCCAAACGCGAGCCTACTTCTGGGGCGCGAGAAACGCTTCGAGAGACTTCTGGGTGACGGCTGCGTCGTAGAAGACCGCATAGTCACACTCCGGACGATTGTGGAACATGCGAACGTGCACTTCACAGGATTTCTCCTCGATCGTGGGCGGCGTCGATGCGGTGAAGTAACGGTATCCGTTCGCCAGGGTTAGCTCTGCAGACCGCAGAAGAACGACGTCCCGGCATCCAGCCGGCCCTTCGGGCAGTTGCATATCCGCAGAACGTCGTACCAGGTACCCGTCCTCCGCGATCCGGATCTCGCTGAACGTGGCGCACCCAATACAGGCGACCATGATCGCGGCGGCGACCGTAGTCCTCATGGCAGTCCTCCCTGGGCCTCGGAGTACCCGTGGACTCCGTACTTCTCGCGCAGCACCCGGCGAGTGTCGATCGCGCTGTAACAGCTGTAGAGCTTCGGCTCCCCAGCCCCCGCCTCGGCCGCTTCTGGCCCACCCGGACGCTTCCGAAGGAGCCTCACGGTATACGACGTGTAGCTGACATCGACCTTGCGCCTGTTGACCGAAGCCAGGCAGAAGTACGGATACCCGTCGCGCTCCGCGACCTCGGCCGACCGCAGCAGAGCGAAATCGGCTACGGCGTCCGGGTCGAGCTGGTCGAGCCCAAGCCGGCCCACGCCGCCCGACCACGCGTAACGCACCTCGTGCGCATCGTGAGCGACGCGGTACTCGCTGTAGCCGCCGCTGCGCCCGTGGGGAACGTAGGGAGGCGGTGCCGTTCCGAAGCATCCGCACAGCGCGAGCGTCAGAATGACCGTGCCACGGGCGTGAGTTCTGGGAGTGACCATCAGGGATCGCCCTCCGATCGCCGCACCAAGGCCGGAGCGTCTTCAACGTACCCTTGCACCGGATCGTCGCGCACCTGTGGCGAAGCGTCACATCGAGCAACGCCAGCAGCCCCTTCCAGAACATGCTTGGGTGTCGGCCAGGCGACAGCACCCCGTGAGCGCTCTCTCTACGATCAACGGGACCGCGCCGCGCTAGCCGCTGGCCGCATCCTGAGTCCCACCTCTGACCTGACCTGCCGCACGACGCTGAGTCCCGACACCGTGGCGGGGTCAGAACGGGAGGTCCGCGATGCGACTGGCCCTCTGGTGTTTCGCCCTCTTCTTGGTGGCACCCGCCGTCGGCAAGGCAGCGGTCTACCCCTGCAGCGACGCGGGGTTCCGCGCCGCAATCGCCGCAGGAGGTGGACCGCACACGTTCGACTGTGCGGGACCCACGACCGTCGTGACCGGAGGCGAGATCGTCATCGACAACGACGTGATCTTGGATGGCGGCGACGACCTCACCTTGGACGCCGATGGAAACGGCCGCGTGCTCTCCGTCTCCTCTGGGGTCACGGCCGAGCTGCGGAACCTGACGATAACCGGAGGCCTATTTGGGTCCAACGGGGCTGGCATCTGGAATGTCGGGAACCTGAAGCTCTCTCATGTCAACGTTGTTGGCAATGAGGTAAGCCGTAGGTGCACGCGCGGCGCTTGCTTTGTCAGCGTCGGCGGGGGCATCTTGAACTGGGGAACCCTCGGGATCTCGCACAGCACCATCGTCGGCAACGCTACGGACGGGGTGGGCGGAGGCGTCGCTAACGTGACGGGGACGCTCAAGATCGAGAACAGCACGATCTCCGGCAATACAGCAGCGAGCGGCCATGGCAGTGAGATCTTTATCCTTGGGGGCTCGGTCTTCATCACGAGCAGCACGATTGCTGCCAACGCAGACCAAGCCTTTCCGATCTTCGGCGGGGCCACGCTGACGAACTCACTCATCTCGGGCACCTGCGGAACGACGGTTCTGTCCAACGGCGGCAACCTGGAAAGCCCCGGTGACACCTGCGGCCTGACCGATCCGAGCGACCAGGTGAACGTGCTACCGGCGGACCTCGCTCTCGGCCCGCTCCAGGACAACGGCGGCCCGACCTGGACCCACGCGCTGCTGCCCGGTAGCCCCGCCATCGACGCCATCCCGCAGGCCGACTGCACCTACGACGACGACGGCGATCCAGAGACGCCGGAAGTGCCGGTGGCAACGGATCAGCGTGGCGTGCCGCGTCCCCAGAGTCCCTGCGACATCGGAGCCTACGAGGTCACCGAGTGTGCGGACGGCATCAACAATGACGGCGATGCCTTCATCGACGGCGCTGACCCCGGCTGCCGGGATGCCACCTCGGTGCGCGAGGACCCGCAGTGCCAGGACGGGATCAACAACGATCCCGGGCAGGATCCCGACCCCGGGCTGATCGACTTCGATGGCGGCCTGGCCGCGCTGGGCTACATGGTCAGCGACCCCGACCCCCAGTGCGTCGGCCTGGCGTGGAAGGACAAGGAGAAGACGGGCTGCGGCCTCGGCTTCGAGCTGGCCCTGATCCTGCCCGGCCTGATGTGGCTCCATCGTCGGCGGAGGCGAGCCCCCGTTCCCATCCCTCCCACCGTGGGAAGGTGCGGCCTGCTCTTCCTGCTCGTGCTGCTCGCAGCGCCTGCGGCGGCGTGCGCTCAGGCCGGTGTGTGGAACGTGATCGGCTCTGCGACCGTGAGCTTCAAGGGCTTCGGCAAGACGAAGACTGCCGTCGTCGGCACCCTCACGCTGAACGCTGACCGAACCTACGCCTTCGGATTTGGCGGTCCAGTCGATGAGGCGGGCGTCTGGTTTCAGGACGACAAGGGAAAGCTCTACCTGTTCCAACAGAACCTCTTGGCGCAGGTCGCCGACCTGGAGAGCAGCCTAGCCACGACCGTTGGCGAGCCGGTGGAGGTGGCGGTCACCAAGGCCCAGACCACGGCCAAGCTGGGCAAGGGCGGCACCACGATCAAGGCCGCGGTTTCCAGCAAGCTCGCCGTCCGTCTCCTCACATCTGGCATCACACTGAGCTTCACCCTCAAAGAGAAGTACGTCGGAACGCCTGCGCCCTGAGGAGGTCCAACGTGCCCTAGGGTCCTCCTAGCCTGAGATCCCCGGCGGGCTTGCGATAACCGGGGCTTCTCGGACCTCGAAGCCCGCTGGTCCGTCCTATCCCACCACCGCCCTCCTCCTCGCCGGCGGGCTGGTGGGGCTACTCGGATGGCTTAAGAGCCCGCTGCTCTTCTGCCAACCTACTCGCCGCCTGCCTTACTGCAGCAGCGCCCCGATCCCTGACTACAGCGCTGACACTTTCGGGGCTGGGGGGGCCACTTCATAGTCATGACGCACCCTCCCCGGCTCGTGGCGTGCCTGGCGTTGGCCTGGCTGGCTCTGCTTGCCCCTGAGGTCAGCCATGCCGCGACCCTCGCTTCATGGACAAACGACCACAGACTTCAGGGAAGCGGGAGCACCCCGCTGGAACCGGTGCTCATGGACTTGCGCATTACTCCGCGGGGCGGCGATCCGTTTGCTGCCCCCACCGCGATCCTGTTTCAGGATTTCGTATTGTCGCCATCCGATGTCGGACTCGTTCTCACTGCGACCGCTGCAACGGACCCCGGATTCAATGACTTCGCGGGAGCCCTCACGAACGGGTCTGACGATTACCTGGCCAACCGGTTCCTCTGTTCCGGCTGCATCGAGGTGGCGGTCGGTGGATGGTCGCCGGAAGTTCCGGGGACCGGTGGAGATCTTGCGGGCTTCGCGATCAGCAAGATCACCCTGGAGATCAACGCGTTCGAGATCATCCAGTGCGACGGATCCGCCACCGACCCGCAGGACCCATGTCTTGGTGAGCCACCCGGTCGCTTCGTCGCTCCGTTTGCTGCGACGATTTCGATCATTCCCGAACCCACCACCGCCCTCCTCCTCGCCTGCGGGCTGGTGGGGCTGGGCGTGCGGAGGCGGCAGCACTAGAGCGCGTGTAGCCGCTCCCGAATCCACATGGTGCGGCGCTGGAGGGCCGCTCTACGGGGCGGATAGGGCTCGCTCGCGGGCCGCGGCGCTTCTTCGAGTCCCGTTCTAGGTGCCAGATTCGGTCACGCGCACCGGGTGGAGGCAACCGCCGGGTATGGATACATCCAAGCGCCGTCGACACACCAATGCTTCGCCACGAGGCATCCTCGGGCGGCAGCCCACTGAACTTCGTCGGCTCGATCCACACCAGCGACACCGTCGCCGACGCCTACGAGCGCGCTCTCGACACCGGCAAGCTCGAGATCTACATCCCATACAGCGACAGCGTCACCACGCGCTTCGTCGCCGCAGTTCCGGCGCTGATCCCGCGCCTGTTGCCCACTCTCAACCGCATCGGCGAACGAGGCCAAGCGAGGTACAAAGCACAGAAGGGACTGACGTGAACAAGGTCTCAGCGACAGTACAGAAGACACTCGGTCGGTTGTTGACGAAGTTGCCCAATCCTGTGGTGACGAGGTTGGCTGGTTCTCCCATCGTGGTCGACGGCCAGACGATGGACCCGCTGACACAATTCGTCTACCGGCTTTTCGGCGCCGCGCCCGGACATCTACCAACAGTTGAGGAGGAGCGCGAGCAATTCGATGTTCAGGGCTCCTGGTTCGGGCACAACCCTGCGCCCGGCGTGTCGGTTGAGTTGTTCTCGATCGATGGACCCGTGGGTCCAATCCCGTGCGAGATGCACAAGCCGCCGGGCCTGAGACCGGCGAGCGCTCCCGCATTGATGTATTTCCACGGTGGCGGCCATACGACAGGGTCGATCGCGTCACACCGAGCGCTCTGCCGCCAGCTGTCAGTCGATGTCGAGTGCGCGGTGATCGCTGTTGACTACCGGCTCGCCCCGGAACACACGTTCCCGGTCGGCATCAACGACACGCTCGCCGCGTACGACGGCGTCATCGAACAGTCAGAGCGCCTCGGACTCAATCCCGACAAGATCGCGGTCGGTGGTGACAGCGCCGGCGGAAACATCGCAGCCGTCGTAGCCCAGCAACGAAAGGACGCAACGCACCCGCCCTGCTTTCAGGCGCTTTGGGTGCCCTGGGTCGACATGAGCGCCCAGAGCCGCTCCTACGAACTTTTCGACCTCGGCTACGTCCTGGAGAAACCGAAGATGGAGTGGTACACGTCGATGTACCTCAACACCCCAGAAGAGGGACTCGACCCGCTGGCCTCACCGCTTCTCGGCGACGTGAGCGGCGTCTGCCCAGCAGCGGTGTTCGTCGCCGGTTTTGATCCCCTGCGCGATGAGGGCATCGCCTATGGCGAGAAGCTGAAGGCCGCCGGCGTCGAGGTAGACAGCTTCGTGTTCCCCGGCTTGCAGCACATTTTCGTCAACCTGGCCGGCGCATTCCCGACCGCACGTTCAGCCTATGCGGATGCGGTGGCCGCACTGCGACGCATACTCCTGGACACCTCTCCCGCTCCCGGAGCGCCGGGACGGGTAGGACAAAGAAGCGGGAAGTCTAGGTCCGATAAGAGGTGATGTGACAAGTTCCCCTGGGCGCCTTCGGCTCGCGCGACCCTAGGGCACGGCGATGGCGTCGCTCACGGAACGTTTGACGCCGCCGGTTCCGACAGGGGCTCAAGCTCGAACAGGTACTGATCCGGGTATCCCTGAACCCATAGACAAGGGATGATGGAGAGACACGAAAGGATCTTTCCTGCGTTGGTCTCTTCCTTGCGAATAGTGCCCACGGCACTGTGGTAGCCATCGAGCTTCAAAACCACAGTTTTCGCCGTTCCAGCGAGTGCGCTTCCCAGGCCAGGCTGAGATCGGACGTGCCACTTCCGGTATCGTGGGGCCATGGCGATCCAAAGGCGCTTCGTAGTCCTGCTCCTCGCTCTCCTGGCCACCCCGGCGCTCGCCCAAGTCGCCGATCCGGTGTCCGACATCCCGTTGGGCACGCGAGCGGTGACGGTGGAACTCGTGGCCACGCTGCCCGATTCCGGGAGCGCGTCGCGGCCGCGGGCGCGGCCCATGACCTTGATCGGAGACGGCACGGGGCGCCGTTTCGTGGTCGACCAGAACGGTCTCGTCTACCAGCTACACGCAGACGACTCGCTATCGGTCTTCCTCGACGTGGCTGCGGCCACGGACCTGATTGCCGACCAGGGCCAGCGCGGCGTCTCGTCCGCGGCCTTCCATCCCGATTACCACACCGTGGGCGCGGCCGGAGAAGGGAAGTTCTATACCTCGAGCACCCACCCCGCCGACGTGGCGCCGGACTTTGCGCTCCCCGGCGGCGCTGCCGCGGTCCACCATTCGGTCCTCTACGAGTGGCAGGTCGACCCGGTCGACCCCGACGCCATCGACCCGAGCTCGGCCCGGGTGATCCTGCGCGTGGCGGAGGCCTACAGCGACCACAACGTGGGCCAGATCGCCTGCGACCCGGACCTCGGCCCGGCAGATCCCGACTACGGCCTCCTCTACGTCGCTATGGGCGACGGCGGCAACGTCTGCTGCCCGAGACCGAGCGTCGATCCGCTCTTCGTGGGCCAGGATCTCTCGAGCCCACTGGGCGCGATCCTGCGGATCGACCCGCTTGAATCGGGCGGGAACCCGTACATGGTTCCCACCTCGAACTACTTCGCGTCGGACGGCGATTCGGACACCCTCGGCGAGATCTGGGCCTACGGCCTGCGCAACCCGCACCGCTTCTCCTGGGACGCGGGCACGGGGCGCATGCTCATCTCCGACATCGGACAGGCCAACGTGGAGGAGATCAACCTCGGGGCCAACGGCGCGAACTTCGGCTGGTCCGAGCGCGAGGGCACCTACCTCGTCGAGCACTTCAACGCGAACGACGTCTTTCCGCTCCCGCCCGGCGACGAGCTGCTCGGCTACACCTATCCCGTCCTCCAGTACGACCACGACGAGGGCGATCGCGCCGTGAGCGGCGGCTACGTCTACCGCGGCAGCGAGGTACCGAGCCTCCTGGACCACTACGTCTTCGGCGACCTCAACTTGGGTCGGATCTTCGTCGCCCACATCGATGACCTCGACGGTTCGGGTGTCGCCGCCATGGAGACCGTGCGTCTGATCGACGACGCCTCCGGCACCGAGCAGACCCTCAAGTGGATCGTCGGAGGCGGCACACCGGCGTCGCGCACCGACCTCCGCTTCGGCCAGGACGATGGCGGCGAGATCTATCTCGTGACCAAGCAGGACGGGAGCATCCGGAAGCTCGTCGCGGCCCCGGAGTGCAACGACGGCCTCGACAACGACGGCGACGGCCTGATCGACTACCCGAACGACCCGGGCTGCCGGGACGCCACCTCGGTGCGCGAGGACCCGCAGTGCCAGGACGGCCTGAACAACGACCCGGGACAGGACCCCGACCCCGGGCTCATCGACTTCGACGGTGGACATTCGGCACTCGGCTACGTCGCCAGCGACCCCGACCCCCAGTGCGTCGTGCCCTGGAGGAACAAGGAGAAGACCGGCTGCGGCCTCGGCTTCGAGCTAGCCCTGCTCCTGCCCGGGCTGATGTGGCTCCATCGTCGGCGCAGGCGGCTGCGGCTGCACTAGAGCCCGTGTAGCCGCGCCCGAATCCGCTGAGCCCGGCGCAAGAGGGCTTGCCTCATGGCGCTCCGTTGGGTTCATCGCTCGCAAGTCGTTCCAACTCACGCGCGACGGCCTCCAACAGGTCTCGCAACTCCAGCACTTGACGGTAGAGGTCGCGGGCCAGATGATTCCCGAGCCCACCACCGCCCTCCTCCTCGCCTGCGGGCTGGTCCAGCGTCCCGGAGTGGGTCTTCTGCTCGGAGACGGGTACGGCTCTAGACGGGGGCAACCTGAGCCGGGCGTGGTACCGGCTGCGGAGGAGGGCTCAGACGGAAGGTGTGCTTCCGCTCAAGCTCCACAGTGCACGCCACACTTGGGCGACCCATGCCCTCCAGGCGGGGAAGAGCATCCGGTGGGTGGCGGATCAGCTCGGCCACGCGGACCCCGCCCTCACGCTCCGTGTCTACGCTCATGCGATCCGGGAGGACGAGTCGGACGTGAGCTTCGCGGACTTCGACGCACCCAACGGCACTATCCGGCCCCTGGTTCTGGGGAACCTTCGAGGGAAATCGTCCCCGCCGGACGTAACCGCGCGAAAACCCTGGCGCCCCCGGCACGACTCGAACGTGCGACCCCCGGTTTAGGAAACCGGTGCTCTATCCACCTGAGCTACGGGGGCGCGGGGAGAAAAGCTATCCGAAACCGTGACCTTGCGCGACCGCCGCCAGCGCCGCCCTCGACCTGCTCCGACCGTTGTTTGCCAGGAGTTTGCCAACGCTCAGGCGGGCGTCGCCCTGGGTCATTCGCACCCTCGCGCGCGATCACGTCAGCCAGTGGCGCGCGTACCTCGTGTGCCGCGAGGAAGAAAGGGCAGTCGCTAAGGGGCAGGGGCGGCGTAGAGCGGTGCCGGAAGCGGGAACGAAAGCCCCAACGACACTTCATCAGCCGGTAGGACGTCTCCTATGGAGCCGGAAGCCTGGTCGTTTACGCACGTGCCGGTTGGGCCAGCGTCGATCAAAAGGCGAGACTGGTAGCCCAGGCCGAGTGGAGAGGGTGGGACCCTACGCGGTACGTAGTTGCGGCCTACCTCTCGCCCCATGACAGCCCCAACAAAGCGAGCTTCTGCGAGAGCTAGGCCGTCACAGTCAAGCTCTACAAAGAACACCTGATCGCCGCGCGCAGCCAGTCCCCCATCTCGTCTAAGGATCACAGTCGCCTCGATACTCTCGCGGTACACCCGGAAGTCACTTCCATCTTGGGTCAGGAGTAGACCAAGCGTATTCCCTTGTATGTCGAACACGTAGAACGTGGAGCCAGCGGGTCCTTGCGGCCCAGTCGGCCCCTCGGGTCCCTCCGGTCCTTCCGGCCCCTGGCTACCCTGTACCCCTTGAGTCCCCTGGATTCCCTGCGGCCCCTGTAGGCCCATCGGCCCCACAGGCCCCTGCGGCCCGTCCGGCCCCAGCGGACCCTCCGGTCCTT
>Ga0255053_10001641_pt1 | contig 12238 bp, 11 predicted proteins | sample JV7_2_22_MG_FD_188635 | JGI IMG/M metagenome (GOLD analysis project Ga0255053, IMG submission 188635) | Seawater microbial communities from Jervis Inlet, British Columbia, Canada - JV7_2_22 | ecosystem: Environmental > Aquatic > Marine > Inlet | place: Canada: British Columbia | collected...
ATATCTCGCCAATCCTGAGCTGGAACTCGATCAGCAGGAAATCACTCAGGAGGAGGGCGGCGGCTGGAGTGTGACCGTGACCAGGCGAATCTTGAGAAACGGGGAAGATCTGGTCGAGGAGATGGAGTGGGTCGTCCGCTATGCGCCCAAGTTCGCGGTGATCGAGGTGCATCCCTGCATGGTCCCCGGCACTGCGGTTGCTTGTCCGACTACGACCACCCTGCCGCCACCCACGACCACGACATTGCCACCACCGCCACCGACGACGACGACGACCACGCTTCCGCCTGACTAAGAGCTATTCGTCTTCGTCGTAATACCTGAGAAATGAGGCGGTGACATCCGTGGCCCGACCCGCAGTGTCCTCATCCCATCCCCCCGGTCGTCGCACCGTGATGATGTTCTGGATCACGTAGACATGATCAACACCGATGTCGAGCCCGAACAGACGTTGAGCGAGATCACCCGGGACAGCCTCACCTGGAGAGTCCGGTGATATCGCCTGGCCGTCCTGACCGGTGAAGCTTCGGTCGGTGTCGATGACGAGGAGGTCCTCGATCTGGGTGGTTTGGTTGATTTCTACGGTTTGACCCATCGGGCTGAGATCGTAATCAAGACCCGAGCCCGCTGGAGAGCTCGCCCACGACATGGACTTTGACGAGATTGGTTGACGCCTGGATGTTGGGGGGCACTCCCGCCACCATCACGACCATGTCGCCGACATCGGCAAGACCCTCACGCACAAGTATTTGCGACGCCGCGAAGATCTCTTCGTCGGTATAGGACCTGCGCTGAAACTCGTGGGGCTCGACACCCCAGTACAGGGCCATCCGACGCAGGGTCACCTCATTTGGCGAGAAGGCAACGATCTTGGTCTCCGGCCGGTACTTGGAGATGAGCCGTGCCGTGCTCCCGGACTCGGTAAAGGCAACTACTGCTTCAACGTCGAGGTTATCCGCGACCTGTGTGGCGGCTTGAGCCACCGCGGAGGCGACGATGTTGTCATCGCCCACGAAGTCGACGGGATTGGCGCCTCGATCGGAAAGTGTCCCCTCCTCCACCGAGCGGCAAATCTCTGCCATTGCCGTGATCGTCTCAGTGGGGTACTCACCGATGGCAGTCTCGCCGGAGAGCATCACAGCATCGGTGCCGGCCATCACCGCAGTCGCGACATCCGTCACTTCCGCGCGGGTGGGACGGGGGCTGTGGGTCATTGACTCGAGCATCTCGGTAGCGGTGATCGAAATGCACCCCCTGGCGTTGGACTTCTCGAGGATCTCGGCCTGGATCAGCGGAATCCTCTCGAGAGGCAACTGAACTCCAAGGTCTCCTCTGGCAACCATCACCCCGAAAGACTCGCTCATGATGTCGTCGAGGTTGGCGTACGCCTGGGCGAGTTCGATCTTGGCGACGACCGGCAGCCCACCGGACATCTCCGAGACCCTCTTGACGTCGGCCCCGGATCGAACGAAGGAGGCTGCGACGTAGTCGACGCCGAGTTCCTTGCCGAACTCGAGGTCGATTTCGTCCTTTGGGGTGACACTGTCGAGGGAGAGGAAGCTGTCCGGGCAGGCCAGTCCCTTGTTGTCGGTGAGAAATCCCCCCATCAGGACTTCTGCGATCAGCCCATCGTCGGCCTCCTCGATGACCTCGAGTCGAATGAGACCGTCGGCAAGAAGGACCCTGTGGCCCGGATTGACATCTTCGAGAAGTGTGTCATATCCCACAGGCAGGACTTCATTGGTTCCCTCCCCGCCGTCAGGCACGAGACGGATCTGGTCACCGGTGTTGAGCTCGATGCCCCCCTCGGGGAACGTTCCAACCCGCAGTTTTGGGCCCTGGATGTCCTGGAGAACAGCCACCGGACGTCCCACTTCGCGCGACGCGGTCCGGACCCAGTCGACTGTCGCTCGATGATCTTCGTGCTCACCATGCGAGAAGTTGAGCCGGGCCACGTCCATGCCGGCCTCAACCATCGCGGTAACAGCCTCGAGGCTGGCGACCGCCGGGCCCATCGTGGCGATGATCTTCGTGTGGCGATGCATGTCTGACTTGAAGCTAACCAGAAGTGGCTGCTGGTTCGTAAACAATCTCCCCAAACAACTCCAGATTCGCAGCGGTGATCTCTTCGAGCCCTTCCGGCGACCTCATCCACGACAAAAAGGCTGCTGCCATGGCCTCTCCATCGGAGCCGGCAACGACCATTGCCGTGTACGGATTCCCAAGTCCGCCCGGGTCAAGTTGAAGGTCGATGATCCCCACGGTCGGCTTTGCGGAAAGAAAGGCTCCCAACTCGGACAGGGTCACGCCGTCACGTTGGTCAGCAATGATGATCGTCGGGCCCATGCCCTGGGACACCACCGTATACCAGGGCTCGCCGGTCGGGTCGATCCCCGCCTCGAGCCAGACGAGGCGCTCGGCGTCGTGTGTTCCGGAGCCGTCGCCGCGGCTGACAAAGACCTGGCGGTCCGCCGCGAAGATGCGGAACACTTCAGGTGCTTCCAGACCCTCGACGGTTTCCAACCATTCGTCGGGGCCGATCACAACGAACCTCGACTCGAAAACCCGGGCAGCGTCGGCGGCTGCACCGGCCTCGATGAACTCTGCCTCCTGCTCGGGTGCGTGGGTGATCAGAAGGTCGGCGGCCTTTTGATAGCCGAGTTCGAGAACGAGTTGGGTGGGGTTGGCGACAACAGAGACCTGGATGTCGGGGTGGGTCTCCTCGTAGGCCGAGGCGAGACGATCGATCAAACCCGAATCTACGACCGTGGTGCCCGCGGCGACGACGAGACGGGACTCTGAATCAGGCGAACACGCCGAGATCAGGCCGAATACCACCAATCCAACAAGGAGACGCCTCACGTCGGTAGGACTACGACGGACGTCGCCTTGACCGATGCCTCCAGGTTGGCTCCGATTTCGACGCCAAGCTCGTCGGCGCCGCCCCGTGTCACCACAGCCACGATCGGGATGCCGGCGTCTACGACGACTTCGAGGAAGTTGGCGCGCTCCCGGATTGCCGTCACCGGTCCGACCCAATGGTTTCGGGCAGATGTCGGCGCGGAGTCGGCACGGCTCAGAACGACGCTCTCTGCCGAGAACATGGCCCGGGCCGGACCGTCAATCGACCCCCTGCCGACAACCGTCAACCCGTCGGCCTCAATGCGGGTCAGCCCGTTATCGGCATGGCCCTCCCCCGAGATGACGTTGCCAATCCCGATGATCCGGGCAACATCGCCAGTGGCCGGGGCCGCCAGCACCTCGGCAACAGGACCCTGCTGGACGATCTTTCCGTCGTCCAAAACCACGAGTCGATCGGCGAGAGCAACAGCCACGTCGAGGTCATGGGTCACCAGAACCGCGCTCCGCCCATCCAGGGCCGATGCGAGCAAAGCCAGCACCCGTGATCGGTCGGCGGCATCGATCGCACTCAGTGGCTCGTCGAGGAGAACCCAATCACTCCTCTTGGCCAGTGTTCGCGCCAACGAGAGGCGCTGGCGTTCTCCGCCGGACAGGCTCTCGGAAGGCTCGGTCATCAAGCCCTTGATCCCGAGCTCCTGTATGTACTGGCCGGCCAGTCCGGACTCCTCGGGGCTGAGGCCCAAACCCAGGTTCATACCGGCGAGCCCGCGGAACATGTACGGCTGCTGGGGTTGATAGGCGGCTTCGATCATCGGGACTGTGCCGCCGATCCCGGCGAGGCGACGAAGCAGCGTTGTCTTGCCCGCCCCGTTCGGGCCGTAGACCACAGTGGTGCTGTCGTCGGGGATGACGAGACCTTGGACATCGATGATCGAGCCATCGTCGGGAAAGCGGACATCGATGGTGTTCATGGCCCGGCCGGCCTTTGGCCCCAGCGGCTCAAGAGGATGTTGACGACGAGGCTTATCAGCAACAGCACGATCCCGGCCGCGACCGCGGCCCCAAATTGAGCTTGACGGCTTTCCTGGACGATCAGCGTTGTCAGGACTCGCGTCTCCCCGGCGATGTTCCCGCCGATGATCAGCACCGCACCGACCTCGGAGATCACGCGTCCGAAGGCGGCAACTACTGCGGCGGCGACACCAGAACCCGCCTCTGCAACGGCCACCTTTCCTCTAGGCCACACCGGGAGTTTCAGTGCCTCCAACTGCTCGAGGGCCGGAGGGGGTAGCCCACCCACGGCGCCGGCGGTCACGCCGGCAGCGATCGGTATCGCCAGCAACACCTGAGCAATCAGCATTGCTGTTGGCGTGAACACAAGACCGAGATCGCCGAAGGGGCCCGAGTTCCAGAACAAGAGCAGGAGAAAGAGACCGACGAGGACCGGCGGGATACCCATACCGACGTTGACAAGAACACGGAGGCTCCGTTTTCCCCGGAATCGGCCGAGGGCCAGAGCGACCCCCAACGGCACGCCGACCAACACACCGATAACCGTTGCAGCCGAAGACAGGAGGAGGGTAAGCCCGAGAACCGCTCTGAGCTCAGGTCCGAACTCGAACAGAGCATCCACCGCATCGCTGAGTACCTGCCCGATGAACTCCATTGGGCGAGGATAGAACCGGGCCTACCCCGATTCAGCCTTCGAGCTTCTCGGTGAGAATCTGGTTGACCATCTTGGGGTCGGCCTTGCCTTGAGTCGCCCGCATCACCTGACCGACCAGGAACCCGACAACTTTCTTCTCCCCGCCCCGGTAGCTCTCGACGGCATCGGGATTCTCGCCAAGAACTCCGAGCACGGCTTCCTCGAGAGCTCCGGTGTCGCTGATCTGGACAAGATCGCGAGACTCGGCAACCGTCCGCGGGTTCCCCTCGCCTTCGAGGACCCCCTGGAGCACATCCTTGGCAGCTGAAGAGGAGACTGTGCCGTCCTCGACCATCGCGATCAGCTCTCCAAGGTGCGGCCCCGTCAGCGACATGTCGGCCGGATCGGCCTCGTTCCTTCTCAGCCAGGCGGTGACCTCCCCGGTCAACCAGTTCGCGACCGCCTTCGGTGCTGCTCCGTCCGAGATTGCCTCGTAGTAGATGTTGCGGAGCTCCTTCGGGGCAGCGGACAGGACTTCGGCAAGATCGCTTTCAAGACCATGAGCCTCATAGGAGGCCCGTCGAGCTGCGGGTAGCTCGGGGAGGGTCGCCCTGACCTCTTCAATCCACCCGTCGCTCATGACCATCGGAACCAGGTCCGGCTCGGTGAAGAAGCGATAGTCGGACAAGCCTTCCTTGGTCCTCATCGAATGGGTGACATCGGCCTCCTCATCCCAATGACGGGTCTCCTGGATCATCTCGGCCCCACCTTCGACGACACTGATCTGTCTCGCGATCTCGTAATCCACCGCTCGCTCCAAAGACCGGAACGAGTTCATGTTCTTGACCTCGACCTTGGTCCCGAGTGTCTCCACACCCTCGGGGCGGATCGAGATGTTGGCGTCGAATCGAATCGAGCCTTCCTCGAGTCGGGCATCGGATACCCCGAGCTCGGCGACGATCGACCTCAGCTCCTGGGCATACGCCCTCGACTCGGCGGCGCTTCGTATGTCAGGCCGGGAAACGATCTCCACCAGCGGAACACCCGAGCGGTTGAAGTCGAGAAGCGTCGACTCAGCGGCATGGATCCGCCCACCGTCACCGAGGTGGGTGGACTTGCCCGTGTCCTCCTCCATATGGGCGCGCTCGATGCCGATCCGCCGGGTCTCACCATCGACTGTGACGTCTAGATATCCGTCGTGACATACCGGGATGTCGAATTGGGAGATCTGATAGTTCTTGGGGAGGTCCGCGTAGAAGTAGTTCTTCCGGTGAAAGACCGAGCGCGGCGATACCTCGCAGTTGAAGGCCAGCCCGACCGCCATGATCGACTCGATCGCGACCCGGTTTGGCACTGGAAGCGCTCCGGGGAGCCCGAGACAGGTCGGGCAGATGTTTGTGTTTGGCGGGTCGCCAAAACTCACCGCGCAGCCACAGAACATCTTTGAGTCGGTGGTCAGCTCGACGTGGACTTCGATTCCGATGACCGCTTCCCAGCTCATGACGCCACCTCGGCCAACTCCGGCTTGTCGGAAAAGGCAGCGAGGCGCTCGACTTCGGCAGCCGCCTGGAACAAGACCTCCTCGCCCAGGGCCGGTGCCATCACCTGAAAACCAATGGGCAGACCCTGGCCGTCAACGCCGATCGGAATTGAGATTCCGGGGTGTCCAGAGAGGTTCGACGGGATCGTGCAGATGTCGGAGAGGTACATGGCCAACGGGTCTTCGGTTCGCGCCCCCACCTCGAATGCCACTGTTGGGCTGGTAGGCGAAACGAGAACGTCGACCGATTCATAGGCTCTGGCGAAGTCCTCCTGGATTGCGGCGCGGACCTTCTGCGCCTGACCGTAGAACGCGTCGTAGTAGCCGGCGGAGAGGGCATATGTGCCCAGGAGGATCCGCCGGATCACCTCTGGTCCGAAGCCCTCGCCCCTGGTCCGGGCCATCAGTTCCTCGGTGGTCGCCCCCTCAGCCCGGTGTCCGTAACGAATCCCGTCGAACCTGGCCAGGTTGGCCGACGCCTCGGCGGGAGCGATCAGGTAGTAGGCGGAAAGGGCGATCTCGAAGGTGGGCAGTGAGACCTCCACGATCTCGGCCCCGGCATCGGACAGCTGCGACACCATCGAGGCCACACCGGTCTCAACCGCCTCTTCGTAACCTTCACCGGCAAGTTCCTCAACGACTCCAATTCGGAGACCCCCCACGCCGCGATCGAGACCCGCACCCGGATCCGGGTATGCGCCTGAAAAGGAAGTGGCGTCGAGCGGGTCGTGACCCCAGATCGCCTCCAGGATGAGGGCGGCATCCTCGACGCTCTTGGCGAGGGGGCCGATCTGGTCGAGTGAGGAGGCAAAAGCGATCAGCCCGTATCTGCTGACCGTGCCGTAAGTAGGCTTGAGACCGACGACACCGGTAAGCGATGCCGGCTGACGGATCGACCCACCTGTGTCGGAACCAAGTGCGGCAAAGGCCGAACCGGCCGCGACCACCGCAGCCGAGCCCCCGGACGATCCGCCAGGGATGCGGCCGATGTCCCATGGGTTGAAGGTGGCGCCGTAGGCGGAGTTCTCGGTGGAAGAGCCCATGGCGAATTCGTCGAGGTTGGTCTTGCCGACGATCACGGCGCCCGCGTCGCGAAGCTTCTGGACGACGGTGGCGTCGTAGGGCGGAACATATCCGGCCAGGATCTGCGACGACGCGGTCGTCTCTACGCCGCGGGTGCACATGTTGTCCTTGAGCGCGATCGGAATCCCGTGAAGTGGTCCCCGGTCAATGCCATCGGCCAGATCCGCGTCCGCCTTGCCAGCAGCCTCGTGTGCTCCCTCCCGATCGATAGTCAGATAGGCGTGCACCTGGGCTTCGGTCATCGAAGCGCGATCGAGGATGGAGTCGAGAAGGTCAACCGACGACGCTTCTCCGTCGCGGAGCTTTGCGCCTGCTTCGGCAACAGTCAGGTCGGTGAGACTCACTCGCTCTCCATCGCCGGCGGCACTGCGAAGTAGCCGTCGACCGCGTCGGGAGCCTGGGCCAGCACCTCATCGTGATCCAGCGAAGGCCGTCGCTCGTCCTCTCGGAATGCGTTGACGAAACCCAGGGGGTGTGCCGATTCGTGGAGGGGATCACTTTGCAGCGACTGGACCCGGGCTGCATGGTCGAGGATGACACCTAGCTGTGTCCTATAACCCTCGAGTTCTTCATCGGTCAGGTCGAGTCGGGCGAGGCGGGCGACATGGGAAATATCGATCTCGATTGGCATGGCCGTGGAGTGTAGGAAGGCGTCGTTGCTGACCGAGCAGCCAGCTAGCCATCCATGGCCGCTGAGGGAAGCACCAGTTCGAAGATGCTTTGCCCTTCCTCGAAGCGGTAGGTGAGGTCGCCACCCATGAGACGTGCGAGCTGGAGAGAAACCGTAAGGCCCAGGCCAATGGAGGCTGTGATACCTTCACTTTCGTGGGCTCGCTGATATGGCTCGAAGATGCGGTCACGCTGTCCTTCGGGAACACCCGGGCCGTTATCGGTCACGGTCACGCGGGCCGAAGAGTTCGTGCTGGATGCGGTGACTTTGACTTTGTCCCCGCCGTAGCGGTGGGCGTTCGAGATCAGATTGCGAAGAATCTGTCGAACACGGGCCGGATCCCCGAGGGCCCGCGCAGACTGATCAGCAAGCTCGATCTCCACTCCGCCGGTCTCGTGGTCCCTTGCCTCAATCACCTGGGCAGCCTGGGCCCGTATGTCGACAGGCACCCGCGCAACGGTGAGCGTGTCGTTGTCAACGCGAGCGGCCACCAACAGGTCCTCGACAATGTTGCTGAGGTCGCCGCTCTGTTTGGAGATGCTTTGGATCATCTCCATACGCTCAGGAGGCGACAGGGAAGTTGGTTCGTCTCGTAGAAGGCGGGCGAACCCAACGACGGCGGTGAGCGGCGTGCGAAGTTCATGCGAGACCGTAGCGATGAACTGGTCCTTCGACTCGAGAAGTTCGACGAGACGGTCCTCGGCTTCGATCTGCTCGCTTATGTCAATTACACAAGCAACCATGTGCAGTGGCTGCTCATCGTGACCCCTGACCAAAGCTGTGGACACGATTCCGTGTGCAGTCGAACCGTCACCTCGGAGGTAGCGCAACTGTGCTCGAGACGATGGGGTCTCTCCTGAAACCACACTGCGGAATCGATCGAGGCTCTCCGCTCGATCCTCCGGATCGGTCACGTCTTGAATCGTCATGCTCAACAGGTCCTGCTCGCCGTATCCCAACAACTCACAACCAGCAGGGTTGACTCTGAGGAAACGCCCATTCTCGATACTGACCAGGGCCATCCCAGCTGCAGCAGTTTCGAACACCTGCCTGAATTGCTCTTCGCTTGCTTTCAGGGCGGCCGTGGCCTCCCATTGCGCCGTGATGTCTTCCATCTCGGCAACGAAGTGATCAAGCTCCCCATCTGGATTCTTCACCGGAGCCACGCGGAGTCGGATCAGCACCAAATGCCCATCGGTATGCAGGTACTGCTTCTCCCACTGTGCGGATTCAAGCTCTCCGGAGACAAGCAGCCGCAACTTGTCCTGGCTATCCCCTTCGTCGTCTGGATGAGTGATGTCAAGGAAGTGAGATCCGTCCAACTCGCCCTCCGAGTACCCCAGCATCTCGCAAAGGGCCCGATTTGTCGCGATGAAATGCCCCGAAGTCGATGTCAACGCCATACCGATCGAGACGTGGTTGAAGGCAGAGCGGAACGGCTCATCAAGGTCCGTCAGCGACGGAGAGTGCTGCTTTGAGTTACCGATGGCTCTAGACGGTAATCCGACGACAGCCCAGTCCGATGTCAAAGAGATCCTTCGCCAAGATCATGGACAGGGCACCGGCCTTACAGTGCATGGACCCTTCTAAGATGCCGCGATGAGTCGAGGACTGCCTGTGCTAATTCAGGGCGGCATGGGGGTCGCTGTTTCGGACTGGCGGTTGGCCCGCGCTGTATCTCAGGCAGGTCATCTCGGCGTGGTTTCCGGTACCGCCCTGGACACTGTTGTGGCTCGACGGCTGCAGGTTGGGGATATTGGCGGCCACGTGAGGAGAGCTCTCGCCGCATTTCCTATACCGACCGTCGCCGAGAGGATCCTTGACCGGTACTACGTAGCCGGGGGCAAGAAGCCTGGCAAGAGGTTCAAGTCGATTTCGATGAAGAGGGACAAACCCTCTCGAAATCTCGAGGATCTGGTCGTCGCCTCAAACTTCGTCGAGGTGTACCTCGCCAGAGAAGGCCATCCCGGGGTCGTCGGGATCAATTATCTCGAGAAGCTCCAGGCACCCACATTGCCCTCTTTGTATGGGGCGATACTCGCCGGGGTTGATTATGTGCTGATGGGTGCCGGAATCCCCAGGGGAATACCGGCGATTCTCAGTCGACTCGCCAAAGGCCTACCAGTCGAGTTGAAACTCAACGTAACGGGAGCGGAGCGAGGCGACTATTTCCACACCAAGTTCGATCCTGTCACAGCCATGAAAGGTCATGTGCCCAGGGTGAAACGTCCGAAGTTCCTGGCCATCGTCTCGTCGCACGTGCTCGCGGTAATGCTCGCCCGCAAGATCGAGGTCCCGGTCGATGGGTTCGTCGTCGAGGCACCGAGTGCCGGTGGGCACAACGCTCCGCCACGAGGGAAACTGCAGCTGAGCGACTCGGGCGAGCCGATTTACGGCGAACGCGACGTTCCTGACCTATCGGTCATTCGCGAGCTCGGCTTGCCGTTCTGGCTGGCTGGAGGCTATTCGGAGCCGGAGCGGGTCCACGAAGCCCTGGAGTTGGGTGCCACCGGTGTTCAGGTCGGCACACCCTTCGCCTACTGCGAGGAATCGGGCTTCGACTCCGACATGAAGCGTCAGGTTCTGGCCATGAGCCACCAGAAGCAGGCGCGAGTGTTCACCGACCCGCTGGCGTCGCCATCAGGTTTTCCCTTCAAGATCTTGCAGAAGGGCGGAACCCTGTCGAATTCGGACGTATACGAAAACAGGACCCGAATCTGTGACTCGGGGTATCTCCGCACCGCGTACCGAACAGACGAAGGAAAGATGGCCTGGCGTTGCCCTTCGGAACCTGTTGACATCTACGTGAGCAAGGGTGGGGCGGCGGAGGACACGCTCGGCCGGATGTGCCTGTGCAATGCCCTCTTGGCCGCAGTAGGGCTCGGCCAAATCCAACACAACGGTGATCCAGAACCGGTTGTGATCACTTCGGGCGATGGTGTCACAGACGTTGCGCGATTCCTCCCCCCGAACGCGGACTCCTACAAGGCGGCTGACGTCATCCGCTACCTACTACCGGACGGGTAGCCGCGAGAGTCGGTCCCGCTGACTTCCTGCGTCCTTGCCTCGTTGGCTTCGAGCTCGGCGGCCTTGGCCTGAACTTTGACAACCTGTAGCTGTCGAAGTGCTCCTGCGTTCAGGTTGCGAGACCGTTATGCCGAAGGACTACGAAACCGAGAGGGTTGTTTGGTCCTCTGAGACCGGCCGGCAACCCGATCAAGAAGACGACAGGAAAGCGACGATGGAGAGCGAAGCCTCACAGTCTGTGAGCGCGGGCACCACAACCCCGACTCTTGAGCGCTCCATAGAACACTCCTTTCCTGATCCGCATGGCCGTCGCGACGGACCCGATCCTTACTTGAAACCGAAGGCCCTATCAGCGCTCGGGCGAGCCCTGGCTGCGTTGGCACGTTGGATCCTGGTCATAGTGCTCGTGTTGTTGGCTCCGATTGGGTTGATCGCATGGAGCGTGGCACCTCGAGTTACCAACCCATCTCAACTCGCCAATGAGGTGATCGAGTCCGGCTTGTCGGAACAGATCCGTGTAGCGATGGTCGATCAGATTTCCGTCAACCTCGCCGATGGAGAAGATTCGCCAGTTGGTGCCGATGAGCTGCGCCCGGTGGTCGAGAACGGCTTTTCGCAGGGCTGGTTCAACGAGCAGCTCATCCAGCTCGCAGACGAGTTCGAAGGTTGGCTGAGCGCTTCGGGCGACGGTTTGCCCGACCTAGCAATCGACCTCACTCCAGTGAAAGAGACACTCACAGCAGACGACCAGGCTCTTTCTCTTATCGCCGAGCGAATGGATTGCACCGGTCCCCGGTGTCCATCGTCGGAGCTAACGCTGCTCAACATGCTCAGTGAAATACCGGACGAGGTGGATCTTCTCACCATCGGTGCCGAGCCCGACACCGAGCCTGATCCAGGGATCCTCGAAGCCAGGAACCAGATTCAGACCATAGATCGCCAGATCGGACTCGTCCCGCTTGTGCTCGTTGCTGCTCTCGTAGCGATCGTGCTACTCGCCCGACGAGACTCTCGGATCCGCTGGCTGGGCTCCACCCTGGTCGTGATCGCGGTACCCGTGTTCGCTGTGGCGATGCTGCTACCCGGGTTGGCCTCGGGATGGGCCTCAGGTTTGTTGTCAGACAAGATCCAGATCAGTAGCGCCAGCCTCGAAGAAGTGTTCAGCTGGGTGTTTCGGCCAGCGGGGTCAGTGGCGCGCTGGATGTTGCTCGCCGGTGTCACAGCAGTGGCTATCTCAGTCGCTCTGAACATCCGCCGACACCGGGTCTCACCACGATGAGGTTGTGAGGGATCTGGCGAACACGGGCTTGATCCTCTCACGAACCTCAGTCGCAGCTGACCTCCTGCGCCCTCGCCTCGTTGGCTTTGAGCTCGGCGGCCTTGGCCTGAGGCCGGGAGCTCGACTCCATAC
>Ga0255053_10001643_pt1 | contig 12233 bp, 9 predicted proteins | sample JV7_2_22_MG_FD_188635 | JGI IMG/M metagenome (GOLD analysis project Ga0255053, IMG submission 188635) | Seawater microbial communities from Jervis Inlet, British Columbia, Canada - JV7_2_22 | ecosystem: Environmental > Aquatic > Marine > Inlet | place: Canada: British Columbia | collected...
TACGGAGCAAGGATTCTGTACGATGAACTTAAAAAGGGGATTGATCCCCTATCAAAAGCCAATAAGCTCATTTTTGCTACAAGCCCATTATCATTAAACCGCATCCCCGGAGGTGGAAGCATAATGGTATGTTTCAAATCACCGTTAACAAATGCCTGGAGTGAGTCAAGATGCGGAACTGATTTCGGGCCTGATCTGAAGAGAGCAAGTTATGATGCAGTTATTATAGAGGATAGATCTGAAAAACCTGTCTATATCGTAATAAATGATGAAGATATTGAAATAAAGCCAGCAGAGCATTTAACAGGTAAATCAACATCAGAAAAAATAACAATGATTCGTGATGAATTAGATGACCAAAAGATTTCTGTTATGTGCATTGGGCCCGCTGGAGAAAAGCTGGTAAAAATTGCTGTGGCAATGAGTGATCAGCGCGCAGCAGGAAGATGCGGTCTTGGTGCTGTTATGGGTTCAAAAAATCTTATCGGTATTGCAGTAAAAGGTTCGAAGGAGGTTAGTGTTGCGCAGCCGGAGAAGCTTAAAGAATTAATAAAGAAAGCTATGAAGGCAGTCCGAGAGAATGAGGTTGCCGCAGGATTTAAAGAGCACGGCACTACCGGTGAGATGGTTCCGAGTGACGCTGCAGGTGACTGGCCGACAAAGAACTGGCACTCAAATCACTGGGGGAAGGCAGAAAAGATATATGATGAATTCTATAATAATAAATTAATAAAAAATCATGCATGCTATCGGGGATGTCCTATTGCTTGTGGAAGGATTGCAGAGGTTAAAGAGGGTAAATATAAAACACCTGTACATGAGGGCTCCGAATATGAATCGCTATCGGCTTTTACCGCATTTGTCTTGAATGAAAATATAGATGCAGCAATCCACGCTACATATTTGTGCAACGAATATGGCATTGATACCATCTCTGCAGGTGCTATCACAGCCTTTGCTATGGAATGCTATGAGCATGGAGTTATTACAAAGAAAGATATCGGAGACCTGGATTTGAGCTGGGGCAATCCTGATGCTCTTCCTGAACTGGTAAGGCTAATATCGATGAGGGAAGGCATTGGAGATATGCTGGCGGAAGGGGTAAAGATCGCTTCGGAAAAATTAGGTGAAGGATCTGAAGAGTTTGCGATTCATGGGAAAGGGCTTGAAGCGCCTGCCCATGATGCCAGATCAGGTAAGGCCCTCGCTATAACCTACGGCACGGCAAACAGGGGGATGTGCCACATACATCCACTGGAGGGAATGGCATATGATTCTGGAAAATTCGACTTTGGCATGGCTAAATACGGTCTTCCGGATCCGAATACTGTTCACAGGTGGGATGAGAAGGGAAAGGGAAAGAGCGTCAAAATACTTCAGGACGGTTTAATATTGCCTGATATATTAAACATCTGTAAATTCTTCATGTATGGAGGATTAAATATAGATGACTATGCAGATATGCTTTCAGCATTGACTGGCTGGGAGATAGATGGCTGGGAGCTATTAAAAGTCGGAGAAAGGGTTACTAATTTACAGCGGTTATTTAATATGAGGGAGGGCTTTGGCCGTAATGATGATTTAATACCTGAAAGAGTCAGGAAAATACCATCATTTGGTATTTATAAAGATGAACAGAGATGCGCCATTAAGGACTATGAAGGCATGTTAAATGAATACTATGAGGCAAGGGGATGGGATTTAATAACAGGAAAGCCTTCAAAAGATAAACTTAGGGAATTGGGACTTGAAGAAGAGTGATTAGTATGGAAGTAAAGGTAAAGCTGTATACAATTTTGAAAAAATATGGAGAGGGTAAACTTGATAAGGATAATAATATATCTATGCCCGAACATCTTACTCTTCAGGATCTAATCTCCCATTTGAATCTACCTGAAAGATTGGGAAAGGTTTGTTTGGTGAATGGTTATCCCCGGGATATAGAGTATACATTAAGTGAAGGGGATGAAGTGAAGATTCTTTCAATAGTAGGCGGTGGCTGATTGAGATACTGATAGGGAGAATCCTACAATTACTGCATTGAGATATAGTGAATTTCATGACCGGATGAGAGAGTTGAATGATGAATGAGCTTGAGCTTCTCTCTGGATAGAACATTGAGTCTTGGAATATTTAACCTGTACTTTCCCCCCATTCTTTTCTCCTTTTAAGCCATATCATTCATCATCCAGCCCATACTTCTTCTTGATGTTTTCATCATAAGGTGCGCTTCTCGCAGGACACAGCTCCCTCGAACAGAGCTGACAGGAAAAAAAAGTGACTTCCGTAGGGAAATAAATGCCTGAAATGGACTTTCTCGGGATCATCAGCATGTACTCTGTCAACTTTACTCCGATCGGATCTTTCTCTGTCCGAAACAGGGAAAATAGAGGCTTCTGTTCTGTTACTGGCCAATCTTCCAGGGAGCCAGGGCTCATACTGGAAAGCTTTTCGAGCCCATAATGTTTTTTTAAATGCTTTTCTAGGTATTGTTCAATCAATCCAAGAGCCATATCGCCCATGCTTTCTAGATAATACTGTTTTAAGAGATCATTAAAGGAGGAAGCCTTGTCTTCTAAAGGCTTTCCTATCGTGATGATATAGGGAAAAATCCTTTCCACTTTATCCAGGTTCTTTCTCAACACCCGGCTGGAAAAAGTGATTGCATCAATCTTGACTTTATCTTTACCTCTCTCGCTTATGTATACGACTTCATAACAAGCCTTAGGACGAACCAATGATTCTGCTGTTTCTATTAATTCCTGGATATCAGAGGAGGAGTACTTTCCCTTATTCAAACGAAGCCCTTTGATCACCTTTTCAGGGCTAAGCTTTATTGAAATATTATTTAAGACATACATAAGATATATTACGCCTCTCTTAACGATAAAATTATCTGAAGCTTATTTCTCCAGGAGACCTTTTGCCAGATCAATGGCTGAAGCGGAGTCGCCTTTTTCTACCCCGATCGCTATTTCTTCTAAAATTGCCATTCATGCCTCCTTTCTGTTAGCTGGCGAATCTTTCTAAATCTTATAACATATTTAACTTCCGTTTTTCTATTATTAATTATTATGAAGCTTCCTGTGCCCCAAAATTACTTGAGCCTATCTAATTTTGCTTAAAAAAAGCGGATAGATATTTGATTTAAAAGGGCTAAAAATATAGGAATTTCCTTTTTGTGCTTGTGACAAATCTCTCACCTTTTTCCTCAATTTCCACTCACTGACAACCTTGAATGATCTTATCACAGCAAAAAAGATGAGATCAAGGATAAAACAAAGAAAAGAAACGACAAAAAAGGCAAAAAAGTCAGTTATAAAATAGACTCTACCCTTTAATCGGCAAAAAGCAGCAACAGAGGTTCTCAGGAATACTCCCCCCTCTCTTCTGCCGCCATCAGGAGTTCCTGTTGGATATTATGAGGCGGAGGCGGCAGTAGTTAATGTACCGGCAACTAGCTTTTTGGAGAATCTATTAAACTCCCCTCCTGCTATTATGTCATCATCAGCCGATGAAAGGACTACATTGTCTGTGTCAATAAAATCAAGCTTTCCATCTTTGTTATCATCATACCAGGCAACCGCGGCTCTGGGGCTCACCCTAAGGGCAAGAGTGCCGATAAATCCCTTAAAAACCCCCTAAGATTGAAATTGAACGAGCAATAATTAAAAAATTAATCGGAGAAGAGCTCTCTGGGATAGACGGTGAGCATTTCGGCTCCCGACTCTGTTATAAGTACGGTATCCTCCAGCCTGATACCTGAGTTGCTTTTCGCCTGGATTGAACCCTGAAAAAAAGCCACAACCATATCCTTCTCAATCTTCAAGTCCGGATGCGATGACCCCGCCGACTGCAGGCGAGGGTGTTCTTCGACCTGGAGGCCGATACTGTGCCCCACGAATCCAATCAGTTTATGTCCGGAAGATCTGGCGGCCTTGAGCGCTGCAGATTCCAGCTCCTTGATGGATACACCCGGCCGGAGCTCCTTTAAAACCTCATCTTGAGCGGCACGTAATATATCAAAGGCATTCTTCAGCTCTCCAGCCCGATTCCCAAAAACAAAACTCCGGGCGATATCTGAGCAATAACCGTGATATACCGATCCCAAATCTATGGATACAAGATCTCCCCTTTCTATCTTCTTCTGAGTCGCGAAAGCATGTAGAAGCCTGGTTCGAAAACCGGACGCCACAATTATGTCATGTTTCATAGTATCGGAACCAAGTTTTATCATATGATGCTCCGCTATTGCAGCGACCTCAAGCTCCGTTATCCCGGGTTTCAATGATTTTAGAGCAACCCTCATGCCCTCCACTGAAATTTCACAAGCCTTCCGTATAAAACGAATTTCTTCTTCGGATTTCACCGATCTCAGCCCTTCGACAGTCTCGGTAGCATCAACGAGCTCCGCCTCCGTCAGAGACCGTTTTAATGAATTTCCTAAGTACTCGGAAGCAAGATCATCCATTCCAATCACACCTTTTTCAACTCCGAAACGCTGAAGCGTTTTTGTTATTACTTTCCCCTGAGTGTCCGGCGTATATACCTGAACACTTACCTCTTTCGCCTCTTCGACAGCCGCTTCTTTGTCAAGCCACATTACAGCTAATACCGATTGCCCGTTTAGAGGAATTATCACCGAGCCGCATGCATGTATGCTCGGCTCTGCCGCACCGGTAAAATACTGTATATTTTCAGCGCTTGATAATACCAATGCATCAAATCCCCCGCTGCCCATTAGTTTCCGTACGCCCTCCTGCCTGTGAGTAATTTCACCTTTCATGGATAACCTTCCTTTCTGACTCTGTAAATAATAAGTATTAGTGGGAAACAGAATATTCATATACTTCAAAGAAGTCAAGGGAAGAGCGTACAGGTTGCTGTTCAGTTGCTTGAAAAATCTCTCAATTCTACATATTTTAAATAAACGCATGAGGAGTAACCATGATCAAAATTGCTATAGTCAGGGACCCAATCTATCTGAAACACTCTAACGGGCCGGGTCACCCCGAAAGCCCCGAGCGGCTCAAAGCCATTGATAAACTGCTGAAGAATTTTCCCTGGAAAAGCCGGATTATAGATATCCCGGCTCGTCAAGCAACCTTCGATGAACTTGCATGGGTACACGACAGTGATTACATAAAGAGAATAGAGATGACAAAGGAACGAAGCTTTACTATGCTGGATCCGGATACCGGTGCTGCTTTTTATGTCTTTGACCTTGCCGTTTTGGATGTGATAATCTTATTTTGGGTGGAAATTGAGGATAATTGAGAGGGATTTGTCCCAAGCCCAAAAACGAAACTCTTATCTTTTTACCGCGAAAAGAGAGAATGAAGAGTTTTTGGGTGAATGGGGTATTTTCATCCCAAATTCACTTCGAATTCTTTACATAGATAGCTTTTAGCACTTCACTGATCATGTCTGAGCAGTTATCTACATGTGCTTTTGTAACAAGATCAGCTTTGGGATTCTTAGAGATGTATCCTTTAAGGCTCTTATCAAGCTGTTTGAGCTGGTAGCGGCTGATAGCGAGCACATCATCTGGTATAGGAGCCGGGGGTTTGAGTATGAATCCAGTCACTCGAGTTAGATACGCGCGCTGGAGAATCCTCCGGTAGGGTCCGATTGGGGCGCCAATATTTACCTCTTCCCATATAGAAGAGTACAATTCCCCCATATAATCGCTCAAAGTGAGCTTTTTTTCCTTTGTGCGAATCTCATTTTCTTGAATACGTCCTAATCGCAGAGGATCATACAAAATAGTGAGCATGCGCGTGTAGTAACGTTTAAGATAATCAGAAAGGGCAAAATCCAACCTGAATGTTCCTGCCTGCATAGCACTGAATGCTCTCCTCCAATCAAAGAAACGGTCGATCTGGAGTTTGGCTAAAAAATCCGGATCGAATGAAAAAGCGTCAGGATTTAAGAGATTATCTTTGATCAAATCCAAAGCTCTCCGCTGTTTCTCGTATTCCACAACAGTGAAGGGCAAAACCTCGCCGGGATCACCCACATGTGTACGTTTATGGTAAATCCCACCGATCCATTTGGCCATGCGGCTCAAGATGCTGAAATACTGATTCAGGCTTGCTTGGAATCCATAGCGCATATAGACATAGCTTCGACCCTCAAAAAGAGTCCTTTCTTCTAACGCTCTCCATAGGTCCTTTTGTCGCTGCACCTCGTTTTCTGACCATGTCAGAGGATCATCGCTCAGATCCCAGGTGACACACTCTGGGTCTACGCTCACAGCGTAAAGCCCATAATCATAGGCATCTTCATCTGCTCCGTAAGCCAATTTGGGTTCATTGGAGCGGGATGCGATTTTTTCCAAGGCCGGAAGCTCATCATCAGGGCTTTTTGCCTCCAGGGTCTTATAGCCATATTCAATCACCCAATAGTCCCAAGCTCCTATGGTGCTCTGGAAATACTCCCCCTGTTTTTTTCCTTTTGAGGCAACGTTACGGGGGAGGTATTCCATTATGGAGTTCCCGATGGAATCTCTAGCGGTAATCTCGGGATTGTGAAGATCTCCAATGGAAATTGTTGTAGAGCCCTTAAAATTGTGCCGGAGGCTCAGCGTATGTCCGACTTCATGGCAGGCGAGATATTTGTAGTAATCATACATAAACTTCCATGGAACATCTTTAATATCTTTAATCTGTCCAAAAGCCAGCATCTCAAAAATTCCAAAGTCTCGCTGGACTCCCATAAAAAGATTATCCATAGCCCAGGGATTCATCCTTCCAGGAATAGGGTTATCTTTTTCTCCCCAAAGAATGGCATCGAGAGGCCAGACGGAGACGTAGTACGCAAATATATAGTTTATAGGAGCGAACATAACCACATCGGCATCCAATACTTGCCCTGTAAGAGGATTCTTACGGGAAGGTCCAAAAGCATTCTCTCCCGCTCCTGAAAGGGAGGCTGCCCAGCGGATCGTGTTGTAGCGGATGTCGGCGGCATCCCACTTGGCATCATCGGGCATTTCTTTTACAACGATGGCATTTTTAAATCCCGCCTTTTCGAATGCTTTGTTCCACTCGAGAATTCCATCCTTGATAGGCGGTCTATACTTTGGAGGGATTGTGTTCTCCAGCCAGAAGACGATTGGCTGTTTGGGTTCGGACACCTGAGCACTCGGGTCCTTTTTCTCGAGATGCCAGCGGTTGATGTAACGAACCTCAGTTCCATCCAGCCCGAAACGGTCATAGTCATAAATCTGAGTCAAAGAATAACCCACTCGATCATCAGCCAGTCGCGGCATATATCCATTATTCACAGGAACCTCTGAGATACTGTAACGGACATGGAGAGTGAAAGCACTTGAATCAGGAACGCTGGGCTCAGGACGCGGTTTCGAAGAGGAGAGTGTATGCCGGACTTCAAGCTCAACGTTTTCTGGAAAGGATTGGATTTTTCCCCAGACAGTTCGATTCTTGTCGACAGAATAGGGATTTTTATCGCTGCTGAACATACGCCCCAGGCCAGGTAAATCCTTTAAAAAGAATCCATCAAGATCGATCAACACGTTTTTTGATTCGGGATGGGGTTCGCTTTCAATTTTAAAGGCATGGGCGATAGAATGAGGGACGACATTCTTTAAATTTCGTTTATATTCAGCGGATTCTTTTGCAATATACTTGGTATTTTTCCATACGAGTAAGATCTTTTTGTCCAATTTTTCCAAATAAAACACTTGATCGTCTAAATAGCTACCCGTGCCGCCATAGCCAACTGAGGTCCAAAGTGTGGGAATATAAAGATATAATTTCCCGAATTGGTCTGGTTGGATTTCCATGTAAAGCTTATCGTCTTTTTTATACAGATTGAATAAACCATCCAACTTTTGGGCGTCTTTGATGACATCTTCGAATTTTTTCTCTTTTTTTTCGGGTGGCTTTTGCTCAGCTTTGTCCTGTACGTTTTCCTGTATCGTCATGGCCCTCTTATTTGTATTTGCCTGCCACGGTGTATAGTCAAACGATAGGTTCACAGATACAAACAAGAACATAAAAAGAACAAAGACAAAGATTACTTTTTTCACGTTAAACCTCCTTGTATTGAGTTTTTAGCGAGTTTATCCTCTTGGGTGTGATCCTCTCGCTCTAGGATGTCAGTGGGTGGATATGGGGGAAATTGTGAGAGATTTGGAGTAAGCCTCAAAAACGAAATTCCTATGAATAAACTCGTCAATTTGGGGGGGAGTTCAACTTAATTGGATTTGATCCCTATTTTATTTTTATTATCCTTAGGTAGGGTTTGTCTATTAGTATGTTGTAACATGCATTATATAGTTGCGTTCCGTTTCTGTTTCCGACATTTGTTAAGATTATTACGCAATGTTTATTTGTGATATCTCTAAGAATATGTGTGCGAAAACCAATCCAGCTACCAGAATGGTCAACTAACTTGTTGGAATCAATTTCATTCACTGACCAGCCAAAGCCATAATCACCAACGGAACCATCGTTTAACACATAAGGTTTGTATGCCTCTTGAATGGTTTCCTGTTTTACCAACTTCTCTGTATACAAGGCTTCATTCCATTTGAACAAATCAATTACGCTGGAAAACATTCCGCCATCTCCACAAACATCGTAATCGTAACTAGTATAATCATTGTCAACATGCCCTCCATCTTTCGTTCTATTATATCCGCGAACGCGATTGGCCATTTCCACGAATTCATTTTTACCGAACGGTATAATCGAACTCGACATTCCAATTCTATCGAATATATTTTGTTGAATGAATTTTATAAATGAAACACCTGACACCCGCTCTACAATGGACGCTAACAAGAGATATCCGGTGTTGCTGTATTCATATCGCTCACCAGGTTCAAACTCTTTCTCAGGATGATGCTTAGCCATCGTCTTTATTACATCGTCATTTACATATTCATCGTCGGGAAAATGCTTGGGCATAAAATCTATGTAATCCGGCATTCCACTTGTGTGCCAAAGAAGATGTCGAATGGTAACGCCTTCATGTTTCAATTCGGGTAAATATTTTTGAAAATCATCGTCATAGTTCAGTTTATTCTGTTCTTCTAACATCATGATACACATGGCGGTAAATTGCTTGGATACCGATGCTAATCGGAAAACGGATTTTGGCTCTAACTTTTCCTTGGTATCCATATTGGCATAACCGAATCCTTTTTGATAGATGACCTTACCCGCTTCTGCGACAAGAACAGTACCGTTAAGAATTCCTTGTTCATGGTAAAAGTTGAGAACGGAATCAATCTTTGCAACTTTTTGCTTTTGTTCCTGGGTTAATATAATCTCCGATCTGCTCTCTGAAATGCTGAAGAAGCACAAAAGAAATATAATCCCAATCAAATAGTATCTCATCATATCCAAGATCTCAAAATATAGGAATTTGGTTTTGGGGATGGCATCGGATCTCTCATAATTTTTCTCGATTTTCACCTACTTACATCCTAGAATGAGCGTATCACACCGAAACCGGCGAGGTCAAACGTACCGTATAAAAAACATAGGGGCCAGGTCTTCATTCTTGACACAAGGAATTTGGGGTCGGATCTCGTTTAAACAAATAGAAGCATGAAAATATGGGAGTAGGGTAATAATACCTGCTCCTTTTTTTATTGCGTATACCTGAATATGGTTTTAAAATTTGATTAAAACAGCTTATATGAGATAAACTCTGTTAAATAATTCTACGCATTTAAGCGTGGCAAAAAGAGCGTTTTAAATATTAAATTAAAAATAAAGGGAAATGCTAATGGCTGAAGTAATTGGCATAAGTGCAGGAAGAAAAAATAAAGTTACTGAATCATTAGTCAGGGCCATTCTTGAGGGATCAGGCAGGGAATATGAATTTGTCAGTCTTTCAGGAAAACTGATCAGGCCCTGCGAAGCATGTAATGGGTGTGTGAAAAATAACCGGTGCATTCTTGATGATGATTTCCAGGAAGTGATGGAAAAATGCTATCAGGCTGAAGCAATTGTATTTGGCGCGCCAAACTACTGGGATCATATGAATGCAAAGGGCCAAGCTTTCTGGGAACGAGTCTGTTTTTCAGGCCGTCACAATTCTCTATTTCCCCTGGAAGGAAAGATGGGGGTTATTGCTGCTGTGGCAGGCACGGGCAATGGTGAACCTGTTGTCGATGATATTGAAACATATTTTGAAGATGCCAGAATGCATACTGTTAAAGAAATATCAGTTCAGGGAGAATATGCCTGCTTTTCATGCGGACATGGCAACCACTGCCCTGTTGGCGGCTTTGTGGATATGTTTCCCCTGGGTACAAAAATAAAACCGGAAATCATCCCCTCACTTACAAATCAATATCCCGAAAACCCGGATTTGCCGCATGAGGAACGTAACCTGATAAAAGATGCCAGAGAAACAGGAAAAATTTTAAGTAAAGTAATGGATACACGGAAAGCAAAGCTTAAAGGATTTAAGAACAAAAAAAGCACTAAGAAATAATTTTAACAGATAAAAAAAATGTATAACGAAAACAAAATTAAATTATTAAAATCCATATCCGGTATAGCAATCGGAATACTGCTATCTTCACCAAAGGGAAGTCTAAATCTTGATGCCGAAACCTGTCCGGTCTAGCATCTTGAGCCAAAGCCCTTTCTTGCCTTGATTTCGGTCCGCTTTTTCCAGAGCGGAAAAAGTGATGTTCGCTCCAAGCCATCGTAGAAGATGTGGAGGCCAGTGCACTGGCCTTCTCTGAACGAATGCTAGGCGCGCGAGTTCCGTTTCTCCGAGACCCAAAAGCGCCAGACCTCCACGGGCACCGAATCGACAAGGCGTGACCCCCTGTCCGCTATAACCTTGAACCCAAACCACCCGATCATTCATGGCCTGTCCGAAATGCAGGGAATGGTCTCTGGAAGCGCCGATAGCTCCACTCCAACGATGAGAGAATCGCAAACCCTTCAGTTGAGGAAAGATTGTGAAAAAATAAAACGCAATGCCTTCAAAACTTGCAGGATCATCCTGGTCGATGAATCGCCCTGAATTACTCAAGAAAAAGTCAGGAACACCACCTCCAATCATGATTCGATTGTCAGAGGTCAAGCGGTAGTAATGAAAAAAGTTCTCCTCGCCTGATATACATTGTCGTCCCGACCAGGCAATAGAAGCCATCTGCGCTTCACTCAGGGGTTCCGTGGCCAGTGCGTACTCCCAGATGGGTGCCATCAGAGAGCGTCGCGTTTGGGGTATAAGACTGGGATAGGCATGAGTAGCAAGGAACACTTTCCTGGCACGGATCTGTCCATGCGCCGAAGTCAGCAAGATATCTGATCCAGAGTCCGCGGCTGCCAATTGAGTTAGCGGGCTGTTTTCATAAAGGCTGACACCGCGTTTGCAAGCTGCCTCTCGAAGACCATCAACGAGCTTGCCGGGATGCAATATACCCAAGCGTGTCTGCTTATCCCAATGCCCCGCCAGAAAGGCAGGAGAAGCCACCTCCTTTTGCACCGCTTCTCGATCCAGCAATACTGAAGCCGTCCCGCTCTTTTGATCGAGCTCATACAAGGCCTGAAGCGCTCGTATTTGATCTGCCTGGACCGCTACATGCAAATAGCCTGTGGGCTCATAGTCCACCTGCATACGGCAACGTTTCAGGTCATCCAGAAAGCCTTCGGCGTTTTGCCGACCGAGTGTCGCCATCTCCGGTTCACCCTCCGGAAGACCCAAATCACAGTTACTCTGATAGTGAGTCAGAGTCGTACTGACACATCCGCCGTTTCTACCCGAGGCTCCATCTCCCACCGAACCCGCTTCTATCAAAACCACATCGAGGTCCGGATGCGCTTCCTTGGCAAGAAGCGCCGCCCATAGGCCGGTAAACCCCGCACCCACGATGGCTAGCCCAGTCTCTACTCTAGCGGAAAGACACGGCGCAGTTTGGGGTCGATCGGGTCGGTCCAGCCACAGAGGCATATTCTTGGACCCATGCAATGCTTCTTTCAACTCGGTTCTCAAATAACTACCTCCTATAACTACTAAGTCGTCCCGTGTCAGTTCGATCGGGAGCGCATAAGGTACCGGTACACCGGCCAGGATATCGCCACCATAATCGCGGCGTAAGCGGCGGTATCGATTTGGGCAAATGCCTGGAACAGGCCGAGAACTAACCAACCGAAAAGACATGTATATGTGCTCCAGGGGTGACCCCAGGCCCGGTACGGGCGGTCAGCGTCCGGCTGGCGCGAACGCAGGATGAT
>Ga0255053_10001648_pt1 | contig 12209 bp, 8 predicted proteins | sample JV7_2_22_MG_FD_188635 | JGI IMG/M metagenome (GOLD analysis project Ga0255053, IMG submission 188635) | Seawater microbial communities from Jervis Inlet, British Columbia, Canada - JV7_2_22 | ecosystem: Environmental > Aquatic > Marine > Inlet | place: Canada: British Columbia | collected...
CCAGAAGGTGAGTGCCTTCGCAATAAATTTCTGTCCGTAAAACGTTAGCACGCCGACCACACCCAGCAGGATCAGCATACCTACGACGTACGGAATACCGAAATCGTCTCGCAAAATGTTGCCCGCGGCCGACCCGAGCACAGCCAGTATCAGCAGAAATAGCAGAATGATGAGCACTTCAAAGGCGATCCAGCCCCTGCCCAGCAGCTGCTTAAAAAAGCTGCGGTAGTCGTAGGCCGAAAAGTACCTGGAAAACTCGAATGTCGCAGCCAAAACCAGTGCCAAGACCAGGTAGGCGACACCAATTCCAAGAAGGCCACCTACTGCACCGTACGACGTAAAGTATTCAACAATCTCTCGGCCCGTACCGTAACCTCCGCCAACCATAACCGACTGAAACACAGCCCCTGGAATAATGTAGACACGGAAAAATCGTCGATCCAGGATATCGAGCATTCGCCCTATTCCGTTAGCAATCGTGCGATTGGCGCACAGCCGTCAATCACCGGATCGACACAAGCCAGATCAACTTCAGCAGCAAGCTTTTTCAGATAGCTCGCTCGCTTGTCGGATGGCAATCCTGAGGTGTTCACACATACTCCCGCGCAGCGAATGTCCGGATTGGTACGCCGGCCAAGTGTCAGATTCAGGGCAATACACTCAGCGACACCAGGCAATGCATATTCAGGCCATCCCGAGACGACAGTTCTGGTCGCGTCGTGACACACGACAACTGCATCCGGCTGCGAGCCATGTAACAGGCCGAGGCTTACCCCGGCATATCCGGGATGAAACAATGAGCCTTGGCCCTCGATAACGTCCCAGTGATTTACGTCATTGTCGGGTGACAACATTTCTGCCGCGCCGGAAATAAAGTCCGCGACCACTGCATCAATCGGTATACCCTCGCCGGCAATCATGATGCCGGTTTGACCCGTCGCCCGGAATGTCGAATTCGCACCGATCGCTTGCAGTGCAGCGTTTAAAGACAGTGCTGAGTACTTTTTGCCGATGGCGCAATCGGTTCCAACCGTCAGCACTCGTTTCCCAGTACGTTTCCTGCCAGTCCCAACTGGAATACCCGGCGGCGGCATCCGTACATCGATGAGCTTGGCGCCAGACGAGCTCGCCGCGGCCGCCAACTCCGGATTATCGGCAAGGCGACCATGAAGTCCGCTGACGATATCAAGACCCGCCTGTGCTGCCGTTATGATCACCCGCCACCAATGTTCGGGCATGATTCCGCCAACCGTTGCGACGCCGATGAGCAGGCTGTTTACTCCAGCTTGAACTGCCGCCTCTATGTCCAGGTCGGGTACGTCGACGTCGATAGCATTCGGACTCAAACGCAATTGCCCTGCGACAAGATCTCTGCGCCAGTGCACAAGCCCGAGGGCAGTCTTCGCATACGTGTGATCCTGCTCATCACCGATAAACAGCAGATACGGTGCGCGAAAGTGAACCTTGTTCGAATTGACGCTCATCTAAAGGGCAAGCAAAGCCGACAATGCGACGCCTATGAATGTTGCAATGGCGTAACCGAACATACCGACCAGGATTCCTGGCGCTACGAGGGGCTGCCACCCCTTGCTTGCGGCCAATGCGGCCGCCGGTGCCGGACCGAGAATACAAGCATTTGATGCGATAAGGACTTCAGCAAGATCCAGCTTTAAGAACTTACCGACGACTACAAGCAAACATAAATGTACTAGTACCATAACGACAATAAACACGACGATGGGAAAGGCTGCGCCGAGCACCTCGCCCAGGTTCGCTCCGGCACCGATGACGACGAAAAACACGTACATGAATAAGGTGCCGAGCTCGAACTCCGAAGATACGTAACTGACTATCGGCTTGGCAAAGTTGGCAACGAGCAGTGAAAGTGCTGTGACGACAAGAATGAATAGTGAATCAATGTGCAAGAGCGCCGTTATCGCTGCACTCACTGCACAAACCACCAGGCTCACGGCCAGTCCAGTCGCAGCGTTAACGAGCCTGAAAGGCCGGGCTTCCTGTGCGCCGGAGTTGCTCTGATTATCCGGCCTTGCGCGTGCTTCCTGGCCAATAAACTTTGATGGCATCGCCCTTCTGACAAACTGAATTGCCGGCATCAACATCAGCAAGAGCAGAAAAATAACGGCACCAACTGCATCAGCCGACAAGCTGGCGACATAGATCGACGAATCCTTGAGTCCGACGGCTTCTGCCGTTGCGACGAAGTTCAACGACCCACCGATGTAACTCGAAGTTATCGTACCGACGATTTCTGCTTCGAGTGGCCCCAGATCAATCAACCATGCTCCGACGAACGCGCCGACAACCGTTGCTCCCGTTGCAACAAGAAACGCAATGAGCATTGGGCCGGATTCAGCGAAAATAGTCTTGAAATCGGCTCGCATCAGGAGCAACGGGATGGCTGCGGGCACGAGAAAACCAGCGACTGTACCGTAGATGGGCGCTGAGTAAGGAAGGATCCCGACGTTGGACGCGGCCATAGCGATGGCCAGCAACAACAATGGTCCGCCGAGTTTCTGTCCCCAGGTTTGGCGTTCCGCCCACAGGCCGAACGCCACGATGACCATGATTGCGGCGCTCAGAGCGAACGTTAGATCGGGATCAATCAATGGCATGACTCAGCACACTATCACGAGATGCTGGTCGTATTTTCGACTTTTGCGCAGGCGTACTCGCTAATGCGATGAGTGCCCGTCAGAACCTCGCGCCGATCGACAACCCGATTGTCCTCGGCCGGATCACACCCAAACCGACCGCGTTGGGATAAATACCCGTTCCAGTAATGGAGTTGACTCCCAACTCATCGGTCACGTTCTTGCCGTAGATTTCAAAGTACCATCGATCGATTATGAGTCCCGCACGAAGGTTCAACGTCACATAGCTGTCGACCTCAATAATACTGCCGTCGGCGGCTCTGTCGTCAAATGCGGCCGGCCGCTCACCCGTGTAGCCGAAATTGCCCCCGACGTAGGCCGTGGAATCACCCATCACAGCCCATTCATAGTCGCCGTCAAGGCCGAAGCTCCATTCCGGCACGTAGGACAGCGGATCACCATTCAGGCCGCCAACGACGGGCTCGGTATCCTGAGTGAGTTCGGCATTCGTGTAGGCACCGTTAAGCGAAAACCTCAGGCCGTCCGTCGGCACGACGCTGGCGGTAAACTCGACACCCTTGCTCTCGGCAGTACCGCCATTGGTGTTGACGCCGAAGTTGTTGATGAAAGCGAATAACTGAATATCCTCCCAGTCCTGAAAATAGGCCGAGATGTCCAGCGAAAACGTGCCGTCAGAACTGCCAGTTTTGAAACCGGCTTCGTAGCTTGTCAGAGTGTCCGAGTCGTAAAACGATGGAGTATCGGGCGGAAGCCCCGGCAGTAAAATATTTGGCCCGCCCGGCCGGTAACCGGTGGCAACGCGACCATAAATCGATGAATTATCCGTCAGTTCGTATCGAGGTGCGATGGACCAGGTGAACGGACTCTCCGACGAGGTCGTATCGAGGTACACGGTTGGTCCACCGGCCAGGGGGCCATCGGAGACTTGCGATGCTTTCTGGTCATCGTCACCTTGGCGCACACCGAATGAGAGCTCGAAGCGTGGCGTAATGTGCCAGGTGGCGTTGGCGAATATCGCGACCTCCTCATACGTGGATATGAGCGTGGCCGTTGCGAGCAGCGGAAAGGCCGTGGCAACCGTTTCCGTGGGGGCTTCAACAGGAGGTATTACCTGGTCGATCAGCGAATCCTCTTCCGTGTAGTACACGCCAAGCATCCATTCAAACGTATCGCTATCTGGTGATACGAGTCGCAGCTCCTGCGTAAATTTTTCGGTGGCGGTTGTCTGTATCTGAATTACGCTCAGCGGTAGAGTTGCGGGATCGCTCCCCAGGAACATAGTCGCAAAAGCTGACAAAGGGGCACCGACTAAAAATGAAGCGAATGCCAGGTCCTCCTGATGTTTCCGTTCGAAATCGCCGTAGCTCGTTACGGATTGGAGGCTGGCGCCGCCGAAATCCCAGTCGATCGTGGCACTGTACACTCGATACTCGATGTCGCTGAACGACGGATGGTACCTCGACTGCACAGGGCTGCTGTTTAACGGCTGGAAAGTGACCGGGTCACCTTCGACCTGATCGGGAGCGCCGCTTTCGATATTCTGCGCCAGCACCGCCAGATTCAGTGAAAAGTCATCGGTGGGTTGAAATAATGCGGAGATGCGACCGCCAATCGTGTCAAGCGAATTCAAACCGCTTTCAACGCGCGTGCCGTCGAAAATGTTGATCGTCGGATCGGTGAGGCTTGCGATCGGATTGTTGCCGATCGAGTCGATGAAGCCATCGTCGAAGCGGTAGAAGCCGCTGGCACGAATTGCGAACTGGTCGTTGACAGGCATATTTACTGCCCCTGTCACCGCATATCCGACATCGCCGTCCTCAACAGTTTCCGCAGATCCCTGGATTTTTGCTTCGAACTCCTCCGTATTGGGCTGGTTGTAGACGTATTTCACAACGCCGCCGAGTGAGCTTGCGCCGTAGAGTGTGCCTTGCGGACCACGTAACACTTCGATCCTTGCAAGGTCGAACGTGTCGAAGTCGCCGGACAGGATTGAGCCGTTGGCCAGACCGCTGCTCGATCCGAACGGTACATCATCGACATACACGCCGACGGTCGAAGCAACGCCACCGGTATTGATACCGCGCAAAGTGATACGGGTGACGCCGCGCCGGCTGGTATTAATACTGAGGCCCGGCACCAATGCGACCAGGTCCTGAAAGTTGTCGGCTTGCTGCCGTTCCAGCAATTCGCCAGAAAGCACGGTGATCGACATCGGGATCTCCGCCAGAGTCTGTTCGCGCTTCTGTGCGGTGACGATGATCTCTTCGATTACTGCACCAGCCTCTTCCTGCGCGGACGCTGCCGGACTGTAAGCTAATGCGCCAAAAAGTGCGTAACCAGAAATTAAGGTTGCTGCTATGAAGCTATTTGATTTGAACATGACTGCACGTCACCCCCGAATTAAGTCTTGGCTGCGCGGATACGCCGATCCGCAATTCACGATCGCCTGCCCAATACATACTAGTCGCCGTAGGGAATTCCTAATTAGTCCGATTCGGCTAATTTCTGTGCAGATACGGTGAACCGATGGTAGGCATGGTTGCCAGGTCCAGTGAGCTTGGGTTCAGGCACAGCCCTCAAGGAAACACGCACGATCAGGTTCGCTGCAAGCGGCTCCACTCTTTTGGGCTATAGCCGCTGTAGCGGCGAAACGCTCGGGAAAACGCTGAATGATCTTCGTAGCCCACGATATTTCCGATTTCGGCTATCGAGTGCCGGTTTTCCTTCAACAGCAGCCTTGCCGCCTCAAGACGCTTGTTGATGCAAAACTGCAAGACTGTTGTGCCATTCATCGCCTTGAAGCCACTCTTCAGACGAGTTTCGGAGATCCCCAGTTGCTGCGCCAGCTTCGGTAAGGGAGGCGGGTTCGCATATTCCATGCCCAGAATGGCCCGCGCGCGGCGTATTTTCTCGCCATATGGCAGATCCATGTCCAAGGGATTGGTGTCCGTCAGGTTCCGGCTGTTCTTGAGTATCTGCAGGCCAATGCACAACAGCTCGTCAAATTTCGCGGACATCCAGTGACCAAGCAACGTTCCTTCAACTGGCAAATGGAAGCAAGACCATATCGAGTCGCGATGTACATCTTCCAGGAAAAACACGCGTTGACGCGGCTTTTTGTGTTCACCGTCAATGCTTTTGAGCAACCAATTTGGATAAGACTCTCTGGACTCTTGCATTAGCTCCATCAGGCTCGACAGGGTTGTGTGCACCACAACATGCCGAATGTGAACATTCGTTTTGGGCACGCGGTACGTAATTTCCTTCCTCGGAACCACCGAGACGATCAGAGCCGGGCCCAGATTATGCACGTTCTTGCGCTTACCAAGAAACTCGGATCGCTTTACGGTTGATACAAATTGAAAGCTAATAATGTCGGATATCTGGTTGCGAATGACGAGCGGTGTCCTGAGGACCGCGTCATTGATTTCAATATATCTATCCTCGCTGATCCGATAGCAGAGCAAGCCTTCAACACCGGGATTCGCCCGATCATGGATCAGGTTGTGATCCGGCGTTGAGCCAAAACGGGTAAGCCTGAGCGCATGCTTGAATAATGGCCCGAGGCGCTTCGTCGACACATCATCCAGCTCAAGGCCTGGTGATGCTTCTACGTAATATTCGTCTCCGTACATCATGCGGTTTAGACACCGTTTTTACTTTTCTGGCCGCTCGCCATGCAACTCGCTCAAGGGCGATTCGTAGCTGCGAAAGCTGCCGATTCTGCACATTATGCTGGCGTATAGGCCTAACGCGCAAATGGCCGGCAAATATATGATCACGACATACCAGGCCAAACCACCTACTGGAATAAGCGATATGAGCAGATTCACAGACCGGCTTCTTGGCGGCATTGTCACTCTTCTTTTCGCCGCAGGTGCTGCCGCGGCGAGTCTCGATGACGTGGCTGCGCTCGAAGCGTACATAGACGGCATCGTCAAACCCCTGATGAAGACCAACAGCAGCCCATCAGGAACCGTTGCAATTGCGCAGAATGGCGAGTTGATTTTCGCTAAGGGCTATGGTTTCGAAGACATCGAGGAACAAACGCTGGTCGATCCGTACGTGACACTGTTCCGGCCTGGCTCCGTATCCAAGCTTTTTACCTGGGTATCCGTCATGCAGCTTGTGGAACAGGGCAAGCTGGACCTCGATACGGATGTAAACGAGTATTTGAAGACTTTCCAGATCAAAGATACGTTTACCGAGCCCATTACGCTTCGCGACATCATGACCCACACTTCCGGCTTTGAGGATGGTGGCCTGGGGTATCTCATTATTGATGATCCCGCGAATGCAATCCCGCTCCGCGATTCCATGGAGCGCTACCAGCCAGAGCGCGTCAACCCGCCCGGGGCACAAACTGCCTATTCTAATTATGCGACCGCACTGACCGGCCTGATCATCGAAAATGTTTCTGGTCTGCCGTTCAACGACTATGTGCAACAGAACATATTCGATCCGTTGGGAATGACGAATTCCAGCTTTGTCGAACCGCTGCCATCGAATCTTGCTGAGCACATGGCTAAGAGTTACAAGACGGAAAAAGGAGGATTCGTCGAAAAGCCATTTGAAATCATTGCTAACTTTGGCCCCGCGGGCGCCCAGTCAGCCACTTCGACCGACATGGTCAGGTTTGCGCAGGCGATACTCAATGGCGGGGAGCTGGACGGCACTCGCATACTCAGGGAAGAAACCGTCGAGCAAATGCTGACCCCGAGTTTCTCACACGATGACCGGCTGATGGGCATGCTACTTGGCTTCTACGCAACCGACGTCAACGGTAGTCGTGTCATAGGTCACGGTGGTGACACGCAATATTTCCACTCGAACCTGGGCATCGATCGGGACAAGGATCTGGCGTTCTTCGTGTCGTTTAGCGGGTCTGGCGGAAGCACAGTTCGATCGGCGTTCACAACGGCACTCTATGATCAATTTTTTCCGCGCGATGAATTGCCGCCGGTGCCGCCAGAAGGCTTTTTAGAAGAGGCAGGTAAATATGCCGGCACATATCGTTTCTGGCGCGGCAATTTCTCAAAGCTTGAGAAAGCGTTTGGCATAGGCAGCGCTGTCCAGTTGGCGCCGACCAAAGAAAACACGCTCCTTCTGGCCTTTGCGGGAAAAGCCAAACAATACGTGGAAGTTGAAAAGAATCTGTTTCGCGAATTGAACCCCAATATTTCTCTTATCGCCGGTATCAGTCCTCGCCAACTAGCGTTTCAGGAGAACGACGAAGGCGTCATCACCGGTTTCGTTATGGATGGCCTTCCGTTCATGTCCTTGTACAAGATTCCGGTGTATGCCACGCCATCACTTCAATATTCCTTACTCGGGCTTTCCTTGCTGGTTTTCCTCGGTGTCGTTCTGCGACGCTTTTACCAGCGCCGCGAATTCCCATCGTTTGCTGGTGCAGATCGATCGGCGCTCAGTAGCTCCCTGTATGCATCCATAGCGCACCTGTTGGTCGTGATCGTGGGCGCTATTGTGATCTTAATCGTACAGGATAGTTTGATGGGTGGATTTCCGTTGCTGTTAAAGCTTTGGCTAATACTGCCAATTCTCGCGACGATGGTTTCCCTTTACCTTGTCTATCGTACCTATGGCGTCTGGCAACAAGGAATCCTTGCGGGCGTTTGGTCGCGCATCCGCTTTACGGTTGTCACTCTTTGTGCGCTGTTCATGTGCTGGTTCTACTGGTACTGGAACATCCTTGGTTTCCAATACCTCTAGAACAGGAAGTCTGGTCAATGGAAAGCAAGATAATTTCGAGGCAAGAATTTGTCTCAACGGCCACTACGACCCTAGCGGCCAGATCCGGGGTTCCCGATGCCAGCAAAGCGTAAGCTCAGCTTATCAACCGAGCCCTGGGATTTCGAAACCCCATTCACGATAACGGGCTATACATTTACCGTCGCTGATTTGCTGCATGTAGTTATCGACGAGGACGGCGTCGTCGGTAACGGTGAAGCCGCTGGTGTCTACTACCTGGGGGAAACCGGCGCTAGCATGTCGGCGCAAGTCGAATCCGTCTTGCCGGCACTGGAAAGTGGCGCAGGACGTGATGAACTGCGCGAGCTTCTGCCCGCGGGAGGAGCCCGGAACGCAATCGACTGTGCGCTTTGGGACCTCGAAGCAAAGCTTCAACACAAGAGTATCTGGGAGTTGACGGGGATAGCACCCGGTGAGACCCAAACCGTATTGACGATTGGCATCGATACGCCGGCCGCAATGGCGGAGAAGGCACTTTTCCTCGATAGCAGCAAAATCAAGGTCAAACTCAACGGCGATTCACCGCTTGAGCGGATTTCCGCAGTTTGCTCGGCGCGTCCCGACGGGGAGATTGTAGTGGACGTTAATCAGGGCTGGACCTTCGAACAACTGGTAGAACTCGCGCCCAGTTTCAGGGATTTGGGTGTCGCCATGATCGAACAACCTTTGCCACGTGGTGGCGACGCTGAACTCGAGGACTACGAATCACCTATCACACTGTGCGCAGACGAATCCTGTCTCGACACCAGTGAATTCGAACAGGCGTCACGTCGCTACCAGATGATCAATATCAAGCTGGACAAGACCGGTGGCTTGACTGAAGCCCTGGATCTCGCCGGTATGGCGACGGCAAAGGGTATCGAGCTCATGGTTGGGAATATGATGGGTACATCTTTGGCGATGGCACCCGGTTACGTGATTGCCCAACTGTGCCGCTTTGTGGATCTGGATGGCGCGCTTTTTCTGACGCGGGATCGGGAGCATCCGATGACGTACGCTGGCGGTTTCGTATCACGCCCCAGCGCAAAGTTATGGGGATAAACTCCCCGATATATTGAGGCCAGTCATGTCACTAGTTCATCGGCTCACTTCTCGGAACGCTGTAGCCATGGTGGCTAATTGCATTTGTGCGGCCACGCTCATGGCGGCTCCCTCAATGCAATCTATCGAGGAATCGATCCAACGCGCCATGAAGGAGTTCCAGGTGCCAGGCATGGCGGTCTCCGTCGTCTATGACGGAGCCAGCTACTATTCTAACGGGCATGGCATCCTCGAAATCGACACAGAAGATCCGGTTGATGACCAGACCTTGTTTCAGATCGCATCGGTTTCCAAGGCCTTTACTGCGGCAACCCTGGCCATGTTAGTAGACGACGGAGAATTGAACTGGGATGACCCGGTCATTGACTATCTGCCCGAGTTTCGAATGTACGATCCGTGGGTTACCCGTGAATTCCGAATCCTTGATTTGCTCACGCATCGCAGCGGGTTGCCGCTCGGCGCCGGTGATCTACTCCTAATTCCGGAAGCCAAATCCACTCGGGAAGAAATCATAACCGCAATGCGTTACCTGAAACCCAGTTCCAGTTTTCGCTCCAAATACGACTACGACAATCTTCTTTATATTATTGCTGGAGAAGTAGTAGGACGGGTCGCCGGCACATCATTCGAGGAATTTCTTGAGGAACGCCTGCTCTTTCCTTTGGACATGCGTGACTGTACGGCGGCATTCGAACGCACCAAGCCACGAGCGACAAAAGCGACACCACATGTGCTGCTCGACGGTAACCTTGAGACGACCGGTTCGCTTGCGTCCACCGTGGCAGCTGCTGCCGGCGGTGTGAATTGCAGCGCTCGCAGTATGGCAATCTGGATGTCGTTTATCCTGAACAAGGGGCGCAACGCCGATGGTGAGCAACTCATTAGTGAAGCTCAAGTCGACCGGCTATTGGCCCCCGTCACACTTCTGACCCCCCGAGGATATTTTACCAAGCATGCAGGTACTTTCCTGAATGCCTACGCGTTAGGTTGGAACGTCTCTACTTTTTATGGCCAGCCAATGTATTCGCATGGCGGTGCATTGTGGGGAATGACAACGTACCTTGCGATTCTGCCTGAGCAAGGACTGGCAGTATTCGCAAGCAACAACCAGATGTCTCCGGCACCGCTTGCGGTCGTCAATGATGTGCTAGATCAGTTTCTGGACGGCATTACACCGCAGAGTGGTCAGGACTGGATTTCCATAATTGCCGATGTGTTAGATAGCCGGAAAAAGGATGCCGAGACAGCCGTTGCCGAAGCAGCGGCGTCAAGAGTGGCCAACAGCCGGCCGAGTTTGCCGTTGGATGCCTATGTGGGAACATACCAAGATCCATGGTATGGCGAGATACACATATTGAAGGGAGACGACGGCAATCTATTGTTCCAATCCGACAGAAGTGCGCCTCTGTCCGGTCCTCTTGAGCATTTTCAGTACGATACCTTCATCGCTCGCTGGACCGATCGCCAATTGATGGCCGATGCCTACGTGTCATTTACACTGAGCCCAGAAGGTGAAATTGACCGAATTCGAATGAAAGCCGTTTCTCCTTCAACGGACTTCTCTTTCGACTTCCATGATCTCGATCTAGTGCGCTTGCCGGCAGACTAAAAAGCCGGGCGGATTAGCAGAACTAATGAATTTCTCGCGTAAATTCAGCCTCCTTGTTGCGCGCTTTGCGTCGCCGTAGCGAGTGGACGCTCAGGAAAATGAGTGCGAAGAACGACATTCCGGTGTCGACGCTATCCAAGGTAGAGCATAATCGCCTGACGATGACCTATGACAAACTGCTCAGCTTAGCCAGCGACTCGGAATCCGGATGTCAGAATTGTTCGTTGCCGGCATTATCGTCAAGGGTTTAGTCGTTCTGCGGTCAGCAGAATCACGTGAGCCAGCATATGTGCAATAATCGCTGCCTCGAGACCGCGCCGCCAGTACAAATAGCCGGCGACGAAGCCGAAGAGAGCGTTCGCTGCGATCACGTATGCAACGAGCGGCGCAGTCATGATCGGAGACAGAATCCTCGCGACAGGAAGGTGGCCGAGGCCAAATATAATCGCTGAGATCACTATGGCTCCAACATAGTAGCCAGCCCTAACTTTGCCTTCCCCCTTCTGCATCGTTCGGTAAGGTAGCCACACAAGCAACGTCATCAACCCCCACCGCATGAGGACCTCCTCAGAGATGCCTCCGTAAGGTATTGACAAGTTAACTTGCAGGCGTGGGCTAGCTCTCCCGGATAGGGGTCTTGGTGCCCTATATGTTGTTGCAAGCGCCCACTAGGACCTATTTTTGACGGCGAAAGACAGTCAATATTCCTACTTTGTGGTTGCCGAACTAGTTAACTTGTCAATACCGGAAGAAGGCCTTCCCCCGAATTTCAGATCAGCTCACAAGCCCGAAGCGCTCCTTCATGTCGTCGGTCCGCGCCCACGCATGACCGGGAATCTGCCCTATGAGCCCATCGAACACGCTCATAAAGGACGCGTTCATGCTCTCCTCGGTCAGCGCATCCGCGTCTTCTGCAGACAACAAGGGCCTGATGTCCGCAAGGAACCCGGCATGGGCAAGCTTGGAGAGCATGCGCTGCTCGGCCTGCGCGCGCGTGATATTGAGTTCCTGCAGCGCAAGGTAACGCTGAAAGATTTCGACAACCCGCGCCGTATCGAGTCCCTCAAAGATTTGGAGCGCGCGGGCAAGGTCGAATAAATCGCGGCCCTGGTCGCGCTGCAACAAAGCGCGCAGCTTGGTCGCGAGCATTTCTTCGC
>Ga0255053_10001649_pt1 | contig 12205 bp, 11 predicted proteins | sample JV7_2_22_MG_FD_188635 | JGI IMG/M metagenome (GOLD analysis project Ga0255053, IMG submission 188635) | Seawater microbial communities from Jervis Inlet, British Columbia, Canada - JV7_2_22 | ecosystem: Environmental > Aquatic > Marine > Inlet | place: Canada: British Columbia | collected...
ACTTTCCGATCTTCGAAGCAACGTTTCAGTACGAGGGAGTTCTTGTTCGCGCTGACGTCCTGATACCTGACGGCAACGGCTGGCGCATGATCGAGGTCAAGGCGTCGACTTCCGTGAAGGACTATCACGTGCTCGATTGTGCGATCCAGGATTGGGTGCTGCGTAACTCCGGCATCGAGGTGACGACCATCTCGCTCGCGCACATTGACAATCAGTTCGAATACGCAGGCGATGGTAATTACGAAGGACTCCTGGTCGAACACGATCTGACCGGCGAGGTGCGCACGCTCGAACCCACGGTTCTCGGGCTTGTTGCCGAGGCGCGTGATGCAATCACGGGCCCGATGCCGCTCATCAATGTCGGCGCGCGATGCACCAAGCCGTACGAATGTCAGTTCATTAAGCATTGCTGGCCGAACGATACCGAATATCCGGTCGCAGGCCTGGGCGGTGCCAAAGCAAAGCTCGGCGACTACGTCGCACTCGGTTACCGCGATATCTGTGATGTCCCCGCCGTGAGTGTTACGGCGGCTACGCAGCAGCGCATTCACCGGGTGACGTGCTCAGGTGCACCCGAGATCCTCGACGGCGCGCGGCAGGCCTTCGATGCATTGCCGTATCCGCGCTATTACCTCGATTTCGAGACGATCGGCCCGGCCGTGCCTTTCTGGGCGGGCACGCGGCCCTATGCGGCGGTGCCGGTGCAGTGGTCGTGTCACATCGAGGATGCCAATGGGAATTTCAGGCACAAGGAATTCCTCGACCTCTCGGGCGAGCCACCGATGCGGGTGCTGGCGGAAAGCCTGATCGACTGTCTTGGGGATACCGGCCCCGTGCTGATGTGGACCAACTACGAAGAGGGTGTCATTAATAAACTGATCGACCTTTACCCGGACCTCGCAGAACCACTGCATAAAGTCATCGATCGCCTTTACGACCTTCACCCGATCGTCAAAGAGAACTACTACCATCCGAAGATGTTGGGATCGTGGTCGATCAAGGCTGTCATGCCGGCGATCAACCCGGACATGGACTACGCGAAACTCGCGGGCATCAAGGAAGGCACGGCTGCATCCGAGGGCTTTATCGAAGCTATCGGTCCCAATACGACTCCCGATCGCAAGGCCGAGCTCGAAGAGCAGTTATTGCGCTACTGCAAGTTCGACACCGAGGCGATGGTGGAAATTGTGCAGTATTTCTCGTCGAGCCCCTGAACTACCCGACGACACGATCCATGGCGTTCGGCGGGGTTGATAAGGACGAGCTGGCGAGCCCGGCGAAAGTCGGGTTGTCCACAATGACAATGCTGACGGTGTTGCAGTCCGAAGGCTATGCGCTGCTCCCATAGGGTAGAATCGGGGGTGCCCAACGTGTAACGGGAGCTCGCATTGGCCACGAATTACATTCTGATCGACTTCGAGAACGTCCACCCCAAGAATCTGGAGCTCGTAACGAAACACCCATTCAAGGTGTTCGTATTTGTCGGTGCGAACCAGTCAAAAGTACCGTTCGATCTTGCCGATACCATGCAGCTGCTCGGCAACGACGCCAAGTACATCAAGATTGCCGGTAATGGCCAGAACGCCCTGGACTTTCATATCGCCTACTACATTGGTGAGTTGGCGGGGAAGGACCCGGAGGCGCACTTTCACATCATCAGCAAGGACAAGGGTTTCGATCCTCTGATCAAATATCTCAAGGGAAGAAAAATAAAGGTCATGAGGGAAACCGACCTGGCTGAAATTCCCTTGCTTCGTGTACCGATTTCGACAAGCAATGACGAGAAGATTGCTGCCATCGTCAAGAATCTCGGCGGACGCGGTCAGTCCAGACCGAGAAAGGTCCGGACCCTGGAGAACACGATCAATAACCTGTTCACGAGGAAGCTCGACAAGAGTGAGCTAGGTACGCTGATCAAGGAGCTGCAGAAGCGCAAACTGATCGTCGTGAATCAGGGCAACGTCAGCTACAAATTGCCGCATTGAAACTGGCAATTCGTCAGAGCTCGTCAATCCACTTCGATAGCTTGTGTGCCTGAAAGGCATAGAACGGATTGTGTCGCGTGCGCAGAAAGAAATTCGAGGTCAGCAACAGTACGCCAGCCTCGCCGCGTGGGGCCAGCGAACCGAGCGTGAGTGCCGTTCCATCGAGTGCGGTACCGTCGCCGTACACCAGGTCGTCCGGGCGAAACGGAATCGCGATGTGTGATAGCGAGAAAACGCCAAGGGGCCATGCAAACGCCGTCTCTTCTACACTAGCTTCTGTTTCGCCAGCGCTGAGGGTCAGTGCGTCAATGTCATTGCCGGAGCGGTTCCTGTTGCGTAGCACCGTGACGCCGAAGTCGAGCGGTGCGATCGACTGAAAATAGTCGACGACGTCAACGGGCTGCCTCTTCATCAGGTGCAACAACGTGCTGTTGCGATTGACGTCGTAAACCACTATTTCGCTGCCGTTGGCCGGCAGGTTGTCGTACAGAAGTTCCACGATCGCACGGGCGCTCACGGTGTTATCGACAACGGACTGGAAGGTCAGTATCGGTGGGAGCTTGGCGATTTCTTCAGGAGTTGCCAATTGTTCGTGCGTGCGTCTCGATACTCGGAAGATTTCCCAGGCGGCGCGCTTCGGAAATGACGTGAATTTGAACGGCTCGATCTCGGGCAGGATCGACAGCCACTCGAACTGCTCAAAGTAGGGAAGCCACGAAATCACCGGGTGTAGATTCGTCACGACGGCCGCCTTCGATACCGCGATCGCGGGTGACATTAGCACCAGGCCATCGGGGCAGGGCATATCGTCCAACTCGTCACATGCGAGCGCGTAATCGATGGCTAGCAGCCCGCCGTTCGAGTAGCCCGCGAGAAGCAGCGACTGATCACTGCCCGGAAGGGTTGTTGCATGTCGGATCGCGATGCGGACGGCGGCCGTCCAGTCTTCCCAACGGGCTTGCACCAGGCCGCCCACGGCAAAACCATGACCGGGCATGCGTGGCACGACGACGTTGTAACCCCCGCCTGCTAACGTTTGAGCGGTGGCCAGCATCGAATACGGGGAGTCGGTCAGGCCGTGCAGCAATACGGCAACGCCGCGCGGCGCTGGCACCGACATCTCGTAGGAATAGTTCCAGTTGCTCGGGAAGTTGCCCGGATGGCTCAGGCTGTCGGCGAAATAACGGTCAACGAGACTGTCTGGCCTCGAGTCGCTGGTGATTTTTTGGTCCAGTTCGGCGGCGAGTTGTTTTTCGATCTCGAGCAAGCCCGCCCAATCGGTTTCGTCTTCGTGTTTCGCTCTGAACTCATGCTCGAATTTCATGCGGTGTTCGGGGCCGAGTTGCATCATGCCGCGCGAATCGAACGCCCAGCCGAAATAAAGCGTCACTAACAGCACGGCGACAACGGTTAGGACCCACCTGCTGACTCGCAGCAAACGCGTCCACAGTGCCTGCAGAATCATTCGTCGCTGACCGCACGAATTTCGTCATCGAGGCCGGTCATTTCCCAGCGCGCGAGCGAAATCGGGATGCTGTCGATGGCGTTGAGCTGGTCAAAAAAGTCCTTCAACTGAAACTCCTCGCCGCGTGCCTCGAGGAGTCGCGCATAGTCGGCCAGAGTCCGCTCGAGCAGGTACTTGCCCGTGACGTAACTGGTGCCGTAGCCGGGCTGGCGGAGATACAGGTGCTGCTCGAAGATCAGCAGTTCCTTCTCGGTCTTCATCCAGCCGCGCGGCGTGTAATTCATATGCACGCCACCGGCTTCTTCCATGGTCATTTCGTTAGCGTGCGCGTAAAGCGAGCCGAGTCCGCGCGCTGCACGCTGCGCAAGCAGAATCCACACGAGTTCACGCGAGCGCGGGCTGTCGTCATAAAGGCCTGCGTGCATGAACATCTCCTCGACGCCGGTTGCCGTGCCTTCGTTGCGGCTATCGAAGATGTTGTAGAGCAGGGCACCCTGGCGAATCGGGCTAGCGTGCGGTTCGGTGTCCATGCGTGCGAGCTCGAACCAGTGATAGAAATGCGTAAACAGCGGCGCCGGATCGTAATGTGCGGTGATCGAGAAGAAATTACGGGTTTCCTCGGGAACGAACGCGCCCATGTGGGCGAGGAGCGCCGGCTTCATGTAGTCGGTCACGGTAACGATCTGCTGCTTTTCGAGGAAGCGCATGATGCGCTCGACAGCCTCGCGGGCTCTTGCGTCATACTCCTCGGGCGTGCTCGCCGCGATCATCGGCGGCAGGTCACGATTACGCTGTTCCTCGAGCTTGAGCGAGGCCCAGGCACGGTCGAGTTCGCGCTTCAGCAGGCGCACCTCGTCCTCCCAGGTGAGCGGCACCAGGTGCACGTTTTGCTGGTACCAGGTGTAGTTGTCCTTGCCGATACCGGAGGGGCCGGTCTTTGAAGGCGCTCTGGCTATCAGCCACTCGATCAGTTCAGCAGTTGCCGCGCGGGCACTGGTAATGGCTGTCTTGAGATCATCGCCGGCATCATCGCCGACCATTTCAAGGAGCTGTTTGAGGTCCTTCCGGTCCTGGCTAACGTCACGGATTCCGGTAGCCCAAAGATCGCTCGCATCGCCGGTGAGATTCGATTGCGCCTGCTTCAGGAGTGGCGGAATGACGCCAAGTTCTTCGATCAGGCGCTGTTCCTCAGACGACGACAAAGGGAACTCGTAGGTCCAGATCTCGACAACGGCATGGTGCGTCGGTCCCTCATGCGCGGGAACGTCGCTCCGTTTCATCCAGACCGTGTTGTAGAAAGCCGGGTCGCGGGCCCAGGGCTGCAACACCCGGCGATTGAAGTCGTAGCCGTTCATTTCGGCACGGACGAGATGCCAGTCGACTTGTTGCGGGACCGGCCAGGCACCGATATCGAAGGCCATAAGCCGTTCGCGTAATGCCAGGAAGTCATCCTGACGGGCCTTGAAGCGCTTGGCCGTGTAGTCGGGCGCGCCGTCGAGGAGCGGCGGTGACTCGAATTCTCGCCATTCGGCGAACAATTGCAGGAGATCGTCGTGGCTCGCGTCCGCTGCCGTGCTTGTTACCGAGGAGAGCAGCAGTAAGACGCAAGCCAGTGTGCGTGCCGGGAAAAAATGTCGGTTTCTCATGGTTCTTCAATCAGCAGGATCGAAGCGCCACTATACTCCGAGTCGTCAGTGAGACCGATACGGGCGCCGGAAATGATTGACCAGCCCGATCACCAGCAGCGCCAGCGAGGTCCACATCGAAATACGCCAGTGGCTGGTCGCGTTCCTCACTATTTTGAAGTCCGCGACGTAAATCGTCTCGCAGGCGCCGTTACCGGTATCGGTGCGTGTCGTACTCGTACCGCGCTTGCCGGCATCGCCGCTGGAGTAACTCGAAAGGTATCCACGGACCCGTATCTGATCGCCGACCTGGATCTTTTTCACCTGCCTGCGCACGAAGTCATCATCTGAGATCAGGTGATTGTTGGAAAGCTGATTCATATCGAAGGCATCCCAGGCGTCCTGATCGCGGGTTTTTACGTTGCACGTAAAAATGCCGTTCCAGAAATTGATCTTGTGCAGGCGCGGGTTGCCGGGATTGTCGCCCCAGATGACGCAGACATCGAGCATGTTGAGGTGATCGTTCGCCAGCCGATGCATGCGGCTGTTGTCGTCATGGTGCCTATACGAAACGACCATTCCGGTAATGTCGTAGGCGTACTCTGGCTCAACGCGATACGCGACGTCGTTGAAAAAGATGTCGAAAGGCTTCTTGCGTGTCGAAGTTTGTGCGGGCTCGCCGTCGAGCTCGGGCACATAGTCGATGTTTCGCGGCAGCTCGTTTCGATTCCAGAACGAAACGAGCAGCCAGATGAAGCTTACTGCGATGAGAATTCGATTGAGCTGCATTGGACGACCGACAAATAGTTCGTAAGACTGAGGGTACTAGAAGGTCGTCGCCTGGCAAGTGACAAAGATCTCAGCACGCGAATAAACCCCGCAACCCTTCAGGCGATGTTCATGTATTTTTCAGGGGCCGTTAAGCAGCCCGGCCTTATCCTGTACGCGACATCAGGAAAAAGGCCAATACGGCCCGAATGGAGAACGTCATGAACATCGTTATCGCCGCAGAAAAACCCAGCATCGCCACATTGCTGAGCGAGTACGTAAATCGCCGCGTTAACCCGGAAGACATCAAAGTCTCCGAGAACCCGGACGAGACCGGTAGCTTTTTTGTAGGACTGAAATTCGACCGTTACGTTATGTCACCTAACGGTCAAATCACAGCCGATACGCTGCACTTGCGTGACTAGTCGCCGTCTTCTTCTGTGGCCGGCGCCAGGTCGTCGGTCATGTCGGTCGGCGCATCAGGTGCCTCAGGAGCTTCCGCTGTCTCAGGAGCTTCAGCTTCCTCAGGAGCCTGCGGTGCTTCGGGCGCGGCCGATGCAGCCGGCGCTTCGCCAGAACCACAGTTCCATCCCCAGCTTTCCAGCTTCGACACCAACTCCGCAGCTTTCTCTTCGCAGTAGCCCGCCTGCTGGCTAGCGCTCCACAGCACCTGGTCTTCGCCGGGCGCTTCCGAATCCTTGTAGTAATGGACCTCGCACGGCACGCTCACGCCGGGTTCGGACATGATAACGACGCGTCTCGTCATGTCGCCGTAGGTGCACTGGGTGGTGGCATCGCCTTGTGCCAGTACGGCACCCGGAACGATCGTCAGGAGGAGGGTAATCAGGCCTTGATTTCGCATGTCGCTCACCGCTTTGTCGTTGCGAATTCCCGAAGTATAGCAACGTGGTAGACTTCCGGCGGTTTCAAATCAGGGTTGAAGATCATGTGGAGAGCACTGGGCGGATTACTGGCAATTGGCATGCTGGCTGGCTGTGGACAAAAGGATGCGGCTGAGTCCGATTCCCAAACAGATCTGACCGAAGATCCCTATCTCTGGCTCGAAGAGGTCGAGGGCGAAAAAGCGCTCGCCTGGGTCGAGGGACAGAACAAAGTATCCGTCGGCCACCTCGAATCTCTGCCGACGTTTGCGCCATTCAAGGAGCGCAATCTCGAGATTTACAACTCTGAAGATCGCATCGCGGCGCCCGGGATGCGGGGCGACTTCGTCTACAACTTCTGGCGGGATGCAGACAACATCCGCGGACGCTGGCGGCGCATGTCGCTCGATGACTACGTGGCTGGCAGCAAGGAATGGGAACTCGTACTCGATATCGATGCGCTGGCTGACGGCGAAGACGAAGACTGGGTGTGGAAAGGCGCGCAGTGTCTGCGACCGGAATACCGGCGCTGCCTGTTGAACCTGTCACGCGGCGGCGCTGATGCCGTGGTCGTTCGCGAATTCGACGTCGAGGAGAAGGCGTTCGTCATGGATGGTTTCGTCGTCGCAGAGGCAAAACAGGAGGTCAGCTGGATCGATGAAAACTCACTTTTTGTCGGCAGCGACTTCGGCGACGGCAGTCTGACGGATTCGGGTTACCCGCGCACGTCCCGATTGTGGAAACGCGGGGTGCCGATCGAGGAAGCCACGGAAGTCTATGCCGGTGAGCAGGAAGACGTTGCGGCCGGTATTAATCGCAGCTGGGACAAGGAGACACCCTACGATCTGGCCTACCGGATCCCGAGTTTCTTTGAGTCCATCAATTATCTGTACACCGGGGATGGCGAATTTCAGCACATCGATATTCCGAACGATGCGCGTTTTCTCGGCATCATGGATGGCCAGATGCTGGTGCAGTTGAAAACGGACTGGCAGCTCGAGGAAATCACATACCCGCAAGGCGCCCTGATGTCGATCGCGTTTGATCGCTTCATGGGCGGTGACCGTGACTTTGAGGTTTTGATCGTGCCTGGTGCCTCTACGGCCATTCCCCGTGGCGGCATCGCGACGACTCGCGACTATGTCATCGTGCGGCTGCTCAACGACGTCGTGTCAAAGTTGGTTCGATTCTCCTACGTCGACGGTCAGTGGGTTCGAGAAGACATTGAGACAGAGGGCATCGGCACGATCTCTTTGGGCTCTTCGTCGGACGATTCCAACATCTTCTTCTTCACGTACGAAAACTTCCTCACACCCGATACGCTCTTTGTCGCCGACGACGGCGGCGAAACAATCAAACCATTGCATTCCTTGCCCGAGTTCTTTGATGCCGAGGGTATGACCGTCGAGCAGCATTTCGCGACCAGCAAGGACGGCACCAAGGTTCCCTATTTCCTGGTACTACCGGGGGATTTCGAAGCAAGCGGCAACACGCCCACGCTGATGTACGGTTACGGAGGTTTCGAGATCAGCCGCACGCCCAGTTACAGTGCAACGGTCGGTCACAGCTGGCTCGAGCGCGGTGGCGCCTATGTTGTCGCGAACATACGAGGCGGCGGTGAGTACGGGCCCGCGTGGCACCATGCGGCGCTCAAAGAAAACCGGCAACGAGCTTACGATGATTTCATTGCGGTCGGTGAGGACCTGATCGAGCGCGGCGTGACGAGTCCCGAGCATCTGGGCATACAGGGCGGTTCGAATGGCGGTTTGCTAACGGGAGTCATGCTCACGCAGCGCCCGGATCTGTGGGGTGCCGTAATCATCGCTGTGCCTCTGCTCGACATGAAGCGCTACAACAAGTTACTCGCGGGCGCATCATGGATGGCGGAGTACGGCGATCCGGATACCGACGATTGGGCGTTCATCAGTGAATACTCGCCGTACCAGAATCTTGATGAGGACGCGGACTACCCGACACCGTTCTTTACGACGTCGACGCGTGACGATCGCGTGCATCCCGGCCACGCACGCAAGATGGTTGCGCGCATGAACGAGATGGACCACGACCTGTTGTATTACGAGAATACCGTCGGCGGACATGCCGGCGCATCCGACAACGAACAGGTCGCGCGCGTGCAGGCATTGAGATACAGCTACCTGTGGGATCAGCTCGGCGGACCTGTGGAACCGTAAGCCGGCGAGCGAGCCGTCAGGTGAGTGGCCGCTCCTAAGTACATCCCATAATTGACGCCGTTCTCCTGTCGGCGCATAAAGCTCAGTTAGTGCCGACAAAGGCAAATCTGACCAAAGTCAGAGACGCAAAGCCACGGGTCCTCGCTTCGTATTCGACGCTTCCGTCGATAGGTCCCCAAGATCGCCGGGCTGCCAATTCAGTTTGACTAGCCTAGGTGACAATCCATGAATACAAAACTACTCGCGATGCCTTTCTTGCTGTTACTAATACCGTGTCTGTTATTTGCGGAAAAACCTGCCGATGCGGGGGTCACTCTCACAGAGGTCCTAATTCTTGATGATTGGCCAGCCGCTCCTCCATTGTCAGAAGGAACAATGAAATGCCCAGGTGGAGAAATCGTAATGCTGAACCCGGTCACGCCGTATTGCGACGCCACTGGTCGAGTTCACTTTCGGGACATGGCTTGGTGGGCTTGCTACACATCGGCTGATCCGCGCCTGTCTGGCGTCGGGATGGCTACGGCCAATGGAAATTTCGATGCGGCCTACACCGGACCAGTCTGGGGAACGTGGACGATTGTGCCATCACCTGGCTGCGCCCCACTCGACCTGATCGACCCACCTGTGTATTGGAAAGGGACCTGGCAAGGCCAGCGCTCGCATGTTTGTGCTGACGGTTCATGTTTTTGGAAAGGCGATATTAAGTTGGTTGGAAAAGGATATGGAGGAGACATTGACGGTATTCACTTTACGGGCAACGAGCTGATCACCACGTATACACCGTTACCGGTTCCATGGGAGTTCATTCCGGGCTTTCCGCTAACCGGGCCGGAGGGGGTTATTACGGCTACAATTAAAGAATGAGCTGATGTCCGCTCTGCAGAACTGAATGAGTGGGGCCGTCACTTGGTGGCGGCCCTTTTCTCTACCGCTTGGGACTGATCCAGACCCGACCTTCAGAACCGAGGAGTCATCATCTAATATGATGAAAAAAGAAGAAGCTACGGAATTTGCTTCAAGGTGGTTACCTGCATGGACGGGGAATAATCCTGAAAAGCTGGCAAGTTACTATTCAGATGATTGTTTCTATTGGGATGCTGGTATACCGAATGGAGCGAATGGAAAAGCTGAGTTAATTGGCTATTTTCGAAAGTTGCTTGCCCAAAATCCTGATTGGGTTTGGAGTCAAATTGAAGCGATTCCGATGGAAGGTGGTTTTCTGAACAAGTGGTCGGCAAGAATACCGGTCGGCGAAAAGACACTTGAGTGCACCGGTGTTTGTTTCTTGCAGTTTGACGATCAAGGAAAGATCAAGAGAAATGAGGTGTACTTTGACCGAACAGAGCTGGTATCAGAGATTCATAGGTTGAAAAAAAGTACGTAATTCAATTGCAATTAGGCAAGCGGTTCGAAACGCGCCTGGAAAAAGCGCAGGTACTCGGGCTCGTAGACCATCTTCAGTCCGCGAATCTGGTCGCGTCGTGCGAAGACGTCGATAACAGACTCGGTGACGACATCCATATGCGCCTGCGTGTAGACGCGGCGCGGAATTGTCAGGCGCACGAGTTCGAGTGCCGGGCGCCGATTTTCCCCGGTTTCCGGGTTGCGCCCGGCGGAGACGTTGCCGCGTTCCATCGTGCGAATGCCTGACTCAATGAAGAGTTCCGCCGCGAGCGCCTGTGCCGGGTAGTCGTCCTGGTCGATGTGTGGCAAGAAACGTTTCACATCAATGAAAATCGCGTGCGAGCCAATAGGTTCGACGATCGGGATGCCCGCAGCCTCGAGTCGTTTGCCGAGGTAGCGCACCTGGCCGATACGGGCGGACTGGTGCTCATCGGTCACAGCCTCGCGAATGCCCTGTGCCATTGCCTCCATGTCCCGTCCTGCAAGGCCGCCGTAGGTGTGCAGACCCTCGTAGACGACAACGAGGTTTTGCGCTTTCTCGAATATTTCGTCGTCGTTACAAGCGAAGAAACCACCGATGTTCACCAGCGCGTCTTTTTTCGCCGACATTGTGCATCCGTCGGTTAGATCGCAGATCTCCCTGAGGATCTCGCGAACCGACTTGTCGCTGTAGCCGTCCTCGCGTTCGCGAATGAACCACGCATTCTCCATCGTGCGTGTCGCATCGAGCATGATCTGAATGTCGTGCTCGCGGCAGTAGCTGTGCAGTTCCTTGAGGTTCGCCATCGAGAACGGCTGACCGCCCGCCATGTTGACGTTGCCTTCGAGGCTGATATAGGGCACACGTTTCGCGCCCACCTTACGAACCAGTTTGTCGAGCTTGTCGATGTCGACATTGCCCTTGAACGGGTATTCGGATTGCGGGTCGTGCGCCTCATCGACAATGACATCGACGAATGTGCCGCCTGCAAGTTCCTGGTGCAGGCGCGTTGTCGTGAAATACATGTTGCCGGGGATGTAGTCACCCTGTTTGATCAAAATCTGCGACATAAGGTTTTCGGCGCCGCGGCCCTGGTGGGTGGGCACCAGATGCTTGTAGCCGTAATATTCCTGCACGACTTCTTCGAGGTGATAGAAGTTTTCGCTGCCGGAGTAGGCTTCGTCGCCCATCATTATCCCGGCCCACTGCCGGTCGCTCATCGCCGAGGTGCCGGAGTCGGTGAGCAGGTCGATGTAAACGTCACGGCTGCGCGTTAGAAACGTGTTGTAACCGGCCGCGCGTATGGCCGCTTCGCGTTCTTCGCGCGTCGTCATTCTCAGTAGTTCGACCGATTTGATCTTGTAGGGCTCGGCCCATGTGTGGTGACCTTTCTCTGTCGGGTTCATCATGATTCCATCAATTAATTTTCAAATCTGTTGGTGACTCAGAGCCACTCGAAATGTGCAGTGAAATGTCGCAAAAACTTCGGCGCCTTTACGATGCGCATGCCGCGAATGTCCTTGCGCCGTTCCCATACGTAGTGGATGGCTTCGAGGACGTAGTCCATGTGACTTTGCGTATACACGCGGCGTGGTATCGCGAGGCGTACGAGGTCGAGGCGCGCAGGGTGCTCTTCTCCGGTGTGTGGATCCAGGCCGAACATGACCGTGCCGATCTCGCAGCCTCGAATGCCCGCCTCGATGTAGAGTTCGACGGCGAGCGCCTGGCCCGGATAATGGAGTGGTTCGATGTGCGGCAGGAAGCGCCGCGCGTCTAGATAGACGGCGTGCCCCCCGGCGGGAGCGACCACCGGGATGCCCGCATCGAGTAAGCCATTAACGACGTAGCGCGTCGAAAGCAGCCGGTAGTCGAGATAGTGCTCGTCAAGGATTTCCCGTAGACCGA
>Ga0255053_10001663_pt1 | contig 12164 bp, 9 predicted proteins | sample JV7_2_22_MG_FD_188635 | JGI IMG/M metagenome (GOLD analysis project Ga0255053, IMG submission 188635) | Seawater microbial communities from Jervis Inlet, British Columbia, Canada - JV7_2_22 | ecosystem: Environmental > Aquatic > Marine > Inlet | place: Canada: British Columbia | collected...
CCCCTCGGCGTCGAATGCCATCGATTGGATCACATCGGCCTTGCCGGCATCAAAGGTGATTTCATTTTTGTTGAAACTGACCTTAACCGGTTTGCCGGAAGGCAGCTTTTGAACGATGGTTTTGCCGTCGGATTTTTTAACAAAGGTTAATCGATGAATTTCCGATGCCAGATCCATCTGAATTTTGCCGAAGGCGGCATGGGCTTTGCTGAGATCTCCATTTGAAAGGCCGTAGGCGATATCGGTGGGGCCGTAAAATGAATTGCCGGACAGATAAACCGGTTCGCGTTCTGCGAAAAAATGGACTTCCCAGCGGATATTGCCATTGAAAGGACCCCTGGGCAGGGTGACATTAAGACTGTCGGTCCATGACAAGCCGCCGGCCTCCCGCCAGGTCACTTCCAGGCCGGTGAGGTCATCTGCAGTGTAATTCACATAGGTTTGCATGAGATGGCGATCATAGCGCAGCCTTTTGGGATTCTCGGGCTTACGAGACAGGGCCAGCTCTTTGCCTTTGTTGAGATCCACCTCAACCTCAAACGAATAGTCGAGCATTTCCTGCACCACCGCAACTATCAGGGTGTTGATCTCGCCCTGAAAGCGAGCGGCCACCGATGAAGAAGAACTCATGGATTCTTTTGAAGCCAATGACCGGCCGGTTTTGTCAAATGCGAAAAGCTTGGCGGATACACCGCCGCGATAGTTAACTTTGGCCACATCCTTTTCCAGGCGGCTCAACTTCACCCGAGCCCCGTCGGATTGCCTGACAGTGCCGGGCTTATTACCGGATATAAATTCCATTTTTTTCAAAGCGGCCGGCAGTGCCATATTAAAGCGAATTTTCGCAGTCCCCAGCTTTTCTGCCGGGGTGCCCTGTTTAACGCTTACATCGATATAGCCGGGTGAAGCACTTCCCGGGCTGATGATATGTTGAAACGGGTTTTGCTCCACCCGCATGATACTGGCACCATCCGTTGTTAAGACGTCCAGCACCTCATAGGTCATCCGGGCCAGGGATGCATTGGGAACTTCAATCGTGTCGAGGTCCAGCGTCATGCGGGGTTGGTCGCCGGAACTCCAGTAATTCCCGGGAAACAGGCTTTGTTGAACTGCAGCGGGGATCGTTTTTTTCAGGTTGTCGGCATTGACGGCGGTTGACAGGCGCGGTGGCGCATCATATCGGGCTGAAATCGGACCCTCACTGGGTGTTAACGTCATGCTTTGGGCAAACAGCTGGCCGAGGGTGGCTTCCGACAGAGAGGCGAAAAACGCTTTGTCATGCTGTTCTTCCCAGTTAAGTTCGAGCATCAGGCGGTTATTTTCGTGTCCGATCTGATGCTGGTAGCGGGGATCGTTAAAAAGCTCGATCAGCTTTAAAACCATGCCGTCGATATCGAGATCATCCGGGTTGCCCGACCTTAATTGCTGAACAATGCTGTTTCCATCCACCCCTTTACGAAACTGCTGGGCATATTGCAGCACCCGACCGTTGGTTTCATCCAGACGGAATCCGATCGCCAGGGATTCGACGCCTTTCAACGGTTCGGATAATTGCGCCAGCACACCGCCGCCCATTGCCGCAACCATGGCGGCCCGGGGGTTTTGCTGGAGTGCGGGATTACCCTGAATTTTTTTCTGCCAATCATTGCTGAAGTTTTCAGGAATTCGAACCGACAGCACCGCCAGATCCCGGGGCTGGGCGATTGATGCGATCATTTGCGCCACCCGGGTTTTGAGCACCGGGCCTTTTCCTTCTTTGAATACCCGCGACAAATTTTCCGGTGCGAAAATCGCTGTATTATCAATAAATAGGATTCGGTACAGATCAATTGGGAAATCGTTTTGTCTGTCTTCGGGGAGGGCTTCTTTTTTTATCGCATAGGAACCATCGGATAAAGGCTCCAGGAACTGCACATAATTTCCTTGAGATTTCAGCTGTTTTTCCAGGCTTTTGCCCTCTTGACTCTCGGCTAAAATCACCGGCAGGAAAGTGTGTTCCGGGTGAGGATACAGGTATAGCTCTACCTGACTTAAACCAAAGGATTTCAAAATACCGCTGGTCATTTTATATTTGATGCCTTTTTTATCTTCAGCAAGGTTTTGGTCGATTGCAGCCAACACAAGGGGCACATTGACTTTGACGGCCAGAAAGGGTTCCGGGAGGGCAATCGGCACGCTTTCCCGTCTTTCCACCGGCGTTTCCCGTTCTTTTTTGAAAACATTTTCTGCTCTGAATTTTTCTCTGGCCAGTTCGGTTAACATCGATCCGCTGTAGTAAACGCCGACACATAAGACCACCACGGCTGCGACTGCCGCCAGGGCCCAGGGCTTCCGCCACACCGGCGGTGTGGCGGGCTCAATATTCTGGATGATCGGAACTTGCGGGGTCGGTTGAGTTTTTGGAGCTTTAGGGGATTTTGACGGCGTCGCTTTTTTGGAGATTTCATCCTTGAACGCGAAAGTCAAGCCGGCAACCGAGTTTAGCGACATATTACGGCCGCAGGCCTTGCATTTGGTGCTGGTTACGCCCGGCGGAATTTTGGCAGTATTGATGCGGTACTTTTTACCGCAAAATAAGCAGGCGATCTCTTTTGTTCCGGTATTTTGCTGAGCCGGTTTTGCAGGCGCGGCAGCTTTGGGCTTTAGCGAAATCGTATGGCCGCAGGCTTTGCATTTAGTACTCGTCTCGCCCTCGGGGATGGCTTTAGGGTTGATTTGGTATTGCCGGCTGCAGTACTGACAGGTGATTTGCATAATCCCCGCTTTGGGCGGCGGCGGTGCTTGCGGGGCACGCGCAGGCGGCGTTTGAGGCGCACTTTGACGCAGTGGGATTGAATTTCCACAGGCCTTGCATCTGGTGTCGGTTACGCCGGGTGGAATCTTGCTCGAATCCACATTATAGACTTTGTTGCATTTCGAACAGATGATTTGCATGGTCGACTTCCTGATTTATGGCTTTGGATGCTTAGAAGTGGTTTCAAAACCCCATCTAAGGCCCAATGGCTGCGTTGCAGGCCTCCGATAAATGCTCACATACCCCCATGTATGCTGCGCTTTCTCGATCGGCCTGCGCCTTGCCCTTGAACCTGATCTGAGGTTTTGAAACCACTTCTAGGGTACTCGGAAATTTTTACGTTGCTGAATTTAGCAGAGCACAAGGGTTAACCCGTTAGCCGGCTGGTCCGATTGCCCGTTGGTTGGGTAAGATGGTTTTTGTTTATTAAGGTTACCGGTTAACCGGCTAACGGGCCAACGGGCAAACCTATTAAAATTATCTCATATAATTTTATTGTTCGCAAATTTTTCGGCTAAGTGATTTAAATGATATGTTATATCGGCGTGGGGATATTAGAACTTGGGACAGGATTCAGGTGGACATGTGCATAAAAGCGGTTTAAGAGAATTGTTTGAGATACCTCTCCCACTCCATGGGCAGGAGTTGTTTTTTGGTGTTGTTACACGTTTTGCAGCAGGGCACCACATTGCTCCGGGTACTTTTTCCGCCGCGCGAAATCGGGACGATGTGATCCATGGTCAGCTCTTTGGCTGGCGTTGGGCTTCCGCAGTAGTGACACCGGCCTTTTGCAATTCGGCGTTTCCACCACTGGGACTCCCTGAGCTCGCGGGCTTTGCGGCGTTCTCGTTTTAGATCTGTTTCTTCCAGATCATAGGCAAAAGGTTGGATGGATTTTGTTTTTTTCATTATTATCTCACACCCGCTTCCTTCGGTCGCTCGGGCACACAGAGAGCAAAGAGAGTTTTTTATTTTTCGGTTTCCTCTGAGCGTCTAAGTTTAGCAGTGGGGATTAACCTAGGCTTAAGTAGGGGCGGGGTTTACAATTTGTCCCGCAACCAACAGAGCTTTATATTATACATTTTGCGATCCAATGAATCGATTTGATCGCCAGTTCTTTGAAAAATTATCGAACCCGGCACAGCATGATGTCTTTATTGTCGTTGAGCTCTAAATCTACTGTACTTTCGGCTAATGCTATGCTTCAACCAATCTGGGTGTGAGGCCAATACCCTTTTTGTATGCATATTTTGATATCTTTTTTAGATTATGGGCAATGGCCACTATCTTGAACTCAGCATTAACCTTATCAAGACCTCGTAGATTAAAGCCGGTAAAACCCAACACGCTTTTTATGTGTCCAAAGACAGGCTCAACTATGTGTTTGCGCTTGGCGTAGATTACTTTTCCCGATTCACTATCAAGCTTTGAACGCATCTGTTTAATCTTTTTGTCCACAAGCCGACGCCAAATCGAGCGACCTCTTTTGCTTTTGGTGCATTGGCCAAAATGTTGACAACTGGTACATTCAACACAACGATAGACTCGGTAATTGCCGTCTTCGTAATGCCTGGTATGCCAAAACTTCGCAATCTTGCCTTCAGGACAGGTAAACACATCTGTGGTTTCGTCATAGAGGAAATTATCTTTATCAAAAGGGGCAATTTTTTTTCCGCGACTGCGGCTTTGATAGGTATCATCGGGTATATAGGCATCGATGTTAAAAGATTCTAACTTCTGCAGGTTGTTGGCTGTACTGTAGCCGCAATCGGCACTTAAAATGTCGATAGAAGCATCTGTATTTTGCTCAGTTTGCTCTATCATCGGCAGTAATTGTTCTTTGTCATTTGGTTCATTGGTTACATCTGCGGCAACAATGACTTGAACATCCTCATCTACAGAAGCTTGGGCATTGTAGGAGGTTTTAATACCAGCTGTGGTTTTCATAAACACCGCATCGGCATCGGTTGCATTAAGTTTTTTTTTACCTTCTTGATCCAGTTGTTTTTGAATCTGTTTTAATTTCTCGATGCGCTGCTCACGCTCACGGATGTGTTCGGGAAGTTCATCGCCGGTTTTGTCACAACCATAAAGGGCGTCTTCTTGCTGATCTTTTTTCTCGGCCTTATCCAGAATACGTTTCATCTCGCGTTCAATGCGGTCTCGATCATAAGTTTTACGATCAGCGGCATTAGCTTTAAATTTTGAACCGTCAATGGATATATGACCGAGCTTAACCATCTTAAGCTGTTGACAGATATGAACGATCTGAACAAATAAGTCTTCAATTTGTTCTAAATTGTTCTTTCTAAAATTATTGATTGTGCGAAAGTCAGGTCGTTGCCAGGCGGCCAGATAGATAAAAGCAATATTTTCACCCAGTGCTTTTGCAATGTTGCGGGAACTGAAAATACCGCTGGCATAGGCATAAAACAAAACTTTTAACACCATCTTGGGATGGTAAGCCATATTACCCTGTGAAGCGACATTGACATACAGACAGGAAAGATCCAAGTTGTTGACGACATCGTCAACCACCATACAAAGATCATCGTCTTTTATAAAATCTAGCAGATTAGCTGGAAATAAAAGACTTTGATTTTGGCAATAAGCGCGAAGATTTTTGGGTTCACAAATTTTCAAAATTAACTCCTTTGAACAGTACATTTAGGAGCTTTTCATAACAAATATTACAAATAATATCAATAGTATAATTGCATTTTCATCCGGTTTTTTAACTAGTAAACAACATCTAATTGTTGTTTGCTTTAAACAAAATGGGCAGGGGTTGTTGGACAGCCTGTTTATCCCCGCCCGCAAACCGTGCCAGGAAGCCAGCAGCCAGCGACAAGAAGCCAGAGGCCAGAAGCAAAAATCATAAGCACTTAAAATGCTAAAAAGCGTTAAGAACGATAAAGGAGCAACTTAAATGAAAACGATTAACGTAGGTTTACTCGGTTGCGGCACGGTGGGTACCGGCGTAGCTAAATTGCTTATTGACAGCAGCCAGGTGATTGGCGCACGCCTGGGGGCGACTTTGAACCTCAAGCGAGTTGCCGATATTGACATCGAAACAGACCGGGGTATCCAGTTTGATGAAGGTGTCCTGACGACCGATGCAAATGCGCTCGTAAATGATCCGAAAATCGATATCATCATCGAAATGATCGGTGGCGAAGGAATCGCCAAAGAACTTATCTTAAAAGCCATTAACAACGGCAAGCAGGTCATAACGGCCAACAAAGCCCTTTTGGCCAGTCAGGGCAACGCGCTGTTTAAAGCGGCTGCCGCAAAAGGTGTGGATCTGGCATTTGAGGCCGCAGTCGGCGGGTGCATGCCGATTATCAAATCCATGCGGGAATCGCTAGTCGCCAATCGGATCCACTCGATGACCGGCATATTGAACGGGACCTGCAACTATATTTTAACGAAAATTACCGACGAACGAAGACGCTTCGGCGATGCCTTATCCGAAGCACAGCAAAAAGGCTATGCCGAAGCCGACCCGGCCCTGGATGTCGACGGAATCGATACCGCCCACAAGATAGCGATTTTAACGGCGCTGGCCTACGGAACGGAAATTAATTTAGCGGATGTGTACATTGAAGGCATCTCAAAGATTACACCGCTGGATGTGGAGTTTGCTGAGCACTTCGGGTATCGCATCAAACTGCTGGCCATAAGCAAAAGAAAGGGCGACAAAATTGAGGCAAGAGTACACCCCACCATGATCCCGTTTAGCAACCTTCTTTCCAATGTCAACGGTACGGTAAATGCCATCACGGTATCCGGTGATGCGGTTGGTGATATCATGCTGTATGGGCGGGGTGCCGGTATGATGCCGACCGCCAGCGCGGTAATCAGCGACGCGGTGGACATCGCCCGCAACCTGATGGCTGGAACAACGCGCAGGATCCCCGCTCTTTCTTTTCAACAGGATCATATCCAAAAAAGCAAAATTATGCCGATGAATGAAATCGTCACGCATTACTATTTTCGATTCGCGGCCCTCGACCGGCCCGGTGTGCTATCGACAATATCCGGCATTTTGGGCAGCCATGATATCAGCATTCAGTCGATGCAGCAGAAAGGCCGTAAAACCAACGGATCCGTCCCGGTTGTTATGGTGAGTCACCTGGCGAAAGAGGCCAATGTTCAGAAAGCATTAGCGGAAATCAACGATCTGGATGTGGTCGGTGAAAAGACCGTCCTGATTCGGATTGAAGATGAACAACTCGATTAGGTATAACCTATATTTTAGGCGGAAGAGAGAATCATGTATATTATTTGCGCTGACATGGAAGGTATTTTTACACCGGAAATATGGATTAACGTGGCCGAAATAACCGGCATTGAAGAACTCAGGCTGACGACACGGGATATTTCCGATTATGATGCATTGATGAAAAAGCGTCTGGCCATTTTAGACGAACATGCATTGAAACTTCAGGATATCCAGGCGGTGATTTCTAAAATGCAGCCGCTTGACGGGGCGCTGGACTTCCTGAACTGGCTTCGATCGCAGCTTCAGGTCATTATCGTATCGGACACGTATGTGGAATTTGCAGGCCCCTTGCTTGAAAAGCTTGGCCGGCCGACACTTTTTTGCAACACGCTTTCGGTTGCAGCCGACGGGTCAATTTCCGGATATTACCTGCGTCAGAAAGATGGCAAAAAAAAGGTGGCAACTGCGCTTAAAAATCTGAATTATAAGGTCATTGCCATCGGCGATTCGTATAACGATATCACCATGCTCAAGGCAGCCGAAAAGGCCATCCTGTTCCGCCCGCCCGCTAATGTTAAAGTCGAATTTCCGGAGTTCCCGATAACGATGAACTATCAGGAAGTAAAGCGCGAAATTCAAAAAATCATAAATTGTTAACACCGTTCATATCTTTTATTTAAAATAATCTAACACGTTTGAATTCGAGAGCGCGCATGCCAACTCACAGAGCCACCTGCCGTGTGATTTACGGTGACACGGATAACATGGGGCAGGCCTATTACGGCAACTACTTTAGATGGTTCGAAATTGGTCGCAACGAATTGTTCCGATCGCTGGGCCTTGCCTACACATCAGTTGAAAGCCGGGGCATATTTCTTCCGGTAGCAGAGGCCTATTGTAAATATTCGGTGCCGGCGAAGTATGATGATCTTTTGATCATTGAAACTTCAATAGACACCCGGCTGAAAGGCGCCATTAAGTTTGATTACCGGATATTCAGTGAAAACGCCCAAACCCTTCTGGCTCAAGGCTATACCAAACATGCCTGCCTGAATCGCGAAGGCAAGGTTGTGCGTCCGCCCAAATTTATTAAAGAAGTGATTGAGAAAAATCTCCAAAAGCCTTAAAATAAGGTTAAATGACGATTGATATTAAAAAATTTGCAGGCTGCCGCATCCTGGTGGCGGGTGACCTAATGGTCGATGAATATCTCTGGGGAGATGTTGAGCGCATTTCGCCGGAGGCTCCCGTCCAGATTGTATCGGTTGCCAGCGAGGAACATACGTTAGGCGGCGCGGGAAATGTCATCAGCAACCTTGTTGCGCTGGGGGCTAAAGTCTCAGCTGCCGGGGTGATCGGTTCCGGGACTAACGGACAGCTGGTTCTCACGAAATTAAATGCGCTGGGGGTTAATACCCGGGGGGTCGTCCAGGACATACAGCGGCCGACAACCCGCAAGACACGCATAATTGCCGATCATCAGCATGTGCTTCGATTTGACAGAGAAGTAAAAACCGAAATCAGTCGGCAAACAATGAATAAGATTGCGCGCGCAGCCGCAGAAATGAGTGCCGATGCCGATTTGATTCTCGTCTCAGACTACGGCAAGGGGCTCATTACCAAAGCGTTGATGACCAAACTGATTGCTGCAGCCCAAAAACACAACAAACTGCTAATTGTTGACCCCAAAGGACTTGATTTTAAAAAATATACGGGTGCCTCATTAATAACGCCCAACAAAAAAGAAACGGCACTGGCCGCGGGCATCGAAATTGTTGATGAAGACAGTCTGGCCAAAGCGGCCCGGCGTCTTATCGAAAAAACCGGTATCGATAAAATCCTGGTCACCTGCGGCAAAGAGGGCATGGTCTATTTCGAGCAGAACACCCGCCCCTATCGAATCGGCACCAAAGCCCGCCAGGTTTTCGACGTGTCGGGCGCAGGCGACAGCGTCCTGGCAGTGTTGGGTTTGGGAATTGCCGCCGGATATTCCATCAAGGAGGCTGTTGCGCTGGCAAACACTGCCGCCGGAATCGTTGTGGGCAAAGTGGGAACCGCCACCGTTTCTAAAACCGAGCTGGCCGCAGCCCTTAATCTGATTCCGGCCCTTACCGTAGATAAGCAAAAAACACTGGCGGAGCTTTCGGCCGTCGCACGCAAACTTGAAAAAAACGGTAAGCGCATTGTGCTGACCAATGGATGTTTTGATCTGCTGCATGTCGGCCACATCAGGTTGCTGTCCGCCTCAAAACAGTTGGGCGATATACTGATCGTTGCTTTAGACGACGATGAATCCGTCAAACAGCTCAAAGGTTCCGGCCGTCCTATTATAAATGAAAACGAACGCTTACGAATCATCAGTGCGCTCGACAGCGTGGACTATGTGATCGCCTTTTCATCGCAAGAATTAAATGAGGTCATTGAAGCTGTCCGTCCCGCGGTGCTGACAAAAGGCAGCAATTACGCAACTGAAGCAATTCGGGGGCGTGAAATCGTCGAACGCTATGGCGGACGGGTTGAAATCATCCCGCTAACTGAAAACATTTCATCCACCCGCATCATCAACAACATAAAAACAAGTTAGGGCTTCGCCCCAATCAGATGCTATTTATACAGGAAAATGCCAAGGGCATCGTATTCAAAGTCTTTATCCAACCCCGCGCTTCAAAAGATATGATCGTCGGGTTGCATGGCGACCGTCTCAAAATCAAGGTGACCGCCCCTCCGGTTGACGGGCAAGCCAACAAAAGATGTATTCAATTTCTGGCGAAGTGCCTTTCCGTCCCCCGGTCAACACTTCAAATCATATCCGGACACAACAGCCGCAACAAACGGGTCCTTTTAAAATCCAGCAAAACACCGATGCCTTCAAAAGAAATTGATCGCCTCAGGCAGCGCATCGAAGAATTAGTATAGAGTCCCGGCTCATAGAGCCTATGGCTCGGAGAGAATAGTGGAAAAATGGAATCTGGTTATCCAGAAAGAACAAGTGGTATTGAATGTGGGAGCGGCTTCCAGCCGCGATAATTGAATTCGCGGCTGGAAGCCGCTCCCACAGAGAGTTTATGGAATAGTAACTTGGACTTTCTATATAAGCAGGAAATGGAATACTGGGTATTAAAAATGGATGATATCCTGATTTTAATCCCTGAGGGACCGAAGGAGGCCTGACGGGTCAACCGAAAAAAGAAAGCCCTTGACTAATTTCACTGATTTGGCTATTAAACTCGATTTTAAAGGACAATTTGATGCGGGGTGGAGCAGTCTGGTAGCTCGTCGGGCTCATAACCCGAAGGTCAGAGGTTCGAATCCTCTCCCCGCTACCACTAATATCAAGGGTTTAGAGAGAGTCAATCTCCTAAACCCTTTTTTTATGCGGTTTTGTGAGAGTGTCAATTTAAAAACGTGCATTAACTAAACCTTTGCAGTGGGTTTTTCAATCCATGTTTGTTCAATAAATATTTCTTCCCCCTACTCTTCCCCCCCATAAAAATGAAATAGTGTAGGATTTCCCCCCATAAAAGTGCGGCCCTGAACCGTTACGGTTACCATGATTTGACGCCTTTCCTATGGTTTTTAAATTCAATGATCTTGCCTGAGTCTAATTGTTTGGTGATTGCTTGACGGGTTTCATCTGAAAATTTAGCTCTGCCGTTTATAAAACTTGACAGGATAGCCTCTAAGGAATGAATCAGACCCTTCCCGGAATGTGAATCTCTGCTCAGCCCGTCCTCATGGGCAAGGACAAACAGCGTTTTCCACGGCAAGGGGCGAGGCGCTTTCCATGTTAGCGTAAAATCGTTTTGCAACTTTAATTCAATGCTAAGTTTTTTGTCCTGATCTAAAAAAACCTTTGCCTCTCCCGCTATTGATTCCGGCATGGTTCACCCCTTTTATTTTACCCGAGTATCAATTTAAAAATCAATTCGGAACATTTTGCGCCATATTTTGCAAGAAAAGATGGAAGCAGAGCCGGATCAAAGACTAATAAAAAAAGCAATGACAGGTGCAAAATTACTATCGAGCTAACTACCAAGAAAATCTTACCCGCTATCTTTTTTGATCCGATAACCTTATAAATAAAAAACGCTAAAAAGCATAAAACTAAAAGGATCACTATGAATCCGAAAAATTCTAAGATAACAATCATATCCCCCTCTGTTTAATCGTTTTTCGCTTTCCCAAACTTTTTAAATAGTGCGTCTTGTTTTTTATTAAGTTCTATCAATTTGTTGCGTTGGTCAGCCGTCATCTTTCTTGCTTTATCGGGATCGGTTGTCTCAAGCTGTTTTATCTTTTCGTCTTCTTGTTCCATACTAAGGATAGCATCCTCTATCTTGAGGATCTCTTTAACTATTTTCTGCCGGTCCATGGTTCCCTTTCTATTTTTTCTTTTCGATTACCAGTCTATCACTCCATAAATAATCAGGTCTTATAATCCCTCGCTCATTTCCTTTTTTATCTAAAATTAAATATCGACCAGAGCGGAGCGGATCTGGTTTGATCCGGGCTTTTTCGTTGCCGTCATCATTTAACAGTAAATAGTTTTGACCGCCCCTCAGTGGATCGGGTTTGATAACGCTTTTGATTTTCAGATCATCGGCAAAGGCCAGAGTCACAAAGCATAAACAGATCAGTATAAATATGATCTTTTTCATGATTCCTTGCTCCAATTTTGAGCAAATGTAATATGATTTATGCTTGATAAACTTTTTGGCATTCATCACATCTGCCATCTGCTCCTATTATTCCAGAACAATTTTTGCTATCACACAAAACCTTCGCTTTCTTTTTGTTAGCAATATATTCATCGTATGGTATTGCACGCTCTTCTGCGAGTTCTATTGCCATATCTATGGCTTTAATCAATTTTGTGGGATCACCGACTTCTCTCATCAAGTGGCCAAAAGCATCATCTAACTTTTGCTTTTTCCGTTCCAAACGCCTTCTTTTGACAGGGTCTGCATTTTCATGGACAAGTTCCCATTCCTTTTGCTTTGTAAGCGCTCTATATAGTTGACTAAGAGCTTGTATGTCTCTGTTTAGGTGAGGGTATAAAACTCCGGTCGATTTTTCGTCTTCCATCATACGAATAATTCTATCTTGATGGTATTTTGCTATTCGCTCCAGGGATTCAGCTCCTTC
>Ga0255053_10001666_pt1 | contig 12159 bp, 8 predicted proteins | sample JV7_2_22_MG_FD_188635 | JGI IMG/M metagenome (GOLD analysis project Ga0255053, IMG submission 188635) | Seawater microbial communities from Jervis Inlet, British Columbia, Canada - JV7_2_22 | ecosystem: Environmental > Aquatic > Marine > Inlet | place: Canada: British Columbia | collected...
ACCGTCCCGCCTTATTCCTGCCTCTCTTCGTGCTGGGCGGCTGTGCAACATTAGAGGACTTTTTCGGTACTCCACCCGGTAAGCTCGAAGCGCCTGCTGTGCCACTTGAGCAGCGCCCTGTTGAAGAACCGATCGCCGCCAATCATTTCGTACTCGAATCGCCCGGACAATCTGTCATTGGCGAACCACAAGTCGTTTTCACACACGGCACGGACACACTGTCGGATCTTGCACGCGCCTATGGTCTTGGTTACGACGAACTGCTCGCCGCCAATCCCGGTGTCGATCCCTGGTTACCCGGCGAAAGCACGCCGGTGTTGTTGCCCACGCAATACGTGCTTCCCGACGTGCCACGGGAAGGTGTAGTTCTCAATATTGCATCGCGGCGGCTCTTCTATTTTCCCCGCATGTCTGAAGGCCAGGCGGTGGTCGTCAAAACCTACCCGATTGGAATCGGTCGTGTTGGCTGGGAGACGCCGCTCGGAATAACCAGAGTCATGAGCAAGGCGAAAGACCCGGCCTGGTACGTGCCTTTGTCGGTGCGCCAGGAACATGCGGGTTTGGGAGACCCGCTGCCACCCGTTGTGCCGCCCGGGCCGGACAATCCTTTGGGGCATCGCGTTCTCAAGCTGGAAATGCCCGGTTATCTGATCCACGGTACCAATCAGCCGTACGGCGTCGGCATGCGCGTGAGCCACGGCTGCGTGCGTTTGTATCCCGAGAATATCGAATATCTTTACGAGCTTGTCGAAGTTGGAGAAACTGTCGCGATCATTAATGAGCCGTTTCTCCTTGGAAAGTTAAATGGTGAGTGGTATTTCGAAGTTCACGCGCCGCTCGAAGATGATGTGATCAGCGCTGCGGAGCGGCTCGATGTCCTGCTCGATAATTTCAGCGGCCAGAGCGGTGCGGGGGCCGCGCAGGAAGACATTGATCATGCGCGTGATATTGCGAGCATAGCTAATGGCGTTCCCGCCAGGCTGAGTAATCACGATGCCGAGGAGGTGCTCGCACGCGCGCGCCGCGTGCGTAACACCGTGGAAATCGACCCCGATGCGCCGACATTGTCCGAGATCCGCGAATTGATTGACGAAGCGAACCGAGAAGCAGCGGAGTCTATGTGAGCGACGACAAACCGGCGACTCCCACGGGTCAGTCGAAGTAACGCAAGAAATCTTCTGGAAGTCGGGAGACGTCGCCCGGCCGTTCCTTGCCCGCCGGTAGTGGTCGTGAGTTGTACGTATTCCAGAACAGCATCGACTCGCGCGAATGCGCAGCCTGGTCAAGATCATGCAGCATCGCTGCCAGCGCCTTTCCGGTATATGTCGTCTCGAGCACGAGCCCCAGATCATCCCGTGCAACGCTAACCGCGCGGTTGGTCGCGACGTTTGTCCTCGCATATCCGTCGCCGAGAAACCCGTCACGAAAACGATACCGCGCACGGTCTGCCAGAGAAGAGGGAATCGATGAATCGAGCCGGTTCATGAGCAGCGCTGTCTTGACCATCAGCCGCCGCATGGCGACAGGATTAGCAACAAAATCTTCAGTAACGCGAACAGCCTGAACTTCAGTCGGCAAATTGGCGAGAGCCAGGCCCAGCGCGAGTCCGACGGCAGTCGCCATCGTGCCATTGGCCACGTAAAGCCGATCAGGTACTCCTAATTCACCTGATGCGATCTGGTCAGCAAGCTCGAGGCCCGCGTTTACGAACCCCATGGTGCCGAGCCAACTCGAACCACCCGCAGGAATTACCGATACCTGGCGGTTCCACAAGTGTGTTCGTAAGGTTCGAATACGATTGGCATAGTCGCCTCCCCAGCGAACGAGTTCGGTGCCATTCTCCAAATGCAAATTGAGCACACGCGGCACAATCGCGGTTTGCACTTGATGCGACAACAAGCAGATACATTCGAAACCAAGCGACTTTGCGTACAGAGACGTTGCCAGCGCGTGGTTCGAGGCGACCGTACCGAATGTGGCAATGCGTTGAGCGTTCCGGTCACTTGCTCGGCGCAACAGATACTCGAGTTTGCGAACCTTGTTGCCGCCATAGAGCTTTCCTGTTACGTCATCGCGCTTTATCGTAATCCTGCGTTCGCCCTTTGCTGTACGCAGAGTTTCTTCGACGATCGGTGTTGGCAGGTCGGCCAGTTTCGTCTTCGGCAATCGCTCTGCCAATCGCGGATACGCTTTAGCAAGGTGGTCACTCATCCTCTGAATATTAGCTAATTAACGGCCATTACTGCGCAATTCAATAGCATAAGCTGTGGTCACTGATTAGAATGAGATCACCTCTATCTGACCGTTTCGGAGATGAACTTGTCAGATGCTGTTGATCGTGGCATCACGGTCACCGAAATGGCACCGATGGATCAACCCATCGATGCATCGCTTGAAACCACGGCCGCGTTTGTCGGACGTGCGCTTCGCGGCCCCCTGAATAAACCGACTCCAATCTCGAGCTTCGGCGAATTTCGATGTCGTTTCGGCGACGTTTGGTCTCGTTCGAGTCTTGGACCCGCCGTTAAACAGTACTTCGAACACGGCGGCAAGAATCTCTACATCGTTCGGGTTGCAAACAATGCGCGCGGCGCGATGATCTGCTTGCCCGCAAGCGGCTCGGCACTCGTGCTACGCGCAATCGAGCCGGGTTCGACGGAGCGCATTCGTGTGGCCGTCGATTACGATGGCATCGACTCCGAAATCGACGAGCTGTTCAACCTGACATTACAGCGCATTGACCCGAAGACCGGTCTGGTTGTCGATCAGGAGATGTTCCGTCGTGCGAGCTATCGCGAGGATGCCGAGAACTTTGTTGCAGACCTGCTTCTGGCGTCGACACTTGCGCGCGTCGAGAGCCCATTTCCGAATCACCGCCCGGAGCTGACCGCAGGCCCGAATACGCCGATTAACTCTTCCTATGTCGAGCATGCGCAGCAAGGAGCCGATGGTCAGGAGCTATCGGACTATGACCTGGTTGGTTCGCGCAAAGACGAAACCGGATTGTTCGCGCTGCAAAAGCTTGATCGATTCGACCTTTTGTATCTGCCACCACCTGGAAAAGGCCGGGATCTCGGGCCAACATCGGTGCTGGCGGCAGAGCGATATTGCAGAGAGCGTGGTGCGATGCTAATTGCTGATCCCTCATCCGAATGGGTGACACCGGCGAAGGCAGTTACCGGGGTTCGGGAGATTGGCCTTGCCAGTCCGAATATGCTGGCGTATTTCCCGCGGATGTATCATCGGGATGATGACGATGTCAGTCCACGGGTCGTCGGTGGTGCGCTGGCAGGACTACTGTGTAAATTGGACAGGACTTATGGACCCTGGCACGACCTCGATAAACAAGGCATGGGCTTCAAACGCGAACTGCTTGCGGCTTTCGAAGTCGATGAGGAGTTCGTACAGGTGCTGTTGCACGAGGGCCTGAATATCATCGCAAAAGGCCCGGCGGGCCGTCCGCGTTTGCGCGGATCAGTAACGCTGGGGCGGGGCACTGAGTCGCATCGCAAATTTGCCAGCCTGTCCGTCAGGCGTCTCTGCCTTATGGTTATCAATTCAATCGATCAGGCAACACGATGGGCGGTATTCGAACCTGATGATTCGTGTCTGGCTGAACGATTGCGTAGCCAGATCACCGCCTACCTGTCTGCGCTGGCGAACAACGGGGCGTTCGAAGATGATCAATTCGTCGTAGAGTGCGATGCGGGCCTGCGCCAAGGCAATGACAAGCGGGAACGCGGTGCCACGATATTGGTCGCATTTCGTCCGCTCGGTTGCAAGGAAGCTGTTTCATTTACGCTGCACCAGACGGTCGCAGGATGTCGTGTGATGACTACGGCGTTTGGCCCGGCTATGGTCTGATATCCTCACGACTTACGAGGGGATATTCCAATGAACCGATTTCAGGCTGCCCTGATAGCAGCAACCTTTCTTTTCGCCGCGTGCAGCAGCGATCATCCGCCTTCCGAACCACAGACCGAAGTCGTCGACGCAGCCACGGCACTGAATGAGCTTTTCGATGAATATTTCGAGCGCGGGCTGGAGCTCAACCCCGTACGGGCTACAGCGATCGGTGACTACCGATACAACGACAAGCTTGCCAATTCAATCGGCCCGGAATATCGCAAAGCCAGTCTCGAAATGGATGAGGAGTTCCTCGGCAAGCTGCTCGATATCGATCGCGAACAACTAACACGCCAGGACCAGCTGAGCTATGACATGTTCAAGTTGAATCGCGAGTTGTCGATCGAGGGAGACCAGTTCCCGGGTCACCTGCAGCCAGTCAATCAGTTTAGCTCGATGGTGAGTTTTTTCGTCCAGCTCGGCAGCGGCACGAGCTTGCACCCGTTCAAGACCGTCAAGCACTATGACGATTGGCTGTCGCGTATCGATGATTTCGTTGTTTACACCGACCAGGCCATCAGCAATATGCAAGAGGGCATGCAACAGGGTGTCATCCGGCCGGGCATCCTGATTGCCAAGTCGATACCGCAGCTCGAGTCGCAGATTGTCGAAAATGCAGAGGAGAGCGGATTCTATGCGCCGATCAACAACATGCCCGAAGAGTTTAGCGACGAAGATCGTGAGCGACTGACAGCGGCATTCAGGGAGGCGATCGAGAACGAGGTCATCCCGGCGTACACGCGCCTGAAAAATTTCGTGGGCGACGAGTATCTCAGCGCAGCTCGTGAAACGGTCGGGCTCTATGCCTTGCCCAACGGTGGTGACTGGTATGCATACAACGTCAGGCTGATCACGACAACAGATATGACGCCCGATGAGATTCACCAGATCGGGCTTGACGAAGTTGAGCGAATTCAGGGTGAGATGCGTGGTGTAATGGAAGAGCTTGGGTTCGAAGGTGACTTGAAAGACTTCTTCGAGTTCCTCAACACTGATGACCAATTCTACTTCGATGAGCCTGAACAGTTGATCCAGGGCTATCGCGATATGTCCGATCAAATTTCGGGGCTTTCGAAGAGCCTGTTCAATATATTCCCGAAAACAGGTTTCGAAGTGCGGCGAATCGAACCGTTTCGTGAACAGTCTGCCGCGGGCGGCCAGTACAGTACGGGAACGCCCGATGGCAGCCGCCCCGGTGTGTTTTACGCGAATGCGTACGACATCAAATCACGGCCCATATGGGCGATGGAGTCGCTGTTTCTGCACGAAGCGATTCCGGGGCATCACTTTCAAAGATCACTGCAGGTCGAAAACGAAAGCTTGCCCGGGTTCAGACGCTTCGGTGGCTACACGGCGTACACAGAAGGATGGGGGCTCTATGCTGAGTCGCTTGGCAAGGAACTCGGTGTCTACACGGATCCATACCAGTACTTCGGTGGATTGAACGCCGAGCTCTGGCGCGCAATTCGACTGGTTGTCGACACTGGTCTCCATGCGAAGGAATGGAGCCGGCAGGATGTATTGGACTTCATGTATGAAAACTCGGCTGTAAAAGAAGCACGTGCTGTTGCGGAGGCCGAACGCTTCATGGCAATTCCGGGGCAGGCGCTGGCCTACAAGATAGGTCAGCTGAAGATTCGCGAAATTCGAAATGACGCCGAGGCTCGCCTTGGCGACAGGTTCGATGTTGCCGAATTCCACACCCAGGTCCTGATGGATGGTCCGATGCCATTGTCGATGCTCGAGGATAAGATCGATCGGTGGGTGGAGGCACAAAGTAGTATCGTTGTTCGATGAAACTCGATCGAGTCATTCGCATCGCGATCGCGGTGCTGATTCTGCTGGTATTCATCATCGCAATTGGCGCGATGCTGTTCCTGACCGAGGCGGCTCTGAACGTCTGGGACCGGCTGGTCGAGGGGCCGAAGCTGCTGCTGTATGGCTACCTGTCTGTCATGGTGGCGCTCGTTATCACTGCGATCTGGCTGATCTGGCGCCTGGTGGTTCGTCGCAAGATTCCTAAAGTCAAAAAAGCAGCTACTCGAGAGTTGTCGAAGAGCGATATAAAGGAGCGTCTGCGCGATGCAGAAGCTTCCGGTGTCGATGTCAGCGCGGCGCAAGCCGAACTTCGGGATCTCGCAACCCGGCAGGAAGCGGGTGCTATTCACCTTTGTTTTTTTGGTGAAATCAGCACCGGCAAGAGTTCGTTAATAAAGGCCCTCGTACCTGCAGCCGAAGTCTCGATCGACGTGTTGGGCGGCTCAACGACGGACATTCAGCATTACCGCTGGCATAGTGAATCGGGCAGCGAAATATTATTGACCGATGTTCCCGGCACTGGCGGGCTCGACACGGGCTTAGGTGAACAGGCGATTGAAGAAGCGCAACGCTCGCACGTCGTTCTGTTTGTTTGCGACGGTGACCTGGCGAGGCCTGAAGCGCTCGCCGTTGAGCGACTCCTCACTTTGGGTAAGCCGCTTGTATTGGTGATGAACAAGTCCGATCGCTTCGATGTCGAGGAGCAGGCCGCACTGATGCAACGCCTGCTTGAGCACCTCGAAAAGACCAGCGCTGCGGTAGAACGGGATCGGGTCGTCGCGGTGTCCGCGGGCGGTGAGGTCGACGTGATCGAACGTGCTGCTGATGGCTCGGAAGATTCTGTCAGTCGCCCGCGACCGGCGGATATCGGCGTGCTTGTCGTCGCAATCAATCGCGTGCTTGAAAACACGGCGGAGATCGATGAGAAGCGAGATCGAGCAGTGTTTCGTCTGGCGGCAGACAAATTGGCGAACGCCGAAGCACAATATCGGGTGCAACGATCAGAGCAGATCATTCGCAGTTCAACGCGCAAAGCTGTGGTCGGAGCCCTGGCTGCAGTCAGTCCTGGTACGGATGTGTTGATTCAGGGTTACATCGGGACGACGATGACACAGGAATTGTGCAAACTTTACGGCGCAGCGCCGCGTGACCTGGATATTGAGGAGTTTCTGAATCTGAGTCAGAGTCGCGTCGGGCGTGCATTGCCGCTGTCGCTGGCGGTTGCTGGTAACGGCTTGAAGGCATTTCCCGGCTTGGGTACGGTCGCTGGAGGCCTGGTTCATGCCGTCGCGTATGGTCTGATATTCGATGCGCTTGGCCGGAGCCTGGTCCAGACACTTTCCCGTCACGGAGAGCTTGTGCCGGACGTTGCAGCCAAAGAATTCGAGGACGGCATCAGTGAACATATTGAAGCGGGCGTTCGCCGCGTTGCCCAATTGGCCCTGGACGAAAAACAGGGCTGAGACTGAAACCGGATCGGACGACGGTTCAGATCATTTGGCACTCGCGCGCGAAAGCCTGCGCGAGTTGATCGAGGATGTGCGCCTGCCGGCTGGTGTGCGCGAGTCGCTTGCCCATGACTACGACGCAGTCAAAGCGATGCTCGATAAACTCGAGCACGGGCACCTGCATCTGGCTGTGTTCGGCCGTGTTAGCACGGGCAAATCCTCGTTATTGAATGCCCTGATTGGCGAAACGGCGTTCTCTGTCAGTCCATTGCATGGCGAGACGAGGCAGTCATCGATGCAAGCCTGGAATGAAGTCGAGGCGGGCGGCGTTTTCCTCATCGATACGCCTGGGCTGGATGAAGCCGGGGGCGAAGACCGTGAGGCGATGGCGCGTGAGGTTGCCGGTCGGGCTGACCTCGTCGTTTTCGTGCTCGACAGCGACATTACGGATACTGAATTGCACGCGTTACGTACACTACTCGCACAAGGCCGCCCTGTCGTCGTCGCACTTAACAAGAGTGATCTGTTTACTGGGGACGAAAAGGACGTGTTGCTGCAGTCCATCCGCGACAAGACCGACGGCATGGTCGACGCAGAGCAGATCCTCGCTGTCGCCGCACAGCCAAGGCCGCAAGCAATAGTGTCCGTAAATGAACGCGGTATCGAGTCGGAAGGCGTTCGCGAACGCAGGCCCGACGTCGAGGTGTTGCGACTGAGGCTTTGGGAGATTCTCGATGCGGAAGGCAAGACGCTGGCGGCACTCAACGCCAGCCTGTTTGCCTCAGAGCTGAGTGATCAGGTCGGTCGCCGCATTTTAGCTGCGCGAAGTGAAATCGGGGACAAGCTGGTTCGGACGTATTGCGTCGGCAAGGGCATCGCGGTCGCGTTTAATCCAATACCCGTGGCTGACTTGTTCGCAGCCGCCTTCATCGACATCGGTATGGTCGTGCATTTGTCGCGCGTCTACGATCTGCCTCTCAGTCAGAAGGAGGCAGGGTCGCTCGTGAGAGTGATCATAGCCGAATCCGCCGCATTGATGGGGACCGTTTGGGCGCTGCATTTTGTATCAACTGCGCTCAAGGTAGGTACCGCCGGACTATCGACATTTGTCACGGCGGGCGCGCAAGGCGCGATTGCCTATTACAGCACCTATGTCGTAGGTCAAGTCGCCGCCGAATACCTCGGTGAAGGAAAATCATGGGGTGAGCGTGGTCCCAAGCGCGTTGTCAAACAAATTCTGGATACGCTCGATCGCGATACTGTCTTGCTGGACGCCAAACGCGAAATTCAGGCACGTCTCGGGTTCGGTTGAAAGAGATGCCCATGGATCGTATTGCCCGCATGCACCGAATCTGGGAAACGATTCGCGACATACCGGCAGGCTCCGTCGCCAGCTACGGTCAAATCGCCGAAATCGCAGGTATTCCGCGCGGTGCGCGGCAGGTTGGATACGCGTTGCGGCATCTGCCTGACGGTCACGACGTGCCCTGGCATCGCGTGTTGCAGGTCTCAGGAAAGATTGCATTCAAGAAGGGCAGTCGTCCGTATCAAGAACAGAGCAAACGCCTTATGATGGAGGACGTTGCAGTCATCGCGGGACGTGTCAATATGGAAGAGTACCGCTGGCAACCCGATCTGGACGAGCTGCTGTGGAAACCGTCAGCGGCGTGGGATGATGAATGAGCATTCGTCGAAAACTTCGTTCGCCACATCGAGGAACTCTGTGACACGGGAGACGGAATACTGATATGACAACCGTCATTTTCTCGCATGGCCAGGAAAGCGGCCCTTGGGGCACCAAGATTCGGGCTATGGCCGACACGGCCAGGGGGCTGGGGTGCGAGGCCGACAGCATCGACTATCAGGGCATGGCCGATCCGGCGGACCGTGTGAAAAAGCTGATTGAGGAGTGCGGCGGCGTCGATGATGTGCTCGTACTCGTGGGTTCGAGCATGGGCGGGCATGTCGCAACCGCAGCGGCAGGGCCGCTCGAGGCTGCCGGGCTTTTCGTTCTGGCTCCGGCTTATTACATGCCGGGCTATGAAGATTTGACGCCAGGCCCACCGGGCATGCCGATCTGTATAGTGCATGGTTGGCGAGACGATGTTGTTCCTGTCGAAAACAGCATTCGCTTCGCGAAGTCATGTAGTGCAGAGTTACATTTGCTTGATGGTGGTCATCGATTGACCGAAAATATCGGCGAGATCAACTATTATTTAGGTCGATTTATTGAAAAGATCGACACGTGAGAAAAAACCGACAGGAGGAATGCCATGAGATTTCTATTCATATTGACAGCGCTTGCATTCGCCGGCTGTGGTGGTTCGGATGATTCGAAAATGGATCGCGTCGCTGACGAGGTCGAAGACGTCGTCGAGGTGGTCGTAGAAGTCGTCGAGGAGGTTGTCCAAGAGACGTCCGAAGCGATAGAGGAGGGCTCGGAAGACGCCGCCGAAGCAATGCACGATGCGCTCGACAAGGCCGAGGAAGTCGGCGACATAGTGCTGAAAGCGGCTGAAGACACCGAGGAAGCGATCGAAGAGGCTATCGACGACTAGAGCCCGATGAATATCGTGGGATTCATTTTCCGGCCACTTTATTGGCTGGCTGGAAAGCTGTTTGCAGTTTGGGCGCGGCCAGCGATCCGGCCAGAGTCACCGGCCGATTTGATCACCGACAGCGATGCGGCCATCTGTTATGTGCTGGAAACCGGTGGACTGGCGGATCTGCTCGCCCTGGAACGCGCCTGCGCACGGAGCGGACTACCGTCACCGAGCGAGTCCTTTGAGTTTTGCGGCACTCGTTTTTCCCGGCGTTTCGTGGTGTTGCGGCCCTTGACTGGAATCCTCTTTCGCCGCCTGTCCGCCACAGGGTCACGCCGTTTGCGACATCTTGTCGACGCAGCTACAGACAATGGTGCAGATCTGTTGTTAATTCCGGTCGCTATTTATTGGGGCCGCTCTCCCGACAAGGAGCGCTCGCTGTTCAAGTTGTTGTTCGCGGAAAACTGGGATATTGCAAGTCGCACGCGAAAGTTCCTGGCAACGCTACTGCATGGCCGCAATACCCTACTGCGCTTCAGTAGTGCGCTCGCACTGCGCTCCATCGTACAGGAAGGTATTGAGGCGCCAGTTGCGTTTCGCAAGGTGTCTCGCATCTTACGCGTGCATTTTCGCCAGCGTCGTGCGGCGACGGTTGGACCGGATCTGTCAAATCGCCGCACACTGGCCAAGCAAGTGTTATTGGCACCAAGCGTCAGGCGTGCGATTGCAGCCGAGGCTGGCGATGATCCTGAAAAGCGCGAAGCGGCCGAGCGCAAAGTACACGACTATGTCCTCGAGATTGCCGCGGATATTTCCTATCCGGCGATTCGTATAATTCTCCGGGTTCTGAGATGGCTATGGAACCGAATTTACGACGGTATCGAACTCAATAATCTCGAGCGCTTGCGTGATGTCGCTAAAGAGAAGGTCATCGTCTACGCACCGTGTCACCGCAGCCACTTCGACTACCTGTTGCTGAGCTATATTTGTTACGAGGAAGGGTTGCAACCGCCACACATTGCGGCGGGTATCAATCTCAATATGCCGATCGTCGGCCCGATTCTGCGTCGTGGAGGCGCGTTTTTCTTGCGCCGCAGCTTCAAAGGCAACCGCCTGTATGCAACGGTGTTTGAGGCCTACGTGTATCAGATCCTCGTGCGCGGGTATTCGATTGAGTACTTCGTCGAGGGTGGCCGGAGCCGCACTGGTCGACTTCTGACACCGAAAGGCGGCATGCTCGCAATGACCGTCAATTCCTACATCCAGGATCCGAAGCGCCCGGTCGTATTCGTGCCGATCTATTTTGGCTACGAGAAACTGATCGAAGGCGGCTCTTTCATCAGCGAAATGGGCGGGGCCGAGAAAACGAAGGAGTCGCTCCTCGGGATTATTCGTTCGATCAAGGCGCTGCGAGAGAGCTTCGGCCATGTGTACGTGAATATTGGCGAACCCCTGGAGCTTGATTCACTGCTCGACAGAATGCGCCCGGACTGGCGGGACTCTTCAAAGGGTGATGGCGAACGCCCATCCTGGCTGGGCCAGATCATCGACGAGCTCGGCAAGGAAATTATGAGCGGGATTAACTCGGCTGCCGCGATAACCCCCATAAGCCTGCTTGCCTACGTACTTCTCGCCACTCCAAGACAGAAGATCGGCGCTGAAGAACTGAAAGCGCAATTGCAGCTAAGCCTGGACCTGTTAAGAGGTTTCAGCTACTCGGACTCAGTTACCTTGCCTGAATGGAGTCCTGACGAGATTATCGCTCACGGCGAGAAGCTGGACGTCATCAGCCGAACGTCGCACCCGATGGGCGATGTAATTCACATGGCCGAGAGTACTGCGGTGCTCATGACTTACTTCCGCAATAATATTCTTCATTTGCTTGCCGTGCCGGCGACCGTGGCCTGTTGTTTCATCCAGGGTCGGCAACTCGAGCACGCGGAGCTGCAACGCCTGATAAGTCTGATTTACCCTTTCATGCGTAAGGAGCTGCGCCTGAAATGGAATGATGACGAAGTGGACGATGTCACCACCATCGCTATCCAGACTCTGCTCGAGCTTGAATTACTGACACGCGGCAGGCGCAAATCGCTGCTCGAACGTCCACCGGCCGGTTCGGCGAAAGCGTATCAGTTGATGATGCTGGGCCAAGCTATGGTGCCGATGCTGCAACGATTCTATCTCGTGATCGCGATTCTGGTGCAACATGGTTCGGGAACGTTGTCCCGCATTCGGCTGGAGCGCATGTGTCATATGAGTGCGGAGCGTTTGTCGATGATCTACGGATTGCATTCACCGGACTTTTTTAATAAAGCGTTGTTCCACGATTTCATTCGTAAGCTGCAGGAGCAGGAAGTGTTAAGGCGCAATGGCGATGGATTGCTTGAATACGGCGAAGACGTCGTCGGTATCGGCGCTGACGCCCGACTCGTTCTGGGTGAAGA
>Ga0255053_10001667_pt1 | contig 12159 bp, 11 predicted proteins | sample JV7_2_22_MG_FD_188635 | JGI IMG/M metagenome (GOLD analysis project Ga0255053, IMG submission 188635) | Seawater microbial communities from Jervis Inlet, British Columbia, Canada - JV7_2_22 | ecosystem: Environmental > Aquatic > Marine > Inlet | place: Canada: British Columbia | collected...
GACGGCACCCCTGATGCGGAGAAAAGGAGCCTAAATTACCAGAAGATGCTATTCGGTGTGTCGATAGTGTTGCTTCGATGACACAGATCGAAGCCTGTCCGCAGCCTGCTCGGCTGTGATATCACGCTGGCCCTCAGCGAGCATCTCGTAGCCAACCATGAATTTCCTGACCGTTGCCGAGCGCAGCAACGGTGGATAGAAATGCGCATGCAGCTGCCAATGGTCATTGGTGCCGCCCGTTGCAGCCAGTTCGCCGGGCGCCTGGTGCCATCCCATCGAATACGGAAAACTCGTTTCGAACAGGTTGTCGTAGCGTATCAGGAAGCGCTTGAGAATCTCGGCGAGCGACTGATGCTCCGCCGCCTTGAGCTCCCCAAGGTGCCTAACGTGTCGCCGCGGCAGAAGAAGAACTTCGAATGGCCACGCGGCCCAATACGGAACCACGGCCAGCCAATGGTCGTTCGAATCGACGGTGCGGGCGCCATCCGCCAGTTCGGCATCGGCATAGTCGAGCAGCAATGGCGAACCGTGTTCTTCGAAATGCTCACGCTGGCTGGCATCGACCTGTACAACCTCACTCGGCAGATGACGGCTGGCCCAGATCTGGCCGTGTGGGTGCGGATTCGAGCAACCCATCATGGCGCCTTTGTTCTCGAATATCTGCACCCAGGCATGACGCTGTGCGAGCTCCACATACTGGTCTTTCCAGAGTTCGACAACAAACGAAATGTCGTCGATCGACATCTCGGGCAAAGTCAGGTCGTGCCGCGACGAGAAGCAGATTACGCGGCATTCCCCGGTAACTGGATCCGCCCGCATCAGTTCATGATGAGATTCATCCGCCGATGCCGGCCCTTCGGGCAACAACGCGGCAAAGTCGTTGTCGAATACGTAGGTATTCGCGTACGGCGGGTTTTGCTCGCCGTTGGCCCGGGTGTTTCCGGGGCACAAGTAGCAATTCGGGTCGTATTCCGGACGCCGGCTGCCACCTGCTTCCTCCTGGCTACCCTGCCATGGCCGCTCCGTACGGTGCGGAGAGACGAGAATCCACTGTCGCAACAGCGGGTTGAATCGGCGATGTGGGTGTTCTGCCGGGTCAAATCGCATTACGCAGGCCTCAAATTTCGTTCGCTTTTATTTCGAGTGCTCCAGCGCCGATCTCGGCGCGGTAAAACTCGGCTCCGTAGCCGATCCTATCTTTATAAGTGTCGCCAACGGCCCGGGTCATGTCCATAACTGCGGATGCCTCGAGCAACACGAGACCGCAACCACCGAAGCCGGCACCCATCATACGTGCACCGAGTACGCCCGGCTGCTGTTGGGCAAGGCTAATCAACGTATCGAGTTCCGGGCCGCTGACTTCAAAGTCCTGTTGCAGGGAATGATGGCTCGCATTGAGCAGCTTTCCGAACTCCGCAAGGTCGCCGCATTCCAGGCAGGCAGTGGCTTGTGTGACCCGGTGCTGTTCAGTAATGACATGCCGCGCACGTTTCTGAATGACAGGGTTTTCGAGGTGCACCAGGGCGTCATTGAGTTTCTCAACCGGTATCTGGCACAGGTTGTCGACACCCAACACTGGCTGCAATGTCGCAAGTGCCTGTTCCACTTCCTCACGCCGTTCGTTGTAAGCAGACTCGCCGAGTCTGCGCTCCTTGCAGGTATTGGCGATCAGCAGGCAGTGATCACCTAACTGAACGGGAATGTATTGAATGGACAAGTCGCTGCAGTCCATCAGCATTGCATGATCCTGCCTGCCGAGCGCCACCGCGCCCTGGTCCATGATGCCGCAGTTCACGCCGACGAAATCATTTTCAGCCTGCTGCGTGAGCCAACTGATCGCCTGGCGGTTAGTAAATTCATCCTGTGACGCGCGATAGCCGGTGAACGCCTCGACCATTACTGCGATCCCGACTTCGAGCGAAGCCGATGACGACATGCCACCGCCCGGCACATCGCCGCCTACCGCGATATCGAGGCACGGCAGATCAACGCCGAGCTTGCGATACTCGACAAAGACGCCTTTGACATAGTCGCCCCAACTGACCGGGTCCGCGCGTTGCAGGCTGGCAGTGGGATCAAATTTCACGAGGTCGGGTTCATTCAACGACACGAGCCGAACCGTGTTGCCGTTATTCGGCCGCGCTATGACAAAGGTGCCGAACTGCACGGCAGCCGGCAGGACGTGCCCGCCACAATAATCAATGTGCTCGCCGATCAGGTTGATTCGTGCTGGCGAAAAAAACCGGCGCTGGTTACTGGCACCATCGGAATCACCGTAAGTGTCATCCAGCAGTGCTTCGACCTGGGTTAGTAATTCGTCGTTCACTCGAGTCCGACCTACTCTTTGATTCCTTCAAGCATCATCAGAAAGCCGTACTCGAACGCAACATCTTCGAGATACTGGAATCGGCCGGTTTTACCGCTGTGACCAGCGGCCATGTCCGTCTTAAGCATCAGGATGTTGTCGTCTGTCTTAAACTCTCTTAGCTTGGCAACCCACTTGGCGGGTTCCCAGTACTGCACCTGTGAATCATGAAGCCCCGTGGTCACAAGGATATTCGGATAGTCCTGCGCCGAAACCTGGTCGTACGGCGAGTACGACAACATATAGTCATAAAAGTCTTTCTCGCGCGGATCACCCCATTCTTTCACTCCGACGCAGTTAGCGGAATTTCCTCATCCAGCATTGTCGTAATTACATCCACGAATGGCACGCCAGCCAGCACACCATTGTAAAGCTCGGGCGCCATATTGAGCACCGCACCCATCAGCAACCCGCCAGCACTCGCACCGTCGGCGTACAGGTGTTGGTGGGATGTGTAGTCCTGTTCAATTAGGAATTTGGATACATCGATGAAGTCCGTAAACGTATTCTTCTTCTCGAACTGGCGGCCATCGAGGTACCAATGCCGACCCATCTCGCTGCCGCCTCGAATGTGAGCGATTGCGACAATGAAGCCGCGGTCCAGCAGGCTGAGCCGCGACGAACTGAAACTCGGGTCGTAGTTGGAACCATAAGAGCCGTAACCGTGCAGCAGTAGCGGGTTCTCCCCGTCCATCACGGTGTCTTTCTTGTAGACGAGAGTGACGGGCACTTTTGTGCCGTCTCGTGCGGTAGCAAATCGTCGTTCGGTTTGGTAGTGGTTGCGGCGAAAGTCTCCCGGTACTTCACGCTCTTTAATTAGCGTGCGCTCGCGACTTCGCATATCGTAGTCGTAGACCGAATCCGGGGTGGTCATCGACTCGTACCCATAACGAAAAATGCTGGAATCAAAGTCGTGGTTATTGCCCGGATACGCGAGGTACGCCTCTTCGCCAAATTCGATAGAGTGGGTCTCGCCCGACGCACGATCGACAATCTCGAAATACGGTAAGCCCAACCGCCTGCCCATCAGCAGGAGATACTCCGAGAACGACCCGACGCCGCTGATCAGCACATCGTCCCGATGTGGAACGATAAGCGACCACGCGTTCTTCGACGTGTCGTCCAGCGGGACCTCGAACACCTGGAAGTTTTGCGCATTTTCATTGCTGACGACAAAAAAGCGGTCGCCACCATCAGTCACGGAATACTCGTGATCGTCCTCGCGGGCGAAAAATAGTCGCGGATCAGATAAAGGCGCATCAGACGGTATATATCGAACCTCGTCCATCGTCGTGCTATCGCTGCCGATATAAATGAATTTTTCGGAGCGGGAACTGTAGACATACGAGGAAAACGTATCGTCTTCCTCCTCGTAGATAAGCTCCGAGACGTCAGAGCCGATCTGCGTGCGGTAAATCCACTGCCAGCGCAGCGTTTCCGGGTGCTGCTTCGTGAAGAAGACAGTTTCGCTGTCACCGGCCCATACACTGTTCGGTGTAACGTCTGCGATGGGGTCCCGAGTCGCTTCACCCGTTTCGAGATCGATAATGTTGAGCGTGTAAAAGCGACGCCCAACCGTGTCAACACCGTACATTGCTTTTGAGTGGTCCGGACTAACCTTGAACCCGCGTACCGCAAAATACTCTGCGTCCCCCGCCAGCTCGTTAACATCCAGCAGAATTTCTTCCGCGGCGTCCATGGAGCCGCGTCGCCGCGCGTAGATCGGGTACTCGAGGCCCTCTTCATAGCGCCGGTAGTAGTAATAATTGCCGTACTTGTAGGGAGCAGTCGAATCGACCTGTTTGATACGCGACTTCATCTCATCGAACAAACGTTGCCTCAAGCCGGCGGACTCCGCCATAACAGACCCGGTATAGGCATTCTCGGCTTCGAGATAAGAGATGACGTCCGGATTCTCGCGTTCGCGCATCCAGTAATAGTCATCGACTCGGATGTCGCCGTGAGTTTCGAGTTCTTTCGGTTTTTTCTCTGCCACCGGCGCCGCTACCTGGTCCTGAGTACAGGCACAAAGTACAAGCGCCAAGGTGAGAATTAAAATACTGCGTTGCTTCATCGGTCAGCCCTCGCTGATGGGATCGAGATAGGCCCCGTTGCGGGGCCCGTCCGATGTTTGGTGGTGATGGGTGGAATTGAACCACCGACCTGCGGGTTATGAGTCCGCCGCTCTAACCATCTGAGCTACATCACCGGTGTTTGATACAGGCGCAAGTACCTGTGGGGGTGCGAATCTTCCTTACCGGGCTGGTACGTGTCAAGGTCATAGCCCGGCTTAACTAGTGATCTAGCCGCTATTCGTATTCACCGTGATATGGCGGTGTGCCCAGTTATACGCGGGAACATCGCCTTCGAAATCGCGTTTAACGTCCTTGCCTGCCTGATCCACGAATCGGTCCGTTTTATTTTTCGGTCTGAGCACAAACCAATCTCCTGTGGCCAGCAGAATCCAGACATGTCCCCTGGCTTCGAAGACGTGACACGGGCCGGATTTTTTCACTTTGTCTTTGCCGTTTTCCCGAACGTGGCAGTCTGCATTGGTGTCATCGGCGACAGCGCTGGACGACATCAGGAACGGGATAGCAAGAATACAGATTACAAGAGCAAGAACTGGGAATTTCATGGGACCTCCACAGGTTTTCGATTGTTGTTCAGGAGACTGCCGGGCCAGTGTAAGGCGTATTGCCCTGCGCCGCGAATCTCACCGGACTAGTACGTGTCGAGGTCGTTACCGAGCACGACATCGCCGTCATAGACCTCCCGAATCTCCTCCAGGACCGCCTCCTCCGAAGTTCCCCAGAACAGTATATGGTACAGGATCAACAGTTTTGGCCTGGCGCGGCTCGCCATTTCACCCAGCTCGTGCGTCGACGTGTGATTGATGCTGTGGTATTCCTGCCAGTCGGCAGTGTGCCTCGCAAAGCCCTCCACCGAGTAGACCTCGTGAATCAGGATGTCGGCGCCGGCGGCCTGTTGTTCGATTTTCGCGTCAGGAGCTGCATCTCCTGAGATTACGATAACCCGGTCGGGCGTTGTGAACTTGTAGGCGAACGCATTTTCCCAGGTGCCATGGCGGACACGAAAGGCTTCGACGGTAACATTGTCGTCTTCGAACACGACACCGTCATCAATCTCATGCGCGTTGATTCGCCAGCCAAAGTCGTTCGTAGGCTCAAGCCCATCGACCCGGTAGCGGATGTCCGCCTCGTATGCCTTCAGCACATGACTTGCCATGTCAGCAACGCCTTCAGGTCCATACAGTTCCAGTGGCGCATCCCGGCCCATGACCCAGGGCGACAGGACCAGGTCGGAAAGACCGGCGGAATGATCCGAGTGCAGATGTGTCAGGAAGGCATGCTTTAGATTCTGCGTTTCCATGGCTGGCATCGTTCCGCCCCAGGTCGGAGACATTGCCGCAGCGCGGCGCACGACGCCAGGACCAAAATCCACGAGGTATGGCGTGCCGTTGACGACGATCGCGACTGCCGGGCCCGAACGCTCGGGATCGACGTTGGGCGTGCCCGTGCCCAGCAGCACTACCTGGGTAACTTCGGACGGCTCGAGGCCGGCGTGTACGGGGCCGGAAATCAGGCCAAGTACAACCAGTGTGAAATTGATTAGAGATTTCAATTTGGGGGAATCTCCTGTCGCGCTGACAAGCAGCGCTCCTACAAGACGCTTCTAAACATTAAAGCGGAAATGCATGACGTCGCCTTCCTTGACGATGTATTCCTTGCCCTCGAGACGCAACCGCCCCGCTTCCCTGGCGCCATTTTCGCCGTTACCCTCAATATAGTCATCGTAGCTGATGGTCTCGGCGCGAATGAAGCCGTGCTCGAAATCAGTGTGTATCTCGCCGGCCGCCTGGGGCGCTGTTGACCCGATTTTCGTTGTCCAGGCGCGCACCTCCTTCGGACTTGCCGTAAAGAAAGTCTGCAAGCCAAGCAAGTGGTAGCCGCCACGGATGACGCGGTTCAGGCCAGGCTCATCAAAGCCCAGGTCTTGCAGAAACACTGCCTTGTCCTCGTCATCAAGCACGGCGATCTCGGCCTCGATCGCCGCACAGATCGCAACGAATTCGGCACCCTCGGCTGCCGCATACTGCTGCACCGCATCGAGGTGTGGATTGTTCTCGAATCCGTTCTCATCGACGTTCGCCACATACATGACCGGCTTGCCCGTGATCAGGTGCAACGTGCGCACAATTTTTTGTTCATTCTCATCGAGATCGAGTGCACGGATCGGCAGCCCCTCATCGAGGTGCGCCTTGATCTTTCGAATCGTGTCACGAAGGTAGATGTCTTTCTTGTTGTTCGTCTTGGCGTTCTTCTCGGCCTTGAAGAGCTGCTTTTCCACGGACTCCAGGTCCGCGAGCGCCAGCTCGGTATTGATCGTCTCGATGTCATTGACGGGATTGATCGCCCCGGAGACATGAGTGACATCATCATCCTCGAAACAGCGTACGACATGGGCGATGGCATGGGTTTCCCGAATATTGGCCAGGAACTTGTTACCGAGGCCCTCGCCCTTGGATGCACCAGCGACGAGCCCGGCGATATCGACAAATTCCACCGTGGTCGGAATTGTCTTTTCCGGGCCGACGATGCTGGTAAGAATACCCAGGCGCGGATCCGGCACAGGAACGACGCCGACGTTCGGGTCGATCGTGCAGAACGCGTAATTCTCAGCCGGAATCTCGGCCGCCGTCAACGCATTGAACAGTGTTGACTTGCCGACGTTGGGCAAACCAACGATGCCACATTTGATCGCCAACTATTCTTCCTCAGACGGTGGTTTGGTGTGCAGCGCTTTCATCGCGGCGTTGAGGCCATCTTCGATCAGCAGCGGCGTGACATCGAGTGCTTCGTCGACGTTTTGCTGCACCGCGGATGCGATGCTCATTGCTGGTCGCTTGAGCACGTAACCCGTGACTTTGTCTTTCTCGCCCGGATGGCCGACGCCAATCCTCAGGCGCATGAACTCCTTACCGCAGTGCTGCATGACATCGCGAATACCGTTATGCCCGCCGTGACCGCCGCCCTGCTTGAGCCGCACGGTGCCGGGCGGCAAGTCGATCTCGTCGTGAGCGACCAGCAGGTGCCTCGCATTAAGCCGATAGTAATCCAGCGCTGCCCGTACGGGACCACCGCTCAGGTTCATGTAGCTCTGAGGTTTAACGAGCCAGATGTCGCTGCCCGAGATGCTGACCTTGCAGCACTCAGCGTCAAACTTCTTCTCGTAGCGAAAGTCGCCGCCATACTTGCGCGCGACGGCATCTACGAACCAGAACCCTGCGTTATGCAGGGTTCGTTCGTATTTGTCCTCAGGATTGCCGAGGCCAGCGATGATGCTTAGCTGCGTCATCCGACTGCCTGTAACGGCGCCCTAATCTTCGGTCTTGTCGTCGTCGCCGGCGGCTTCGGCAGGTGCTTTGCCGTCTTCGCCTTCTGCGACTTCGCCTTCTTCGCCTTCCTCGCCTTCTGCAAGTTCGCCCTCGAGGAGTTCTTCCTCGACCTCTTCCTCGATGATCTCTTCCTTGATGATATGGATCGAGACAATGGGCTGTACCTGCTCGACTTCCTGCGCCAATTCCGGGATTTCGACTCCCTCGGGCAGCGGAATATCAGCCATATACATGAGACCGTCGAGCTCGAGCGCCGATATATCGAGTTCGAGATATTCCGGCAGGTGCTTCGGCAAACAGACGACTTCGACGTCGTTGCGCATCTGCGACACAGTACCGCCGCCCTCGCTGACGCCGACAGCATGGTCCGCGCCGAGCAGGTGAATCGGCACGTTCATGCGAATGACCTGGTCCTCGACGATGCGCTGGAAGTCCATGTGGACGATCTGGTGCTTGGCCGGGTGACGCTGAATATCCTTGACGATCGCGGCCTGGCTTTTCTCGCCCACCTTGATATTCAGGACACTTGAATAGAACGACTCGTTCTCGAGTTCGTGAAGAACCTTGTTATGGTCAAACGTAAGCGAGCGCGGCGGACGGCCGGCTCCATAGATGATTGCGGGTACTTTGCCCTGGTGACGCAGGCGGCGGCTCGCACCTTTCCCTGAGTCTTCACGGATTTCCGCAATCAGATCGAATTTTTCAGCCATGACTGAACTCCAGTATCTGATTGTTTTTATTCAGAAAATTCTGAACAAAGCCCCGTCCGAAACTGCGACCGATTCGGCGAGGGCGGCGAATATTAACCCATACCGCCGTAATAACCAATAGACGGCAAAAACCCGCCAACTCAGTATCGCTGCACAGGACCGAGAACGGCATCTTCATTGCCGGTATGGCTCCCTGCGGTCCGCTTTACTACCGGCAATGAAGATCCCGCCCTCGGCCTCCAGTGAGTTCAGTGGGACCGCCGAAGCGGGATGTTCAGCGACCGAAGTAAAGCGCAGCGAAGCGAGCTCCCGACGTGGCGGGACAATGCATGAGGTCGATGAACATCCCGCTTCGGCGTGTCGTGCGACACGCTGAGTCGGCGGGTTCTTGCCTAGTCGAGGTACAGTGACGAAACAGACTCCTCGTCGGCGATGCGGCGCATCGTTTCGCCCAGAAGTTCTGCTGTCGGTAGCTGGCGGATGTTCTTGCAGGCCTGTGCGGCCTCATTGAGCGGAATCGTATCGGTCACAACAACCGAATCGAGTGCGGAATCGCCAATGCGCTCGACCGCCGGCCCCGACAGGACCGGGTGTGTAATGTAGGCATGGACGCTGGCGGCGCCGTTGCCCTTAAGCGCGGTGGCCGCGTGACACAATGTGCCAGCTGTATCGACCATATCGTCCATCATGAGGCAGTTCATGCCCTCGCATTCGCCGATGATATTCATAACCTCGGACTGGTTGGCCTTCTGGCGGCGCTTGTCGATGATGACGAGGTCAGCATCGTCGAGGCGCTTGGCGAGTGCCCGGGCCCGGACCACGCCGCCGACGTCGGGTGATACAACGACCATGTTCTCGAATTTTTGCTTCCAGACATCGCCGAGCAGGATTGGCGATGCATAGACGTTATCTACCGGGATATCGAAAAAACCCTGGATCTGGTCGGCGTGCAGATCGACGGTCAACACACGGTCGACACCGGCAGTCTCGATCAGTTTGGCGGCGAGCTTTGCCGTAATCGGCACGCGCGCCGAGCGCGGCCGGCGATCCTGCCGTGCAAAACCGAAATACGGTATGACTGCCGTTGTGCGCGCCGACGATGCGCGCTTCACGGCGTCCACCATGACGAGTAATTCCATCAGGTTTTCGGCAGTCGGCGGGCAGGTCGGCTGGATGATAAATGCCTGTTTACCGCGGATGTTTTCAAGTATCTCGACGTTGATTTCGCCGTCACTGAAGCGGCTGACGAGGGCGCGGGCGAGAGGGACATGCAGATAGCGCGCAATATCCTGGGCTAGTTTCGGGTGCGCGTTGCCCGAAAATACTACCGTAGTTACCGGATCCACCAAACTCCCCTTAAGACTCAGATGGCTGGGGCGGCAGGATTCGAACCTGCGGTACACGGGATCAAAACCCGATGCCTTACCACTTGGCTACGCCCCAATTTGCTGCTTGTGCGGCGCAATTGTGCGGCGCTAGTCGAAGAAAATCCAGTAATCGATCACAAGCCGAACTCGTGTGTCATCGTTTTCTGCTGTGAGCACTTTCGGCATCAGCTGGCCACCCCCTTCAGCATAGCGTGAGAAGGTCACAGACCAGTCGCGTTGGGTGAGGCTGGCAAGTTGGCCATTTTCGTTGATCACGGTGTCGGCGGGCCCGGACGGATCCGGAATACCGAGCGCCCAGTAGCGCAGACTGGTCACCGGAATGGTCCAGCCGTAGCGATAGCGGAACTCCAGTTCGGCGTCCTCGAGTTCGGTGCTCGTGCCGTCCTTATCAGTCAAGGTAACGGTGCGTCCATCGCTTTCGATACGGACGGCGCCGGCGCCTAACGGTCCGCTCGCTGTTGCTTCGAAGGAATCGCGATTTTGTGCCCAGCGCAGCTTGCCGTTGAAGCCGTCATTCGCCGTTTTGACGGCGATGCGGCCGCTGAACTCCCACTCATCGAGGCCGGCCAGTACAAGTTGGCGCGCACCCCAGTCTTGTATGTCGGGAAGCGTGGCACTTTTTGGTGTTGCGCAACCTGCAATCAGCGCGGCCGCCACCACCGTAGCGCAGAAACGCAGCGTCACGCTATGGCGATTCAGGGAAGAGTCGTTCACGCACGTCTTTTAGCAGTTCGCTGTCAGGATTGTCGGACTCGGCCGCCGCGAGAAGATCAAGAGCCTCGTCGTTGCGGTCGAGCGCTGCCAGCACTTCGACAAGATGTGCCGCGACCTCGTGATCGGGAAACTCGACGTAAGCCGATTCGAGGTGCTGTAGCGCCTCCTCATGCTTGCCTCGCTTGTGCAGCACCCAACCCAGGCTATCGATAATTGCCGCACTCTGCGGATCGTACTTGAGCGCTTTGCGAATCAGTTTCTCGGCTTCGCGGTACTCCTCAGTGCGATCAGCAAGTGTGTAGCCGAGGGCATTCAGCGTCATGGAGCTGTCCGGCCAGCGTTTCGCGGCCGCGCGATAGGCCTCGATCGAGTCGTCGAGCCGGCCCATGCGCAACATGAGTTCGGCACGGCTCAGTGCCGCCGTCTCATCGTTCGGCCGGTAAGCGACGCTCTGGTCAAAGAGTTGCAGCGCCTCCTCATGTTTGCCGAGTGACCCGAGCAGGCTCGCCTTGGCCTTCACCATATCGACCGCAAAAGTTGGCCGGTCTTTGGCAAATTTGCTCAGTCGCTCGAGCGCACCATCCAGGTCGTCCTTTTGCCAGGCCATGATGAATGCAGCACGGCGCTGTGACGCGACGGCATTGCTGCCACCCATCACCTGCGAGTAAAGCCTGATGGCGCGATCATGCTCACCACGAATATCAGCGATTTGAGCAAGGTAAAACAGAGCGTCCGCCGTGTAATCGCCACTTGCCAGCAGGTCCTCGAAGTCATCCCGGGCCGCGTCCAGGTTGTTCTGGCGGAAATTGATGATCGCCATCATGCGCAATGCGTCAGTGCGCGATGCACGCTCCAGCAACACCTGGTTGACCTGGCTCAACGCGTAGTCTTCCTGTCCTGACGTCATGTACATCAGCGCAAGTTCCATGCGCGCATCCGGATCAGGATCCGGATCATCGCCGATCAGGCGCGCCGTATAGTCGATGGCTTTCTCAACATCGCCCGCCAACAGCATGGCGCGGCCGTACAACAACTTCGGCTTGAGCCAGTCGGGGTCGAGTTCCATTGCCCGTTTTGCAGCGGCCATCGCAAACTCAGCTTCGTCTGCCTGCAGCGCAACGGCGGCAACCGAGTATTGCACCAGCGCCGAGTCCTTATAGGGCTTGGCCAGGGCGCGCATGAGCTCGTCCGCGTCATGCGGATCTTCCTGCGAAATAAAGCTCATCAACGTAAACAAGCGTTCTTCAGCCGGTTGTTCGCCGCGCTCGATCAGCTTGCCGAAGCTTCGGCGTGAGGCACGCAGGTCGCCGATGCGCAGCTGTAGCTGGGCCAGGTGAACCAGCGCCTCATCGCTCTCGGGATCCAGCTCGACCCAGCGACTCGCGGCCTTTACGGCCTGTTCGTCGAAACCGTAGTCGAATGCCAGCCGTGTGGCCTGCCTCGCTATCTCAACACTATCGCTAAGTTCGGCGGCCTTGCGATACTCGCTGACCCCCGTCAGATAATCGTCCTGGTGCAGCGCAACCTCGGCCTTCAGCACATGATCAGAGGCCGACTGCTCGT
>Ga0255053_10001669_pt1 | contig 12156 bp, 8 predicted proteins | sample JV7_2_22_MG_FD_188635 | JGI IMG/M metagenome (GOLD analysis project Ga0255053, IMG submission 188635) | Seawater microbial communities from Jervis Inlet, British Columbia, Canada - JV7_2_22 | ecosystem: Environmental > Aquatic > Marine > Inlet | place: Canada: British Columbia | collected...
AAAAAATGTCCGAGTCATCCCTCCCTTTGTAGGAGGTGGCTTTGGTGGAAAGAGCAATAATAAGCAAGTTGTACAGGCAGCTCGGTTAGCAAAATTAGCTGGAAAACCTGTCCAGGTTGCCTGGAGTCGGGCAGAAGAATTCTTTCATGATACATTCCGTCCGGCAGCAGTTGTTAAAATAAAATCGGGAGTTAAAGACTCAGGAAAAATTTTTCTCTGGGATTATATTGTTTATTTCGCAGGGGAAAGAGGTTCTCAACAATTTTATGATATCCCTCATCATCGAACTGTTTCCACTGGAGGAGGCTGGCGGGGAACTCCTGGTTCACATCCCTTTGGCACAGGGGCCTGGCGGGCACCTGCCAACAACACCAACACCTTTGCCAGAGAATCGCAAATTGACATCATGGCTTCTAAGGCAGGTATAGATCCTCTGGAATTCCGATTGAAGAATTTAAAGGATAAAAGAATGCTTGGAGTTCTCACCGCTGCTGCAAAGAAATTCGGCTGGACTAAATCCAAAGCAGCAAACGGCCGTGGCTATGGTATATCTTTGGGTATTGATACGGGTACTTATGTGGCCCTCATGGCAGAAGTTGAGGTTGATAAGAAAGGAGCTGTTCAGGTTAAGCATGTTGTCTGTGCTCAGGATATGGGTCTTTCGATTAATCCCGAGGGAGCGAAAATGCAAGTAGAAGGCTGCATCACGATGGGACTGGGTTATGCTCTTACTGAAGAAATCCATTTCAAGGGTGGAGAGATTTTTGACCTCAACTTTGATACGTATGAAATACCACGTTTCTCCTGGCTTCCCAAAATTGAGACGGTGTTGATCGACGCTAAAGATTCTCCTCCTCAGGGAGGTGGGGAACCAGCAATTATTTGTATGGGGGCTGTCGTTGCCAATGCGATTTACGATGCTGTCGGCGCAAGGCTCTTGCAGCTACCAATGACTCCTGAACGCATCAGAGCGGCAATGAAGCCTAAGTAAAAGGAAGCATTTCTAATTCAGCAATAACTGATTGCTATAAAAAAATGGGGACAGGCTCCATTTTTTTGGGAAATAGCCTAGCCCCCAAAACCTTTTCTAATACAAACGCAATTATTCTTTCTTCTCTAATTCTCTCTTATAATCCGACTCGGAATCAATATCCTGGAATATGCTCAATGTTTCCACATCAACCTCTAATATATCTTCAGGATGATTATACACTGTTCCCCGGAGGCCAACCTCATGACTCAGGTTTTCCACTTCCTCCCCGTATTTCACGTCAATGAGCACAGGATGACCCCTCTCCTTTTTATAGACAGGAAGAACAATCCCTTTTCCTGAGCTTTTATAGGCATCGATAAGTTTGTTAATGACGGTTGTCGATATTTTCGGTTGGTCACCAAGTACAACCAGAACTGCCCGGATTTCCTCGGGCAAGGACTTAAATCCACACTGGATAGATGAAAGCATCCCGCTCCGAAAATCACGATTATAAACAATCTTTACAGGATAATTCTTGATTTTCTCCTCTGTCTTTTCTCGGTCTGACCCAAGAATGACCAAAGTTTGCTCAACCTTCGATGAAACGACAGTAGCAACGATAGTCTCGATCATGGTTTTTTCTCCGAAAGGGAGAAGAAGCTTTGGCTTTCCCATTCTTTTGGATTCTCCAGCAGCTAAAATCATTGCCCAAATCATTTTATACCCTTCCTTTTATTTCAGATTTGACTGCGGACAAGTGCGAGTTGAGCTGCGATGCTGACGGCGATCTCCTCCACAGTCTTTGATTGGATAGCGATACCAATCGGAGCACAAACACGATCAAATTGGAAAGCGGTGGCCCACCCCTCTTCTAGGAATTTCTTTCGCATAAGCTTTATCTTGCGGATGCTCCCGATCATACCAATATAAGCAGCTTCAGAAGATATGCATTGCCGTAAAGCTGCCCCGTCGTGCTTGTGCCCTCGAGTAACAATCACCAAATATGTATCAGAAGATATGGTAAAACTCTGGATAGCTTTCCCGATTTCACCAACGATTATATTATCTGCATCAGGAAGTTTTTCCTTATTAGCAAATTCAGGCCTGTCGTCTATTACAGTTACCTCAAATTTCAAGAGACTTCCTAAATGAGTCACCACCTGACCGATGTGACCCGCGCCGGCAATAACCAGTTGCGGCAAGGGGAAAATGGGCTCTAAAAAAAGGAACCTCTCCGTTGCCTTTTCAGGGAATATTTCTTTCTTTATTTTCAAGAAGAACGGCTTGCCCTCAGAAAAAGTATTTTTAATCTCTTTTTTAAAGGGGGAAAGATGCTCTCCAGGATCTACCGCTAATTTCTCTTTTCTCTCTATCCAATATCGAAAAATAGATACTTTTTCTTTAGAGAGCCTGTTTATTAAAGTGGCTAAGATGCCTGGCCTCCGCTTAGTAAGAGATTGGCTTAAATCCTGGAACGTATTTCTATGTATTTCAGGGCTGGCATCGATAAGGATCTTAACTTCGCCTCCACAGATGGCTTTTTCCTCTGAAGATATGTCAGCTTTAAGGCTAAATTCTGAGAGAAGTGAGGCCTTTTTCCTCAGAGTCTTTAAAGCTTTTTTTTGAGCATCCGCTTCTAACAGACCGCCTCCCAGAGTTCCATCGAGGAGTCTTTCAGAAGAAAATATGGCCGAAGCCCCAGGCACCTGGGGAGTTGAGCCCTTTGTTTCTACGATTGTAGCTAGAACCAGCGGTTTCTGTTTTTTCATCTCCTCGAGAAGATGAACATAGATGTTTTTCATTTTATCTACATCTTAGATTCTTTGGCCTTTTTTTTCAACAAAGTCGTCTTTCCGGAATGGAGAGAACCGGCAAGTATAATAATCATGAATTGAAGATAAATGAAATGCAGAATTACTTTAATTTAAGAGAAAAAAGTAAATTATTTTATGAAAGGGGCAATGCATTGATTTTAGATATTTAATAACCAGGATTAAAAAGGAAAGCTCTGAAAGACATGGATACTTGAAATATTCAAACTTAGGACCTGATAAGGTTACTTGATCTCTACGATTCTTTCTTCGATTTTGTAATTGAGTACTTTGTACTTATTCAGCCATTCCATCAGAATATTGTCTAAAGGAATTCCAGTATCCTTTGGGGCAGTCACAGGAAAACCCAAGTATTTTCCTTTTGCATGTCCAACAAGGTAATTATTACTGACAATAGTATATACTTTCCCCGGCCAGAGAACTTTACCTTTTTTTACCAAAACCTCCCCCTTAATTTCTATATGATCTACTCTTTCCCCATAAGGTCTGACTTTTTTTGGGTGATATTTGTACTTTATGCCTGAAACCTGAATTCTATCCCAGCCTCTTTCCACGTCTGCCTCTAAAGCATCCTTAATCTGCTGACCTGTAAGCTTGAATACAACCAATGTGTTATGAAAAGGAGCAACATCAAATATATTGGATTTGGTTACCGGCCCAGCCTTAATATCTGCTCTGATTGCTCCAGTGTTGTGAAATCCGATTTGAGCTCCTGTCTTCCATCGCATTACATCAGTTATCCAATTTCCAAGCGGACTTTCTACAAATATATTTTCTCCGGGATATAAATTTACATTCTGGTCTGCCTTGGCTTCTCCTATAACTTTAGCATATTCTTCCCCGACCAAGTCATCAACTTCTCTAACTAAAGCAGCAACTTGAGGCGATGGCTTCAAGTCGATATCTGCCCATAGCCAGATCAGCTTTTCTTCATAGCCAATAACTTTATCATTATCAACTTCCACTCTTAAATAACCCAGAGTCTCTTGATGTCCCTTTGTTGACTTGACTAATACTCCATCTACATCTTTAAATTTTTCATCCTCAGCAGCGACCAAAACCATGTCAATTCCTGCTATTTTTTTAGCTATATTTACTCCCTCATCAAACCAGCCGTGAAGAATTACCACAATCAAATCTGTCTTTTTGTCCAGCACCGGAACATAAGAATTAATGGTGGGGACAATCGGTAACACATCAAGGCCTTCGACTTTTTCTTTTTGGACTTCCGTCAAGAAATTCTCCTCCATAACTGCAATCACTCCTACTTTAATCCCCCCTACCTCAAAGATGTGGTATGGATCTACAGGGAAAAGCTTACCGCTTTTTCTATAAATAATGTTGGCCATTACTGTAGGAAACTTAGCCAGTTTTGCCAGCCCCAATGCATTACGCTGTCCTCTATCAAAATCATGATTGCCGTAGCCCCAAACATCGTAGCCTAATCTGTTACGGAACTCCATCATTGCTCCACCAATCACTCCTTCATATTCAATTTCTGCGGCAAGAGTGCCAGTTAAAATATCGCCAGTTTCAATTAAAAATACGTTTTTCTCCCTGGCTCTGATCTCGTTTATATAATGACTAACTGCCTCCATGCCCCCGATTAATCTTTCCCCATTTTCTACTTTGATCTTGTAGGATTTAAAATGGCCATGAGTATCGTTCGAATGAATAAAGGTAATCTTTTCCGAAAACAACGGGCAAACAACAGCAAGTATCAAGCTTGAAACCAGGACCAGGAAGAAAACTCTTTTCACCAGAAAATCCTCCTTATTTTGGCTCGTTTTTTATTACTCTTAATCATGGATTATTGTATCAAACAGGAAAGTCTTTCTAATTTCACGCTCAAAAAGCTTATAGCATAACAAAAATTTGATGTCAAAAAATTAACTACAAAAAGTCAAGATTTTCGCAAATCAAGGAATAATGGCGAAAACTCGAGCTGGCCCACCTGTTCCTCTTTTATTGGCATGGGGATGACATAGAGCGTTGTTCCAGAGGGGGGTAATTTACCTAAATTGGCTATATTTTCTAGGGCAAATTTATTAGCTCTGCAGTAAAAAGTTCAAATAAGGCCTAAGCCGGATAAGAACTGCCTTTAAGATTGAGAAGACCCTGCCCAGAAAGACAAATATCAAGACCTAACCCCGGATAATTGATCCCGGATAGATGAAGCTAGATAATAAATTATCTATTAAATTGTTTGAATCCCCCGCGTTTTTCAAACCGGGGCTCTCTTCTTTGCGCTTTATTAACCTTGAGCTTTCTGGATTTTAATTCTTGACCATCCAATGACTCTATCGCTTTTTGGACTAGCTCATCAGTCTCAAATTCTGCAAATCCAAATCCCTTTGATCTGCCGGAATATTTGTCTCTTATAATGTTCACATCTTTTGCTTCGAAGCCCTTCTCTTTGAATATTGCTCTTAGCTCTTCTTCGGTTACTTCGTAGTCTATATTCCCAATATAAATCTTGTTTTCTTCTTCCATTATTACTCCCTTAAAAAATATTATCCATTAAATACGCCTTTCCTTTTTTTTTGATTTCTTACATTCTTTCTCCCTTTAATAAATTTCACATCCAGCAATACACTAATTAAAATTTATTTGGAATTTTCCCCCTTCTTTCTAAATCCTAAATGTATTTAATACCTTTTATGTTTCTTCCAATTCTCATCTGTATTCTTATATCTGCATGGAAAGTATAATTATACAGAATTTTCCGAATAATACAAGAAAAATTTATATTTCTGAAAGGGGTCAGGCCTTATCCATGGGAATGTTATAAGGACAAAAGTGCGGGAAAATATCTTTTCCCGTGACAAGGCCTGACCCCACAGCTCCGTTAGAAGAAAATGGTTTTGGAAAATGCCCTGTTCTCTCCTATTTTTTAAAAAACGGATGCTTAAGGAACACAGGTTTCTGCTGTGCGCCACCAGGTTTTTTCAACTCGACCTCTTCAAAGAGTACTGATGGAGCAATCACAGTGGTGGGAATACCTAACCCAAAGGCATAGGAGAAAAAGAGTCGCATCATTCCACCGCCAGACGTGAGCTTATTGTTTACATAATAGTCTTTGCCCACCGCTACGATGTCTTTCAACATTCTGACAGACATCTCTGCCACTATAACTCCGCGCACTATTTCCTCCCTTCCGTCCTCGATAAATACCTTGTAGGCGAGAATCGGAGGAGTTACCAGCTCTTGCTGCGGCCCCCCGCGCATAGAGAAGGATGATAATGAAAACTCTCTTCCCGAAATGCTGGGATTATCGAACTTCTTTATCACCAAGCCGTAGGAGAGCCCTTGATCCTGGCACAGATCGATCAACTCCTGTTTCAATTCAGCAAAGCTTTTTCCCTCAGTCGTCTGCACGAAGAGGTTTCCGATCTGAACGCTGGGAGAACCTATCTGCATGGTGCGGCCGTGGCCATTTGATTGGGATATTTCTTTGCTGGGGCGGCGTGACATCAGAAGAGTTTTTAAAACTCCACGCTCAATGATAGTCACTGGCCGGGCCGGAACGCCTTGGTCATCAACCTCATAGAACCCAATAAGCTGCTGCTTTTCATAGGTTTTCTGAGTGGGATCATCCACGACAGTAAAAAAGGAAGGGAGCACTCGACGATTCAACCGGGAGGCAAGCTTGCTTTCGGTCATCATCGCTGCCATTTGCTGTTGTTCCATAAGAGGCGAGCGCTGACCAGAAAGCTGGGGAGCAAGCACCTGGGCAAAGAGCTCGCCGGCAGCCTGACCAGTAAAAAGCACTGGTCCCAGATACTTCTCCAGCACTGGCGCTGAAGTCAATGCAGTAAGCTCCTTGGCCATCTTTCGTATAGAGGCAGCCATTTTCTTCTCAGGAGGTAACTGCTCAAGACTGGTCCCGTACGAAGGAACAAAATGTTTCAGTCCCATCCCGTCGGATGCCTGGGTAGCCGCTCTTACATAGAGCGAAACAAGATTAGCTGGCTGATGACTTATAGTACCTTCGCTGTTGATGAAATATTTGTGCGAAAATCTAATATTAAGGCTGATACTTGAATCATAAATAACGGGAAATTCGCGGAAAATAGCGGACAAGCGGCGCAAGATCCCTTCCCATTTTTTCTGGTCAAATGTTAATAGTTTTTTGGGAGCAATGGTCTTTGTTGTTTCCTCACGCGAAAAGTCGGGGATTTCTTCAGGCTGGACTTTGGTTTTGATAAAAGATCTTTTCGCTGCCAGCTGCTCCAGCGCTTGTTTGTAAGCTCCATCAGTCGCCAGCCACATGTCGTGGCGCAACGCTGCGTAATCATCTTCCAGCACAAGCTGGGTTGGACGGCCTCCTATCATGGAATAAAGTGAACGCCCGCCCGCGAACTCGCTGTTATCCAGATCGTAGCTACCTACCCGTAAACCTACTCTCAACAAGCGGCTTCTATCCTGGTCGGATTCAACGATTGCCCCAAACACAGATTTGATCACAAATGTCTCAGCATCCTCCACGGCATATTCGATGTAATACGGCTTCTCCATATCCTTGAGTTGAAGCTTCTCCATTGATCGGTTCATTTCATCTTTGAGAGCCTTCAGTAATACATCTTCTTTCTGCTGGGCACTGAGCTTAGAGGCTGGAATAACAATCGAGAGCATACAACTTAAGAAAAAGATCCAGAGAAAGATAAATCGTGATTGATTAGATCTCATCATTGTTTCCTCCTTATAGGCGGAGGGAGAAGGGGTGGTCGATCCGGTGATTTCCCTCTCTTTTGAATCTCAATCTCCCCTGTGAGGATACTTGGAGCTACTCCAGAAACAGGTACTCCTCCGGACTCAGCTCCGCAGATTCCGTTGAAAACTTCTGCCTTATCTCCGCACGCCAGGATCTTGCTAAAAGAGACAAGTGGCGTGCCGATCAAATCCACACCGCGCACCATCTCGTCAGGGCGTCCGTCGGTGAACACGCGGTATACTATGATCGGAATCACCGCGTACGCCTGGGGAACCCCCCGGCCGGTAAAGGTGAAACCACCAGAAATATCTTCGAAGATTAGACCAAACTCCTTATCTTGTTTTTTGCACTCTTCAATCAGCAACTCCCGAAGCTTTTTTTCCGAAACGGTCTTAGATGCTTCCACGATCAAATTACCTTGACGGCCAACCGCTCTGTAGCCTGCTTGCTTTCGACCATGCCCGCTCGACTTATCAAAACCGGCAATAGGCGAGCGCGACATGAGGAAATTCTTCAAAATTCCGTTTTCTACCACTGTAACTCGCTGGGCCTTCACACCTTCATCATCATATAGATAGTGGCCGCTGAGATCTTTATCGCCGAAGCTTTTCTGCAGGGGATCATCATAGACGGATATGAAATCAGGCAACACCGGTTGGTTAATCTTTTTTGTAAAGGTTTGACCTTCTTCTTCATCCTTCTGGCGGTGGCCCTCAATGCGGTGGCCGAAAATCTCGTGGAAAAAGACACCAGCAGCCCGCCCGGACAAAACGGCTGGGCCTGTAAACGGCTCTGCAACTGGAGATACACGCAGAGCTAATAGTTCTTTTGTGAGAAGCTTAATTTTCTGATGCACTTCCTCCTCATCAGGCATTTTTTCCATCGAGTGTGCTTCGAATGACTCATACTTGTAAAGATCCATCCCATCTTCTGCTTTTGTCCTGGCATAGATACCAAGGCGCCAATGAGTCAACCCGTGCTTGATCACTGTCCCCTCACTGTTGACAAGATACTTGTTTGCAGCGTTTGCCGATAAACTTACACTGGATTCATAGATTTCCGGAAAATCATTGAACAGCGTTGAGTATTTTTTGAGCTTCTTTTCCCATTTAGCCCTATCCACTTTGATCTGAGATATGGAGCTGATGAACTTCTCAGGAGACTCACGGGAAAAGTCAGCTGATTCGTCCTCCTCTTTTACCTTGACGGTTTTCTGCACCTTCACCTGAATCAGTCTTTCCATGGCTGCCTTGTATTTCTTGTCTGTCTCTAACCAGAGAGCGCTCTTTAATGCATCCTGGTCGTCCTCCAATGAAATAGATACAGGGATAGGGTACCTGAAATCATACATGCCGCGAAGGCGATGCGTATTATCGAGTTTGTAATCACCTACCCGAACCTCCACATCTAACAGGCGTGAGTGTTCAGTTGAACTGCGGCGCAGGGCACCGTAGGAGGCTATGATCATAATGTTTTTTGTCTCAGTGATATCATAGCTGATAAAATAAGGGGGCGGATTCCCCTTCTCGCCCAACCCTTTCATCGAGCGACTCAATTCCTCTTCCATTGCCTTAAGCAGCAGACTATTCTTGGGTTGCTGAGACAAACTACCTTGCATCCAGAGGCAACAGCACACCAGCAGAAAAGCACAGCTTATCAAAGCTCGAACTAGTCCTTTCATGATATATACCTCCTTGTTTTAAAGCATGTCTGCAGAGATTTTCTCTAAGGTCACTGTGAGAATTTGTTATAAGAATTTGAGCAATAACAGTTCGTATTTTCGCTCTTCATCAATCTTCCCCCCATTTCCCATCATTCCTGCTTTTGGCAGAAACACAGGCATCTTTCTCCAATTCTCTCCTAGGAAGAACTTATAGCATAGGAAAAAATATGATGTCAAATACTAAAAAATAAAGCCGAAATAAATCTGCATTCCTGTCTTTATGGATTCTTGCTCATGTAGCATTCCTAAAAAAGAAGTCCTGATCTCCGGTGAGCTCCAATGAGACGCTTGACAATTCTCCTCTTTTGTAAATAAATACAAAAAAGAAGGTACAATAATTATTTTCTGCTGAAGTATTTGCAAAGGCTTCTCGATGAAAAAGTATATGGTTATTGGGATAGGACCTATTGGAAGTATCCTAAGTGCCCATCTTTTAAAAGAAGGGATAGATGTTACTCTTGTTGATATTCTTAAAGAAAGGCTTTTTTCCATAAAGAAAAAAGGATTGACAGTTAAAGACCCAAAAGAACAGATAAGCGGAGACCTTGTCGAATATCCAAAGAAATATCTATATTCTCCGAAGGAAATAAAGGAAAAACCGGATTTAATCTTTATTTGCGTAAAGACGTATTGTCTTCTGAATGTTGCTTCTGAAATTTCAGAGACCTTCCCTTCTCCTCCTAAAGTTGTTGTTTTCCAAAACGGACTTGATAACGAAGATCAAGCAGCAAAGATATTTGGAAAGGAAAATGTTCTAAGATGCATAATAAATTATGCAGGAGCGATGGTTTCTGATACAGAGGTGGAAATTAGCTTTTTTAACCGTCCTAATTACATTGGAGTTATGGATAAAGAGAATACTCCTCTAGCTCAAGAACTCGCAGAAACTCTCACCCACTCAGGCCTTGAAACAAAGTATACTGATGATATTAAAAAATACGAATGGGAAAAGGCCATTTTGAATGCATGCCTGGCATCGGTTTCAACAATAACAGGACTTACTATGAAAAAGATAATGGATTCTTCCCCGCTGAGAGAGATTGTAGAGAATCTCCTTCTCGAGGGTATGAAAGTCGCAGAAGGAACTGGAGTCAAATTTTCTGCTAACTTCTATGAATCAAGCTTATCCTATTTAAGTAAGGGCGGGTATCATAAGCCATCCATGCTTGTGGATATGGAAAAAGGAGGGAAGACAGAAATAGACTTTCTCAACGCAAAAATTGTTGAATACGGAGAGAAACTCGACATTCCAGTTCCCTTCAACTGGACAGTAACAGCAATGATAAAAGGTCTCGAACAAAAAAAGCAAAATCCCGTTAATCAAGCGAAAAAAAGATGAAATTTTTAAAAAATCGGATTTTCATCTCGATTCTTTTATTTTTTATTGTTATCTCAGCCACAAACAAAAATGCTTCTGCTGCGGATGACAAGCTGTTGCATTTTGGATTTTCATCCGTATTTGGAGCCGCAGGCGAAAGTTATCTCCACTATAAAACGAATCTGAAAACTCCTGGAAGACTAATCTGGGGTACAACATTGGGAACCATTCCCGGGCTAGCAAAAGAAATTATTGACAGCACTAAAAGGGACAACCGCTTTAGCGGAGGTGATATGGCAGCAAACGTCGCCGGGGCTTTTGTTGGGGCTTTGGTCGCCAATATCTTTAATAATGCAATCCATGTTAAAATTGAAAAAAAAGAAGAAGAAAAAATGATTGTTTTCTCCTTATCGTATAGATTTTAAGACACTAATATTTTTCATTGCGTAAAGGTTAATATTTATAGTTTTTTGCGCAAGGGATTCAATCTCAGGACAAGAAACTAAAACAAGTCCTCGACGTCTTCATTCCCATGGGGAAGATGACCGTGTTTTTGTCGTGTGGGCGTCGGACCGCCATCACGTCAAAGGGCTCCGCCTCCAGTTCTCTCCACCAAACCGCCTCCCATCAGTCGCGGGGTGAGGTGGTTGGGATGGATTGGTTATTCTCTGGTGGTGTTGCGGCGAAAAATGTCGATGATGGAAGTGTGGTCAATCTCTTGGATTTCTTGTATGCTGTACTTGATTCTTTGATAAAGTCGGTATTTCGATGAAGCGCAGACGCAGAATAATATCTATCGTGGTGGCCATTCTTGTGGCCGTCGCCGGATGTTTTATCACTCTTGTGGGGCCCTGGCCCACCTATAAGAGCAGTTTTGAAGATCGGCCATACTACAAGGAGGCCCTCGCTGTAATTGGGCGACATAGACAGCGTTCCTCCCCTGGCTCCCCCATTGGTCAGTTCGAAGCGGGTTGGGGCTCGCGTTCCATCACACCCCCAATAGGCACCCCCTTGGCTGGATTTGAAGATCGCCAGGGCAAACCGTCGAAGGATGTGCACGATGAGCTCCTTGTCAAGGCACTCGCGGTCAGCGACGGGACAGACACGGCCGTGGTTGTGGGCGCGGATATGCTGATCGTGCCGGAGAACGTGGCCGAGTTAGTTCGGGCCCATGTCTCTCAGCAAACAGTACTCACGGCAAATGAGATTCTCTTTAATGCTAGCCACAATCACTCGGGTCCTGGTGCATTTGCTCCCGGCTTCGCCTCGAGAGCCTTTAATGGATCATACAATCCGAACATCCCCGATTTCTTGGCCAGAGCATTCACAGAAGCAATAGTTGAGGCCTACCACTCACTTGAGCCAGCCAAAATGATGTATGGTGGCGTGGACGCTCTTGAGTATATAAGAAATCGCACCCGCAGCGACAGCCCAGTTGACAGTGAACTGAGCTACATGCTTGTCGAGCAAGAAGATGGAGACAGTTGCTTCTTGGTAAGTTACTCTGCACACCCGACCGTTCTTGGCTCAGACAACATGCAGTTCACCGGTGAATATCCCGGTTTTCTTGTGCGTCGTATTACGGAAAAAACGGGT
>Ga0255053_10001673_pt1 | contig 12146 bp, 11 predicted proteins | sample JV7_2_22_MG_FD_188635 | JGI IMG/M metagenome (GOLD analysis project Ga0255053, IMG submission 188635) | Seawater microbial communities from Jervis Inlet, British Columbia, Canada - JV7_2_22 | ecosystem: Environmental > Aquatic > Marine > Inlet | place: Canada: British Columbia | collected...
TCACCGGCAAAATCGCCGTCGTCACCGGATGCACGTCTGGTATCGGCTACGAGACGATGCGAGTGCTTGCGCTTCGTGGCGCCTACGTCATCGGTACCGGCCGCACGGTCGAGAAAGCACAGGCATCATGTTCGAGTGTCATTGGCAAGACCACGCCGGTCGCGCTGGAGTTATCCGACTTCGATTCAGTCGTCGCCTGTGCCGAATCCATACGCTCCCTTAATTCGCCGATCGACATGTTGATCTGCAATGCCGGCATGCGGGGTAGCAAGGAGCGCGAACAGGTCTACGGACTCGAAAAGCATTTCGTCGTGAACCATCTCGGTCATTACATTCTCGTGCAGAATCTGCTGGAGCGTCTGTACCTGGCCTGGCAGGGTCGTATCGTGGTCGTCGCAAGCCGCTCGGCTTATGGCGGCGCGCCGGAGGAAGGCATCGAGTTTGGCAATCTGAGAGGCGCATCAAACTACAGCCGGAGCAGGGCCTACGGGCATTCCAAGCTCGCGAATGTTCTTTTTTCCCTGGAGCTTGCTCGCTTGCTTAAGGGCAGTCGCATTACCTCAAATTCATTACATCCTGGCGTGATCAATACGGAAATCGACAGAACCGAGCCAGGCCTGTTTCAGTTCGCGTTCGGAGTGCTAACCGCCGTTGGCGGCAAATCGATTGAGCAGGGCGCAGCGACTAGCTGTTACGTTGCAACGAGCCCGCTCCTCGGCGAGGTCAGTGGGCAGTATTTCGAAGACTGCAACGCCGTGACTGTCCTCGGCAACAATCACATGCACGATCAGGAACAGGCGACGAAACTGTGGCAGGTGTCGGAGGCATTGACAAAAGATTACCTCGATGAGATAGAGACGCCAGACTGGGACGATTTCGAACACGGAATCAGAAAGAGACCTGAAAGCTGATCGTGGACGCTAGAGCGCTGGTCGTTTTGTCGGGTGGGCAGGATTCCACGACCTGTCTTTATTGGGCAATCGGAAAGTTTGGCAGCGATGCGGTCGAGTCGATTACTTTTGACTACGGCCAGCGACATAAAGTCGAACTGGAATGCGCTGCAGCAGTGGCAGACTTTGCCGGCGTACCGAATAAAACGCTTCCCATCGATACCTTCGAGGCCCTCGGCGGTAATGCACTTACCGACAAAGACATCGACGTTCTTGATGACATCAATGAAGAGACCAATCTGCCGAACACATTCGTTCCGGGTCGAAATATTGTTTTCCTGACATTCGCAGCCGCTTACGCGTGGGGGCAGCAAATCCGGAATCTCGTCACAGGCGTTGCACAAACAGACTACAGCGGTTACCCCGATTGCAGGCAGGAGACGCTCGACGCTCTGCAGGCGACCTTACGTCTCGGCATGGAGAGCGATGTCGTCATACATGCGCCCTTGATGAATCTTTCCAAAAAAGAAACCGTGCTGCTGGCGCAGGATTTGGGCGCACTCGAGGCTATGGCACTAACACATACCTGCTACCTGGGTCTTCGACCACCATGCGGTCACTGCCAGGCCTGTCAATTGCGCGCCAGGGGATTCAGCGAAGCGGGAATAGAGGACCCGTTGATGTCGAGATGAGTTACTCGGTCAAGGAAATCTATTTCACGTTACAGGGTGAGGGCGCGCAGACCGGCCGCCCCGCCGTTTTCCTGAGATTTGCCGGCTGTAATCTGTGGACCGGCCGTGAAAAAGAGCGCGAACGAGCCGTTTGCAAGTTTTGCGACACCCAGTTTGTCGGAACCGACGGCCCTGGGGGAGGCAATTTCGCGACGGCGGGAGCATTGGCAAACGCTGTCCGTGACACCTGGCCGGAGGCTACCGGTCAAAGCACTCCATACGTAGTCTGCACAGGCGGTGAACCCTTGCTGCAACTCAATGGACAGGCTATCGCAGCTCTGCATGATTGCGGTTTCGAAATCGGCATCGAAACGAATGGCACGCTTGCGTCTCCGGCAGGCGTTGACTGGATCTGTGTGAGCCCCAAAGCAGCTGCCCGCGTCGTTCAGACGAGCGGGCATGAGCTAAAGCTTGTCTATCCGCAAGAGGAACCCGAGGCACAACCTGAGAGATTCGAGCATTTCGACTTCGAACATTTTTTTCTGCAGCCGCTGGACAATGACTGCCTTGACAGCTACACCAGGGCAACGATTCAGTACTGCCTCGCGCATCCGCAATGGAAACTCAGCTTGCAAACACACAAAATAGTCGGTATCGCATGAGGAATATTCGGTGATCAATCACAAGCTGATCAGGCCTCTGGTGGCGCTCGTTTTAGGATTGCTGCTCGCTGTGTATGCCTATCAACGGATCACGGATCCCGAGCCGGCGCGGCAACGGGCGCGGGAGGAGGCTGTGGTCATGTCGGCACGCGAGATTTTGCAGAGCTATGTTGCCCCTGGTGCCGAAATCGAATTCGTGGATCCGGTATCACCGAACAGAAAGGTAGGCAAGGTTTATGTATTTCCGGCCGAGCATGGTTGGGAGATTTCAGGCCATTACCGCCGCAATGAATCGGATAGCTGGCATCCCTATCTGATGAACCTGAGTCGCGAAGCGGAGCTCGAGTCTCTCGCCGTCCGGGATGGCGCCGATCGGCTCATCGGCATGTCGGCGCAGGACCCCAAATTCTCTGCCGTTCCACCATAGCTCAGGCAATCCAGACGATCAGGCTAATCAGTGAGGCTGCGTAGGCAAGTCCAAGTGCCAGAACGCTCGTTTCGATCTCATATTGTGACTCTTCGTAATTCATTGATCTTCTCCAACATGCGTATTCCTGAGGCTCTATCCTGATCACCTGGCCCTTTCAGGGCCTGTGGGAAGCCTGATTCATTGCTGAAGATGTCCTGATGAATCCCTGATTACTGCCTGTTTGACCCCTATTGAAACGATTTTCGGTCGCACCGGCCCTATCAGGGTCGCTTAAGTGCGGCCTCAAGCTCCAGACTCTCCTGGCGCCACTCGAACACGTTTAGCTCGATGAAGACGAAGGCGATAAGCCACAGGAATGCGTCCCAGAAGTCGACGAAGTCGCCTTTGACGCCCCAGTAGATAGCCGCGAAAAGCAGCAGGGTATAGAGGACAAACTTGCTTGCATTGCTGATGCGCAGGATGAGGCCCTCGAGCTTCCTGGTTTCCTGCAAGCGAACGTCCATCTCGAGCACGGCAACGACCAGGAGCCACACGGCGGAGTTGATGACGTCGACCCAGGCGAGTCGAACAATATCGGTCAGGCCCCTGGCATCGACCACCGCGGCAATTCCCGGAAACTGGTGAAATGTGGTAGCGCCGGACATCGACACGCAGTTCGCGGCCGTCAGGACTTCGTATTCATCGAAGCCGATCGCATATGCCCACTTGCCATCTACAAGAGCACAAAGATCAGTGACGTTCGAAAATGGCGTTGCGCCGAGCAGATATAAGAGCTTCGCCACGTAGCCGTAAAACGCGTAAATGATGAACGTGTAGGAAACGGCCCGGAGTCCGTGCAGGGTCCAGGTGGTCCGGCGGGTAAATTGCTCATCGTTGAGAACATAAGTCTCGAGTTCGAACATCAGGAGCAGGACAACCCAGGCGGCCGTATCGATGCTGGCCGCAAACCCTTCAATAACGTCTGCGAGAGCGACGCCGTCGACGAAGCGGTGTGCCGACGCCGCCCACTCTTCGGCGAAGAAGAGATACACGTTGAGCATGAGCAATGCATAGACGGAATACTTGAAGACTCGAAAAACGTTGTCGCGGCTCATGTTCAAGCGGCCGATGTTAGCAAAGCACCCCTGTATATGAGAATTCCTCACCTTTTCCTGACCTAAAAATCACCTCTTGATCAGGAGAACGGCGACGGCCGCTGCGATCCTCCAGTCTCAGACATTGTGATCTCAAGGAGTGAATCATGGCACGCATACCCTACGCCCAATCCTGGGAAGACGCGGACGTCCTGCTCGAGGCACTGCAGGTCGATAGTGCCGACACCTGTCTGTCAGTCGCCTCGGCAGGCGACAATACACTGGCCCTGGTTGGAGCCGGCGCCAAACGCGTGATAGCAGCAGATCTCAGCCCCGCGCAGATCGCCTGTCTCGAGCTTCGCGTATCGGCCTACCGAAACCTGAAGCACAGCGAATTCCTGGAACTGCTCGGCCAGAATCCCAGCGCGCAGCGACTCGAACTGTATCAGCGATGTCGCGCCGATTTGTCGCAACAGGCTCGCCGGTTCTGGGACAGGAGGCAGCGTCTGATTCTGCAGGGCATCGTCTACAGCGGCAGATTCGAAAAATCATTGACCCTGTTGCGGAGATTCGTGCTGCCTCTCATACACCCGCGGAAGAAGGTCAATCGCCTGTTCGAAATGTCGACGGTGCAGGAGCGCCATGAATTCTATGACCGTGAGTGGAATACCCAGCGCTGGACATTGCTTTGCAATATCTTGTTCGGCAGGATGACTGAGCCCGGCGTGCAAATTCAGAATCGCCGGATTCCGAATGCACTTATCCAACTGCCACCGCAGAAGAACCCCTATCTGCAATGGATACTCGCCGGCCGATTCATGACGGCACTGCCTTATGCATTGCGCCCCGAAAACTTTGACCGCATTCGTCAGAATCTCGACAGCCTGGAGTGGCATTGCGCCTCAGTGGAGGATGTCCTTGCCGGCCTGCCGGACGACGTATTGCACTGCTGTAACCTGAGCAATATCTTCGAGCACGTTTCCCCGGAATCCTACCGGCGCATGTTGCATGAAATCATCCGCGTTTCGGCGCCGGGCTGTCGCCTCGTGTACTGGAACGTATCCGCTCAAAGGCATTGTCCGCCTGTTTTGGCAGATCGACTGCGGCAGCGCCGTGACCTCGCGGTCAGGCTGTTTCGCAAGGACAAGACCTTCTTTCACCGTGATCTGGTAATCGAGGAGGTCGTGTAGGGAAGTACGACTTAACTGCCGTTCGGTATCGCCAATTCCTGAAGTATCCACTCGGTCCAGCGCCGTTCCATGCTCTCCATACCGGAGAACGGGCCGGGCTGGTAGTATCGGGAGTTAACGCCTTTCCAGTTATTAACGATGATTTTTTCATCGGCGTAGGTCGTGATGTCCCACAACCACATCAACTCGTCCCGGTCGTAGTCTTTACCTTCGACCGCGTCGCCGCGAACCAACCAGAAAATCTTGCACTGACAATTTCGCTGGTCGACCGGACTGAAAACATAGGCAACGACATGATCGCTGTAAGCCAGCATGAATGTGAACGGCCCAATTGTGAAATCAGATCCGCCGCCGTCATAGTCATTCAGATTGCCAAGTAAGGGCGCGACAGGCTCACCATCGCGACTGCCGGTTTTATAGCCTTCGAACAACGCGGTGCGGCTGTAGCCGTACCCCTGTTCGCCGGGCTTTGCCAGGGTATCCACAAAATCATGTTCAATCTCCCTAATCCCGCATGCCGCCATCCTCTGCAACATGGGTTTCTGCAGTCGCTCCCTTTTTTCCCGGTCGACCATCAGGGTGTGCATCTTGGCGTATTCCGGATGCGCCGTAGCGCAGTGGTAGCATTCCTGATAATTCTCGATCGACAATTTCCAGTTGGCTGCAATCGGATAGGTCTTCTCCGCGGCAACTTTGAGATTCTCGAAGTCGAATATTTCCAGAGGCTCGGCGAGGTATTTTTGCGCACCTTCGAGAGAGGGCGGATCATCGCAGAAACAAACGAAGAGCGAGCCGCCTAGTATTTCCAGCGAGACAGGATGCAATCCATAGTCGGCGTGGTCGAACTCGCCCCTCATTGATCGGGCTGCAATCAGCTTTCCCTCGAGATCGTAGGTCCATCCATGGTAGGGACAGGCAAAATTTCTGCTGTTGCCATGGTCGTCCAGACAAACCAGCGAGCCGCGGTGCCGGCAAACGTTGGCAAATGCCCGGATCTCGCCATCCTCCCCACGCACTATGATGGCGGACTCATTCGCGAGCCTGAACACGAGAAAGTCACCGGCGTCGGGAATCTGCGAAGCATGTCCCGCCATGATCCAGTTACGCGTGAGAATACGATCGAGTTCGAGCTGGTAAATATCGGGATCGGTATAAAAACGCTGATCCAGCGCCCAGCCCGGCTTCTGGCTATTGATCAGCTCTGCGATTGTTGGAGTCTCTGACATACCGGAATTCTTTGACTTGGTGCGGGTAAAGCGGCATGAAGATACCACACCGTATTGATTCTCGGACGGCTCTGTTCATTATCTGAAACTCGAAGTAGAGTGCATGAACCATTTTTCGGTGCATCGTGATGAGCTCTGATAACAAGGTAATGCAATTCATTCGGGATCGTGACTGGCGGATCTGGCTGGGCCTGGTGATAACCGTTGTGTGGATTGCGGGCGGGCTCTGGTACGTGGCGCGGATCACCGAGACCTCGCCAACACAGAATTTCGGCCTCGAAGCAGTTGGCAGTTTTCTCGAAGGCGCGTTCGCGCCGCTTGCATTCCTTTGGCTCGTTTTGGGCTTATTCATTCAACAACGCGAGCTTGCGAATAACACGGAAGCCTTGCGGCAAACTTCGAAGCAATCGGAGATACAAACCCAGGCAATTGCCGCGACGGAGATGAATGCGCGCCAGGAGACGTATTTCAAGATTGCCGAAAACGTCAAGCATCAACTCGGCGGGATCTCCGGGATGCTGTATACCTCGGGGCTGGGTCCGGTCGGCAGTGGCAGGTTTGATCGCGATCAAATGGACGACTATTTCAGTCAGAGCGCTTCTGGCGATTTCGAAATCTTTGCGAGATTGTTTATCAGCATGGACTTTCTGGAGGAGGGCGGATTGTCCGAACTACTTTACGGCACCGAAATCAGGACTCGCCATTCAGGCAACTTCATGCACACCTTTGAGCGATTATGCCGGCTTGCGAAAAACTGTGATGTCGACGGCATTATCGAAGACGCGCTCATGCAAAGTGCGTTTGGTCTGCTCTATCGTCGCATGAAGGAGCACGATCCGGCTGATCGGCCCGATTCAGACGCCTGCGCTAGCGACTAGGCCTCTGCGGCCGCTTTGGCCGCTGTCTCGGTTTCTACTCCAGCGTAATATACCCAGATGTTTTCCTCTCCGGTCAAAAGCTCGATGTATTTTGGATGGATAAACAAGGTCTCGCGACCCGACTTCACCTCGCGTAGTACGCCGAGATCCGATAACTGCTTAAGATAGACCGACGCCGTCTGTCGTTTTGCGACACCCGTTGCCACCAGGTTGCCGATGCGACAGTAGGGTTGCTTGAACAGCGATTCGACGAGTTCCCATGAGTAGATCTTCGGTAACTGGGTCTGCACATACTTGCTTGTGTGCTGCATCAGTTCACGGATGGCCTTGATCTTGTCCGTCGTCCAGACACAGGTCTCTTCCACGCCCCGCAGGATAAAGAGTATCCACGGGCCCCAGGCCTGTTTGCGCGTTACGTCGAGCAACAGGCGATAATAGTCGCTCTTGTTATGAATAACGTGCCTGCTGAGATAGAGAATCGGCGTGTCGAGGAGGCCCTGTTGGACGAGAAACAGGATATTCATGATGCGTCCGGTACGGCCGTTGCCGTCGGAAAATGGGTGAATCGCTTCGAACTGGTAGTGCTGTACCGCCATTCGCACCAGCGGGTCGATGTCCGTCGAATCATGCATGAAGCTCTGCCAGTTTTCGAGTTTCTTGAGCAGAAGCTCCTGACCGACGGGCGGCGTGTAAATGAGCTCACCGGTCGCCCGGTTTTTGAGATTTGTTCCAGAATCATCTCGAATATCAAGCTCTAAGTCTTTGATTGTACTGCAGATCTGTATCGCAATATCGGTGGTCAGCATACCTCGGCGGACCATCTTGCTGCCTTCGAACAATGCCGCTCGGTAGCGCAGGGCTTCCTTCGTGGCGGCGTCCGCCTTTTCCTCATTGATATCGGCAAACTCGAACAACCTGTCCGTGGTTGTGACTATGTTTTCGATCTCCGAACTGGCCTGCGCTTCGAGCAGCGGCAAGGCATTGACAAGCACCGCTGCATTCGGGATCAGTTCGGCAGCCTGCTTCAACTCGGCGAGGGCAACCCTCGCATTGATGCATTGCTTCAGGATGGCGTTGGTTTCGATCTGTTCTGCCGGCGGCGGCAGCAATGGGAGATCGTTATAGGGTTTTTTCGGATCAAATTCAGCCACTTATCGTCACTCCTGGCGAATAGGTCGATTTTATCGACAGTTTGCTCGGATATGTCGATAAAAACCACTTTTATCGACATGTTTTCCCGACCTGTCGATTTCATCGACAAATGGCAGGGACATGTCGATGAAAAGGACCTAAATCGACATGTCCAGGAAACGTGTCGAAGTTTTCGACCTGTTGCCGGAATATGTCGAAAAAAGCGAGCTAAATCGACATATTTGGGCGACGTGTCCATGCTTTCGACCAATAGCCGGAATATGTCGAAAAAAGCGAACTAAATCGACATGTCCAGGAAACGTGTCGAAGTTTTCGACTTGTGCCGGAAATATGTCGATAAATAAGCGTTTTTTCGACAGGTCTGGAGTATAGGTCGATCAAATCGACAGATGAGTGATGTGCGTCCGATTTATGGGACTTCGGGGCCCCTCGTTGCTGCGTAATCCAGTGCCAGACCCACCATCGTGCGGACGCCGACGATCAGTGCATCCTCGTTGGCATCGAAGTATGGCGAGTGGTTGGACGGCGCATCGTCCGCCGTATATTTCTCCGGCCTGACGCCGAGCATCAGATAGAGGCCGGGAATGCGAGCCTGAAAATGGGCGAAATCCTCCGCGCCCGTAATCAGCGGATGCTCGATGACGTTGTCCGCACCAGCCGCTTGCCTGATGGTCGGCATTAATTGTTGCAGAAGCGGTGGATCGTTTTTCGTTACCGGCCCATACGGATCGATCGTAAGCGTCGCCGTCGCGCCGTTAGCCTCCGCGATAAGATCCACCGTGCTACGTAACTTTGCTAGCAGGCTTTCACGCTCGCCCGCATCGAATGTCCTGATCGTACCGGTCATTTCAACCTGGTCGGGAATGATGTTGTGGCGCACGCCGCCATGGATACTGCCGATCGTAATGACTGCGGGTCCCTTGGTGATATCGAGCTGGCGACTGGGAATCGCCTGTATGGCCATCATGATCTGACCGGCAGTAAATATGGGATCGACGCCACGCCACGGCGATGAGCCGTGCGCCTGACGGCCCTTGACGATGATGTGCATGGAGTCTGCGGCGGCCAGAAAGCTCCCTGAGCGATAATTAATGGTCCCTGCCCTGGCCGGCCAGGCATGCAGGCCGAATATCGCTTCAGGCGCGCCGGAGCCATCCAGCACGCCCTCCTTGATCATCAGCTTTGCGCCACCTTCCTCGCCTGCAGGCGGGCCTTCCTCTGCGGGTTGGAAGAAGAATTTGACGGTGCCCGAAAGTTTGTCGCGGTTGTTCGCAAGAATCTCTGCAGCACCCATCAATATCGCCACATGGGTGTCATGCCCGCAGGCATGCATGACGCTGACTTCCTTGCCGTTGTAGTCGCCTTTGGCAGTGGAAGCGAACAGGAGACCTGTTCTTTCTTCCACCGGCAGGGCATCCATATCTGCACGCAGTGCAATCGTCGGACCGGGCTTGCCGCCTTTGAGCGTGCCGATGACGCCGGTATGAGCCACGCCCGTTTTGACATCGTCGAAGCCAAGCCCTTTGAGGTGTTCCGCAACTTTCCCGGCCGTCCGAAATTCCCGGTTGCCGAGCTCCGGATTTCGGTGAATGTCGCGGCGCCAGGCGATGACCTTGGGCTCTATCGCTGTGAATGATTGATCCAGGTCATGGCTGGGTTGCTGGCCATTTGCAGCAAACGACGCGAACAGACAGGTGCTTACCGACAATGAAATGAAGAGGCGGCTAGTCAACATTATTCTTGTCCTTTTCGGCCTTGTAAATGCATTGATCTTTCGACGCCGCAGTCTAGCCGATTTTACATAGCACTTTCAGCGCAAAGCGGTGTCAGTACTCACAAGCTGCCGCGCGTCGGTGACTGGCGACATCGTGACAGCGCTTTGCTACGGCACTAAGCTTTACCTGATTGGGCGCGTCTTCGGAGACCTACCATGCAGCATCCGTTGCTTGTTCGCACATTGCTGACGTTTGGACTTTTCATTCTGCTGTCTTCCTGCGGGGGCGGCGGTTCGGCGCCTGCTGTCGCAAATCAACCACCACCTCCGCCGCCACCACCACCACCGGTCGGGCTGACGACAGATGTACAGCGAGTATTCGACCAGATCTCTTTTGCATCACCCGTAGCACTGATACACGCGCCCGGCGACAACACGCGTTGGTTTGCAGTCGAGCAATCAGGCGTCGTCCGCGTATTCGACAATGACCAGAATGTTATGCAGAGCGACGTATTTGTGAACATCAGTGGCAGGGTTACCTCGGGAGGCGAGCGAGGCCTGCTTGGCATGGCGTTTCACCCGAACTTTGCAGCCAACGGCGAAGTCTTTCTTTCCTATACGGGCGGCGGCGCGCTGACATCCATCATTTCGCGGTTCACGGTCGATCCGGTCACTGGTAATCTCGATCCAGCTTCGGAGGAGATTATCATCAGCGTGCCACAACCATTCGGAAACCATAATGGCGGCAACATCATGTTTGGCCCAGCACCCGATTATCATCTCTTCATCGGATTTGGTGATGGCGGCAGTGGCGGAGATCCGATGGACCACGGACAAAACACAAGCACTCTCCTCGGAACCATGGTTCGCCTGGATGTAGACGGCGGCTCTCCTTACGCAATCCCTGCGACTAATCCGTTCGCTAACAATACGAATTGCATGAACGGCACGGGCACGATGCCGTGCCCGGAAATCTATGCCTGGGGACTTCGGAATCCGTGGCGATGGAGCTTCGACAGCCAGACCGGCGATCTCTGGTTAGGTGATGTCGGTCAGGGTTCTTGGGAAGAAATCAACAGAGTTGAAATTGGCATGAACTACGGTTGGGACGAGCGCGAGGGTGCGCACTGCTTCGAACCGGCATCCGGTTGCTCGATGAATAATGTCGATCCGATTACTGAATACGCCAACAGCGGCCCCGATATCTCAGTTACCGGCGGTTTTGTCTATCGTGGCGCTGCGATACTCGCTCTGCAGGGCTATTATATCTTCGGTGACTTTGGTTCCGGACGAATTTGGGGCGTTCCGGCAAACAGTGCTCAGGGTGTCGCGCCCGAGGAACTGGACGATACAACGCTCAGCATCTCCTCGTTTGCCCAAGGCACGGACGGCGAACTTTATGCCGTGGATTATGGTGGTGGCGGAATCTATCAGATCGTCGATGCTCCCTGATTTTCGTCGCCGGTTTCGCGGACGGACTAGTTTGGCCCTCTTTTTTCTATAAAATGCGCTGGCTCAACAAGCGGAGCCTCAGCGTGAGCCAAAAATCAGATATCGAGATCGCCCGTTCGGCAACAATGCTGCCGATTCAGGAGATCGGTGAGAAACTCGGCGTTACCGGCAAATCCGTGATTCCCTGGGGCCACGACAAGGCCAAGATCGATTACCAGTCGATCAACGCCTCTTCATCCAACAAAGACGGCAAGCTCATTCTCGTGACAGCCGTATCACCGACACCGGCAGGCGAGGGCAAGACGACGACAACTGTCGGGCTCGGCGATGCGCTCAATATTATCGGCAAGAACACCGTCATTTGCCTGCGTGAACCAAGCCTGGGGCCCTGCTTCGGCATGAAAGGCGGCGCTGCCGGGGGCGGCTATGCGCAGGTCGTGCCGATGACCGACATCAATCTTCACTTTACCGGTGATTTTCACGCAATCGGAGCCGCTCACAATTTGTTGTCCGCGCTTATTGATAATCACATTCACTGGGACAACAAACTTGACCTCGATCCGCGGCGCATCGCCTGGCGCAGAGTCGTGGACATGAACGATCGTGCACTCCGCAATATTACGATCGGACTCGGTGGCACGATTCACGGCGTACCGAGAGAATCGGGTTACGACATTACGGTAGCCAGCGAAATCATGGCTATTTTTTGCCTTGCCACTGACCTGAAGGACCTGGAAAGGCGTCTTGGAAATATTGTTGTCGGCTACACGCGCGATCTTACGGCTGTGACCGTCAAGGAACTGAATGC
>Ga0255053_10001675_pt1 | contig 12140 bp, 16 predicted proteins | sample JV7_2_22_MG_FD_188635 | JGI IMG/M metagenome (GOLD analysis project Ga0255053, IMG submission 188635) | Seawater microbial communities from Jervis Inlet, British Columbia, Canada - JV7_2_22 | ecosystem: Environmental > Aquatic > Marine > Inlet | place: Canada: British Columbia | collected...
GGTAGTGACATTTGACGAACCTGGCGAGTATCAGTTCTTCTGCTCCGTAATAGGTCATCATGCCGCCGGAATGCAAGGCATCATCACAGTCGAAGCTTAGAGCGAGGCGGCTGGAACCGCAGCGCCGGTAATACCAGCCCGCACATAACGGCACTTATGGGCGGTGGGGTTCTGTCTGTTGACCCCCTTGTGCGGGACGTGGGCGGCTGGTGTTCGCCTTGCTTGATGTCCTCTAGGGTCTTGTTTGGTTCTGCATCTGTCTGCCGTTTGTGTTGTGTATTGGAGGTTTGGGTGATGGATCTTGCGGAGTTCAAGGAGACTCAGCGTCGTATGTGGGGGGAAGGTGACTACCGGCCGGTTGGGCGTCTCATCGAACCTGCTGCTCAGGTTCTGGTGGCCGCGACTGGGGTGGGAACCGGCCAGCGTGTACTGGATGTCGGCACCGGTTCAGGCAGCGTGGCGGTTGCTGCTGCACTGACGGGAGCCGAGGTGGTCGGCGTTGATATTACTGACGCCTGGTTTGATGAAGCCCGCCGCCGCGCCGATGCCGCGGGAGTGGAACTTGACCTGAGGCTGGGGGACGCTGAGTCGCTCCCGGTTGACGACGGCTCCTTTGATGTGGTGCTGTCGAGCTTCGCTGCGATCTTTGCTCCCCGCCACAATCTGGTCGCGTCCGAGTTCGTGCGCGTTTGTCGTGATGGGGGAACATTCGGGATCACCGCGTGGACGCCGGATGGGACGAACAACGCAGTGTTTTCGACGCTGGCTGAGCGTCTCCCGTCTCCGCCCGAGTTCGTGACACCGAGCACGCTCTGGGGAGACGAGGATCATGTTCGCGGTTTGTTCGCCGCCCACGATGTAACTCTGCGTTTCGAGCGTCCGACCTTCCCGGCGATGTTCGAGTCTGTTGAGGCGTTCGAATCGTTCATTTTCAAGAACTCGGGTGGGATGATCGCAGCCCGCAGCGCCCTCAAGGAATTAGGCCGCTGGGACGAGGCCCACGCGGCGATGCGTGATGCACTGGAGAAGACGAATGAAGCAGACGATGCCAGTTACCGCGCTACCTGGGACTTCCTCCTGATCGTGGGAACCAACAAGACATGAACGACTGACAGACCGCACATAACGGCTGTGAATTCAGGTGGTCATTGCAACGTTTCGGCGAGTTTGTCGGATGGTGTCATCCGTCCGAGGGTTTGTCGAGAGCGGGTGTTCAACGAGAAGGCGGCCTGGTCTAAGTCTTGTTGGGTGAGAGCTGGCCTTGATGCACATCTCCTTAGTTGGGAAGGTGGCATCTATGCCAAGGAAGCACGACGAGAACACGAGGGCGAGGGCTTCCTCTGGTGGTCGACCATGCGGAGGATTACGACTCTAAGTGGGACGTGATCAAGACGGTGTCGGCCCGGCTGGGTATGCACCCCGAGACGGCGTTCAAGTGGCTACGCCAGGCTGAGGTTGACGCCGGGAATGCCGATGGGGTGACGATTATGGCGGCGCGGGAGCTCCGGGAGCTGAAACGGAAGAACGCCGAGTTGGAACGCACCATCGAGATTCTCAAGGCGGCGACGAGTTTCTTCGTGCGGGTGAGCGACCCGCAACACCGCTGATGTGTGAGTTCATCCCCGGGCATCGGGCTCGGTTCGGGGTCGCTCCGATCTGTGCGGTGCTGGAAGATCGCTCCGAGAACCTTTTACGCCTGGTTGGCGAGGGCTCCGTCGAAACGGGCTCTGTGGGACATGACGATCACCGAGATCCTGGCCGACTATTGCCAGCCCGACCGCAACGGTCGACGTCGACCGGAGTCGCTCTGTGGGTCGTTGAAGATGTGGGCGCATCTCAACCGGGAGGGCATCGAGGTGGTCCGCTGCACCCACAGATACAGCAGGAGAGCGACTTATGTGTGTGTCGTGGTGATGGGCGCCCTTCAGGCCAGTTGCATTGAGCCCTCATGCTTTCAGGCTCCTCCAGGCGAGAGGCGCTCTGACCCGTCGTCGATCCGGGTAGCCTCCGGGCCATGGACAGCGAACGGCGGATGCCGACTGTTAGGGACATTTGGAGACTGGCTCTCGCGATCATCGGAGTTGTCGCAATCATCCAAGAGCTCCGCAAGCCGCCGGATGAGAGAACGTGGCAAGGGAAGGTCGCCGACCTGGTGCCTTACGACTTCCGTATGCCGACCATTGGGCGAGTGCGGAGCACCTATTGGAACCCGGAGGGACCGATCCTTCCGGGCAAGGTGTTCGGCGTCGGCTGGGCGGTCAACTTTGGGGCGCTGACCAGGATGTTTGGCAAGTGGCGCGCTCAGAAGGATTCGAACGCCCAACCTTCTGATCAGTAGATCTCCAAGCCGTGTCCACAGGCGTCCACACAGCCCGAAACGGAAGGTTTCGGTGTCCATCGGCGTCACATCCACACCAGTCCAGGGCGAATGGCTCCCAACTTGGCTCCCAGAGCCGCTGGCCAGAGTTGTGCAGCAGAGACGCCGGCTTCCGCGGCGGCCCACAACATCGCGCGAAACATCCGACGGGAGGCGCAGTTGGATCGCCACCCAAATGTGGGTTCGGAGAACGCGGATTTGATTACCTTCCGGTGGGTATCAAAGCTCGGACCACCGGAATATCTGTTGCTCCAGCCGCGGTCATCGACGGCGAACCACCGATCTTGCTCTGCCGGCCTCGGGCGATCGACTCCCTTCCAGGTAGCCAGCCGAGGACGCCTCGGTGTGGAGACCCGGACCGTTGATCAATGCAAACGTGCCGGGACCCGGCTCGCTGGCCTGCCGATATCGGACGGTCGCGCCGCGCAATTGACCATGCTCGTATTGGAGGATCCGCATGGATGGCCAGGTCATCGACGGACCGGTCCAGATAGGCTGCCGTCCGGGAACGCCAACTTGGGTTCTCGTCTGGAGCATGGATTGTGTCGGTCTTCGCTGTAGCTGGGGCTTGTGTTCTCGGGGCGGTGCTCCTGCTGTGGTGGGGTCGCAGTCAGCGAGCGCTGAACCGTCGCCAGTTGGGAGGGGCGGCCATCGTCCTGGGTACCGCGTTGTCGATGCTGGGAATCGCCGGCTTCGGGGTGGGCGCGTGGGCCCTCACGGCCACCGACAACTCCCAACTCGCCCGGACGATCGTCTGGGAAGATTCGAGCTTCGATGACTCTGACCGGTTCCCTTTCCGCACGTTCGGTGCTAGTTCTGATCCAGTCACTTTTACTGGAGTTGTAGGCCCGCCCCTGGAAGGATTCAGGGTGGACCCGACCGGCGAGGCGATGGAGAGATTCCTGGAGAGGACTGACACCACTGCCTTCATCGTGCTCCACGGTGACGACCTGCTCTACGAGGCCTACTTCAACGGTTCGAACCGGGAGGCAACCCAAACATCGTTCTCAGTTGCCAAGTCTTTCACCGCCACCCTCGTTGGTATCGCCCTCGAGGAAGGGCTCATCTCCAGTCTCGACGATCCACTGACCGATTATCTCCCCGAACTGAGTGAGCGGGATCCGCGCTTCGGGGACATCACGCTCCGGCACGTGATCACGGTGTCGTCGGGTCTGGGGTTCCGGGAGGGCGCCTCCCCTTGGGATGATCCCGCCAACACCTACTACGGGACGGATCTCCGTACCGCCGCATTGATCAAGACCGAGATCGAGGTAGCGCCCGGCCGGAAATTCCACTACAACGACTGGAACCTCGTACTGATGGGCCTCGTGTTGGAACGCACGACCGGGATGTCGCTGTCGGCGTATATGGAGACCCGGCTCTGGCAGCCCATGGGCGCCGAAGCCGACGGGTCCTGGAGCCTCGACAGCGAAACTTCAGGGTACGAGAAGGTCTTCGTCGGGATCAACGCCCGGGCCGTCGACTTCGCCAAGTTTGGCTGGCTCTACCTAAACGAAGGCCGTAACGGAGGCGTCCAGGTCGTCCCGGCCGCGTTCGTTGACGAAGCCACCCGGGTGGACACCACGACCGACCCGGCCTCGCACTATCAGTACTACTGGTGGATCGATGAGGACCGCAACTCGTATTACGCGCAAGGCGACCATTGTCAGTACATCTACGTCGCCCCTGCCGCCGACCTCGTGTTGGTACGCCACGGGCGCAGTTGCGGCGACACCGACGAGGTCGATGTCGACTGGGCCGGATTCTTCGGAGGTCTAGTCGATTGGCTTGGACCGCAACTCACAGACGGTTAGCTCCAGGTATCACGCCGAACTGCTCCACTCACGCTGCTCAGCAGCAGCACTGGGTGCTCGCTCTGCCGGCGTCCGGATGACACGATCGCAAGTGGCGCAGAAACCAGGTGATTGTTCGGCTCGATCGTCGATCGTCGATCGTCGAACGACGGATGGCGCCCGAGAATGGCTCCCAACCGTCAGAAGGTCCACGAGCCCGCCTAAGGACGAAGCCCCCGCTTTCGCAGGGGTTTCTCGCACGCCCGGAGGGACTCGAACCCCCAACCTTCTGATCCGTAGTCAGACAAGGTGTTGCCAAGAGCGTTGGGGATCACTCTCGACACCCTCGCATGCGCCGCTTATAACAGGCTGTGAATTCAGGTGGTCGTTGCAACGTTTCGGCGAGTTTGTCGGATGGTGTCATCCGTCCGAGGGTTTGTCGAGGCCGGGTGTTCAGCGAGTAGGCGGCCTGGTCGAGGTCGGGCTGGGTGAGTTTGGACATGTCGGTGCCTTTGGGAAAGTATTGGCGTAACAGTCCGTTGGTGTTTTCGTTGGTGCCACGCTGCCACGGCGACTGGGGATCACAGAAATAGACGTCGACTCCGGTGTCGACACCGAACTGGACGTGTTGGGCCATCTCTCTGCCCTTGATCCCAGGTGAGGGACTGCCACAAGTGTTCGGCGAGACGTTGGACGGTTGTGGTGAGAGCAATGCGGACTGCTTCGGCGGTGTTCCCATCGGGTAGGGGGAACAGCATCACATACCGCGACCAGCGTTCCACCAGAGTGCCGATCGCAGTCTGACGTTTCCCCATGAGAAGGTCGCCTTCCCAATGACCAGGCACCGCCCGGTCCTCGACCTCAGCGGGACGTTCCGAGATCATCACCATGTCCCGGATCTGGCCTTTGGTCGACGCCGGACGTCCCTGGGGACGGCGGGTAGCCCGCCCGGTGCGTAGACAACGCCACAACTCTTTGCGCAACGCACCCTTTCCCTGGATGAACAACGTCTGGTAGATGGTTTCGTTCAGACACCCCCATCTCCTCATCGTCACCGTATTCGTCGATGAGCCAACCCGATATCTGGCCAGGTGACCACCACAACTCCAACTTCTCCTCAACCACCTTCCTGAGCTGATGGTTAGAAGCAAGCTTGGCTGGTTTGGGACGTCGAGCACGAAGGCGGAAAGCCCGGTGCGCTCCCGCAGCTCGATACCCGTGACGGCCGCCGTTGGCTGCCACCTCCCTCGACACTGTGGACGGAGCCCGCTCCAACCGGACCGCGATATACCTCATTGTCTCGCCAACAGCCAAACCTCTCGAGATTTCCTCCCGTTCGGTCAACGACAGTCGAAACCAAGACCACTCCCCAGCCGGCACCAGTCTCCGGAAACCCGCCGACACGACATGAGTCCGAATCGTTGACGGTGGACGACCCAACCGGCGGCTGATCGACCGCCACGACTCACCCCCCTCGAACCGATCCCAAATCTCAGACCCCTCAGCCTCTGACAACGGTCGCATCCACCAACCTCCCCAACGAGCATCGAACTCTCGTCGAAGGTGTTGCAACGATCCCCTGAAGTCGCAGCACTTATGGGCGGCTGATCACGACCTCACGAGGCGTACATAATGCCGGATATGGGCGGCCATTTGCTTCATGCCGTTGCGTGCGAGGTCTCGACGTCTGTGATGAATTCAACGAGACCCTCAATTATTGTCTTGCGGGTGTAGCGCCGCCAGACAGGGCTCGCCAGTACCCCGATGGCCGGGACGAATCGTGTTCTGCCGACGGTGATGTGGAGTTGCGTCAGGTCACCAAGGTCGTTGAGGCGGAACTGCCATAGGTTCTGGAAGAACGGACCCTCGCTCTGAAACGTGTACTGAGTTAACGGTATCCAGTCCACGATCCGGTGAGGGATTCTCATTTTGCCGTGGGCGCAGACATAGGTTCCGGAGACGCCCATCTTGCCGCCATCTGCTGTCAATGTACCAGCAGGATCGGACGCGAAGAGTCGGCTTCGCTTCGCCGGATCAGTGAGGTGGTCCCATACCACCCCAACTGGTGCGTGGATGTCCCTGACGAACGACAGCCAGACATCACTGTCAGGGAGGGTAACTATCGACTCGTGGCGTCTCCTCTCCCAAACGGGTTGCATGTCGGCGACGTGTAGCTGGACAGAACCGAACTCGTCGGTGTCCGCGACGAGTGGAGCCAATGTGGCGACGAAATCGGGAAGCTCAAGAGCCTCAACGGCATCGGAGGTATAGGCAATGTATGCGCCAAACCCGAGGATCTCCCTAATCCTGTTCTTCGCGAGCCGGAAGACCAGGTTCACATTGGGGCCGATGAGCTCATGGCTTCCAGCCATTTCGCGGATCACGAAGTCGCCGTGGTGGACGACGAACTTGAGGTCGAGCGCGCTCAGGTTGGCGCAGGCATTGCACGTGCACGTCGTGTTGAGGACCATCTGCTCGAGGGCCCGCCGAAACACGACGTAGATACTCTCCAGTTCCTCGACCAGCGTCTGCGTGTTCAGGATTGTGCCGTCGAACGCGTATGAGAGGACAGCGTCCCCCACTACGCGAGAAAGAGTTAGCGGCGCATCGGTGCTGCCGACTATCACGTCGAGGATCGCAACTATCGACTCCTGGGCGTGATCCAACTCGGACTCGTTCAGGTACACGGTGTAACCGGTGATGTCGGCCATCACTATGAAACCGGTTTTCGCCATTCCACCTCCGATCTCAAGTATGGCCCCTGGTAGAACGCTAATCAACGGGAGCCGTGACAGGTCTCCGTCGCCCAAAACAAAGGACCCAGACACCCGCCCATAACGGCACTTATGTACGCCGGGTCAGAACATGGACGTCAGTTGTCTGCCCATCACGTCTGACTGCGTCTTCTTCCTGATGAAGCGAGTAGAACGATCCCAAGAAAGCCGATCCCTATAGCGGCGCCGGACTCGATGACGTCCAACAGTAGAAGCGCGGCGGCGATAAGGACAACGAGCAACCCCAGGCCGAACACGACTCTGTTCACGTTGCTCAACATGAAACCTCCTCAAGAGTCTCATAATCATCCTCGATTGGAACTCGAACACGAGATAGAGGACAAGGTCACTACCCGTACATAACGGCACTTATGTGTGCGGTCAGACAGTCTGGTGCGGTTCGATCAGGTCGTCGGGACTCGGTTTTGGAGTGCGGCGAGTAGTAAGTCGGGTTCATCAGTTCCGATGCGGAGGACGCGTCCGGAACTGAGGTTGATTTCGACTGCATCGAAGCTCCAAACTGTCCACACCGTGCCATGGGGAATCCACCAGATCCCAAAGCCGTACCACCAGTGGTTGCGTACTGTTTGAGCGGACTTAGCCTCGGCGAGAGGCAACGTTTTGGATGGCCAGCCACGCCCAAAGAACGCTCCCAGCGTGTTGTCATCGACTTCTACGGTGAGACGACTGAAGACGACAAACAGCGGCCCGACGATTATGGCGATGAGTATGGCCACCACAATCATGACCACGAACCCGTTAAACCAAGCCTCAACGGCGAGGGCTAGGGCGAAGAGAACCGAGACCGAGAGCCACCACCCGAAACCTGCGTGTTGAGTGTGCCGGTAGTTGCTCGTCATGGGTTGGTCCCCCTCCCGGATCATGGTGACGGTAAAGGCGGTCTCCTCCTAGGGCCAAACGAACCGGAAACCTTCTGTGAAGAGTCGGAAGAACCTCAACACTCACTCCCACACAACCAGTCGACCGCACATAACGGCACTTACGGGTGGCTGTTCAGTGCGATGAGGTCAATCGTACGAAGACGTCGACGGGGAGATTCGACGCCATGTGAGATACTGGCGCTACAACACATCGAGAGCGGCTTGAGGGATCCGGCCCCGTGACAGCCCGGCAACCTCCCAGAAATAGGGAAGGTGCCACCGCCGGCAGACCTGTTGGTCTGAACGATGTAGACATAGACATCGAACCTTGACCCTTCCTAGCGAAGGGTTTTGTGGTTTGTGTCCGTTCTCGACTTCTTGGAAGGAGAGCGGATATGGAAAACGTCGAAGGACCCTCGAAGAGCGGTGGCGGTGTCCCTGATCCAGGTCAGTTCGGTTCAGTTGGCGAATGGTTCACCTACCTGCGATCGGAAGGTTTCTCAGTTCCGGTTCAGGCACCTCATGCCATCAGTCGAGTTATGGACGCCTTTGAGATGGACCACCAGGATGCCTTTAGATGGCTGGTCGATCGGCGGCTGCTTGTTGTGATGAAGAGCGTCGTAATCGTAGATCTAAGAGCGACCCAGGTTGACCTGCGGACCGTGGGCGAGTCTGGACTATCCCGGTCCTAGGGACCTTATGAGACTGCTATGGGCGGGTGGACTCTTTCCAAGTGTCTCTTGATTCGTTGGCTGCTGCGACAGCCACGAGTAGGGCGGCAGCGGGGTCTGCCCACCACCAGCCGGCGTACGCATTGAGGGCGAGCCCAGCGAGAGTCGTGGCCGACAGAATGCCGTCCAGAAAAGTCACGGTTGCTTCGGATCGCAGCGGTTCGGAGCCGAGTCGGATAGCGGTGGATCGCTTCACGATCGCCAGACCGAACATGACCACCGCCGTTACTGCCAGATAGGCAATACCCCAGGGTGACTCTCCCGCCCGTCTTCCGCTGGCGAGGTCACTCACCCCTACCACCATCAGGGCGAGCGAAAGAAGTCCGAACGCAACTGCGATGAGTCTGAGGGCAAGGCTGGTGCGGGCGGCATGGTCGCCGTCATTGCCGGATCTGACATGCCAAACGACCACCGACGAGGCGAACACTTCGACAATGGAGACAGTGCCGAAACTGATTAGCGCTAGCGAGCCGGCTATCGATCCCAAGGCAATGGTCAGCACCGCTTCGCCAACGTTCCATACGATGGTGGCATATTCGAGACGCAGCGCTTTTCGTTTCAGCGCCTCTTCGTTGGCTTCAACTGTCTTTGGTCGCATTTAGCAGCTCTGGTTCGGCGTCCCGCTCTGACTCGACGAGTGGGATTGTCGGCGGTCACGTCGAATCCACAGAATCGGCGTAGCCCACCAACGGATACGGTTCTTCTGTGTAGATGAGTTCTCAGGTCTGCTTTGTTGCCACCGGAAAGGAGGCAACCGACCACACATAACGGCACTTATGGGCGGCTAAAGGGGGCTGAGAATGCCCTGTGTCACGCGTTTCGGGAGGCGGCGCCGACCAGAGTTCGCGTAGCCTCGACAACCACAGGAAGGGCCTCCTCCAGTTAAACCGACGAGGGGAAGGCTCTTCCTTTTGTTCTTAGGGATTCAATCGGTCAAAGCCGGTAGGGGCTTTTGGCTCTAGCTGGTGGAACCATGCTGAGCCAATCTTCTCTTGGACTAGCCTCGCAGCCTCTTCTGATTGAAAGGGAGGATCGTTATGACTAGTGAGGGATTTTCGGAGAACGGGTGGGTCAGTTTCGCCGGGGTCATGTTTGCCCTGCTTGGAGCAGTCAATATCATTTACGGGTTGGCGATCCTCGCCAACTCGGAATGGGTTGTGTTCGCTCCGGATTCGGCGTGGATACTCGACTTTTCCCAGTGGGGTTGGGCGATGCTAATAGTTGGAGTGATCCAACTGTTTGTCGGCTGGGGGGTGATGTCGGGTCAGAGTTGGGCTCGCATCACTGGAATCGTCATCGCCGTTCTGAGTGCGCTCGACGCCCAGTTGGTGACACCGATCTACCGTGATTGGGGTCTCTTAGGGTTCGCATTGGCGGTCTTGGTGATCTACGCCTTAACCGTTCATGGAGGCAAAACCACAACCACGTAGCACCTTTGTGTCCGGGTAGACGCACTCCTTTGGGCGTCGGTGAACCACTTCAGCAACCGAACAACAGAAGCCCCTCGTCTCGGCGGGGGGCTTCACTTATCGCGTGTCAGACGGACGACGTTGCCGTAAACGCGCGGTTCGTCAGGCATGGCCTACCAGTGTCCGCGTAGGGTTCCACGTCCACAGAGCAAGCCTCCCCTGGCGACCGAGTTTGGGGGAGGCTTCCTCTTTTGCCCCGGTGAGAACACTGGTCGCCGATAGCTTGATACGTGTCCGGGGAGACGCCTCCATTGCCCGGGGCGTCATCAAGTGCCTCCCAGCGCCCCCGGATGAAACGAAGCCCCCCGTTCTCACCTACCCCGACCCCGGGGGGCTTCTCTAAATGACGGTTGGGATCTATGACTTTCGGCTCTAGTTGGGTGAGCCATTCCCGGCCACTGTTGGTGGCTTGGGACCGTCGACTGCGCAGAGGCTGTTCACAAACGGTCCCGTGTCCGGATACACATATCTTTCCTGATCGGTGAGTCCCCGGACACAACGAAGCCCCCCACTGGGCCACGCCGGCGGGGGGCTTCACTTATAGCGTCAGACGCCTGGATCGTAGTCCCCGCTGACCCGGGCAGGCGAGCACCTCTAAGCCCAGACGCATTAGTGGCAGGAACGGGCTGTGACCTACGCCCAAGCCCCGCCGAAACTACGACTGTGAACGTCTGCGTTGTTGGTCCGATGGCTGGAATGTTTCGCGGCCTAAGGCGGGTCTTGGCCGTACATAATGAAGCTCTTATGTTGTCAAGTTGCCGGCGGGTGGACAGGACTGGGGTGGGCCACACCTTGTGGTGGGCAGGCTCTTATTAGGTCACACGGTCCGCCAAGAGGGTGCGGGTGGGGGTCGACAGGTCATTATCAGGACAACACCGGATGGTGTGTCAGCCGGTTGATGGGGTCAGACCCCCGCCCACGTTTTCAGATCATGTGGGGTAGGTGTTTGTAGGTTTGGCGGGCGACGTAGCGTTTGAGGCATCGGATGATCTCTGCGGTGTTGAGCCCTTTGTCTCGGCGTCGTGTCACATAACGGCGGGTCTCTTCATCCGATGACATCCGGGTGAGGACGACCCGGTAGAGGGCGGCGTTGGCTTGACGGTCTCCTCCCCGGTTGAGTCGGAACTTTGTGGTTGTCTTGCCTGAGTTTGCGGGGAGCGGCGTGGTCCCGCAGAGGTGAGCCCACGACCTTTCACTGTGGAGCCGGTCGGGGTTGTCCCCGGCAGCAACGAGCAGTGTGGCTGCGGTGTCGATACCGACTCCGTGGAGGTCGAGCAGTGAAGGGGCTGTCACCTCGATGAGGCCCTTCAGTGTCTCATCGATGGTTCTCTTCTCGATGTCGAGGTGTTTGATACGCCGGGCCAGGCTTCTGATCACCAGATTCGTCCTATAGACGATGGGGTCGGAACCCTTGTGAGGCTGCATGTTTGCTGCCTCCCTGACCAGCCCTGCTTTGGGCCTGTCCTTGAAACGATCCCTGATCGGTTCGGGAGCACAGAAGACGAGATGTCGCAGCTGGTTGAGGGACTGGATCCTCTGTTCACGAGCAGACCGACGGGCAACCAACAGGACCCGCATCTCCTCAACCCGACCATCCCGACTCTTCGGTGTGACCGACGCCTCCCCAGAAAGAGAGCTCGTGCTGCTGACATGGCATCGGTCGGATCCGATTTGCCGTGCTTGCGGCGTTTCTGCCGGTTGGGCCGATCCACCTCAATGACCTCGACCTCAACTGAAGTCATGAACCGGGTGAGACCGACACCCCACGAGCCGGTGCCCTCAACACCAATCCGGACCAGTTCGCCGAACCCGACCAGCCAGCCCAACAAGTCCTCATATCCGGTTTCCGTGGCTGGGAACGATTCGATGCCTAACAGTCCGCCGTTGTGATCAACTGCTGCTGCCATATGGTTGTCGGCATGGGTGTCGACACCACCAGTGACTTCTACGATTCTCATCGTCGCCCCTTTCTGTTGCTTACAGGCGAAGGGGTGGCAAACCACCGGGACGGCGGATGCGACCCGACCGAACTGGCACTAACAGTTCAACCGGCGAACACCGCCCGACCGGTGGAAACCACCACACCCATTCTCCCCCAGCCGGTTATGGGCGGGG
>Ga0255053_10001676_pt1 | contig 12131 bp, 24 predicted proteins | sample JV7_2_22_MG_FD_188635 | JGI IMG/M metagenome (GOLD analysis project Ga0255053, IMG submission 188635) | Seawater microbial communities from Jervis Inlet, British Columbia, Canada - JV7_2_22 | ecosystem: Environmental > Aquatic > Marine > Inlet | place: Canada: British Columbia | collected...
TTGACATTCACTTGGGATGCTGACGACGACGAAGTGTATGAGGAGTGGCGGCGAGAGGAGGTTGACCTTGAAAAACAGCCCCTCTAAGGACAACCCGAAGTTGGTTCGCGCATTGAAAGACGGCAAGGCGCCACTGGAGTACCTCGTGTACTCAGTCATGGAAGGCGACGCTGCGGTGCACAAACTCGGCGCCGACAAGTACGGTATCCGCAACTGGCGGGTGGACAATATCCTGGCCAGCACCTACGAGGGAGCCATCCTTCGTCACTTCAAAGCATGGGCAGAGGGTGAGGACCTCGACCCGGAGAGTGGGTACAGTCACCTATATCACATTCGAGCTTGTTGCGCCATCTTGCTAGATTCAGAAGAAAAAGGTACCCTTATCGACAATCGGATCAGGACTGAGTCCAAGGATCAAGGATGAAGAGATACAAGATCACACTGATGGTCCCGCAAGTCAAAGAGGTCGTCGTAGAAAACGTTCAGGCGGCACACAACGAGGCAACACGTCTCGCGGGCACTGGCGAGAATGGAACTCCCCGAGCGATCGTGAAGTCTATTGAGTTCGTTGGTGACGTACAGACCGAGCCTTTGGACTTCGACCCAGCTGCTTAGCCTTATTCTTTTCCCGCTTCGGAGACCGTGGGCATGAGTTTTATTACTAACGACTACAAGTGCATCAGCTGTGAGCACAAAGAGGAGCGCATGGTAAAGCGTGGCGAAGTGACTGACCAGAAGTGCAGCCAGTGTTGTTGTCCGATGCAACAGCTAATCGGTGGACCGATTACGACGTTCAAGTTTGGTGATCGCTCAGCTCAGAAGAGCAAGAAAGCAGTTAGCATCATGGACAAGAACTAGAACAACCCGCAAATACCAGGACCGAGGCAGCAGCTCCAGCCTCCCATATCCGTCTTTGTCAGGCCGTCATAGTTGCCAGTCCTCAGAGCTTGGCGCACCCGAACACTCGGCGCACCGCGGTGGTTCCATTGGGAATGCCCGCCTTGAGCCTCGCATGACAGTCTCTGTGGTTTGAACACTGCTTCGAGGTAATTGACCCTGTCATACTCGGCCGCGATCTCCTGACACTGCTCGAGAGCCTCGGTGCCTTTTTCGTATCCAACGCATTCGCTATAAACTGTGGCGCAGCCTGATATGCCCAAGTATATAATTGCGAGAAGCGCGCTACGTACCATCAGTAAGCGCTTCAGTCGGTACGGCGTAACTGTCTGCGGTGTACAATCCTGTTCCTACTATGTATCGCATACTATCAATCCACCCATCTACGAAGTGAGAGGTGATAGCGAACTGTCCGACACGGAGGCCGTGGGTGTTAGCCCGAAGTCCAGCATCTTGTACCGTGGTAGTCTGAATAAGTACACCATTAATGTGCTGGTGTAGACTGGTGCCAACCTTACTGTAAGAGATGAAGTTCCAATCATTGTTGGTGATCTCTCCTACCTCTAGGGTATGTGTGGTGTTGTCATCTATGGTAGAGCCGTTAGTCTCGTATACACCGCAACGCATATTACCGTATGTCCCTGTGGTCCATATCTCACAGTTCCACGCTAGTGGTAGACTAGCGATAGACATAGCGTCGACACCAAAGTTAGTGGCCTTGACCCATGACTCTAGTGTCCAGTCATCACCAGCGGTGATATCGAGATCTGTAGTGGACGGGAAGCTGATGTAGAAACCACCATCTCCCCACAGGGAGGATGTACCAAACTTCTTCTCAGCTGTTACCAGCTTAAGGTTTCCGCCGAAGGTGGCTACCCGTAGGCCAGCATCTTCTGATGTGTACGCGGTCGCTTGGTCCGCGCCGTTGAAGTTGGCGAGGAATTTAACCTCCGACGGATTGATGGTTGGACCGCCTCCTCCCAAATTACGGATGAGGTCGTTCGGCACCAGATCCCGGAGAAGGATCTTGTTTGCGAGTCGCAGCAGCGCCACGGTTTATACCCGAGTGGATTTGCCGATCATCGCGTAGACGCTGCAGACGGGCGTCGAGGCGCCACCCGAAGTCGTCACGCGTATGAATGGCATGTATGCCACTGGCTGGATCGTGTTTGCTGTGACTGCAGCGACCAGTTCTACGTACGATGCGTCAGCATGCAGTTTGCCCAGGATCTGAACTGTGAACGTACCACTGATCTCGATCTGGAGAAACGCTTCCGGATGATGGTCATACGCCTTCGGCGGCAGCTGGATGTCTGTATTCGTATCAGCGACAATTGCGTCTGCTACGGTGATTACTTGCATGATTCACTCCCTGAATTCATTTGACCATTCTACCTCGCCCCAGCGTGGGCTGCATTTATCCGCGCTTATTGTGCCCGAGCCCACGAATCACATTGACTGTTCGGCGGTAGTACGTGATTGCTGCGGGTGCTACAAACGCTATAAAGAGCGTAGCCAACGCGCCGGCTAAATTTAGTACTCCCGCGACCGCGATACTGAATGCAGACGCACTGGCAACTGCACCCGTCGGTGTGATGGAACCGGCTACTACCTTCTGTGTCTCCTTTATAACAGCCCCCTCGGGGGATACCGCGCCCGCTACCGTCTTCTGTGTCTGCTTCGTTACTGCGCCACTCGGTGTCAGGGCGCCAACGACCGCCTTCATAGTCTTCTTCACCATAGAACCAGCCGGCGTGAGTTGGCCGGCGAGTGAAGCCGCGACCAGTGCGCGCGTTGAGAGAGTTGAAGTCGGAGTTACGGATCCAGCCAACACCTTCTGTGCCTGCTTCGTTACTGCACCCGCGGGACTAAGTGACCCTGCGTAGCTTACAGCTATGCCCTTCGTTATTGCCCCCGCCGGTGCGAGGATGCCAGCTACGGTCTGGAAGTATGCAGTGGGTCCTCCCCCCGCAGCAGCGCTCCCAAAAATTAGGACACTGGATTCCTGCGGCTTGAAGAACTTCTTCCAGTTACGGCAGATGTAGTCGCGTTCTGCAGCTGTGGTGGTGCCATAGCCCATCGCGATCATGTACATCTCGCCTTCGTAAAAGCGATTGTCGCCGGGTTCGTCTCCACGATGCCCTATTGCCCATGAGGTAGAGCTGAGGTTATCGCTGCCTCCACCCACTGCTATGTCTTGGGTGTTGACTTGGATTCCTGTAACAGCATTGACTACATGCACTCCGTTTCTACCAGCAGATCTGTAGACCATAGAAGCTGCGGGTGTACCAGTTGGCACGTCCGGGTCTGACGTGTTTCCGTCGGCCCCCATCCACCATGAGTGCTCTGGAGGCGCCGTGCTGTAGTGGGCGTAAATAGCAAAAGAGCTTGTATTTTTGTACCCACCAGTTGATATGAAGTAGCCGAAGGCCTGCTCGCCTACGTCCTCATACCGGGTAATACACAGACACCAGAAATCTTTCGTACCCATAACTTGTTCGGTTGTGGGCGTGTATGTGAAGTAGGTGCCTTGACCGATAGCGGGGTTTGGTCCCGCACTGGCGTCCCACCGGGTGCCGTATCCAAGAGTCCCGATAGTATTAACTGGTTTGTGGTAGGGTGCTGCCAGCGTCCTACCAGTGATCAATTCCTTGATGCCGCCGTTGGGTTGCGCTCCCATATCAAAGAGAGCAAACAACTTTTGGGACCACTCCCACGAGTAGTCTATTTCAACGGCAGGCGGCTTAAAATCATGCGCAGCATGCGTTTTTAGGCCCAACATGAGCTACGCCGTCGAGTAGGTGACGCCCACCGCATTCAATGCTGACCCTGCTGCCAGAGTACCCGCGGTGTTGTTATGCAGCAGGAAGTAGATCTTCTGCGGCATGACTCCGCCAAAGAACCGAGCGCATCCCTGAGGATTGAACTGATACCCCTGCGCTGTGGCTGGCGTTGTCGCCTCGACCTGTACTGATTTGAACAGAATCAGGTTCGCCTTTACGAAGTCCGTGTCTTCCACTTCCTCAGCCGGCGTGCCGGGGTCCATCAAGGAGTCGATACCGCCGCCAGGCGTAGTGGTTACGTCCTTGTCATACAGGGCGCCGATGTAAATATCCAGCGAGTCGCCGAGGACGGGAGTCGTAGCATCCAATTCGATAATGCCACCGACGAGTACGTCGATGTATAGAGACGAAGTATTGTCGAAGATTGCTGACGTCGCGAATTGCCCCGCGGCGAGCCCCGTCGACCACTGTGTAACGGCGATCGCGGCATCCGCTGCGTATGTAATTTTTGTTTCGGCCATTAGCTGGTCCTCTCGATGTCAGCGAGGATCGGCACTGGCAGTCCCAGCTCTACGACCCTGCTAAATTTCTGGTTCCTCACTACCTGCAGTGCGCCGACTGTGTTTGATCCGCCGCCGAAGGTTGCTTGGAGTTCGCTTACTGCTTGGTGAGCGTTACCCGGGCCGATGATGATCTCTGCACCAAGACCAAGCAGCCTATCCACCCGAGTCTTTTGACCGGCGTCCAACGCTTGAAACTCCGCAACGTCGATAGATTCGAACAGCTCGCCAGCCGTAATGGAAGTACGTGGGTTGTCTCGGTTCTCCACTATTAGCGATGCGAGGAATTGACCGTCAGTCATTCCGGCATAGCCGCGTGCCAAGGGGTCGCCCGTTCGTTCAGCCTGTAAGTCAGCGACTTGTCTCGCGCTGTAAGGCATTATTAACTCCCAGCTGTAAGCGTGCAGTTATACGTGAACTCGATCGAGTCGCCATTCTCTACATTGATAGCAGCGAATAACGTGCGATCCCAGAGCGTGCCGCCTTGAGCAGCCTGGTTGAATAGTCCATGCTCAACGATGGCCAATGTCCCAGTGTATGTGATCGTGCCCACTGACCTCAGGATGTTGGCACTCGGTTGCGACTTCGTACCCGTTGCGCGGGTTGTCGGACCAGCCTGCGTAATCAGCGCAGTCTGCGCAGCGCTTTCAGCAGTGCCACCGGTGCCCGAATCATGATAATTCATAGTCGTGATGTCGGTCGTGTCAGCATCCCAGTCGTCAACCAAGAATGCCACACCGGCGTCAGTAACTACTCGCTTGCCGAGTAGGCCGAGGTTCGCCATCGTGCCGCCGCGTTTGCAGAGTACTGCAGATAGAGAGCCATGCATGGACAAAACACCAAGCGCCTCCGCGAGCGATACACCCGTGATAATCTTCGCAGACTGGGCCAGAGACCGTAGGTTGCGGGCCTGGTATATGAGTTTACTAAGTTCCATCTTCAATCTCCATTGAGTTCGCCAGCCGGACCAAGTGTCCCGCCGACATTCTGTTTGAACGTTCGGGGCCCTCTCGGGACCACATCGAACTTCTTGAAATATACACGGTATAGAGCTCGCGCTACTATCCCCTTAGGGGCCAGTCGTCCACTTCTACCGCGGGATGCGAGGCCGCGTTTGAGCTTCCAAGCTAGCCAGTAGTTATGTCGCATTATAACACCGACTCCACTTGGAAATGTCCATCCGTATCCACGCGGATGGCAGCGATGGCCGTGTATGGCAGATCCGTTGCTGGATCGATTGGCACCGGCACGATCTGAACACCGGCCAAGAACAATCTGTTGGTGTCGTTTGCCACACTTGCTGCTGCAACCGCTGTGCCGCTGGAGAACCGTATGTAACAGTTCTGTGATGCAGTGATTTCGAGCAACGAGTCCGACGGTAGCGTCAGTGACGCAGAAGAGGAGGCAGTGAGTGTAGAGAACACCCGCTCACCGGCCCATCGTACAACCTGAAGTGGCACCCCCTTCTGAAACGGCAGATAGGGGAACACCATGTGTTTTTGGAGTGGTAAGCTGCTATCAGTCATATAACTATTTTAACTCGTAGTTGGGGGGGCTGCATTAATTGCTCAGTTTGACGAATGGAATCGCGCAGTCCATCGTGCCCTCTTCCAAGCCGGTTTCATACCCCCACTGGTATCCATACTCCTCACCGGCCCGGTAAGCGTCCTGTACCCACTCCCGCATCATAAGGAGGAATAGCAGTATGATCAGCAGGTTCCTAACCCTCAAACCCGAGGCCGATACTGATGCCCTCGTGCCATATTCTGTCGGCACCGCCGGTAGCAAAGTCTTGGATGACCACTTCACCTATTTCCGCTCCCAGCTCATTAGCGAGCTTGTTCATTTTTTTGATTAGGGCCTTCTTGAACGCCTTGTTGCCAGCATCGACCCACTTCGTTTCCTGCAAGACATCATATACGACTCCAGAGCATAGCATACCTAGCATATCCTCGGCGTCTTCGATGTCTATAATCCAGGTTTTTATGTCCCATATCCGCCAGATGACGCCCACTTGGATATTACAGGCGTAGTCGTCTAGCGTTGGTATTGACTGCACATCGAGGTACATAGGCGCCGGTTTTGAGTTGTCGACGAGTACTTGTTCCAAGTTTAGCGGAAGGATCCACCGCATGCCGGGTCCGACAGTGCGGTGGAACCTACCTTGACGCAAGACCACCCCCTTTTCATATTCATCTACGTAAACGAAGCACTGAAACAGGCCGATGAACTCGATTAGGAGATCAATCAGCTTGTTGAACATCAGTTGTTCTCCCCCGCCTGCCATTCCCTGATCGCGGCCTTGTCTTCATTTCCGCACCGCACGGCTGCAATCCCCTCGAGGGCAACTCTTTCGAGATCCCCCGTGGTTTTGATCGTATCCAAGTCGGGCCTTTTGCAAGGCTCAAGTAACTCGGCTGGGACGTTGACTTTTTCAATGACGGTCTTAGTCAGTGTCACCGGACGTACTTCCAGCTGCTTCCCGCAACCGGCCAGCAACACCGTCAGGCAAAGTAGAATCAGACCATTCGCGATATGTTTCATCCGCCTCTCTCTGTGTTCTCATTTCCGCTTCGAGCGTTCTCAGTTTCGATTCAGCTTTTTCCCGCCGGTCTACAGCCTCGGCGTTCTTGCTCGCAGCGAAGACTGCTTCGAGTTGCAACATAGCAATTGCGTCCCGTTCGTCTTCCAGCTGCTGCTCCAAAGCTTCCATCGTCGCCTTGTTGATCTCCTGCACGCATTCTTGTACGCCTTCCTCGCGCAGATTGTCTTTGAATCCGTACCACTTCCATACTACGCCACCAAGTAACGAAGCGATAAGTAACCCAGTTACCCAGCGACCGATGACTGTCTTGATCGCCCACTTGATTATGAAGCTCATTCTCCTCTGTCAGTCACGACCGCCCCTCTTTTTCTTTTTCTTTTTCTTTTTAGATAGGTCGCGTCCAGTAAGTTTAGCTAGCCTAGAAACAAGGTCAATCTGCCGCTTTTTGCTGTTCTCTACATCAATGCTCTTGGGCGCGCGAGGTTTCGCTCGCTCAGCTTCCACGCTCTTAAAAGAGAAAGGAGCTAGTAGTAGTTCTCTCAGCTTCTTTCGTTTTGTTTCGTCAGTCATGACCGCCCCACTTCTTCGTGATGATGATCTCGTCCTGATACAGTTCAGGGTGATCATTGAATGGACCGCCGCATGTCAGGTGCGACTGGTGGTGGTAGCCTATCGTCCACTGGTGATCAAACTCGAGTCCGATCTCCGCATGAAAGTTTTCTTTGTTTGAGCACTCCCAGTCCCGATCGGAGCGGAGGTACCAGTCGGTGTTGTTATCAATGTTGTACGCCATACCGACCTCAAAATAAGGAGATGGGTTGGAGGAACAACCGGCGAGCACCAAGAGCAGGGGTATCAGTAGTTTCATTTCTTCACGTTCCTGTCGATAAATGCCTGCGAGGCGAAGTAGGCCGCGCTGGCGCCGAGAGCGATATCTCTCCATATGGTATCACTGATGTATCCGCCGACCAAGAGGGCTGTGGCGGACGAGAACACAAGTAGTGTGATCAACCACTTGCGGCTGCGGAACTTGGCGTCCACAGTTATTTCTTCTTCTTTTCACCCGGCGTATCAGGTCCGCCCGGCTCGTTCTCAGTCTCTATTTTCTTCGGTTTTTTGCCCTTCTCAGGCTTCTGCAACTCGGCCTTCCTACGTTTGAGGCGCGCCTTGAGGCTCGGGTGGGGGGCGTTGAGCGGGTATCCTGTCTGGGTCGGCATGATTATTTACTCTTGTGGTCAGCCACTTCTTTCTGCAGCGCAGCAATCCGTTCGGTGATCTTACTGACCATAGCCGTGTTACCGAACTCCCTGGCTTTCTTCAGTTTGGAGCGCTGTAGTGCTATGCGAGACTGGATGTTAGCGATGGTATTATCCGTGCCCACACCAGCTTTCTCTTTAGGTGCTACTTCGGGTGCGGCGGCGGGCGTGGCGGTGCCCTGCTCTGATGCATCCAGCTCAGCGATTGAAGCGGCTGACTTGCCCTGCCGTGCCTCTTCGTTCTTTTTTGCGTCACTCATTTCCAAATCCCTGTTTTCATCGCTTTAACGAGCACTTTAGCACGTCGTCTGGTTTGTCGGTACCACTTCGAGTCAACCATCTCAGCAGCAGCCAGGTTATAATCTTGAATTAATAGTGCGTTATTCAAGTTTACGAACTTCCGGAACTTCGTCAGGCCTAGGTTATACACCATATCGCTGATGACGATCTGACGTACAGCACTCAGGTGTTCCCAATACGGGAGCGACCCAGCGTCTGCGATAGCATCAGCCATGTCGTTCGTGAGCATAAGCTCAGCTTCGCCACGGGTGATGCCCTTGTCGTCGAGGTTGCGCCCATAGCCGACTGTCAGCTTGCCGACAGTGTCCCGGTACGGAAATAATTCCGGTCCAGCTGCCGCTTCGGCCCACTTGATGTGGGCCTTCAGCAGGAGCTCGTCCACCGCCTTCTAGTCGAAGTAGAGGAACGTGACCGAGACGCGGCCAATGCCGGTTGGACCCGTAACGGCAGCGTTACAAGTCATCGTAACGATGTCGCCGGCTTCAATGATCGCGCCGAGGGCACCTTCATTGATCGAACCGTTGGCAGACGAGAAATGCTTCGACAAGCTAGTCGTCATCTCTGCGTCAACGAAGTCATCCGTGTAGCCGAAGCCATCAGCGTCAGACCCATCACCACAATCGATGCTGGACTTGGTTGTACCAGCGAAGTTCTCGCTGATCTTGTAAACCAATGCCTCGATCCACTTCGTACGCTTGGTAGGATGCGACTGGAGGATGTACGTGCTGGCAGAGCCACCGAAGTCAACACCAAGCAAGGTGTTATTCTCTTCGAGCTCATACGAAGCTGCGTACGGCAACTGATCCAGGTGCCGGATGGCCCGCTGTGGAACCTTCCCACCTACGGTTGAAATTAGTTCTCCACTCATTTGATTGAGCTCCTAAGTTGATAAACCCCAAACTGGGGAGTCAGTTGATTATCCCGCATCCCGCTAGGGGCTGCAATTACTTGGAGAAATATTCGAGTATGCCAGTGCCGAAGAGTTTGACGAAAGTCACAATAGCAGTAACCATAAGCAGTATACCGCCAACAATACCTCGATAACGCGAAAGTTCATCCTCGAGGGCATCGAGTTTAGCGAGTACTTTGCCCACTTGTTCTTCTTCGCGCTCGATATGTCCCGCGAGGATGACCTCGACGCGGGCGAGACGCTCGTGTATTTCAATATCTTTATCAGACGGCACTGTGCGTCCCTCTCAGTGGGTTTATTATCTAATTGTCTCGCGGCTATCATTGGGCTGCAACCTACAAAACCGTTCGAACAGCGTTACGCGCGGCAGGGATCTGGCCTATCACAGGGATAGCCTTAGGAATGGTTTGTGTGTGCGGTTTACTGAGGAAGTCACCGATCTGTGCCAGCGCGGGCCCGCCGACTCCAGCCGCTTTTGACATGCCTCTGTCGTCAGCGCCTTCAAAGTCGAACCCGATTTGTGTGAATCCTGTCAACCCAGACCTCTGTGCTAACTCCCAAGTATACTCCCACCCGTCCATTCTATCTGTAGGAGGTTTCCTATTCGACCCGGCGTACTGAATGAGCTCGCGCAACTCCAGCCCTACTGCAGTGAGCAGCATCATCGCAATCGCTGGTGCGATCGCAGCGACGTACTGTGCTGGTGATTCAGACTCGTCGATGTTGAACTTAATGCGCTTGAGGATGATGTCATGCACTGCGTACATGTAACCCTTAAGGTGGAACACGAGCATGGCGCCCGGGTGACTGGCCAGGATCGGACGCTGTGATGCGTTCGGACGCATGATGCTCTCGTCGACGAACTGCACAAGCGCCTCACCGGCTTTGCGTTCCGGTCCTTCCATGTCGTGCACTTGTGAGTCGTACGTCGGCTTGCCCGCAGCGATCCATTGCTTCGCTTGCGTCGGCGACAGGCCGAGCTCAGCGAGCATGTCTTTGCCGCGTGCTTGTATCTGTGGAGTCTTGCCGTTCACGAAGTCGTTGTAACTCTGCTCGATGTAGTCGATGCCGACAGCCAATGCCATCTTACGAGTGAAGTCCGTGTACCAGTTCAGGCCGGTCCATTTGAAGAAGTTGTTGTTCCACTTGTGTAAGCGCGCCGGCATGTAATGGTTGTCGACGTACTCCGTCATGATGTGTTCGCTGGCTGTGTCCTGCACGATACCGAGCGTGTGAGCCATCTGTGATAAGTCACTGGAATCACTAGCAATATCGTTAATGTTGTTCTTCAGTGTATTCCACTGCGCCTTCATGCCACCGCCGCGGATGCCCGGACCGACGAGGTCAGGCAGCGATGCGAAGACAGTGAAGAGCAGCACGCGCATGTTCTGGTAAGCCAAGACGCCGGCCATGAACCTACGCATACCCGGCGCAGCGATCGCTGAATCACGACCGAGCTGCCCGAGGTTGGCGTCGATGTACTTCTCCATCGTTATGAGTTCTTCATCGGTCGCGCCCTGCTTCTTGGCATCGGCGAGGATCTTGTGCATCTGCCTCTTTGGATCCCAGATGCCTTGCTTGATCGCTTGCTTCGCTGTGAGCTCAGTCACCGGCATCGGCTCGCCGAGAAGCCGGTTAAACTCTGCACGCTTAACCACGGCGTTGACGTAGTTCGCCACGATGCCATCGGTGTTGTCGTCTAGGAACTGGTCGAACCATGGGTGACGAGCTTCGCGTGAGTTCATCGCACGGAAACCAGGTGTCTCTGTTGCGTCGAACGTCGCGCGACCATCGTTCGCGTTCGGGTCAATGAGTGAGTTGTATAAGGAGCGTGCTTTCTCCAGCGACATGTCCTCACTCAAGTGGTCGAGGATCATCTGCTTGTTAGCTTCCAGCAACTCGCGACTGAACGTGCGCGGGTAGTAGTTTATGACCTTACGCACCGGTAGTCCCGCCTCAGTAGCGTACTTATGCATATCGTCGAAGAGATTGCGTATAGCCTGCTCTTCCTTGGTAAACGGCTTGCCCTTCTTCTTGCGGGCGAGATAAGCCGTGGCGTCCGCTATGAAGGCTTCCGCTTGGTTGATGCTGTCGTTGTCAGCCTCTGTCCGAACTCCCTGTTTATTGCGAGGGTTCGCCATCAGCTCCGCCAAGTTCTTCTTGGTTCTGGTGAGGTTCTCCACCGTCAGGCTGCTCAACGGGAACGCGCTCTCGAATTCATCTTGGCGACCATAGCTTGGATCGCCGTCTTTAGCCTGCAACGATTTGCCGATCTCGCGCATCCTCGCGTTGACCAGTGTCTGCAGCTCAGCTTTCTTAAGCCCCGGCCGCTTGGCTTTAATCTGCGCCTCGACACCGTTGCGAATTTCTGTGTACCGACTCGTGAACTGGCCGCGCATCAGGTTCACTGCCTGATGGTAGTTCTGCCTGCCCTTCGCCACACCCTGCAGGGCGCGGTTGAAGATCAGCGCCAGCTCTTGTGCAGCCTTGTACGGCATCGAGCGAATTACAGAAGTCGACGGGGAAAGTACCAACTTGTATGCGTTAACTACCCAGTTTCGGAGCGTAACAGCTCGCTTAACGATAGCCGGGTACTTACTTTCCACCCGTGCGAGCGCCTTCTTGCCCTCGGCCGTGACCGGGGCGAAGTCGAATGCCATGTTGTCAACTTGGGCACCGGTTTGCCTACGGTCTACAGTCGCTTCCTCACGCGCTATTTGGGCAGCAATCTCTTTTTGTATAGCTGCCATCTCTGACTGTAATTCATTTATCCGCTTCCGGTTTCTGCGAACTTGGTCCGCCGATTGTCCTTCGACGTCCTGCTCTTCGTAGAGGTTATCCAGCTCCAACCCTCTCCGATATAGCATGTCCTGACGCTCA
>Ga0255053_10001677_pt1 | contig 12119 bp, 9 predicted proteins | sample JV7_2_22_MG_FD_188635 | JGI IMG/M metagenome (GOLD analysis project Ga0255053, IMG submission 188635) | Seawater microbial communities from Jervis Inlet, British Columbia, Canada - JV7_2_22 | ecosystem: Environmental > Aquatic > Marine > Inlet | place: Canada: British Columbia | collected...
AAGCCGCCTGTGAATCATCCATGGCGAAACTACGGAAGCTCCAATCCCAGAAAGAAGGTTGACTCTGTCTCAAGGTGACATTTCTGCTTTGTGAATTAAGGGCCATTTCTACTTTGGGTTGACAGGGGGTTTATGCGTCCGAGGAGCAAAGCGCCAAGCGTCTCCTCTTGAGCGATAAGTGGGACGCAAATGAGTGCGCACATATCCCCCAAGAGTTCTGGACGAGCGAATAGCGGATCGGAAAGAATATCTTCGCTGACGTATACCTCTCCCGATTCTATGACTCTTCCGCTCACGCCGACCCCGGCCGGGAGGCGCTCCCCCTTCCATGCGTTCCAGACTGAACACGCGGAAGCGATCACCGTTTCCCCGCTTTCGGGTTCACGTAAACCAATAGCTGCCCCGTTTGCGTCTAGAAGGTTTTCCATCTGATCGAGCAGGATGGGAAGCATTTGCTCTCGATTGACCGCATTGCGCAGGGCTCTGGATACAGCAACGATGGCGTCCTGTTCTTTCTCCTGTTTTCGTCGTTCAGTCAAATCCATGAATACGGCCATCGTCCCTACGAAATCCCCATTCTCAAACAGCGGGCTGCCACTCACCTGCACGGGGATGCGATACCCGCTGCGGTGCAGTACCTCGAGTTCATAGCGATCAGAGTAACCGGCAGCGCGCCGTTGATCCGCGGCGTCGACAATTGGGTGTTGGTCTTCCGGAATTGTTTTCGCCCAATGTTGTCCTTCAATTTCCTCTCGTTTATAGCCGAGGAGTGCGGCTGCAGATGGGTTCACGAGTGTGCAATTACCATTTTTGTCCTCGACAATGATACCCTCGATCATATTGAGAAGGATATTCTCGTTGAATTCCTTGAGGTGCTTGATCTGCTCTTCTGCTTGTTTGCGTTGACTAATATCACGAACTGCCGTCACCCGAAGATTGCGATCCTTGTGGGAATAATTCTTTCCGCAAACTTCGACCTGGAATCGGGTTCCATCCTGTTTCAAACACACAGAATCGTAGGGGTCGTCGTACCCCGAGAGAATCTTCTCGAGGGCTACCTCGCGAGCTTCAGGAGCAATGAGTTCAGTAACCTGCATTCCCATAAGTTCGGGTCGTTTATATCCGAAGAGGCCGGCAAATTGATCGGTCACTTCGATTAAACATCCACCCTCGGAGATGGCGATGCCTTCAAATGCGGCTTCGGTGAGCAGGCGGAAGCGCTCCTCCTGCTCCTGCAAGGTTTGATCCACACGCGTGGCGGCGATGAATAGCGGTCCAATCCAGGCGAGTGCAAGCACCAGAGCAAGCGAGACGATCATAGCGATAACCTCGCCGATTGGAACGACGATTGATCCTGGGGTTCCTGAAGCGATTTGGTAAAGGACCAAAACTTGACGCAGGGCCATGAGGACCATGCCGATGGCGATCGCGACCCAAGCTTTGAGTCCACCCGTTATTCGGATCAGGCGCAACGCGAGATAGGCAGCAAACAACTGCAGCAGCGCCGATATTGCCAGAATCGGGATTATGTACATCATGAATGGTCCTTTAGCCCACAATAAATGGTGAGGCGACGCATGAGCATCACACCTTGAACATTACTCTCAAGTTGATATGCAGGCTTTGTGCCAAAGCATTCCCTGATAGTGAGATAGCTGCAGCCGATAAGGAGAGCAAGAAAGCCGCGCATAAGTGTTCGTTAAGAAGATTCCGATTCACAGGCCGCAAACGGATAAGTGGGCGCGTACTTAGCGAGTGTAAGTGAAACAAAGTCGGCGGAGCAATGCGTCGTAGGTAACCCATATCGAAGGGTTATACCGAACCGTCAGGGGGTTATTCAAGGTCCATTAATAGTAGGCAGCGGGACCCCAACCACTTGCGTTGGACCAAAGCCGCAATACAATGACCGCGTTTAAAGGATTACAAGTGGCGGGTGAGAAGATACCGCTCTTGCAACCGCGGCAGCAGAATCTTGGGGAATTTCATATATGTTTCTAATGCTCACCTTCACGCCGGTGTATATAATAGGGTAGATTATACAGGCTGTAAGGTACATCTGGAGGAAACGGCATATGATGCGATTTGATAGATTTACCGAACGCGCTCAGGACGCGGCACAACGCGCGGCGGAGATCATCCAGCGCTACGGTCACAATCAAATTGATACAGAGCACATCCTGCTGGCGTTGATCGAACAACCGCAGGGGGTTATCACGCAGATTCTCGAGCGTTTGAATGTCGAAATAGAGCACATTTCGGAACTAATCGATGAGCAGTTGCGCGGCAGTCCCAAGGCGAACATCTATGGTGGGGGTGCGGGCCAGATCTTCATTACGCCGCGCGTGAAGCGCGTGGTGGATATGGCCAACGAAGAAGCCAATCGATTAAATGATGAATACATATCGACGGAGCATCTCTTCCTGGCAATTCTCTCCGAGCGCAACACGGCCATCTCTCGCTTACTATCTGATGAAGGGATCACGAAAGACCGTGTATATGACGCGGTTAAAGAAACCCGTGGCGGGCAGCGAGTGACGGACCGCAAAGCGGAATCACGCTACAGAACGCTTGAAAAGTACTCGCGTGATCTTTCACAACTCGCCCGGGAAGGGAAATTAGATCCCGTCATCGGCAGAGATGAGGAGATCCTGCGCCTGATCCAGATCCTCTCACGGCGTACGAAAAACAACCCGGTGCTCATCGGGGAAGCGGGCGTGGGTAAAACAGCTATCGTAGAGGGGTTGGCCCAGAAGATTGAGGATGGGGACGTTCCGGAGATCTTGAGCGGTAAGCGAGTAGTTTCACTGGACCTCGGCGCGATGATTGCCGGCTCACGTTTTCGCGGAGAATTTGAAGAGCGCCTAAAGGCCGCGATTGAGGAGATACAACGAGCGGAAGGCGAGATCATCTTAATGATCGATGAGCTGCACACAGTGGTCGGCGCCGGCGCTGCTCAAGGGGCGATGGACGCATCCAATATGTTAAAGCCCGCCTTATCGCGCGGCGAACTTCAATGCGTCGGCGCGACGACACTCGATGAATATCACAAGCACATCGAGAAAGACGCCGCGCTCGAGCGGCGGTTCGCGCCACTCTATGTTGAAGAACCTTCCGTAGACGAGACCATAGAAATGCTCAAAGGGCTGCGTGATCGCTATGAAGCGCATCATAAAGTCCGCTTCTCTGACGAGGCCCTGGTCGCCGCCACCAGACTCAGTCAACGCTATGTGACCGACCGGCATTTACCAGACAAAGCAATCGACTTAATGGATGAAGCCGCTGCCAAGCTGCGCGTCGCGCTGTACTCCCTGCCGCCCGAGCTGAAAGAGCTTAAAGCCGAGGTGGACCGCATGATGGCCGAAGAAGAACAGGCGGGCCAGGAGCGCGATTACGAACGAGCAGCGGAGAAAAAAGCAAATCGCCTTCGACTTGAGAAGGAATTTGGAATGAAGCGTGACGCCTGGGAGGTCGAGCACCAACTGGACGAGGTTGTGGATGAGGACGACATCGCTGAAGTCGTTGCGCAGTGGACCGGTATTCCCATGAACCAGGTGTTGGAAACCGAAGCTGAGAAACTGCTTCACATGGAAGAGCGTCTGCACGAACGCATCATCGGTCAAGATGAAGCCATCCATGCCCTCGCAGACGCGATCCGGCGTGCGCGCGCGGGCCTCAAGGACCCGCGCCGGCCCATAGGTTCGTTCATCTTCCTGGGTTCATCGGGAGTCGGTAAGACCGAAATGGCAAAGACCCTTGCAGAATTTCTCTTCGATGAAGAGGATGCCCTGGTGCGCATCGACATGAGCGAATATCGTGAACAGCATACTGTTTCACGTTTATTCGGTGCCCCTCCAGGATACGTGGGCTACGAAGAAGGAGGACAGCTTACAGAGGCAATCAGGAGACGCCCCTATCGAGTAATCCTGTTCGATGAAATCGAGAAGGCACACCCAGAAGTGTGGAACACACTGCTTCAGATCCTGGATGATGGCCGGCTCACCGATGGCCAGGGACGCATCGTGGATTTCCGCAATACCGTCCTGATCATGACCTCCAACCTGGGTACAGAGTTCGTCACCCGTTCGGGGACGTTGGGTTTCCAGCGGTCGGGGGAGGGAGAGGAAGGAGAAGGGGAAGCCAAGATTGAGCGCGCTTTAAAGGACACCTTCCGACCAGAATTCCTCAACCGTATTGACGAGGTGATCATCTTCTCCAAGCTCACGTTAGAAGATATGGTGGAGATTGTCGCCCTGCAAATGAAGCTGGTCCGTGAACGATTGGAAGACCACGGTTTGATCGTCAGCTTGAGTGACGCCGCGCGCAATTGGCTGGCTCAGGAGGGCTTAGATCCGGACTTCGGCGCGCGTCCCCTTATGCGCGCCATCCAAAAACATGTCGAGAGCCCACTCTCTGTAAAAATCCTGCAGGGTGAGTTCAAAGAAGGCGGCCAGGTGTTGGTTGACTATGTAGAAGAGGAGGGTGTGGTCTTCCGTCCTGTTGAGGACAGCACGCCAGTCGAAATCGACGAGGAAGTCAGCGCCTGAGAAATTAGCGATTAGAGCACAGTGTAAAGTGGCTGCCCCATAAAGGCAGCCACTATCGGTTTTCTGAGAGTACGACCGAAATTCAATTTACCTTGAACTTGCATATGCAGAGGAGAACGGCGCAGCGGTATCCTTACCGAACTTGAAAACGGTTAGAGAATGGGCCGACACATGGGTCGCCCCCTACGATAAATTAATGTTGGGGGCTAGTGATCTTTCTTCGCTGCACCCGCTTGAGCTTCGGCCTTATCGGCGCCGGCTGTGAAGAGCAGTTCAGTGGCGCTCTCGAGGTTTGCCTCTGTTACGCCTCCCAACATCGACGCCATCTCCGTTATCCGTTCCGATTCACTCAGAGAATGAGTTAGTGTGATCGTGCGCTCACCCTTCACTTGCTTTTCAACCCTGATATGCTGATCTCCGAACGAGGCCAATTGCGGGAGGTGGGTGATACACAGCACCTGGTGTTTAGGTGTTAATTTCCACAATTTCTGCCCGATGATTGCACCGACTCTGCCGCCGATCCCCTGATCGATCTCATCAAAAATCAACGTCGGTGTGCGATCGGCTTGCGCCAGGACGCCTTTTAATCCGAGCATGAGGCGTGACGTCTCTCCGCCAGAGGCGATCTTAACCAACGGTTTTAACCCTTCACCGGGATTAGGTGCGACCAGGAATTCGATATGATCCAGACCGGTTGGGCCGAGGGCGACATGCCGGTCGCCTACGGGGACACCGCTGGGATCGTCATCCCAGTGTTGGGTGAGACCGAAGTTGGCCCCTTGCATATGTAAATCTTCCAATTCGTGCTCGATTGCCTTGGTGAGGCGCTCTCCAGCATTTTGCCGGGTTTGTGTTAGTTGCTCCCCAAGATTTCCGAGGCGATGAAGGAGAGCATCTTCCTCTCCCGTCAGTTCTTTCAGGCGTTCTTCTGCGTGGGTAATATTCTCTAGCTCTTCCCGCGCAGATTCGGCTTGGGACAGCACCTCATCAATACTTCCCCCATATTTTCGCTTGAGGGTGGTGATCATATTCAAGCGCTCTTCGACTTCGTTCAATCGCTGTGGATTGAACAGAATTTCCTCACGGTAAAGACGAAGGCGGCGGACGAGTTCACTCACTTGCTCAATGATCGCTTGCGCCTGAGACTGAGCATCCACCATGCTTTGGTCAATTTTGGCTAAACCGGAAGTGGAATGAGCGACACGTCCGAGAAGATCAACAGCAGACTCCTGGCCTTCGAGTTGCCCGTCAAGCGCAGCGATTGCCTCCTCGGTTTGGCGCGCAAGTTGTTCAGCGTTGGCTAATCGTGAGCGCTCCTCAAGCAAAACCTCATCCTCTCCAAGCTGTAGCGTGGCCGAATCAACCTCATTGATCTGAAATGTGAGGAAATCCATCTTTCTGGCTGAATCTTGCTCCTGCTTGCGCAGTTGTTCAAGCTGTTGGCGGACTTCCCCCAAGGTTTGATACTGCTCTTTGTAGGACTGGAGAAAATCGTCGTCATCGGCATACCGATCCAAGAGTGAGATGTGCTCGCTCACTCGCAGCAGGCTGAGGTGCTCGGATTGACCATGGACATCAACCAACAACTCCCCAATTTCTGAGAGTAGGTTAAGGGTGACAACGCGGCCGTTCACGCGGCAAATATTTCGCCCCTCGCGCCGGATTTCTCGCCCAATGACAAGTTGTTCAGGGTCGTCGAGCAAACCTTCCTGGTCTAGGATTCGATTAACCCGTTCCTGGGCAGATGACTTGAGAGCGAAAAGCCCTTCAATCAAGGCGACGTCAGAGCCGGTGCGGACGAAGGTGCTGTCTGCTCGACCGCCCAAAATCATCTCCACGGCATCAATGATGATGGATTTGCCAGCGCCGGTTTCGCCAGTGAAGACGACAAAGCCAGGATTTATGATAAGTCGTAAATCCTCGATAATGGCGAAATCTCTGATGTGAAGTTCGTTTAGCATGTTGTGAACTAGAGTTTGATTGCCCCGAGACGGTAGTACATCGTACTCATGATTAAAAAGCCATATCCTAAAGGCCAGGCGAAATCTAAGAGTATGGCGCCGATGAAGCCCGGATCCAGGTCAATGCCGTATGCGAGCATGGTGAACAAAGGAATAGCCCGGAAGCCCAAATAGAGAAGCACACCCAGGGAGCCGCCAAAGATGCTCGTTGTCGTTAGTCGCCGGCTGCGACGTTTTTTCACCACGAAACGTATAAGTGTGGCAATACCACTGCCGACGATCGGAGCAACAAACAACCCCCAGAATCCGAGTATTTTCAGAATCGCTGTGGCAAGACCGACGGCGATTAGTGCAACTACACCTGCGATAGGAGCGTCGATCGCAGTGGTTGTCTCAAAAACCTTCTGGTGCCCGCGAATACACTCGCGGCAACGGTAACCAACCGGGGTTTTTACGGCGCATTTAGGACATATGGGTTTATCGCAGTGGTTGCACCGCAGGGTTGTTTCTTGCTGAGGGTGATTGGCACATGTTAGCGAATGCGCTGTCATGTTATCAAGCTCGCGGAAGGATTTTGGTTCATGTGTGAGGTCAGGTTTCGATAGAAATAATCCGCGTCCTGAAAGCGCACGAAGAGGGCCACGTATTCGCTGGCGAAAGCTCTAACAATATCCCGGTCCTGCAGTTGAATCGGCTCATGACCATCCATGCTAAGGGAAGCCTGGTGATCTGTTTTCACAACAATACGTACATCGGAGCCTTCGTGCAGCACGATAGCACGATCGACAGAAAGGTGTGGTGCGACTGGAACGAGCAGGATATTGCGCAATTCCGGCGGAAGGATTGGGCCCCCGGCGGCGAGTGCGTATGCCGTCGAGCCGGTCGGAGTGGAGACGATTAATCCATCGGCGACGTACGTAGTCAGTGTGTGGCCGTCGATCTCCGCCGTGAGGAATACCGGGCGCACCATCTCGCCGCGCCCGACAACGCATTCATTCAGCACGTCCCACGTGCCAAGAAGTTCATCGCCGCGCAAGTGTTGGGCGCGCAACATCATCCGGGTTTCGAGCCAGAAGTTGCCTTGCAGGACTCTCGTCAGAGCGGGCTTCCACTCTGTGCGGGCGACTTCAATAAGGAAACCCAGCCCGCCAAGGTTAATTCCCAAAATAGGCACATCGTTTGGTGCGCATAAATGGACGGCGCGCAACATGGTGCCATCTCCGCCAAGAGCGATCATTAAGTCGTAGTCGCCGGCGTTAACTCGGCTGCGCAGGGATTCGTCAGAAAGCAAGCCAGAGGAAGCCTCTAGACCCTGGCTGGAAATGAATTCAGCGATTTCACTCGCGGCCTGTTGAGCGCCCTCCATCTTTGGATGGAGGGCGACGACGATCCGCTTCGGGGGGGTATCATGGTTGATCATCGTGTTTATTATAAGCGAACGATTTAGTTTTCCTTAAGCCGCTTCTCGACAGATAGGAGAGCGCGTTTCAGTTCACCCTGTTGGAATGTTGTCGTCAAGTCGCCCCGGGTCCGTTCGGTCACCCCCCTCACCATGTCGGTAATCCGTCTCAGGTTGTGGGTCAGGGCGTCGGGGAAGTCGATTGTGACAAGCAGGCCGTAGATATCATCCATCATTTCCAAGAGACGTTCCGCCTCCGCCAGATCATCGCTGCGCAGGATGTCGAGGGTTCGACGGCGGAGTTCTCCCGCCGCTTCGCCAAGGCCTCCCAGCCAGGGAACGAAATCAATATTAAGTTCTTCGGGCTCGGGAAGCGGTTCACCGGAGACAAGCCGGAACACAATACTCGCTTCGGCATACTCCTTAAGCGCCGACTGCGTATACCCCGCTTTAAAGAGATCGGGAAAAGGGGCCAGCTCGGTGCTCAATTGATCGACAAGTTCCGATGCTTCATTAAGGAGATCCTTGGCGAGTTCAAATTCTTCGCGATGAACGGCGCGGATGGTTTTAGAGCAAAAACGGATAAGCGAGCGCGAGCGCTGGAGAGCCTGGTCACGAGCAGCGTTTTTTTCTTCCAGGTGCTGCCGGATTCGGTCGCCAATTTGATCAAGATTATCCATCATTTCCCTCGTCTTCAGTTTCATCTGGGGGTGATTTAAAAAGTTGGTTGGCAAGTGTGTTGTCTTTGGGTATCTCAATTTCGCCATGCTGGGCTTCGAAACGGGCAATATGGTCGTTGAGCGCTCGAAGAAGGAGCTTGGCGTTTAAAACAGTCATCACCACGCGGGTTTGCACTCGAGCTTGAGGAATTTGCGGCATGACCTGCGCTAAGTCGAGCACGATCTCAGAGCGAGAGTTTGTTATCAGGGCGAAGTTAGCGTAGGTGGGCTTTAAATCGGCGGGAAGGTGAACAGGCATGCGCCCACCGGCTTGCGGCTTCTGAGGTTTTTTTGTCATAGGTCGTCTCCGCGGGTTAATAGACCTACTCCACCGATAGGGGATCGGTGGAGTAGGAGTTGGTTCTTCTCACTAAAAGGGGATGTCGTCTTCCGATTCGGGCGCCGCGGCGGGCATACCCTCGGTGGATTCGAAAGCCGTATCGTCTCGCCCACCAAGGAATTTTACGGTTTCCGCAGTCACCTCGAAAGAGGCGCGGCCTTGCCCGTCATTCCCCGTCCACATCCGTGGATTACCGGATTCATCCGGGTTCAATCGGCCTTCGACCAGAACCGGGCGGCCCTTGCGTAGATACTCGTTGCAAGCCTCCGCCGACTTGCCCCAGACCGAAACGCGGAACCAGATCGTCTCTTTGACAGATTCACCGTCTGACCTGGTGTACTGCCGGTTAGACGCTACCGACAGGTTGGTGACCGCTTGCCCGCTAGGCGTGTAGCGCATCTCGGGATCGCGACCGAGGTTACCAACAAGAATCAGTTTATGGAACATTGGGAACTCCATTTCCGATGGGGAGGGTCTTTAGTTACGGCCCGGGTGGCCGTGAGAGCATAAAATGCGCCCATCGGTGACTAGAACAATTGTACTACTTTTGCTTTTCAATGTCAAGAGTCAGTTTGTTTCTTTGGTGCAGCCGGGTTTACTCGAAGCCATTAAAAATCATCGTCATAGTGTAGAAAGATTCTAGAATGGCGCTTGATTTCTCTTCACCGGCGGGCATTGGCCGACCGTCGGTGTCGAGGAGAAGCGGTACGAGTTCTAGCTCACGAACTCCACGAGCATCGATCCAAATATTCAGCAACCCGGTCTCGGGGGGACCGGCATCTTCGAAAGCGAAATTGCCCAGCCCATAGGCGACGACGCCGTCACTGAAGAGTTCAAGCGGCTGAAGGACATGTGCGTGATGCCCGATCACGAGTTTCGCGCCAGCTTCAATGGCGGCACGAGCCGCGGCCAACTGGGGTGGACTTGGTTGAATGACGTTCTCGTACCCGCTGTGCAAGATCACCACTACGAGGTCAACTTGTGTAAGGGCAGCGGTGACATCGGCGTGGATGCGGTTGGGTTCGGCCCAGGCGACCCCGGCATCGTTCTCGCCAGCGATCCAGGTCCGGGCGTCAAAGCCCCGAAATTCAACCGGCACGTCCACGTAAGCAAAGAAGGCGAGCTTGATCTCATTCATCTCGAAGATGACCGGGCGATGAGCGGCGGCATCGTCCGCTCCCGCGCCGACGGTATTAATCCCGCGCGCCTCCAGCAGTTGGATCGCTTGCATCAACCCCTCCGCGCCGAAATCCATGGCGTGGTTGTTCGCCAGAGAGAGTACATCGAAACCGGCCAGCGATAAGGTCTCGGCCGTCTCTCTTGGAGCGCGGAAGGTGTACCCCTTGTCTTCGGGGGCGCCCAGGTCACCGAGCGCCGATTCGAGGTTTCCAATGGTTAGATCGGCTGTGGAAAGCGCACCTTCGATCTGTGCAAAGGGGTAACCCACATCACCGGCGACGACCGCCTCCCCGAGTGCACGATCAAGCATCACGTCGCCTACTGCCGCAAGGTGGATGACCGCATCGAATGTCAGTTCCTGGATTAAGAAGGGGGCCAGTTCTTCGGTGGCGCCCTCGAAACCAGGTGAGCTGTGCAGAGACCACTCATCCCGCAGTGGGTAATCCGGGTCGGAGGGATGGCGGCCATCTACCAGGAGAGACCTCATATTGGGGGTAACTTCCGACCAATCCATCACGGCGACAAAAGCGCTGCCTTCGGCCAGGATCTGTTCCGCCTCAGGCAGCGAGATATGCGTCCACGAGCTTGAGAGCGGGACGGCCAGTGAAAGCGGTCGGCTCCCAGCCGGGATGCCATCTGAATCGTGCAGCAACGCCAGGTCGAAGTTGCCTTGTGCGAGGCTTTCGTTAAGCGCGGTTGACGATTCAACCACCCATTCCCAGTTTGATCCTGCCCCGGATAAATTCTCGACGGCCTGCGCCGCGGCTTGTGCCCATTGAGGCGGTACACCGAGGCGTAGAGGCCGTGAGGGCTCAGGCGTGGGAGCAGGTTCGGGCTGCGATGGAGTATTCGTTTGTGTGTGAACTGCGGGTTGAGCTTGCTCTGCAGAGGGGGACGCAATCGTCTTCACTGTTGAGACGGACGGTGAAATTAACTGGCAGCCCGACGACGCCAGCAGCGTCACGAGAAGGATGGTCCAGTGCAGGGTGGCGTTTTGTCGCAGTCCAACCAGGTTCATAGAAGCGCTTTCACGAACAATGAGGGATAAACCAATTGCCTGAGATTATACGACCGTTCTGCTCATGTGTCGGTGATTAAGCAAACGTGCATCGGCGAATGAGAAGAATAAGAAGCCGGGGCAGGCACCAGGCCCGCCCCGGCTATTACTCTCGCGAATTTTAATAGGAGTTGGTTTTGGTCACTGACCGTAGCTCAGCGGTTCGAGTTCCTCCTCGACCATCTTGACGACCAGGTCGTCGAGAGAGAGGACGCTGTAGTCGTCTACATGGTGGGTTGTATCATCTCCAGGTCCTCCGCCCGCCCCATAGGTGAGAAAGAGGAACTTACCGCCGGTCACCTGGGCTAACTGACGGAAGACGTACTCGCCCTGGTCGTCGAGTCCGCTCGAGGCGAGTGGGAAGATCTTGATACCGTTTTCCGCCGCCGTGAAGACCTCCTGGGCGTAATCGTAGTCTTGACTGTAATCGAGATGCGGCGGGGCATCGGCGATCAGGAAGATCAAGCTGACCGTCTCTTCGACGCGCCACTCCGGAAGCTCAAGCGCGCTGTGTAAGCCCTCGTTCAGACTCTCGGGGTAATCACCACCGCCTTCAGCGATGACCTGCGCGAGTTCATCCGTGAAGGCTTGGATGTCGGACGTGAAATCGAACGTGCGGCTGACGAAGAGATCGCCGCGATCGCGGTAAATCGTCATCCCGAAGCGCACATTTGGCTCGGAGGGCAGGGCGTGAATACGTTCAGATACGCTGATCATATTGTCTTTGAGCTGCTGGATTTCATCGCTCATGCTGCCGGTGGCGTCGATCAGAAAAAGCACATCCAATCGAATTGGGTCGGTCGCCGGGCGTACGTCGAGGGTTAGATTATGCTGGCGAGTGTCGCTGTCGATCTCAAGCGTGGTCTCGCGACCATCCTTCTCGGCTTGTATGACGTAACCCTGCGTCTGTCCAAAGACAA
>Ga0255053_10001678_pt1 | contig 12098 bp, 13 predicted proteins | sample JV7_2_22_MG_FD_188635 | JGI IMG/M metagenome (GOLD analysis project Ga0255053, IMG submission 188635) | Seawater microbial communities from Jervis Inlet, British Columbia, Canada - JV7_2_22 | ecosystem: Environmental > Aquatic > Marine > Inlet | place: Canada: British Columbia | collected...
CCTCCGGAAGGGCCGCGAGCCCCTCAACCGTCGATCATCATCTCGTCAGGCACCGAGCCGAATGTGGGCGCGGACACCCAGAATGTGCCCCTCACCGAACTCCTCCGAGGTACCGTCAGAGCCCGGCGCCGGCGGGCATCCCGAGGGGGCGACAACCGCTCAGAAGAGGCCCTCGGGAGGGTCAATGACGATTCGACCATCAGCCGGATCACCAACGATCGCCGACACGAACGGCACCTGGACTTCGGCACCGGAGTCCGTAATCACCACCAGCCGATCCTGACCTGGCCCCAATTCGATCCGATCGACCGTGCCAAGTGCCAAGCCGTCGGGAGTCACCGCGACGAGTCCTGCCAGTTCGTCAGGCCAGAACTCATCGTTCTCGAGGTCGCGGCGCGAAGCCGAATCAACGGTGAGCAGGAGACCCCGCAACCTTTCTGCCTCGGCCCGAGACCGCACACCTTCAAACCGAACAAGCAGACCTTTGTCTCGGTGGGGCTTGACCGCAGCAACGACCAGGGCACGGCCGGTGTCGGTCACAAAGACCGATCCGATCGCAAAACGGTTCAGGTCGTCCGTGTCGGGAACGAAAGTGACCTCGCCGCCGAGCCCGTGAGGCTTTCCGATCCGCCCTACGACGATCCGTCCCCCGGTCCCGCCGTCAGTCGATGAACTCAACCTCGGCCCGCAAGCCTTCCTCGTCGGCGGCGGCCTGCGCCACGATCCGAATCGCCTTGGCGACGCGGCCGCGCCGCCCGATGACTCGTCCCATGTCGCTCTTGGCGGCCCTCACCTCGGCAGTCACCTCGTCGGGGCCCTCCTCGACAATCGTCACTTCGACCTCATCGGCGTTCTCGACAATCTCCTTGGAAATGTACTCGACAACCCGACTGACAATCTCGCCCTTCACGAGGTTTCCTCCTTGCTTTCTACCTCATCGTCGTCCGCGGTGATCTCGCCGACAACGTCTTCGACGGCATCTGTCACCTCGTCGAGCAGCGACTCGTCAACCTCGGCATCACCTTCGGCCGACGCCTCGGCATCGTCCTTGGTTTCGGCGATCTCGTTGAGCGTCTCTACGACCGCGGCACCGGTCGCTTCGACCTCGATCACGGCCTCGTCCTCTTCGGCATCGGCGGCCTGGGCTGCCTCGTCAACGACGTGCACCTTGGGGTCCTTCACCTTCACCGGTCGAGCTTCCAGCGCGCCCGAGATCTCGAACAGCTTGCGGACCGCATCGGACGGCTGAGCGCCGACCGAGAGCCAGTACGCGGCCCTATCGTTGTCGATCTCGACGATCGACGGCTCGTGACGCGGATCGTACCGGCCGATCTGTTCGATGTAGCGGCCGTCGCGAGGGCTGCGGCCGTCGGCAACAACCACCCTGTACGTAGGCTGCTTCTTCTTACCCTTGCGGGTCAAGCGAATCTTGACCGCCATCGGTCACCTCTTCCTCTTTCGTTTCCGCTCCGGCATTCCCAGCCCCGGGATGGGGCTGCGGCCCTCGGCGAAAGCCTTCATCAACTTCTGGGTTTCGACGAACTGCTTCAGCAGTCCGTTCACGTCCTGCAGTGCGGTCCCCGAGCCTGCTGCGATCCGCCGTCGACGGCTGCCATCGATCGTCTTCGGGCGGCGGCGCTCCGCCGGTGTCATCGATCGGATGATCGCTTCGACCTTGGCGAGGTCCGCGTCGGACACATCGGCCTGTTTGAGGGCTGATGCGCCAGGAAGCATACCAAGCAGTTGGCCGACATCCCCCATCCGCCGGACCTGCTGAAACTGCTCGAGGAAGTCTTCGAGCGTAAACGACGCCGTTCGCATCTTCTCGGCGGCGTCGATGGCCTGCTGCTCGTCCCAGGTCGCTTCGGCCTTCTCGATGAGCGTCATCACATCCCCCATTCCGAGGATCCGTGAAGCCATGCGCTCTGGATGGAACACCTCGAGATCCCCCATCCCCTCACCGACGCCGGCGAACTTGATCGGAAGACCGGTCACGGACCTGGCTGAAATGGCGGCACCTCCCCGGGCGTCACCGTCGAGTTTCGAGAAGACGAGTCCGGTGAGATCGGCGTGCTCGAGGAAGCCGGTGGCAACGTTGACGGCGTCCTGGCCGGTCATGGCATCGACCACCAGCAGCACTTCATCGGGATCAGCAGCCTTGACCACCGCAGCGAGCTCCGCCATCAGGTCGGCATCGATTTGGAGCCGGCCGGCCGTGTCGACGATCACGGCGTCGAAGCCATCGGCTCTGGCCCGTTTGAGCGCTTCCTTCACCAGCCTGGGAGCCTTGGCCGCACGATCGGAGTGAACCGAAACGTCAAGCCGGGCACCGAGCACCTCCAACTGCTCGATCGCTGCGGGGCGCGCCAGATCGGCGGCCACGAGCAGCGGGCGACTACCCCGTCCTCTCAGCCGAGCTGCGAGCTTGGCACTGGTCGTGGTCTTGCCCGAACCCTGAAGCCCGACCATGAGAACGACCAGAGGCGATCCGGTGGCGAGCGGCACCGACTCGGGCCCGAGGGTCGTAATGAGTTCCTCGTGAACGATCCTGACCACCTGCTGTCCAGGAGTGAGGCTCTCAGCCACCTCCGAACCGACGGAGCGGACGCGCACCCTATCCAAGAACTCCTTGGTGACCTTCACATTGACATCTGCCTCGAGCAGGGCCAGTCGTACCTCTCGGAGTGCGGCATCAACATCGACCTCCGAGAGGCGACCCTTGGCACGGAGACGGTTGAAGATGCCCCCGAATCGCTCTGTGAGGTTGTCGAACATGCGCGAGAGAGGGTAGAGGCCGCGCTGCACCTTGATCGCGTTGAGAAGTCCCCAATCTGCGGTTCCCAGCCGGACAGCCTGGGAAGTCCCCAGTCTCCGGTCTCCAGCCGGACAGCCTTGGTGACTGGTGACTGATGACTGATGACACGAAGCGGCTGAACCCGTCCAACTACGATCATCTGAGCCACGCTCAGGGGTAATCCATATGAGGTTCATGACGCTCGACCACCCACTCGCCAAGCACTACCTCACCGTCCTGCGCGACCGGGACACCGAGCCTGAGGAATTCAGAAACGCGGCGAGGCGGCTCTGCTATTCGCTAGTCATGGAAGCGACGCGTGATCTCCCGATCCGGGAGATCACGATCGATACACCGCTGGAGGAGACGACGGGACACCAATCCTCGGACGTCGTGGCCATTGCCGTGCTCCGCGCCGGCCTCGGGCTGCTCGATGCCGTCGTCGACCTGATCCCCCACGTCAAAGTCGGTTTCGCCGGTGTTCAGAGGAACGAAGACACGGCAGAGCCAATCGAGTATTACTTCAAGCCCCCGGATCTCGAGATGGCCACCGTGCTGATCCTCGAACCGATGCTGGCCACCGGAGGTTCCCTCGCCTGGGCAGTCGCCAAGGCCAAGGAGTCGGGCGCAAACCGAGTGATCTGCCTGTGCGTGGTGGCGGCGCCCGAAGGCGTCGAGCATATGCGCCGAGAGCACCCCGACATCACGATCATCGCCGCCGCACTCGACCGGGACTTGAGCGACCGGTTCTACATCCAACCCGGCCTGGGTGACATGGGGGATCGCCTGTTCGGAACGACATGAGCGACAACTTCGCCGAACTCGTCGACGTGGTGCTGTCTCGCCTCGGTCCGGGTGAGGTAACGACGTACGGCGAGGTCGCGGCAGAAGCGGGGCGCCCCGGGGCCGCCCGAGCAGTCGGGCGCCTCCTCGCCCAATCGGAGGGACGGTGGCCGTGGTGGCGAGTCGTCACGGCCACAGGTCGCCTCGTCCCCGGTGCAGAGGAGGAGCAGGCCAAGCTACTGCGCGCTGAGGGTGTCCGGGTCGAACCCGGGAGAGTCGCCAGAATGGGGGGACGATGAACTTCGTTTCTCTCATCGAGGTCAAGCGCGACGGTGGTCGGCTCGCCGCCGACGAGATCCACTGGCTCATCGCCGAATACTCGGCGGATCGCATCCCGGACTACCAGATGTCGTCGATGCTCATGGCGGTGTTCAAGGAGGAACTCGACGCCGATGAACTCGCCGCCTGGACCGATGCGATGCTCAACTCGGGTGAGGTCCTCGACTTCTCGCATGTCGACGCGCCCAAGATCGACAAGCACTCGACCGGCGGTGTCGGCGACAAGGTGAGCATCCCGCTGGTCCCGATCGTCGCCGCCTGCGGTGTCGCGGTGCCGATGATCAGCGGCCGTGGCCTGGGACACACCGGAGGAACGCTCGACAAGCTGGAGGCGATCCCCGGCTTTCGCACCGCGCTCGATCCCCCCGAGTTCGCCAGGATCCTCGAACGTCACGGCATGGTCCTCGCCGGCCAATCGGAGACGCTGGTACCCGCCGATCGTCGGATATATGCCTTGCGCGACGTCAGTGGCACGGTGCCGTCGATTCCTCTCATCTCCTCGTCGATCATGTCCAAGAAGCTCGCCGAGGGACTCGACGGCCTGGTCCTAGACGTCAAGGTCGGGAGTGGGGCGTTCATGAAGGACCTCGATCGTGCCTGCCGGCTCGCCACGACGATGGTGGGAATCGGTCGGGACCACGGGACGACCGTCACTGCACTCATTACCGACATGTCACAACCGTTGGGCCGCGAGGTCGGCAATGCGAGCGAAATCCGAGAGTCGATCCAGGTGATGCAGGGGGGTGGACCGCCCGATCTGGTCGAGATCGTGTACCGGCTCGGCGCCGAAATGCTCGTCATGGGAGGGGTGGCCACGGATCTCGAAGACGGCCGCGCCCAAATGGCGTCGGCAATCGCTTCCGGTGCCGCGTTCGAGAAGTTCAAGGAGGTCGTCGCGGTCCAGGGTGGGGACGTCACCGTGCTCGACGATCCGAGCCTGCTCGCAACCGCCTCACGAGAGCACGTGGTCACGGCCGGCGGGTCGGGATTTGTTGTTGCGGCCGATGCACTCGGCATCGGTGTTGGAGCGATGCGGCTGGGCGCGGGGCGAGCGACGAAGGATGACGTCATCGACCCGGGAGTGGGAACGACCGTCCATGCAAAGGCGGGCGACGAGGTGGAGACGGGAACGATCCTCGCCACGCTCGCCTACAACGACGACACCAACCTCACCGATGCAGTAGCTCTCACGGAAGACGCATTCGTGATTGCCAACAGTCCGGCCGAGATCCCGCCACTGGTGCACGAGGAGGTCAGATGACGTACGAGGCGATCCAGGACGCCAGGACGGCAATCATGAAGGCGACCGGTCGAGACGAGCACCGTGTCGCGATCGTGCTCGGATCGGGGCTCGGCAGCTACGCCGCCGCCCTACCCGGTGCCGTCGAAGTGCCGTACGGCGAGATTCCCGGGTTTCCCGTGCCCAAGGTGGAGGGACATTCGGGATCGCTGTTCTCGGCCGAGTTGGACGGTCATCCAGTGATCGTGCTGGCAGGTCGGGTCCACGCCTATGAGGGCTGGGATCTCACCGATGTCGTGTTCGCAGTCCGCACTGCCGTTGCATCGGGATGCTCGACGATCACGCTCACCAACGCTGCCGGTGGGCTCGGTGACAACATGGCGGCCGGGGACTTGGTGCTCATCAACGATCACCTCAACCTCACCGCTCGCAACCCGCTCATGGGGCCCAACGACGACAGACTCGGGCCTCGATTCCCCGACATGACCGAGGTGTACAGCGAGGAATTGCGTACGGTGGCACGCCGCGCCGGCGACGAGGCCGGTGTGGAGTTGGGCGAAGGCATCTACGCGTGGTTCCTCGGCCCTTCGTACGAGACCCCGGCCGAAGTGCAGATGGCAGGACGAATGGGGGCCGACCTGGTCGGTATGTCGACCGTCCCCGAGGCGATTGCGGCCCGCCAGATGGGTGCGGCGGTGCTCGGGATCTCCCTCGTCACCAACCTGGCCGCCGGCATCTCGCCGATGCCGCTCAGCCACGAGGAGGTGACCGCGACTGCCGACGAGGCACAGGGGCGCTTCACCAGGCTGATCGATGCCTTGCTGCCGCAACTCGCAATTCGCTAACGGTTTCGTCGCCGGATGCCACCTCTAACATCGGCAACGGTCATCATCCGAGGAGTGCAATGAAGATCGCGGTCTGCGTGAAGCAGATTCCGGACCCGGCCACACCGTATGAGCTGGACTCCGAGAATCATTTCGTGGTGCGCCCAGACGATCAGGTCCTTGACGACACCGATCGATACGGCGTCGAGATGGGCCTGCAGCTCGCCGAGACCACCGAAGGTGAGGTGGTGCTGGTCTCGATGGGCCCCGCCGGCAGCCTGCAGGGTATTCGACAGGCGTTGGCCATGGGGGCCGACAAGGCGATCGTCATCGACGACGAGACCCTACGCGGATCGGGTGCCCTTGTAACCGCCAGAGTCCTGGCAGCGGCAATCGAGCGCGAGGGTGTGGATCTGGTCATCGCCGGAACAGAATCCACGGATGGATATGTCGGCGTCGTGCCACAGATGGTGGCCGAGCTGCTCGGCATGCCGGCATTGACGTTCGCCCGCAAGGTCGAGCACAGCGACGGCACCATCCGAATCGAGCGTCAGACGGGCGGCGGCTACGACGTGGTCGAAACGACTCTCCCCGCACTCGTGACCGTCACCTCCGGCGCCGTCGAACCCAGATACCCGACGTTCAAGGGGATCATGGCGGCGAAGCAGAAACCGATCGATCAACCGAACTGCGCCGACCTGGGAGTCGAATCTCCCGATCTGGTCGGGTCGGGTCAAGGGATCGTCGAAGTCCGGGCCGCCCCGGCGCGAGCAGCCGGTGTCAAGGTTCAGGACGAGGGCGAGGCTCACGAAGAGATCGTCGCCCTCCTCGAGCAAGCGAAGGTGGTCTGAAATGCGCATCTGGGTGTTTGCAGAAGAGATCGATGGTGCACCGACATCCCTCACCCTCGAGATGCTCACGAAGGCAAGATCCCTCGGCGATGAGGTCGCAGCATTCCTCGTCGGCGACGGTTCTGCCGAAACGATCAACGCCCTCGGAGCCCACGGAGCGACGACGGTGTACCACCTCGATCCCGGGGACACCCTTCCTTCGGCCCCTGCGGCAGCAGCGATGGCCGAGTTGGCAGCCTCGGAAAGCCCCGACCTGATCCTCTTCGGCCTCCAACCCACCGACCGCGATGTCGTGGGCCGGTTGGCCGGCAGACTCGGCGTTCCCGTGTTGTCGAATGCAGTCGACATCGTGATCGACGCAGGGAGTACCAAGGTCATCAACGAGATCCTGGGCGGCACAACACTCGTCGAAACCGCGTTCAGCGACTCGGGACCACACCTGGTGGTCGTCCGGCCCAAGTCGTTTGCTGCCGAACCGGGCGATGGAGGGGACCCGAGCGTGGTCGAAGTGGTCGCCCCCGACACCGGACACTCCGGCAGTGCCACGGTGATCGAACGTCACGCCGAACGATCCGAAGGACCCAAGCTCGAGGAGGCCGAGATCATCGTCTCCGGGGGCCGGGGTATGGGTGGTCGGGAGCAGTTCGGCGCGGTGGAAGAGCTGGCCGAGCTGCTTGCGGCGGCGGTGGGAGCCACCCGTGCCGTCGTCGACGCCGGCTGGGTCCCCTACTCGCTCCAGGTCGGCCAGACCGGCAAGACGGTCAAGCCGAGCGTCTACATCGCACTCGGGATCTCGGGGGCGATGCAGCACCTCGTGGGCATGAAGGACAGTGGAACGATCATCGCCGTCAACAAGGACGAAGAAGCTCCGATCTTCGGCGTGGCCGACCTCGGAATCGTCGGCGACGTCCACAAGGTCGTGCCCAAGCTGATCGAGGCTCTCAAGGCGCGCAGCAGTTAGTGCCACGCGGTTCGGTTTTGACGTATGCAGTGAACGGCGTCAACCGCGCTCGACGTCAGCCGTACTTTGAACAGCTCCCGGTACTGTCCGAGGCCGAGATGGTCGCCGAGATGACCAGGCTCTGACTCACCGCCTCATGCGGTCGCCAACGAGCGCTTGGCGTATCTGCGTTCGACGAGGTGCGGCCAGGCCAGCCAGATGATGGCGAAGAGAGCGGCGGTCGTGAACACCACCGGGTCGAACCATGCCGGGGTGCTCCCCGGCTCGGGTGCTCGGAGCGGCTCGATCAGAAGACGGACCAGGCCGTACCCGGCGACCACGACGGCCAGGGCCGTGCCGTCTCGCATTCCACGGCGGATGACCACTACTGCTGCCGAGGCGAGGAGCAACCCGGCGAGCATCTCGTAGACCGGGATCGGGTGCACCGGACCTGTACCGCGCAGAACGCCCAGGATCGATTGGCCGGACTCGATCTGGTAGAGATGAACAAAGCTGCCCCGCGGATAGGTGATGCCCCAGAAGAGGCCGGTCCCCTTCCCGAAACAGTCCCCGGCCAGCAGGCACCCCACTCGGAGCAGGGCGATGCCAATCCCGAGCGCCGGGGCGGCGGCATCACCGAACCGGAAGGGAGAAACCCCGAGAGTCCGGGCCGCCACTGTGCCGGCAGCCGCGGCGCCCAGAAGCCCTCCGAACATCGCCATACTTCCAAATCGCAGTTCGAACACGGCTCCGGCGTCCCCCCAGAACGGCTCGGCGGCCGTCGCCGCCGCGAACAGCCGGCCCCCGACCAGACCGCCGACGATCGCGGCTACGGCGACCCCGCAGGCGGTCCGGGCAGAAATGCCCCGCCGTACCGCCACGACCACCGCGACACCGAACCCGACGAAGAGCGCCAAGATGGTGAAAGTCCGGTAGGCGGGGAGATCGAAACCGGCAAAGTCGAGGATCGGCTGCACGTCAGTCCTCCACCCAGGTCAGCGTGAACACCCCGATCATCTCGAAGCCGTCGCTGCTGGACGAAGACCAGGCACCGCTGATCACATTCCCCTCCAGCCCACCGATGAACGAGATGGTGCCGTCGTCGTTCACCACGTCGAAGGCAATGCCGTCTCCCTCGACCCGCCACGGTATCTCCTGTGGATCCTCGCCCTCCGCCAACACGATCAACACGGTGCCCGGCTGATCCAGGCTTCCGCTGAACGTCGCCGACAACGGGAGCCCGGCCTCGAGCTCATCCAACGCTGCGGCCGTCTCGGCGTCGAGTGCCCCCTGCCGGCTGAGCTCCTCCCGGCAGCTTTCGGGCGTGTAGCCGCCCGGACCGATGGGGGTTCCGTCCGGAAGTGTTTCCCCTGGAGGAACAAGGATCTCAGTGACCACGAAGGTGCCCACCCACACGCCGGCGATCACCACCGGTTCGACGTCGATGATGACGATCACGTCGGTGCCGCCTTGAGTGCCGACGGGTCGGTCGAAGGGGACACCGGTGTAGACGTTGATGAGAGTGATCTGGTTGATGATGGTCACCGACTGGTTGATGATCACCACGTTGACGGGACTCCAGCCGGGCCACTGCGGCCCGACATACACCGGGGGCCGTGGCGCCGGCAACGGCGGAATGAGCGGATTCCCACAGGCGCAGCGGGCCCGAGGGACACCGTACTTGTCGACCAACACCGCGGTCCCTGCCTGGAACACCGCCTGGCGGGCGGTGGGGAGACCGTTACGGAACCCATGGTTGGTGACCCGAGTGTCCTCCAACAGGATCACAGGAGTCAACTCGGCGAAATAGGCCTCCAGATCAACGACCGCCAAGCTGGTACGCCCATCACCCCACAACAGGTCGGGATCACTGTTGAGCGCATCGACCCAGGCCTGGGCCTTGGCGAAGTTGGCTTGTAGGAACGCCAGCATCGCATCGGCATCACAACGAGCCTGATCCTGAGTGCCGCCATACAGACCCGGCTGATCCCCAGCGCGTCCCTGCACCGCCACCTGACCCGCAGCGGTCGTCGACGCCGCCTCAGTCGTCGTCGTAGTGGTCACCAGCGTCGAGGTCGTCGACACCACCGGAGCATGAAACACCTCACCCGCAGCAAACGAATCAGGTCCCTCAGAACCAGCCGGCTCCAAAAAGATCTCACCCGCGGCCTCCCCCGGACCCACCGTCGTAGCCACAGCCTCGGTCGTGGTAGCTGCCGCAGTGGTAGTCACAGCCTCCGACGAAGTAGTCGCCGCCTCCGAAGAGGTAGTCGCCGCCTCGGTGGAAGCCACCGTCGCAGTGTCATCCCCCCCACTGAGAGCCATCACCAGAACGATCACCACCACCAGGCCCCCACCACCAAACCCCAGCCACTTCACCCAATCCTCCGAGCCCGGCGACCGGCCACCCCCAGCCGCACCACCACCAGAAGCAGGCGGGGACGGCGGCGGAGGCCTACCCCCCGCATCCATCGCAAACATCCGACCGAACAACCCAGACCTCATTGGTCACCCCCGAATACAACGCATCCCGACACTAGTGCCCCGGCCAGTGACGGTGGCGATGTTCAGGGCGAGGCAGGGATTTGGCTCCGGTGCTTCGAGTCCTATTCGGCCGCGAAGCACCTCCGCATGGTGGTGCTGCCCTACGGGCAGCGCAGAATGGCACATCTCTGGCAAGGACTTCGGACGAAGACGCACTGGCCGTGCGGCGAGGACGAGGACGCAGCCAGAGGCGGCACTGGACGTTCTGAACGCGGCAAACGTTACTGGCCGGGGCACTAGTGCCCCGGCCAGTAACGGTGGCGAACTCGCCGACGCCCGGCTCCGTACCGCCAGGAGCACATCAGTAGGTCGCGCCTTCGTCGAATGGACTGATGGTCGAGGTGCCCGGTTCAGAACTCCAACGCCGGACAAGTCGAGCGGTATCGGACTGCATCGTCTTGTCGTCGGCCGCCCGATCCGCGTTGCACAGAACGCAGCGTCGAGTTCATTCACGCCCCGAGTGGAATCTCAGGTGCCGAAGGGCTCACCAACCGAGTTGGATGCTGAGCCGGGTGTGGTTCTCTACTGAGGCGACAGACCGCAGGCGCCCAGCCGGCTCAGCTGCGCCGGAGGGGATCGACCCATTTCCTCGATCCGATCAGAAAGTCACGCGGGATGGGTTCCGGGAGCGCGGACACGAGCAGCATGACCCCGAGGGCGAGCCCGGCAACGATCCACCACACACTCATCGAGTCGAGCACCGCCGCGACGGCGGCGAAGTAGATGGCCATGGAGATGGCAGCCCAGCCGATCTTGAGCATGATCCGATAGCCCGTCGTCACTTTCCAATCACGCTGCACGCTTGTGGTCATGAGATCGGTATCGGAGCAAAGGTCGAGAACCTGAAGCCCGGTCCCCAGCAAGCAGCAAGCCGGCTGTTACCCGTTTCTCACCGATCGCTGGCCGAGCGCAGCGAAGCGACTATCAATCGCTCTCCAATTTGAATCCGTGCGGGAGAAGCTCATCCAGAGAATGCTCGATCACTCCGTCGGGGCCGTCCACGAGCACTCGCTCCACGCCAAACTCAATCATCAACTGCCGACAGTTTCCGCAAGGAAACCCAGGCTCGCCGGCATCGATGCACGAAACGGCGACGGTGTCGATCTTGCGTACTCCATTGCTCGCGGCGTTGCCGATCGCGGTCGCCTCGGCACACATGGAGGAGCCGTAGGCGCTGTTCTCGATGTTCGCTCCCTCATAAGTCGTGCCGTCATCAGCGAGGACTATCGCCCCCACCCTGAACATTGAGAATGGGGCATAGGCGCTTTCGGCGCGGGCACGAGCCCGCTCGATGAGTGCATCAGTCATGCTTCTCCCAGCAGATCGTCGACGAATGCGGTTGGATCGAAGTGAAGCAGGTCGCCCACGCCTTCGCCGACACCGATGAGCTTGAGTGGAATTCCGAGGTTGCTCTCGACCGCCAGCGACATCCCGCCCTTCGCCGAGCCGTCGAGCTTGGTGATGACGATGCCGGTCACTCCCACTGCTTCCGTGAAGGCACGCGCCTGAGCAATGGCGTTCTGGCCGGTCGAGCCGTCGAGAACGAGCAGGATCTCGTCGACGGATCCCGAGTCACGACCCAACACCCTCACCACCTTGGCGAGCTCGTCCATCAGGTTCTGCTTGGAGTGCAATCTTCCGGCGGTGTCCACGACGAGCACGTCCACGCCCTTGGCCCGGGCCGCCGACAGGGCGTCGAACGCCACTGCTGCCGAATCTGCGCCCTCCGACCCGTGCACGACATCGAATCCGATTCGATCACCCCAGGCGATCATCTGCTCCG